>Ga0208960_1000648_pt1 | contig 19393 bp, 20 predicted proteins | sample GreLakmeON33MSRF_FD_187703 | JGI IMG/M metagenome (GOLD analysis project Ga0208960, IMG submission 187703) | Freshwater lentic microbial communities from great Laurentian Lakes, MI, USA - Great Lakes metaG ON33MSRF (SPAdes) | ecosystem: Environmental > Aquatic > Freshwater > Lake | place: Great...
CTGGGTTCCGGGTCGCCCCGTCATTGGCGCTGTTGCAACGCTCGCCTTGATGCTCATCTTCGGACGCGATTATTTGGGTCTCTCGCTCCCGTTGGTTGAGCAAGCTCTCGGTGGATCAGTTGCTAGTTGGTGGGACCCAGTGTTAAAAATACTTTTCACTGCCATCGCACTTGGTTGCGCTATCCCTGGAGGCGAAGTCACACCACTGTTCGTTGTTGGTGCGACTCTTGGATCGGCAATGTCTGGACCGCTACATCTCTCCCCCACTCTTACTACTGCAGCTTGTCTTGCTGCCGTCTTTGGGGCAGCCGCTAATGCACCTATTGCGTGTGCGGTCTTGGCAATTGAATTGTTCGGAGCCGATATGGCAATTCCTGCCGGAATCGTGTGCGTCGTTGCGTACGCCATTTCACCCAAGCACGGCATCTACGAAGGCCAGCGCCACGGTTCTACGAAAGACCTCCGGGCCACCGCAGTACAACCACATCACTCATAAATTCTGGCGGGTGGTCGCGTAACCACTCTTCAATTTCTGTATCGCGACTTGCGGGTAAACACAAGCGTCGGCGAGCCGAAACAACAAGTGACGCTGGGTCTTCAGCATGACGCGACATTGGTGGGCGCTCAATAACAAATACTTCCGGCTCAATCCCGAGTCCTTCGATCACTTTGACTGCATCGTCGGAGGTGGGGCCGTCTGGACGATCAATATCCCAGAAATGTTTCCAACCTTCGTTCCACGTCGATTGAGGATGCTTCTTGGGCAATACAACGACAACACCAAGTCGAGCCATCGCAGTGAGTGCAACAACAAATGGTTCAAGATCAGCAACGTTGAAAAAGACGTGATGGCACACCACAACGTCACATGGTGCAATGGGTCGACCAGCAAGTTCGGCCTCGATAATGACATCGGGAAATCTCCCTTGGATCTCCATGAACGAGACTCCTGCTTCGTCCGCAGCCAATTGAAAACGCGCCAACATCGCTGGGTTTTCATCAACACCCACGATACGTTTCGCTCGTGGTGCAAGTGGTAACGACGATCGCCCGCCACCACAACCAATGTCCATCACGGTGCCGCCTTCTAACGGTAGAAGTTCGCGCGCGAGTTCAAAGATCGGACTCATCGGATCAAGAGTTTCATCGACGGCGAAGGTCTTGGGATCATGAGCCCACGGTGGAACCTCTGCCTGCGCAACGATCTCCTCGGGAATTGCCCAGCGCAAAAGTTGTTCGGCCCAATACTGTCCTGGTTCGGTGAGCGTCACAGCGGTTTTCCCGGATTGATCGATGCTCTGTGCTTCTTACTGAGCCAACACTTGCACCGGGAGTTCACGTGGTCCGCGAATTTGTCCGACGCTCCACACCACATCATCTTCGGTGCCACCAAGAGTGAACGATGGGAAGCGACTGATGAACTCTTCGATAGCGATCGTGAGTTCAAGTCGGGCCAAGTTTGAACCGAGACAACGATGAATGCCCAGACCGAAAGCTGAGTGACGGTTTTCGGCACGATCAATCAACACTTTGTCGGCATCTGGGAAAACTTTGGGATCAAGGTTGGCGGCTGGGAATGGCAACAATACCCAATCATCAACTTTCATCGGACAACCGTGGAAGTCGTGGTCCTTGGCTACAAGGCGAGCCATCGTCACCGGTGCATACGCCCTCAAGAACTCTTCAACCGCAGTTGGGATGAGCGATGGATCAGCTACCAAACGCGCCAAGTCATCAGGGTTATTAGCAAGATGCCACAGACTTGAACCGATGGCGCTCCAGGTGGTGTCGATACCAGCGATCAACAACAAGATGATTGAGCCACCGATATGTTCGACCGACAACTTTGATCCGAAAAGTTCGACGCCCATCAAATATGACGTGAGGTCATCGCGCGGATTCTCGACGTGATCTTCAATTTGCGTGACGATGTATTGGATCAAACGCTCAATCTTGACGAACCGATCTTCTGGCGCATCATCAATGCCCTCAAGAACATCATGAACGAACTCAAGGAACAGTTCTTCGTCGCTCATGGGGAAGCCGAGCATGCGTGAAATCACGTTGACCGGAATGCGTTTGGCGTAATCGGCGGCTGCATCAATTGATTTTCCAGATGCGACATCGTCCATCATTGAATCAAGAAGCGTGCGACACAGTTTGCGAACTTCGGGTTCCCACAACTCAATCTTTTTCGGAGCAAATGGCGGCAGTAAAAGTTTGCGAGCTTCAATATGAAATGGTGGATCACTGGTAATCGGAGGTGCGCCACCTATAGGTGCCGGATCCGGGGGAATCATTTTTTCAACGATGACCGCACGACTCGTAAAGTTTTCAGTGTCATAGGCGATTTCGCGCACGTACTCGTGAGTCGTTGGCAACCAGGTGCCGCCATAACGATCGGAGTGAGCGACCGGACAAGTACTGCGAAGCTCAGCCCAAATCGCATGCGCGTTGCGGTTGTACTGCGGATCGGCGTGATCAAAGTCGGTTGCCCAATCGGTGACAGGGGTGAAATCTTCAGTTGATGTCATCAGGGGGGATCAGACAATCATTCGGAAATCGTGATGGCGAATTCGGGACAATTCGCCAATGCCAAACGAGCGCGGTCTTCAAGTTCGGGTGCGACAGAGCCATCACCAATCACCACGGCGTTGCCGTAATCATCAACATCAAATAACTCGGGGGCAAGCGCATAGCAACGATTATGTCCCTGGCATTTTTCGGCATCTACGTGAATTTTCATGAAGATCACGATACCCGATACCGCCATATAGTTGAATTTGTACCGTGAGTCGAACGTCATCTCCTATTGCAATTCTGCTGCCCCCCTCTGAGGGCAAGGCCGAGGGCGGTGATGCCCCCAAATGGAGGGCATCCTCGGGCGACTTCGGCAAAGCCCTTGGAAAATACCGTTCTCAGATCGTGATTGCCCTTGAAGAACTTGGTGGCGGGGATACCAAGTTGCTTGGTGTCGGGGGCAAACATTTGGCGCGTGCTCAAGAAATAAACACTTCAATCGCTGGTGCTCCAACAATGGCGGCCCATCAGCGCTACACCGGTGTCGTTTGGGATCACATGTCGCCCTCAACGATGAGCGCCAAGGTTCATTCCCGAGCGAGCGAATCAATCATCGTTCTTTCTGGGCTACTTGGTCTAGTGGGGTTTGATGATCAGATACCCGATTACAAATTAAAAATGGGCGCGTCGTTTGCCCCTATCGGAAAGTTGTCGACCTGGTGGCGCGAACCTTTGTCGAAGGCTTTGAACGCGCGGCTCGCTGGTCATCACGTGATTGATTTGCTCCCTAACGAACATCGTGCGACGTGGACTCCAACGCCTGAGGCATACGAAAGTTTGAGTTCGGTGACATTTATTGAGAAGTCAGGCAAGATTGCCGGGCATGATGCCAAAGCAGCGAAAGGTTTATTGGTACGCCACTTACTTGAATCAACTGGCTCACCACTTGCTGCATTTGAAGACTGGGAGCATCGGCGCTTCACGCTGACCTACTAGTTGCTTGTGTATGGGTTGTTACGCACAGCGCTCAGCAGAATTTCGTACACAGGATTAAAAAGTCCGCACGTCACGCACGCAGTTCGCCACTAATCGACATCAGCTGGTCGGAATGAGAGGATTCGAACCTCCGACCCCCTGCTCCCAAAGCAGGTGCGCTACCAAGCTGCGCCACATTCCGTAACTCTTTCAGCCTATCGGTCATGAGCGGGCAAGCGCACAGTCGCTCGCTACCAATGCGCTGAAACGGAATCCCTCATTGTGTTCTTTCTACATTCGCGAAACTCCACAAATCAAAAGAGGACCAGTCCTGCGACTGGTCCTCTTTCACTTGGTGGCGGGGACAGGATTTGAACCTGTGACCTTCGGGTTATGAGCCCGACGAGCTACCAGACTGCTCCACCCCGCGGCGGAAACCTGAAGTGTACGGGAAGATAGAGCCGTCACCAACGTGGAGCAGAATTGCCAATGTCGCAGATTCAGGGGTAGCACACGCTTTAAGGTTGAGTTCTGCTCCATTTAACCGCGTTTCGACTCGATAAATGATGTCAATACGATTCTTGATTGGATCAATGTGTCGTTGCATGAGTCCCCCGATGAAGAACCTATTGGTTGCGGTATTCACTCACCCCAAGGGCATCTCATTTGATGAGATGCCCCATAATGTCGCGAATGTTTTCCTAGCCGTGCGACACTAGGAACTGTGCCTCCAGCTTCTTCTCCGAACTGTCCTAACTATCGATGACCAACAATAAACAAATTGGCGTCACGGTCGGTCGGAAAAATTCTTCGTGAGATCATCAGAAAGACTGACATTAGGAATGCGCCATCGTCTCTTTCTCACTCTTCCCACGAGAGCGCTAGAGTTGGGGCGCTTCATCACATCACGAACACTTACCCAAGGATCCTCAAGACTCAAAAGTTTCGACGATGAATAAAATTCTGGCAAGGGTAAGAACGGAATCTTTAGATTCGCGTTCCCCGATTTTTTCGTTATTAAACTTTCTTAACAACAACTGGGATTCACAAAAACATGGTCCTGGAATTTCAGGGTGCAGCGCACTATCCACTAACTCCTCGCCCTTTGACCACCCAATGAGCACTGCATCAAACCTAGGGCGATTCACAGTCGCACGTGCGTTCAATTTTTACTGCTAGATTTGAAAAAATGAATCAGAGTTCATTGAGTTTCTCTGAGGACGGGGACGGTGATCGTTGAAAGCAAACCTCAGCGAGATCATTAAAAATTTTCTCATACCAATTGGGCTCGCTGTTCTGTTCCTCGGTCCCGCATTACAACCAGGATCCGTATTCAACTTGGATCTAATTCTTATACCCAACCCCGCATTATCAGACGGGTTTTGGGGAATCGGACCCGAATTAGGCAGGACTAGCCCCTCAGCGGCATTACTGACATTGATTTCCAATTTCATTCCAGCAACTATAAGTTTCAAAATCTTATTCATCTCAATTTTCCAACTGAGTTGGCTCGGTATGAGCCGTTTGGCAAGAGAGATTGGGATACGGTCACCGTTTCTCGCATCAGTGTTGTACACAACTAGTCCATTTCTCCTGACGAGAATTTCAGTTGGTCACCTCGGTATTTCGCTCATGTTTGCATTGTTGCCTTGGACAATTTCTACACTCCTACGACCGACACAGAACCTACAGAAATTATTTCTGTACTCCACGGCTATGGCCTTCGCTGGCTACGCGAGCGGATCAATCACACTTCTCATAGTTGTCATCGGATGCATTTTTGCTAAAGCCACTTTTGGTAGACGGATTTGTGCCATATCAGTAGCTGCACTCGCCCAATCCGTATGGCTTGTCCCGGGCGTCGTTGTTGCCCTCTCGTCTACCCGACATTTACCCCCTGCTAATGTCTTTGCAACCAACTTCGGCACAGGAATTCTCCAACTCTTTTCCCCTTCCGCAGGTGGCGGATTCTGGAATCCTAGTTTTCAAGTGGGACCCGCTATGGGAGTTCTAGAACTCATGGGGTTCCTCCTGTTGTTCATCGCCATACGGGGGCAACATCGCATTCGAGGTGGGTTGAGAAATCCACTACTTACCGTTGGAGCAATTGGTTGGATCTTGGCTGTCCAATCAAAACTCCCGGGAATCAACGAATTCTTCAGCTGGTTGACAAATACCTCAATCGGCCAGATCGCACGCGAGAGCCAAAGATATACGGCCCTTCACCTTATTTGGTTGGTTCCGGCATTTTGTCTTGGGGTCGATTATTACTACGAAAAATTTGATGCTAAACCAAAACTTCGTTACCTAGTTGGCGCGATTGCAGTATTGCCACTTGCCATGGCATCTATCCTGGCAACTCCCGCAATATGGGGGGTCCAGGGGTCTCTTGAAGCCGTTCAAATACCAGAATGTTGGAATACCGCCAAAGCTAAAATCTCCGAGAATCCCGGAACCATATTGTCACTTCCGTGGCATCAATACTTTGATCAGAAAATCGGATCAGAAGTGGTTAGGCGAACCATAGACCCCATGCCCTATTTCCTCGACGGTGATGTTCTCCACTCATCCAATAATGAGTTGGGGCAGAATGTCTCTGAGAACGGAGACCCTCGTGAACTGTACTTAGGAAACCTGATACAAAAATTCCTTAACGAAGGTGTGCTCCCGTCAAATGCCTTGAAAAACTTCGGAGTCCGTTGGGTCGTGGTACAACAGTCAGTCCTCATTGATGATTTTTCGAGATTTGAAACAGATCAAGGAATGACACGGGTTATAAAATGCGCAGACTTAGATCTCTACTTAGTCAAAATGTCTCAAACCGATGCATCCTCCGTCTCAGGACAACATATGCTCGTCAATGAGCTTTTCCCAGGACTGATTCGCATAGGGAAGGCGAATGCGAGTCCTGTTATCCTCAACCACCCGTGGTCGCGCTTTTGGTTCATGGGATTTGATTCTCTTAATAAATCTGAAGATGGTCGCTTGCTCATTCCTCGGGGGAACACATATATTTGGAACCTCGGAACGGCTTTAGTTATAGCCTGTTACACGTTGCAGTCAGTTGTTGTCATCTGGTTCATTAGATTACGTCGGCGTAAATGACTCTCTCAAGGGCCAAGGAATTGGTATCGTTATAGAAGCACCCGAGAATAAAACTTTAACCAACTAACTGATTGGAATTAGATTTTGGATCTAGCAAAATACCGTAATTCGTTGCGACTATATTCGGTAGCCGGACTGTTCCGTGCTAAAAAAGAACAACGTCTCATGTTTTTGGACGAATTAGTAGATCAAAGTCGAAATGCAATAGATATTGGAGCTTGGTACGGTCCATGGAGTTATTGGCTTGCTCGTCGCTGCCCCCAAGTCTGGGCTTTTGAACCTAACCCTGCCTGCCATGGAACTCTTGCACAAATCAATTCATCAAATTTCAAATTATATGATATGGCTCTTTCAGATTCTGCAGGTCAAGTAGAACTATTTGTGCCAAAGAATTTTGGTCCCGATGCACAGGCGACAATTGAACGTAACGTTCGGTTGGAAAATTCAACTAGCCTTTCTATTCGTACTCAACGGCTTGACGAACTGGCTTTACCTAATGTCGGATTTATAAAGATTGATGTCGAAGGACATGAATACCCCGTCCTCTCAGGAGCAGAACTGACCATTAGGAATTCAAGGCCGGTTGTCCTTATTGAGATAGAGCAAAAGTTTCATAAAGAGCCGATAGACGTGTTATTTAAATACTTTCTAGATATGGACTACAGCGGGTGGGTCAGGCGGAACCGAAGATGGGATTCATTAAAGAATTTCAATGTGAAGAATGATCAAGAGAAATTCGAACATCAGCCAAAAAATGTAAAGTACATCAACAACTTTGTTTTTACCCCTTACAAAGAATCCCCTGCAGAACATCTCGCTTTGAAGTGAAAACTTTTTAATTATCGACTTTATTAACCTCTTGAAAAGACGACAGAGCATTTTTGGCAACCGTTATGAGCGGATTAAAAGGGTCTAACAACATCAGGTTATTTAACTCATAGAAATCTGACTGAAGATCATAGAATTCAGCTTCGCCATTGGAGAAAACGTAATAGAGGAAGTCCTTCGTGACAACGCCTTCAAAAGGAATAATCGGCTTCCCCTTGGGTGCATGACCCTCAACATATATGGCCCTATTCACAAATAATGATTTACCCGATGTTAACTCTGACAATAAACTCACGCCATCAGGTTTTCTCAATAATTCGACTCCGGCAATCTCTGCGATGGTCGGAGCCAGATCTACATTAGAAACCATTGAGGTTGATACTCTACTTTTGGTAATTCCTGGACCCCTTATCAACAAGGGAACACTTCTACTCGGTCTCAGAGGAAGATATTTGCCAGTTAGGAATCTATGTTCCCCATAGAACAAACCGTTATCCGATGTAAAGATTAAATAGGTGTTCTTCAGCATTGAATTGGCTGTCAAGTAGTCAATAATTTCTTTGACCGAGTCATCTACTGATTTCAAACTTTCGGCTGCCGCTCGGTAAAATTTTGTTATCAGTTCGAGATCTTGAGAATTAAGCAATCTTCTTTGGTTAACGTTCGCCTTATCAACAATCGATGCCTCATTAAAGGAAGGATCAATTGGTAGTTCTAAAGATGCGTACGAGTCAAGATATTGAGACTCTGGTATCGGAAGTAATTCCAATTTTAATAGTTCGATAACCGAAAGTGGTGATGTGCGATATTTTTCCAAAGATACGCCTGCCCGAGCGTGCGGTGCTACATATCCGACCAGTGCAAAAAAGGGTTTATTTGCCTCTTGCGATACCTCCAATCCGCTTATAACGCGTTTCGTGATTTCACCAGAATAATAAGTGTCGACACTGTTCTCGATGACCTTCCCATTGTCAAAAAAAGCAGAACCGTAATAAGCGCTTTCAGTGGGCCAGATTAACCCGTGAAAATCAGTCCAACCAGGAGGAACATAACGATCCGAAGGGATATTTTCCCCATAACGATTCAGATATTTTCCAACTAGAAGTGTCTGATAACCAGAAGCCTCCAGAGCCACGGGCAGTGTCGTTTCCTGATTTTTGAAACTGGCAAAGCCTCCTGTCGGAGGCACGTTCCAAAGCACTCCATGATGTCGCGATTGTTGTCCGGTCAGAAATGTTGCACGAGATGGGCAACAGTCCGAATCATTGACCGACATATTTATGAAACTCGTGCCCTGGTCACCAATCAACTTTTCAACATTTGGAAGAAATCTCATCTGCTCAAGGGTTTGGTCATCGGTCATAAAAACTATGATGTTTGGACGGTCTGCGTCGGTCGGATTAACTGTCTCCTGGGACGACGCCGACGGCAATTGAGGCTCGGCGGAACAGTTGACTGTAAAAAGGCTCATTAAAATCAGCAGATGTATTTTTCCTACCATTTTTAAGACTCTTTCCCAAAAAATGAACTCAGATTCTGCGCTCTATTAGCCGCACTCACCTCAATAACCTTTTCTAATATTTGCGACATAGGACAAATTGCCGAACCGACTTGTCTGAAATTTTCGTACCAATACTGCGCGAAGCAGTATTGGGCATCTAGTCAAAAACCTAGCACTTGCAATAAGTACTTTTCGCTTGTCGACATCGGTCCGCTCAAATTGGTAAAGTGAATGAGAGCGCGACACTAATCGCCAGTGGCGACTAGTCACAATCATTCGAAACACGGCTAGGGTCACCCCGGCTGAATTAAAGACATCATGAATAAAAAGCTGTCCTCGATGAGCAACTTTGCTCCCCCATCCGGTTATGTCATTGCTGACATCGCCATACCTATGAGCTCCGTCAATATAAAGTAAGGCGATCTCTCCCAAAACTGAGTCATGCGCTTGGTCGCTGAATTTTCGAACATGAGTAAACCGTCCAGGAAGTTCACCATCCAAAAATTGATGAGCGATGAGGCCCAAGTTGCTAAGAAAAACTTCGTGATCCTCTTCACCAATGTCTTTTGTCTCGATCCACTCACCAGGACTTCTATCTGTACCCCCATGTGGCTCAATTGCAAATATGTCATTTGAATCACGTGTGCCGAGTAACAAAACTGAGGCAGACTTGCCATGGTAACTTCCGATTTCCACTACAACTCCCTCCTCCTTTACTTCTTTCGCCGCCTTCCATAACGCAAGAGCCTGGTCCTCGCGCAACCATCCACCCCATGTTTGGATCGCTTTCCACAATTCGTCAAATGTGACCGTTGAATTATTCATTTGCACCTTCTCTCGGTAGTAAGTTGTAACGATTCATGATTGCACCCCCACGAAAGTTTTTACCGTTCCGATTCAAGTGGTATCCGAAAATGCGTGCAACTGGGAAATTGAGCACGGCCAAAGTAAACGATTTCACCCGCCCCTGCTTCTCCATCCACTCTAAATCACGTGAAATGTGTATCTCTTCATTGGAAAATCTGTTTGGGTTACCCCAAACCAGATGAGACGGCATGATTTTGAATGTGTCCCCCGAACTGGATTCAAGAGTATCAATAGGTTCTCCGATAAAATTAGCAATGAGTCGAATCACAGATTGCGGGTCTTTCGTAAAATCTTCGTATCGCAGAATTTTATAACGTTCGGGTCTTCTTCCCCATATCCAAATCGCCGCAAGATTAGAGACAAAATAATAGGCGGACACTTTGCAAATTCCGCGGCGTTCCATAAGGGTCCCATTTTGAAACCCAAGCTCATTCTTCTTCTTATTCCAGCTGTAACCAATTGCCCTAGGGTCTCTGACCAAGTGCAGAAAATATATATCAAGATCTGTTCTTTCCCGCAAAATAAAACTGTAATGGGATTCCTTTGATGAGTCAATGATGACGCTACTCCCAGAAACCTCGGCCACAGCGTTGTACAGCGCCTCAACATTCGCAGGGAAATCTTCCAACTTGTCGAGTCTCCAAGAAGTCACACGCTGACTGATGAGTAGAGGGAGATGGATTGACCAGAACCTTTTTCTTTGCGCTACCATTTTATGAGGATCTACGTTGCGGTTGTTTGCTCCACGACGGATGGCTTCTCTCCAGATGCCACATTCCGCAACTGGCTCCCCGCAAGAACAGCGACCACCTTGGACCAGTCCCTTTTCCCAGATGAACGCAAGTTCACCGCCAGAAAACCATCCAGGAAGACTCCCTAAAATTTTGTCAAGGATAGTACTACCTGTCCGACCGGTACCACCAACAAAAAGAACTTTAACCACAACTGATATTATCACTACGTAATCAACGTGGATTGGATTAGGAGATTCCCCCCAAGCGATCTGACCCTTGGCAAGAAAAGAGTTTTATGAATAATGCAGCGCCGAATTCTTCAGGACAACTTTCTGTTTTGTCAATATTGAAGATGTTTTTACGTACCAGAGGGTCGGATCCCGAATTTGCGCGGGAAATAGCGCGCAGGGCGCTAAAACAGATTCCCACCGATATCCACGGTTTGTTAGTTTTAGACCTGGGCTGCGGGCCGGGTTTCTACTCTCAAGTCATGCAAGACATGGGAGCGCGCGTCATTGCGGTTGAAATCAATGAAACCGAATTTATAAACACAAACATCAAGTTAGAGAATCCTGTGGTTGGAGATGGAAGGTATCTGCCTTTTGAGCGAGGAACTTTTGATGCGATTCTGTGCTCAAATGTGCTCGAACATACTCCAGAATCAGAAAAGCTTTTATCTGAAATCGTCCGATGTTTAAAGGTGAACGGCTGGGCCTACGTTAGTTGGACAAATTGGCTCTCTCCCTGGGGCGGGCACGCAGTCGCACCATTTCACTATCTCGGACCGAAACGGAGCGTCGCTCTCTGGACAAAATTATTCGGCAAACCGAAGGGTAAAAATGTCCCACTTGCAGGAGTCTGGCCATACTCAATCAAAAGCGTTTTACAAAAGATGAAGTCAACACCTAATATCTCAATCCTAAACGTCTTCCCTAGATACTGGCCAAGGCTAAAAATAATCTGCCGCATACCGATTGTACGAGAGTTCGTGACCTGGAACTGCGTTATATCTATTCGAAAGACGGGCGAGTAGTAACTCCGTTTAAAGCTGATTTCAATACCAAGTGAAGGCCAAGTAAAAACGGCGGAACAGTCAGCAGGTTCCCTACTAGCCACCATGACGCAATATCTTCAAGGCCACCATGGCGTGCTCCGAAAACAATAAGGAACAGTAAGAATGTTGCGAACAAAAACGAGATATTAACCAATAGCTTCAGACGTAACAATCGCCGTAGCTCAAGCTGAAACCCCAAAAATGGACCAAGGGAAATCAGTCCAAGCCACAATTTTGGAGTTATTAATCTCAATTGGCGAGCATCGTGTTTGAACAAAACCTCATATAATTCAATTGGCACAAACGCAAGGACCGCCCAACCAAGTATGACCAAACCACAAATTGGCGATACGACAACGGTGAAGCAATACAAACTTCTCCCCACGTTTGAGGATTTACTCATCAATAATGGCAACATCATTAGCCCGAATTGTTGAAAAGCAGCGAAGCCAGCCGACACAAAAGACCACGCGAAGAAAAATGTCAGATAATCCGAGTCTCCAAGGAAATTCACACCGACTGCAGGCAATAGAAAAACAACACAATTCAGTGCCAAATACGAAACGTAGTTACTCATGGCAAAGGAAATCAAGTAACGATTAGAAGATTTGGCAGAGCTCACTAATTCCTCTGTGTCAAATTGTAAAAGCCCCCGGATCAGCGGAAGACTCGTCATCCAAAAAGCTCCGATCATCACTGCGAACACAGTGACGACATCTACATCCGCACTCAAGGCAAACGACAATACAAAACGCAAAACCATGATGCATAAAACTCGCAAACTGTAGGTTCGGTATCGACCTAATGCTAAAAGCCTGGAGTCCACAACTGTTGAAATCGAAAAAAGAGATGCAAAAAGTGAAACCAGGATCACGCTTGCAGTTGGAAGGCTCCCCAGACGTAACAAACCAGCAGCATTAGAAACGTACATCACTAATACTGAAGCCACAAAAGTGGAGATCCCAGTTACTTTTAGAGCAAGGCGAAAAATCTTGGCTGAATTCTCCGACCTGTTTCCAGCAAATTGAACAACCACCATCGGAATACCAAATGATGTAGCAAAATTAATTAACATGACGAGTGTAAAAAGTTGACCCGCTTGGCTGACAAGCTCCCTGGGTAATTCGCCAGTGAGAAATCGCCAATTCAATAATCCAGCTAAACCTAATACAACATTGAGAAACCCACTCAAGGCAACAAACCATACGTTCCTTGCACTAGTTACTTCACTTTCTACTTTGTCGGAAACAGTCGGTTGATCGGACATTAGTGGCGATCCTCGGTATCAACTGCAGAAAATCCCCAAATCAAAACGATCAGCGCGCCCTTTAACAATAAATCAGACACGCTTCGGTGATCCACCATGTCAACCCTTCTTTGAAAGTTTGAAAATAAAAATGTATATAAAACACCGAGTCCAAATAGATGGACATGCAGCCATCGACCCATCCGTACGCCCAACAAATCCAAAGCCGCGAGAAGTATCCCGAATGCCAATCCCAGGTATCCAGCCAACATAAAAAAAATGAAACCCTTGAAGATCCAACTTGCATATTTGGTACGCTGCAATATCCGAAGCTTGAGCATTTTACGTTAATCTTCTGTTTGTAAAAATAATCAAAGAGTTTAAGAAAAGCCCCGACAGTGTTAATCCAATGGCTACATAGTACCAAAGTTGTCCCGCGAATTCTAGAGTTGTCTCCCCCTTCATCCCGTAGGGTTTTGCGAAGGATAGGTTGCCATTCGCCGAGAACGAGGCGACCGAAACATTGCCTACTTTGATTCTCCACTGTGGGTGAAAGGGAATCGTTGTATAGACATACCCGTCAGTGTCCAAAACATTCTTTGCTATCGAATACTTAGTTGAGGAGAGTCGATCCGAATCCAATTTCGAGATCGGCCCAATCTCGAAATTCTGACTCTTCTGATCTCTGAGACTGACCGTCAGGACTTGGCTAGGAAACCCCGGAAGTTCAGTGAAGAAATGTGTACCCATAGCGAGTTTGATGGTTTCGCATGCTGAGAAGTTCACCTTATTCTTTTCATTAGCGAATTCTGATACTTTGACATCCACCTGCTGGTCGTCGATCTTGAAGAGTGGGAAACATTCGCCGACAGGTACGCCTAGCAAACCCTCAACTCGAAGTTCCCCCGAGATTATAAATTGCTGATCACGAACCGTATCGAATTGCCGAGCGATCCATGAACCAGGTGCATCATCAAAAAACTCCCCGAAAACGTACGATACGGGATTTTTAAAATTAGACGGCAAGTCTCCCAATTCAGTCGGTATTCTGAAAAGATCCTGATCCTCCGAAATTCTGTAAGGATTCAATTGGCTCGGGAGGCGAACTGTCATTGTTGTTTCGTTTATGGGATCAGAAGTGGCTATGGGACGATTCGTGCGTTCGTTCGGCAAGAACACTTCAGAAATCAACGGTCTTTGAGATCTCACGACTACCCTGCGCTGCGATCCATCAGCCACAACTATGTCACTGCCATCTTGTAAAAAATGAAGCAAATTTTCTTGATCCAAAGTGGTCAAATTGACTGCTGGCGAACTCAGCCACCCACTTCGCGAAAGATGAATCATTGATCCGTCTCCACCGCTTATGAGCGTCGGTGGAAGATAGGAATAGGCAAAGCCTCTATTTGAATTTTCAACTTCATAGACCTCGACTGGATTCTCTGCCTTAAATAACCCATACTGCCCAACACGCCGCAATCCAGACAAACCGCTGAGGTTAATTGGATTGATTCCAGAATACGAAGTATCGTTTTGCACAATCAACCATTGGACATTCAACATTTTCAATAACCCGATAACCCCGTCGTCAACAATCCCGGCCTCTGTAATTGACCGATCCGTTTCCGAAATCAATGAAGATAGCTCATACGTTGTCGACGAGAGTGTCGTCATTTGAAGTGCCTGCGGCTTTAACAGAGAATCAAAGATATTGTCATTGATGAACCCCCACTGATAATTTGTGCGAGAGAATCCTGGCAGAATCAGCACACGGTCAGTCGTCGGTTTGTCTTCAAAGAAATCAAAAAGGTTCGACCAGTACTTTGGGATTTGACCGTACGATCGCGAAGGGGCGAAGGGACCGAGAATCAGAATTGGTGCGAGACTGACAGCAGTTAATGTCAGAAGTAACCCAGCCTTTAACATCAACAGTCGCCGCTCTAATATTCTTGAGATATTCCGTTTAGTATTCTTGATCCCTAGGAAAAGAACTTCAGCACCAATTGGCGCCAACATCGATGAAACTAAAATCAATATCCAACTAAATTTGACCGTTGATCGTAAAGATCGGAAAGATGGAAGATTCGTGAACATCCACTGGTACATGCTGGCAATGGGCGAACTTGTCGGACTGTGAGACCCGCCGACTATAACCAAACTAATGGCAATTATAAATATAAATGTTCTTCGCCAACGTAAACGGCTCATAGTGAGTGCTATAAGGGCAAACAGTGGTGTAAGAAAGGTTGAAAGAGTCCAAAATCTCGAAGTGATAAGTTCGGGTGCAGATTTTTCCTGAATACCTTGAACCGAAAAATAGCTTAGCCAATTTCCCATTCCACGGATTATTTCTATAGGGGAGGTGGTCCTCGCAACTAGTGAAAAACTTTCGGTCGATCCAATATTCGCCGCAATTGTCCCACTACTCTCTATAAGCACGAAAATAGCTGCGGAACACGTTAGAAGAGTGAGAAGCGTGGCCTTAGTGAAAAATCTAAGAATGTTTGTAAATCGTATTTCCTTCTCAAAACAACTAACAGATGACACAAATATTAAGGTACCTAGCAACATGTAAATCAAACTTGCGGTGTTCAATGCACCGAAAGTGAATACGACCGTGGCAAATAAGGCACACCACTTTCCATTTTTGTCTGCGCTACAGCCCTTTAAGGTTATTAACACCACCAACGGCGATAGTGCGTAGGCTAAAAATAGTCCCGACGGCACGAGATTTTGAGTTGAGTACGCGTTGAATGCATATAGAAATCCGGCGACTACGGCGTTGATTTGAGCATCTCCAAAGATTGCCCGATACAGGTGCATGACGCTGATTCCGGCAACTGAAAGGTACAGTGCCATTACGATACGACCGATTAGCCAAGTGGGTACGGAGCAGACCTTTAACCCTGCCTCGAGAAGCCCAACCACCGGTGAGAATAATTGAGATGGTCCACCTGGGCCCCTTGAATCGTCCCAAATTTGAAAATGTCGTAGCACAAATTGCCATGGATCACTCAAATGTTCGAACTTTGCATCTGCCACGACTTGGCCATAAAAGGGGCGAATCGTTACAAAAAATGCGCAGAAAACAAGAAGGAATTTGCCGTATCGAAACCAACTATCATTGCCGTACGCAAGGGAACGACGAAAAGATCTAGGACACAATTTTATTTGGGTCGCAGTTTTCTGAAAATACTGCCTCATATCTTTCAACTGTGTAATCCCATAAATATTCTTCCGATTTTGCAATGCTTTGATCTATAAGAGATTTCATTTCTTGGCGATTATTATTTAAATAGTTGAGCGCCTTTGCGAATGAAGTTGGATTATTGGGCTCACCGATAAAGCCTACACCTTTGGGTATGAACCTCACTCCAGGTAAATTACTCGCAATCGGTATACACCCAAAGCTCATGCCTTCAAGAAGGACTAGACCAAAAGCTTCCAGTTGCGTGCGAGAGCTTAAAAGGATGACATCGTGTTTCCTATAAAGATCTTCAAGTTCAACAGTAGAAGCACCCCGAACTAGTTTGATTTTTCCCGGGTACAACGCGACGCGTTCCGCAAAATGAGAATAAAGAGGGCCATCTCCGACAATTGTCAGTACCGCATTTTCCACCTCAAGGACAGCGTCAATCGCTACGGACATCCCTTTGTATCTACGTAACTGTCCAACGGCAATTACCTTCAAAGGCTCGGAAGCTAAGGGCTCCGATTTGACAATTCTTTCACCAGGTTGATCGACTCCCCACGGTATGACATGCATCTTCGAGGTTCCTGCACCATGAAGTTCTGCGTAATCTGAAGATGTCACGACAACGCTACAAAATCGCTTAATTAGCGGCCATGTCAGTTTTGAATAAATTGAAGTAGCGACATCAACCACTGGGATACCGAAATCAAGATTGAAGTGGTGCGTGTAAACAACTGACTTCACGTTTCGAGATATGACACTGATGAGCACGCTTAAATCGCTAACAGTCGGGCTCGGTCCATGAACATTGACCACATCAAATGGCCCTTCGTTTTTAATTGTTCGCCATACCTTTAGGGCAACTAACGATAGACGAATCCGATCCCACCGTAAATTTAAGGCTTGATTTCCGCTCAGTAGAGTAACGATATGACCTCGAGCACGAAGTCCATTAGTGATCTCGTCAACTGATCTTGCAACTCCGGAACGGATAGGCGGCGCTTCTGAGCTAACTATTAGTATCTTCAAGCTTCCCCACCAAAAAGACCGATTAAAAGTTCACAAACAGTATGTTCCCCATAGGTAAAAGTATCCGCCTCAACGGAAAAAAGTTGAGTCTTATATTCAAGTGACCGGCACGTTTTTTAATTCGTAACCAAGACACCATGGGCAAAACGAGGATGACCTATTACTTAGTTAATCCCATTTTGCGACGAGATACGACCACAGTTGAAACCCCAAGGATGCCAACAGCAACTCCGATACCTATCAACCCATAAGGATCTGAACCAGTTTTCGGCAATTCATCCGTTAAACATTGGAGATACCCGGTCTGGTCAAACTCTCCGTCAATTGTGTAGTTGTCAACTGTGCAACTTGATGCAGCTGATGCAGGACCCACGCCAAAACTCAATCCAGTTGCAACACTTAAAACGACACCAAAAAAGAACCTTTTCATAATTTTTCCCATCATTAAAGTTTAAGTGTTCATAAACCTAGCATCCAATTTCCAAGAATGTGGAACTTTTCGACTTTTAAGGAGGATTTATATACTTCCTGCTAGAAGGAGCAATTCAAGCCCGAAAGTGTGCGGATCGGTCGATTTGAACCTGTGACCTTCGGGTTATGAGCCCGACGAGCTACCAGACTGCTCCACCCCGCGGCGGAAACCTGAGGTGTACGGGAAGATAGAGCCGTCACCAACGCGAAACAAAATTGCCCTAACCGTCAAGATCCCGTACCGAGCGAGGGGCGCAGAAGTCCATGATCTTGAGCAGATTCTCCCCCAGTTGTCGAGATGCCATAGTCAGGTTGGCGGTGAATTGTTCTGCCGTCGCCGTGGGATGGTCAACCAAATCGGTGATGGCTTTAACTGCCATGACTGGAATCGACATCATTTCGCAGACATAGGCCACAGCGGCGGCTTCCATATCCTTGACCGAACCGCCTGACTCCGCAATCAACCGACGATCATCATCGTTTTCGTCGAGTGAGTTACTGGTCGTAACTATTCCTTGTTTGACATTCAACGCCCGCGCCAAAGCGCTCACAGGCACAGCGGCGTAGGAGCCAATGCCATATTCTGAAAATCCGGCGATCCCGATGCGCCTGTCATGATGCACAAACTTTTGATCGCTGAGATACACATCACCGATCACCGCCCCACGCGCACTCCATCCACCTGCGGTGCCAGCCGAAATAACTAAATCAGGTTTGAAACGATCAATCACACAATATGTATTAAGTGCCGCGGACTCAGTTCCAATGGAGTCCACTCCGTGATGTTTGTCTACCCCATTCACCGAAATGATGATCCGACATGTACTGCGATGAGCCTCATAGAACTTGAAAGGCAACAACGGGACTGCCGAGATTTCTTGAGCGTTAAGTGCCCTCAGAATCGGTTCCGCCTCTGATGACATGGCAATAACGATGGCGATGCACTTCACGCTTCGATTGTAGAACTACCCTAGAGGTCGCATGGGATTGTTTAAGCGGACACCGAAAACTCCTCCGGTTGACCCGGCCGAGGTCGTCGAACTGCGACGGCAGATTGACGAACTTCGCTCTCAACTCAACACTTTCTCATCCACCGAAGCAGAGGCATCTCGTCGTCTCCAAGAGGTCGACGGAAAGATCATCAGTCTCAATGCCCGTGTCGCTCAAGTCGGCAGCGAAGTGACTCATCAACTCAGCGAACTCTCAGGCGACATTGACACTCTCGGACAGCGAACCACGGAGATTGCCGTCACTGTGACTGAACTTCCGCAACAGATTGAAGCACTACATACTGATCAAAGTCGGCTCGCCGCTGAACAAGTCCGCTACCAAATTGCGTTTCTTGAAGACCTCACCGAGGTTGTTGACATGATCAGCAAAAAAATCTGAATCGCCAGAACTATGACCCCAGCAATGTCAGTGCCCGACTGATGAGGGCCTGCGCCTCGTCAACCTTGCTCTGGTAGGTACCCAAGTCACCGTCGCGCAGCGCCACATCAGCTTCGTCAAAAAGAACTTCTGCTGCTTCTAATAACGCCACTGGATCATCAGAGGTCGGATCTGTTTCGGGATCAGTACCAGGATCGGTGCCAGGGTCGGTTCCGGGATCAGTACCAGGATCGCTACCTGGATCGGAACCCGAATCGCCAACGACTTCACCTAAATCAACTTTTGACCTCGGGAAAAGGCGATTGACGGCCTCAGTCAGAGTGTCACCAATGACAGCTTCACCGTTGTACCAAGCCAAAACTCGACGAACGAAAACCTGCTTTGAACCCGAATCATCCGGCCGCACATAGAGCGGTTGGACCCACACCAATCCTTTGCCGATAGGCACCACTTGCAACTGTCCAAGGATGACTCGTGAACC
>Ga0208960_1000650_pt1 | contig 19336 bp, 13 predicted proteins | sample GreLakmeON33MSRF_FD_187703 | JGI IMG/M metagenome (GOLD analysis project Ga0208960, IMG submission 187703) | Freshwater lentic microbial communities from great Laurentian Lakes, MI, USA - Great Lakes metaG ON33MSRF (SPAdes) | ecosystem: Environmental > Aquatic > Freshwater > Lake | place: Great...
GTCCGTGCTGGTGGCGATGGATCGCACCGGCGGTGCGGAGGCACTGGCGTTGGAGAAGGGCATGATTGTGCTGTCCACGGCGGTGGCAGGCGGGCCGTTTATCGGGTTGCTTGGCACGGTGTGGGGCGTGATGGAGACCTTCTCCGGCATCGCGATTGCGAAGGCGGCGAGCCTCACCGCGATGGCTCCCGGCGTCGCGGGCGCGCTCATCGCGACGGTCATCGGGCTGCTCGTCGCCATCCCGGCGATGTTCGCGTTCAACTTCATGATCACGACCATCCGCCACATGACGCAGGAGTTGGACAACTTCAACGCGGAGCTGTCCACCGCCATCGAGCACAAGCACGTGGATAACCGCGCGCTGGCGGACGAGGTCGCCGACGCCATCCGCGCGCTCGGCATCGGCCGGCAGGAACCCGTCGCCAAGTAGCCTGCCATGCGCACGCGTCGCCGGAAGAAGCTCTCGCAGTCCGCTCATCACACGATGAGCGAGCTGAACATCACGCCGCTGCTGGACCTCGCGTTCGTGCTGCTGGTCATCTTCATCATCACCACGGCCCCGGCGGTGAACGACATCGCCATCAACCTCCCGTCGGCGGCGAATAACCCGAAAGACCCGCCGCCCAAAATCAACAACCTCACGGTGGACGAGAAGGGGAACATCTTCCTCAACTCGCGTCCGATGCCGGTGAAGGAGCTGCGCGATGTGCTCATCGAGCTGCGCAAGTCCGACCCCGACCTCAGCATCATCGTGCGCGGCGACCTCACGGTCCAATACCAGAAGGTCATCACCGTGCTCGACATCCTCACGCAGGCCAACGTGAACAAAGTGGGCCTGGCCACGGAGGCGGCGGGACCGTGAGAGAATTGGGAATAGGGAATGGGGAATGGGGAATAGCCGGTGTGCGCGGCCCGTCGGCGCGGGGCCGCTTCACTGGAGCGCGGACGCCTACGTCCGTAGCAGGTGCGTGCCGAGCGGCTGCGGACGTGAGCGGTCGCGCTCCATACCAGCAAGCCGTCAACCTCCCGAACCGCCCTGCTGCTGCCCCATTCCCCATTGCCCATTTCCTATTCCCCGTTGTCTGAGCCATGCGTCCCGAGCGTAAGAAGAAGGCGGACAAGACGAGTGTGGCGATTTCCGTCGCCGTGCACACGGTGCTGATTGGCGGCGTGGCCTACTGGGCGGCGAAGTCCGGCACGCTCGACCCGGTGCTCAAGTGGATGGACCTCGTCGCGGCGAAGAAAGAGGAGAAGCAGAAGGAAGAACCGAAGCCGCCGGAGCCGACCCAGCAAACCCAGCCGCAACCCAATCTCCCGCCGCCGCCCGGTGGAGCCGCGCGTTCCGCAACTGTCTCCGCTGCTCCTCCCGGCGCCCCCGCCGCGATGGGCGGCACGTTCTTCACCGCGCCGAAACGTCCGCCCGGCCAAGGCATCACCGGCGGCGGCGTCTTCGGCGGCACGGGCACGAACACGGCTGCCACCGCGCCGACCGTGATGACGGGGCCAAAGCTTGCGCCCGTGGTCGCGCCCGTTACGAGCGTGGTGGCTGCGCCGGTCCCGAAGAAACTGCCGCCCCCGCCGCCCCTCGCGTCGGTCGCGAAGCCCACGACGATTGCGGCTGTCTTCGAGCAGCGCGCCAAGGCGACCGCCGTCACGGATGCGATTGGCTCCGAGCAGATTTCCAAGTCGGTCACCTCGGACGCGGGTGACGTGGTGGCGAAGGTGACGGGCACGACGATTGTCGAGGGCAAGTTCGTCGTCGTGCGCGGCCTCAGTGACCGCTACACGAGCACGACGCTCAACGGCGCGGACGTGCCGACGGCGGACCCATATCGGAAGTCCGTCCAGCTCGACCTCTTCCCGACCGCGATGATTGACAGCATCGTGGTGAGCAAGACCTTCACGCCGGAGCAGCCCGGCGGCTTCACGGGTGGCGCGATTGACATCGTCACGAAGTCCTTTCCCGCGCGCGGCTTCACGAGCCTAAACTTCGGCGTGGCCTACAACACGCAGGCCAGTCTCAACAGCAAGTTCCTCGCTTACGGCGGCGGCTCGCGCGACTGGCTGGGCATGGACGACAGCACGCGGGCGTTGCCAGAAGCGGTGCGGGCCGCGCTCAACACGAAGACAATTCCCGGCATCAACAACCCCGCCAACGCGGCGCGGCTCTCGTCGCTCACGAGCCAATTCTCCTCCACGCAGTTGGCGGCGGGTGCGGGCGGAGCGCCGCTGAACTCCAGCTTCGGCGTCTCGCTCGGAGACACGTTGAACTTCCTCGGCCAACCGTTCGGACTGTTCACTTCGCTCAACTACAGCCGCAGTTTTTCGTTCTACGAGAACGGCATCAACAACCGCTACGTGTCCGGTGGCGCGCCGCTCACGACGGACTTCAAGGCGCAACTCTCCGACACGAAGGCGACGGAGGAAGCCTCCTGGAGCACGGCGGTGAACCTCGCATGGCGGCCGCTGCCGGAGCACGAGTTCAGCTTCAACTTCATCTACAACCAGACGGCGGAGGATGTGTCCCGTGTGCTCACGGGCTTCCACAACAACCAGCCGGGCACGGTTTTCACGACGACAGCGGAGCACTTCACCGAGCGGCATCTCCAGAACTTCCAACTCAAGGGCAAGCACCACGTGCCGGACACGAACATCCGCTTCGACTGGCTCGCCTCCAACGCGACGACGAGCCAGGAGGAGCCGGACCTGCGCTACTTCTCCTATTTCCGCGAGTCGAGCGGAAACCACTTCATTGATACGAGCCTCGACCCGAAGTATCCGGCGCGCTTTTTCCGCCTGCTCGAAGAAGAGAATCGCAATTTGAAGGCCGACCTCGTGGTGCCGTGGCTGTTGCCGTCGGGCCGCGAACTTGAGTTGAAGTTCGGCGCGTTCCTCAGTCTCTCGGAGCGCAACTACAACGAAGTGCGTTTCGACCTGCGGACGGACAACACCGGCTCCGTGCCCGCCGACCCGAACGGCTACATCCGCCTCACCGTCCCGCCCGGCGGCACCGCACCGGTGTATCTCCAGCCCGTGGACGGCTACACGAAATACAAGGGCGAGCAGACCATCCAAGCGAAGTATGCGATGGCCACCTTGCCCGTGTCCGACGATGTCACCCTGCTTGGTGGTGCGCGTTACGAGACGACGCAGCTCGACCTGACGACGATGTATCAGACCTACACGCCGGGCGCGCCGACGCTCGCGCCGGTGAAGAGTGCGATTCAGGCGAACGACCTGCTGCCAGCGGCGGGCTTCATCTGGCGGCTCGGCAAGGAGATGAACTTGCGCTTCAACTTCGGCCAGACCATCGCGCGCCCGACGTATCGCGAAATCGCGTCGGTGGCGGCGTATGACTTTGTCGGCGGCGAATTGCTGCGCGGCAATCCGTCGCTCAAGCGCACGACGATTGACAACCTCGACCTGCGTTGGGAGTGGTTCCCGCGCCCGGGTGAAGTGCTTTCCGCCAGCGTCTTCCACAAGCAGCTCACCAATCCCATCGAGCGCTTCAGCCCCGACGCGGACAGTCTCACCTACATCAACACGCCCGAGGCGACGCTCTACGGCGTGGAACTGGAGCTGCGCAAGAAGCTCGATTTCGTGGACCCGCTGCTCGCGGACTTCAGCCTCGGCGCGAACTACACTTGGATTCAAAGCGAGGTCGAGGTGCGGCCCGACGTGCTGTTCTCCAAGCGGCAGTTCGACCCGAACACGCCTATCACGCGCCCGCTCTACGACCAATCGCCTTACATCTTCAACGCCGACCTGAGCTACGACAACGCGCGCACGGGCACGAGCCTGTCGCTGGTTTACAACATCGCGGGCGAGCGGCTCTACGCGGTCCACAACACGCTGCCGGACATCTACGAGCAGCCGGTGCACTCGATGGATTTCGTGTGGTCGCAGCGCCTGCGGCCGGGCATGAAGCTCAAGCTCTCCGTGCGCAACCTCTTCGACCCGCTCCACACCCGCACGCAGACAGTGAACGAGCAACCGCTCATCTACTCCGCGAACCGCAAGGGCCGCACGGTGGGCTTGTCGCTGACTTACGATTTTTGAACGCGTGGAGCGCGGCGTTCACGCCGCAGGAAGCTCGTGTGCAAAGGAGATTTCGAATGCGGTTGCCCACGCCCAATTCTGCGGCCTGAAGGCCGCGCTCCACCTGAACACCGTGCGAGCCTCCCGACCGCGATTTCCATTTGTGACAGCTTTTATTTTCTGAGTTCACCCGCTTGTAACGCCCTAGCAGTTGCCTCGTAACCCGGCTTTGTTGAAATCCGCTCGATCGAATTGTCGTTAGTCACATCACACACACCATGAAACTGAAAAACATCATCCAAGCAGCCGCGCTTTCCGCGCTGCTGGCTGGGGGCGCGCAGGCCGCGACCATCCAAGTCAACAACGCGGACATCACCGGCACGGTCAATTGGTATCGCACCAATACCTACGTCCTCAACGGCTTCGTCTATGTCGAAGCTGGCGAGGTTCTGAACATCGAAGCCGGCACGGTCGTGAAGGCCAAGCCCGGCACGGGCGCAGCGGCCAGCGCGCTCATCGCGGCGCGCGGCGGTAAGGTTTTTGCCGAGGGCACGCCCGACAAGCCCATCATTTTCACCGCCGAGGCGGACAACGTGGATGACGCGGCAGCGCGTGCGGCCAGCGGTCCTTCCCTCACCCCTTTCCAACGCGGTCTCTGGGGCGGCGTGGTGCTGCTCGGGCGCGCGACCATCAACAGCGCCGAGAACGTGACCGGCAATGCGGCCACGCCGAAGTATGAAGTGTATGAGGGCCTCGCGGACCTCGAAGTGCATCGCTTCGGCGGCAGCGACGACGACGACAGCTCCGGGGTGCTGCGCTACGTCTCGATTCGCCACGGCGGCACGCTGCTGGAGTCGAACAAGGAAATTAACGGTCTGTCCTGCGGCGGTGTGGGTCGCGGGACGACGCTGGAGTATATCGAGGCCTACGCGATTGCGGATGACGGCTTCGAGTTCTTTGGCGGCACGGTCAACACGCGCTACTTGGTGAGCGCGTTCTGCGACGACGACTCGTTCGACACCGACATGGGTTATCGCGGCAAGAACCAGTTCTGGTTCTCCATCCAAGACCCGCTGGCGGCGGACAAGGGTGGCGAGTTTGACGGCGACCTGCCCAAGACGGGCGTGTTGCCCAAGTCCGACTGGCAAGTCTGGAACTGGACGGCCATCGGTAAAGGCATTTCCACCGGCACCGCGCTGCACATCCGTGACAACGCGGCGGCCAAGATTCGCAACTCTATCTTCGCCGAGTTCGGCACGGGCCTGCTCGTGGACGCGAACACGCATGACGAAGTGAACGGTGGCGAAGTGGTCATCCAAAACTCCATCTTCAACGTCACGACGCCGAACACCACGGCCAACGCGGCGGACACCTACTTCACCAACGCGCTCAACGCGAACACGCTGGCCAGCCCGCAATTCCGCGGGCTCAGTCGCGCGACCGACGGTGTCCTCGACCCGCGCCTCGCGGCGGGCGCACCGGCGCTCACCGGCGGCCAGCTTCCTCCCAGTGATGGCTTCCTCACCCCGGTCACCTACCAAGGTGCGTTTGACGGCAACAACCTGTGGTTCGCGAAGTGGACCGCCCTCTACGAATACGGCTTCGTCCTCCCGAGCAGCCCGACGAACCGCGTCGTGAACATCGCCGACGCCGACTTCGGCGCGAGCACCACTGCGGTGACTTGGTATCGCACGAACACTTACGTCTTGAACGGCTTCGTTTACGTGAAGAACGGCCAGACCCTCACCATCGAGGCCGGCACGGTCATCAAGTCCAAGCCCGGCAACGGTGCGGCGGCCAGCGCGCTCTTCATCGCGCAGGGTGGCAAGCTCTTCGCCGTCGGCTCCCCGAACAATCCCATCATCTTCACCGCCGAGGCGGACAACGTGAACGACCCGAAGGCGCGCCGCTTGAACGGTCCTTCCCTCACTCCCTTCCAGCGCGGTCTCTGGGGCGGCATCGTCGTCCTCGGTCGCGCCACCATCAACAGCGCGGAGAACGTCACCGGCAACGCGGCCACGCCGAAGTATGAAATCTACGAAGGCCTCGCCGACGCCGTCATCAACGGCCAGAGCGTCCACCGCTTCGGCGGCGGCGACGATGACGACAACTCCGGCATCATCCGCTACGTCTCCATCCGCCACGGCGGCACGCTGCTCGAATCGAACAAGGAGCTGAACGGCCTCTCGCTCGGTGGCGTGGGCCGCGGCACGACGGTCGAGTTCGTCGAGGCTTACGCGATTGCCGACGACGGCTTCGAGTTCTTCGGCGGCACGGTCAACACCCGCTACCTCATCAGCGCGTTCAACGACGACGACTCGTTCGACACCGACATGGGTTATCGCGGCAAGAACCAGTTCTGGTTCGGCATCCAAGACACCGCCGCTGCCGACAAGGGCGCGGAGATTGACGGCGACCTCCCCAAGACCGGTGTGCTCCCCGCCTCCGACTGGCAGGTCTGGAACTGGACTGCCATCGGCAAGGGTATTGCCACCGGCACGGCGCTGCACATCCGCGACAACGCGGCTCCGAAAATTAACAACTCCATCTTCGCCGACTTCGGCACCGCGCTGCTCGTGGACGCGAACACGCTTGACGAAGTGAACGGCGGCTCGCTGACAATTCGCAACACTATCTTCAACGTCACCACGTTGAACACCTCGGCCAACGCGGCGGACGCGTTCTTCACCAACGCCGCCAACGCGAACACCACAGCCAGCGCGCAGCTCCGTGGCATCAGCCGGGTGGCGAACTCCGGCGCTCTCGACCCGCGTCTCGCAGTCGGCAGCCCCGGCCTCACCGGCGCGTCTGTTCCTCCCGTGGACGGCTTTCTCGTCAACCCCGGCCATCAGGGCGCGTTCGGCAACGTCAACTGGGGCGCTGACTGGACCGCGCTCGGCGACTACGGGTTCTTCAACGCTCGCGGCGCGGGCGTCGCGATTGCCGGCAGCACCGGCACGGCGGCTCCGGCCATCGTGACGCAGCCGGCGCTCGCGGGCTTGCTCCCGGCCACGACGGTCCGCCTCTTGCAGGGCAGCCCGTTCGTTATCGGCGTCAACGCCATCGGCTCCACGCTTGCCTATCAGTGGTATCTGAACGGCAACCTCATCGCGGGTGCGAACGGTTCGACCTACAGCCTCGCGACGCCTGCCCCGGCCAACTCCGGCGCTTACACGGTCGTCGTGGCCAACAGCTCCGGCTCCGTCACCAGCTCGGTGCCGGTGAACCTCACCATCGTCGCGGACCCGTTCACGGGCTTCGTGAACCAGGGCCTCGTCGGCGTCGGCCGCATCGCGGCGAACCAGCTCGATGCCACCGGCCTCGACACGCTCGGCGGCCTCTTCTCCGCGATGACGTTCGTGCCGAACTCCTGGAGCGCCTCGGGCGGTTCCATCAGCGGCCGCCTCGTCGGCCTGCCTGACCGTGGCTTCGGCGACGGCGCGCAGGACTACCGCACGCGCCTCCAGTTCGTGGACTTCTCCATCACGCCGGTCGCGCCCAACGCTTCCGGCCCGCTGCCGCAGAATCAGATTCTAATGGCGAACGTCGGCACGCTCCTGCTCCGCCCGAGCGCGAACGACGCCTACACCGGCTTCAACCCGGATGACACGAACGTCGTCGGCTTCCCGCAGTCGAAGCTCACCGGCCTAGGTGCTGGCAAGCGCAGTCTCGACCCCGAGGGCATCGCGCGCCTCGCGGACGGCAGCTACTTCATCAGCGACGAATACGGTGCGTTCGTCTATCGCTTCGGCGCGGACGGCGTCCTCACCGCCACGCTGCCCGTCCCGGCGGCGCTCATCCCGCAGAAGACCGGCGGCTTCGTCGCCTTCGACGCGACCGCCACCATCGTCTCCGGTCGCCGCTCCAATCGCGGCATCGAAGGCTTGAGCGCCTCGCCCGATGGTCGTCGCCTCTTCGCGATGCTCCAAAGCCCGACCATCCAAGACAGCGGCGCGGCCAACGCCTCGCAGCACACGCGCATCCTCGTGTATGACATCGAGGCCGCCTCGCCGAACTTCAACGGGCTCATCGGCGAATACGTCTATCAGCTCACCCTGCGCGGCGATGCCGCCAGCGCCCGCCACACGCCCATCAGCGAAGTCTTCGCGGTGAACGACCACCAGCTCCTCGTGCTCGAACGCGACGGCATCGGCCTGGGCGGCACGCTCGGCGCGCCGATCTACAAGAAGGTGAACCTCGTGGAACTCAACGGCGCGAGCAACATCCTCGGCACCGACTGGGACAAGGCCGTCGGCACCGCCGGCCAGAAGAACCTGCCGGCGCTCGGCGACCAGCTCGCCCTCACGAACGGCATCATCGCCGCCATCCGCAAGGATTTCGTGGACCTCCTGAACACGGTCGAGCTGGCCAAGTTCGGCATGAACGCCGGCGCGGCTCGCGACAACAACACCGTGCCTGAGAAGTATGAAGGCCTCGCCCTCGTGCCGCTCAATGAGCCCGGTGCGCCCAACGACTGGCTCATGCTCGTCGGCACCGACAACGACTACCGCGCCGCGACCGTCATCCACAACGGCGTGAGCGTCGGCTCCAACTCCGGCACGAACGGCATCGCGGACACGATGGTCTTCGCGTATCGCCTGACCATCCCCGGCCTCGCGAACCCGCTGCCCGCCGCGCCCGGCAACGCCCCCGCCATCACCACGCAGCCCGTCGGCCAGACGGTGGTGCAGGGCTCGAATGTGGTATTGAGCGCCGGCTTCACCGGCCAGCTCCCCGCCACGTTCCAGTGGTATAAGAACGGCGTGGCCATCCCCGGTGCGAACAACCCGACGCTCACGTTGAACAACGTGCGCGGCAGCGCGGGCCTCGACCACACTGGTCCCAGCAGCAGCCGCCCGCCCTACCTCGAAGCGACGGATTCCGGCTATGCGTTTATCTCCCTCATCACGGTGGGTGACATCGCTGGCACAAACCCGGACGGCTCGCCGCGCCGCGCCGCTGGCGTCATGGACGGTCTCGGTGCCTACGACAACGGTGACGGCACCTTCACGGTGCTGGCCAACCATGAAATCAACGAGACCAGTGGCATCGTCCGTCGGCACGGAGCCAAGGGCGCGTTCCTCACCAAGTTCATCATCGCCAAGAGCAACCTCACGGTGCTCACGGCGAGTGACCTCATCACCAACGTGTATGTGTTCAACACGAACACCGTCTCGTTTGCGCTCGGCACCAACATCCTCATGGGCCGCTTCTGCGCTGCTGACCTGCCTGTCCCCTCCGCGTTCTTCAACGCGGCCACCGGCAAGGGTTCGCAACAGAAGATCTTCATGAACGGTGAAGAGTTCTCCACCGAGTCCCGCGGCTGGGCGCACATCGCCACTGGCCCCGAGGCTGGCAACTCCTGGCAGCTCCCGCGCTTCGGCCGCCTCTCGTTCGAGAACGTGGTCGCCAGCCCGTTCGCTCAGGACAAGACCATCGCCGCTGCCCTCGATGACGACGGCACGACCGACTCGCAGGTGTATTTCTACATCGGCACTAAGCAGAGCACGGGCACGAACGAAGTGGAGAAGGCCGGTCTCTTGAACGGCAGCCTCTACGGCGTCTCGGTCGCCGGGCTCACGCAGGAAGTGGCCGGCACCACGGCGGGACAGCGCAACTTCACGTTGTCCAACCTCGGTGACGTGAGCAACCTGGGCTTCAACGACCTGGAGACGCACGGCAACACCAACGGCGTCACCGCGTTTATGCGCGTGGAAGACGGCGTCTGGGATCCCGCTAACCCGCGCGACTTCTACTTCGTCACCACCGCGAGCTTCGTGCTCCCCAGCCGCCTCTGGCGCCTGCGGTTCAACGACATCGCCAACCCGGAGACGGGCGGCGTGATCGACATGCTGCTCGACGGCACCGAAGGCCAGAAGATGTTCGACAACGTGGGCTTCGATAACAACGGCAACCTCCTGCTCCAGGAAGACCCGGGTGGTCAGGCGCACAACGCCAAGGTCTGGAAGTATGTCATCGCCACCGACACGCTGCTCCTCGTGGCCCAGCATCGCCCGAACTTGGTGACCTCGGGTCAGCCAGGCTTCCAAACGATCGATGAGGAGTCCTCGGGCAACATCGACCTCACGGCCATCCTCGGTTACAAGGCCTACTTGGTCGTGGACCAGATGCACGGTGGTGCCTCCTCGTTCGGCCCTGCCGGTGTGCCGGCGGGTGCGTCCATCACGGAACTGGTCGAGAACGGCCAACTCCTCCTCATGGTCGAAGTGGACAACGGCAACTACCACCTCGTCATCACCAACGCCTCCGGCTCTGTCACCAGCGCCGTGGCTGCGGTCAACATCGCCACGCCGCCGGCCTTCGGCGCCACGCTGTTCCGCACCGGCCTGCCGGGTGCGACGGTCAGCAGCGGCGGCACGCTCACCTTGAACGTCCCCGTGGGCGCGTTCGTCGGCAGCGGGCCGTTCAGCTACCAGTGGTTCTTGAACAACGTCGCCATCACCGGCGCGAACAGCAGCACGCTGGCGCTCTCCGGTTTCACGTCCGCCAGCGCGGGCAACTACACCGTCCGCGTGAGCAACGCCGCCGGCAACGTCACCAGCGTCGCAGTGCCCATCAGCACGGCGGACATCGCGTTCTTCGGCGGCATCTCGCTGGATGGCCCGGCGGGCGCGAAGTATCGCTTCGAGTATCTGGCTGACATCTCGAACACCAACTCCTGGACCACCCTGACGAACATCGTTCACTCGGGCGGCCGCCAGTTCTACATCGACACGACCTCCTCCGGGACGCAGCGCCGGTTCTTCCGCGCGGTGCCGACGCCCTGAGCGCTGACACTCATGGGCCGCCGGGGGAGAAATCCCGGCGGCCCCTCCGGTATTCCTTCGTGTGAAGGGATGGCAGGCTCCAGCATAGCTTCGTGTGCGGCTGGGGCCTGCCTCATTTTTGAATCCGATGGTCACGACGATCGAACCCCGAAACTCTGGAGGGGCCGCCGCCCGGTCCGTGAAGAGCTCGATGGAATTTTCTCCGGCGCTTGTTACTCTAACCCCGGTCACTGCCATGAAACCTCAGCTCAACAACCTCGCCGCCCAACCGCTCCCGTCCGAATGCGTCGTCTGCGTGGACGCCCTGAAGCGTGGCGACGTGGAGGCGTCGAGTTGGGGTCGGCGCAATTTTCTGAAGGCCACCGCCCGTGCCGTGCTGCTGGTCGAAGCCTCCGGGCTGCCTTGGGGGGACTTGTTCGCGCCGTCAGCCCATGCGGCGGATCCGGTCGGCGTCGTGCGTGTGGCGCTGTCTGACTTCCCCGCGCTCGGGGTGGTGTCCGGCTCGGTGCAGCTCATCGTCGCCGCACCGACGCCCATTTATCCCGTCATCCTCACGCGCACGGCCACGAACACGTTCGCGGCGGTCAGTTCGCAATGCACTCACAGTGGCTGCGTGGTGAACACGTTCTCCGACACCGATGGCTCCATGCTCTGCACCTGCCACGGCTCGCGCTTCACCGCGCAGGGCGTGGTCCTCGCTGGCCCGGCGAGATTTGACCTGACGGGCTACACCGCGCGTCTGGTGAGCGCGGGCGTGGTGGAAGTCGAAATTCCCGGCATCGGCTTCGCAATGGCGGGCGCGCTTGTGAACACAGCAGTCGGACGCCGGATGCGCCTGTCCTTTCCCACCACCACCGCCCTGCGCTACGAAATCAAGCGCCGCACCTCGATGACCACTCCTGCGGCCACGGTGCCCTTCAGCCTCACGGAGACAGGCGCGGCGGCACAGACCCAACTCACCGGCGATGGCGCGACCGCCACCCTCTACGTTGAAGCCGACGCCGCCACGGGTTTCCTCTCCGTCTCGCGCTTCTGAGGAACGCGCAACCCATTTGTTTGTCAAAGCGTCACGCCGGCTCCGCTTGTTTGTGACCTGGCTGCGCGAGATTCAGCCTGCTTTGCGGGCGGAGTGCGCGGCCTTGGTTGGTTGTCCTCGTGCGAGTGTTCAGGCGTTTGGCTAGTGGCCCCCGCTCCGCCCGCTTCCCTTGGCAACTGAAATGAAACTCAATCCCGCCTCACGCTCCACCGCGTTCACGCTCATTGAACTGCTGGTCGTCATCGCCATCATCGCAATTCTCGCTGGGATGCTGCTGCCGGCATTGTCCAAGGCGAAGGACCGCGCGGGCCGAATCAAGTGTCTGAGCAACCTGCGCCAGCTCGGCTTGGGGAGCCAACTCTACGCGGACGACTTCGGCGGAAACTTCAGCGGCGCGTCTTGGACCGCCAGCTACAGCCCGCCGCAAGTGCCCAACTCGGACCGCGATGACCGCGACGATGACCAAACGTGGAACTACCCCGCCTACGTGCCGAACGTGAACACCTTCCTCTGCCCCGCGACGCGCAACACGATTCGCACAAACCTCTCCACCAAGCCCAGCGGAGTCCAAGTGTTCCGCGACCTCACCGTCCATGCCACCGGCAAGAGCGGAGTTTCCGGCGTCAGTTTCGAGTTGATCGGCTGCTTCAACGGCGCGAACGGCCCGAAGAAAACCGCGAACTCCGTGACCCGTCCGTCGGCCACCTTCCTCATGGTGGACGAGGATGACACGCTGCCGTCGGGCAACGCGGCGGACGTGAACAACTTCCCTGACGACCGCGAGGACAACCACGGCCCGGCGGGCGGCACCATGAACTTCTGCGACGGCCACGCCGAGTGGGTGCAGCAGGCGAAGTGGACCGCGACGTGGAGCTATTCGCAGACGAACGGCTTCCGGTGAGCGCCGCTGATTCGCGAGATATTAACCTTCCTGCAAGGCGTTCGTAACCCGGCAGGTCGAGTCTGGGTGCGATTGATCAAACTTATGAAACTCGAACACACTCGCCGCCTCCGTCCCGCCGCCTTCACCCTCATCGAACTGCTCGTTGTCATCGCCATCATCGCGATTCTCGCGGGGATGCTGCTGCCGGCCTTGAGCAAGGCGAAGAACTCCGCCAAGCGAACTCAATGCCTTAACCAGCAGCGCCAGTGGGGCCTCGCGCTGAACCTGTATTGCGACGAATACGACGACCGTTTCCCGAAGGAGCGCGGCAGCAGCGGCGCGAATGCGTGGACAGACCTGTCGCACCCGACGAATTCCGACTCGTGGTTCAACTCCCTGCCTACCTTGCTCAAGCAGCGGCCGGCCTCGTTCTTCGCCGCGACCGCGACGGAGCGGCCCGGCTTCTACGCCAAGAACAGCATGCTCACCTGCCCGTCCACGAAGCTGGATATGGCCACCTATCTGAATGCGCCGCAGTTCTCCACGGCTTACAACTCCAAGCTCAATCTTAGCCCCGGCCCGACGCGGCAGATGCAAGTCCTCGATCCTTCACGCACGGTCTGCCTGCTGGAGTCGGGTGTGACGGGCGAGGCGAAGTTTATCGCGGCGCAGTCCGGCTACAACGGCCAGCCACACGTCTTTGCCAGTCGCTTCTCCGCCCGGCATGACAAGCGGGGCAACATCGTCTTCGCCGACGGCCACGCGGAGGCGATGGCGGGGGAGAAGGTGGTTTGCACGACGGGGGCGAACGCGGGGAAGGCTTGGTTCCCGCAGGCCGAGGCGGTCTGCTGGACGCTCTCGCCGTCAGACGACCCAAATCTCTGAACGAAGCTGGGCCGCCGTCACACCAGCCCGGTAACTTGCGGATGACCTATTCCGGCTTCAGGCAGTAGCCGGTGTTGCGGACGGTGTGAATCCAGGGGCGCAGACGGCCCAGCTTGGCGCGCAGGCGGCGGATGTGAGTGTCCACCGTGCGGTCGGTGGCGAGCGTGGCGGTGGCCCAGACCTGGCGGAGCAACGCGGCGCGCGTCTGCACGTGGCCTTGGTGGTCCAGTAGTGTGGTGAGCAGTTTGAACTCCGTGGGCGAGAGTCGGAGTTGTCGCCCAGCCACGCTGACCTCGTGTGCGGACAAGTTCACGATGAGTTCTCCGACGTGGAGTTGCGCGGGTGGCTCGGTCGCGGGGCGTGTGCGGTCGATCATGTTGCGCACGCGCAGGGCAAGCTCGCGCGGGTCGAACGGGAGCGGGAGGAATTCGTCCGCGCCAAGTTCCAGTGCGAGCAGGCGCTCGGTCGGATTGTTTCGCACGCTGAGGATGAAGACCGGCATCTGCAGCGTCGCGGGGTCGCGGCGGAGTTGCTTGCAGACTTCGAGGCCGTCGAGGCCGGGCAGTTGCAGGTCCAGCAGCGCGAGGTCGGGCAGGCGCGTCCGGGCAAGGCGCAGTGCGGCGGGGCCGTCGGTGGCGGACAACACGCGGCAGCCGGAGGTGGCGAGGGTGGCGTCCGCGCGCGCTCGTTCGGCGGCGTCGGCACTGGCGAAAAGGACTTGGGCGCGGGGCGCTGGCATAAGCAGGCGGCGAATCTGCGGCGGTCGGATGTCGGTAGTGTGGCGCGGGGGTTAAGAACGGGTGACACGCGTGGGGCGAGACGTTGCGCGAACGTGACCGGAGGGACGTGTGTTTGTGACGGGTCGCGGACAGTTTTACACCGCCCCGCTGAGTGGCGGGGCACGGGCTCCGGCGAACTTTTCCCGCGTTTCCCCTCGCCGGGGCCCGTTGTTTTTTTCCAAAGGAAGGCGAGTGCGTTGGGACCAAGCAGCGCTTTCACGGAAACGTAACGCCCACGCCACGCGCTTCGCATCTTGTCCTGGTGAACTCAGTGTGAAAGGCAATCTGCTCATGCCAACGACCACCGCCCGCACTCCCATCCGTGAAGCCGCGCTGCCCGCGCCGGTGGCGTGGCTCGACGACGCGGCGGCGCTCACGGCGGGGAACATCCTGCGCGCGCCGATGCCGCACAAGGCCGGGCGACCGCTCGCGCGGGGTGTGATTCGCGGACTGCTGCTGGCGTTCGGCGACTGCATCGTCCGTGTGCGTGGCTTGGAGCGCATCGCTGCGGAGCACGACCCGTTTATCCTCGCACTGAACCACAGCACGAAGCTGGAGGCGCTCTTCCTGCCGGCGTTCCTGTTGAGCGCGCGCGGCGGCAAGCCGCTGCACTTCATCGCGGACTGGAACTTCAAGCTCATCCCCGGCATCGCGTTCATCTATCGCGCCGGCGATGTCATCACGCTCGACCGCAAGCCCGCGCGTCCGCGCTTCCTGAACGTCCTGCGCCCGTTGCTCACCGACTGCGTGCCGGCCTTCACGCGCGCGGCGGAGCGGCTCGCGGCAGGCGCGTCCGTGGGCATCTTCCCGGAGGGAACGACGAACCGCGACCCGCGCCGGCTGCTGCGCGGCTTCAATGGCGCGGCGAAGTTGTCACTGCAAAGCGGCGTGCCGGTCATCCCCGCCGGTGTGTGCTTTCCCCAGCACCAAGACGCCGAGCGAATCCCGGAATTAGCTTCGATGGAAATCGAGTTTGGAGAACCCCTCGTCCCTCCCGCCGAACGCGACCTGACCGCCTCCGCCGTGCGCGCGTGGCACGCCCGCGTGATGAGTGAGATTGCCCGCCTGTCTCGAAAAACCTGGTCTAACGAAAGGAAAAACCATGATTAGCCTCAGCCAAATCACCGTGGTCCCCGTCATCTCCGAGTGCGAGCGCCAAGAGGCGCTGCAAGTCCTGCGTGCCACCTACGAGCGCGAGAAGCGCTGGGTGGCGGACGGCAACAAAGTCTTCTCGCCCGACGACCTCGACCGCTTCGATGTCGCCTGGTTCCTCGCGCGCCGCAACCGCGAACCCGTGGGCGTGCTGCGCGTGCTGTTCAACCCGCCGCTGGAGGTTTATGCGCGATACGGCTTCCAGCCCGTGCCCGGCACAAACTTCGACGTGACCGAGTTCGTGAAGCGCAGCCGCGTGGCGGAGATTGGCCGCTTTGCCGTGCTGCCCGAGCGCCGGAAGAATCACTTCATCGCCGCGTCGCTCATGCGCGCCGCCGCGCGCGACACGCTGGAGCGCGGCTACACGCACTACGTCACGGACATCTTCGAGGACGAGCAGCACAGCCCGTATCTCTTCCACACGCGGGTGATGGGCTTCGAGCCGGTGGCGACGCACGACACGGGCGAGCTGAACTGCCCAAACCGCCGCGTGACGATGGTGCTCGATTTGCAGGCCGCGTATCGCCGTCTGCGCCGCACCGGTGGCTGGCTCTACCGATACCTCACCGCAGACTGGAGCGAGACGTTGCACCGGCGGTTGGCGGGGGAGGAAACCGTATTGCGCGAGGACACCTCGGTGCCGCATTTCGCCGACGCGGTGCTGGCATAACCATGCTTTCACATGGCTGAAGATTTCCTCGACTGGCACATGGCCACGGTCCTACTCCACCCCACACTGCCTTGCTTCCGTGACCAGGCGATGGCGCAGTGGAAATGCGACGAACCGGCCTACCTCCGCCGCGTGTTCTGGCGCGCGTTGCCCCGCGAGTCACTGCCGGTGGCGGCGTGCGTGTGGCTGATGCGGCACGAATTCTTCCATCGCGACTTCGCGCTCATCCGGGAGTTGGGCCAGACGCGCGACGCGACGGAGTTTTACATCCTCATCGAACAGTTTCGAGACGAGACGATTCGCTCCGGCGGCTGGCTGCGGAACACGTTTCGCCTGCGGGTCTCGGGGCGACGATTGCGCCGGCTGCGTTGGGAACTGCGCTAGCCGGGAGCACTGCAGTGCTGCGAGGCGCCCCCTCGGACGGGAAATGTCAGAGAAACGTCGGTTGACACTTTTCACTTTCGGGTTACAACGCAGAGTATGACTGAAACCCAAAAACTTGCCCGGGCCGTTGGGTCCGCGCGTGAGACCGCTCAGACCGCCAGGCTTGCCCTCCACGCCGCCGACACGAAGTCCGCCGCGCTCACCGCCGCCGCGAAGCACGCGAAGTCCGCCGTGAAGGCTGCGCGCAAGCAGGCCAAGTCCGCCAAGCGCGCCGCCAAGTCCGCGCAGGCGAGGGTTGCGGCTGCGGCCAAGACGTTCGCCAAGTCCGCGAAGAAGGCGCTGAAGCTGGAGAAAGCTTTCGCCGAGTTGAGGAAGCAACGTCAGGCTTCGAAGCAGCAAACGGTGGCCCCCGCCGCGAAGCCCAAGCCCGCCGCGCGCAAGCAGGCCGTGAAGTCGAAACCAGTGGAGGTTGTGCCCGCTCCCGCTGCGGTTGTTGCTCCACCCGCTCCGGCGCCCGCGCCTTCAGCCGAGGCAGCTCCGTCCGTGAATCCGTTGTCCTGATTAGTCCCCGGCACAGAGCGCCGCACCGGCAACGGCGGGCGCTTCTTGGCACGGCTGCGAGAGACTGATGACGGCCCGGTGGAGTTCGCGAGCGAGGGCCTTCCGGTCGGAGTTGCGCACCGGTTCGCCGAAATGAACGACGGCGTGGATGCGGCGTTTTCCGAGCAGGTTCAGGAAGTGCGGGAGGAATGTCATATCGCGCCAGTAAGCGACGTCATTTTCGACCGAGCCGCCTTCCACCTCGTAGCCAATCCACGCGGGCGTGACAGCCCAGCCGTGTTGCGCAGCGGGTGCGAGCAGGGAGCTGTGGAAGGGCAGGACGCGGTCCCCGCCGGTGCTGGTGCCCTCCGGGAACATCGTGAGCACGACGCCTTCCTCAATGACCGACTCGAACGCCGGACCGAGGTCGGCCACGTCCGCGCGCCGCTCGCGGTTCACGAAGAGCATTCCTCCGGCGTGGGCAATCTGCCCGAGCAACGGCCAGCGGCGCACCTCGGCTTTCGACAGGAACACCATCTCGGTCGCCGCCGTGAGCGCGAGCATGTCCAGATAGCTGACGTGGTTGCAGATCAGCATCCCGCCGTCCGGCGCGCGCCCGCGCAGCTCGACCGTGACACCGAGGCACCTGCGGACACGCGGGCTCCAGCGGTGCGACCAGCGAGCGCAACGAGTGGTGCGCGGCAGGCGTCGCTCCGCCCGCGCGAGCCAGGCCGCGTGCAACAGCGCTAGGCTGATGACGCCAAGGAAAGCTCCCAAGCGCCAGGCCGAGCGGAGGAGTGAGCGCAGGTAGTTCACGGTTCAGCCCAGTGCGCCCGGAGGCAGTTGCTCCAAGTCGAGGACGGTGAGGAAATCAATCGTGCGGAACTCGCGGTCCAGCGCCGGCGGGCCGCAGATTTTCGCGCCGAGCGAGAAGTAGCCGGTGAGCAGGCGCGGGAGCCGGACAGGCTCCGGCGCGATTTGGTCCAACGGACAATGGTAGGCCGGCACGGGAACGGTGTGCCACGGCTCCGGCGCGAGGTGCGTGCGCATGAGTTGCGAATACGCCGCCGTGCCCACCGCCGGGTCCACGGTCGGCAGCGAACTGCACCCGACGAGATAGCGGCCCCCACGCTCGCGGGCGTAAAGAGCGATGCCCCGCCAGAGCAGCGCGAGCACGGCGATGTTCCGATGCTGGCTGTGGACGCACGCCCGGCCCAGCTCGACGACTTGCGGCAGCAGCGGCGCGAGCGGGGCGAAGTCAAATTCCCCCGCGCTGTAGAAGCCCCGGTTCGCCGCCGCCATCGCGCCGGTTTGCAGGCGGTAGGTGCCGACGATGTCGCCGCTCGCGCGCTCCTCGACGACGAGATGGTCGCAGACCTCGTCGAACGGGTCGGCATCGCGGCAAGTCGCGTAGCTGGCTTCGAGGCCCTCGTTCAGCTCCACGTTGAAGACGAGGAAGCGCAGCGTCTGCGCGGCGTGCAGGTCGGCGCGGTCACGCGCGAGGCGGACGCCGTAGCGCTCGGCGAGGCCGCTGCGAGCGAGCACGCGGGAGCCGAGGGTGGTGGGTCTGGGTTGGGCAAGGGTGGCGGTCATGGGTGGGAGGATGCGGAGGCGAGACTGCGCGGCGTGAATCGGAAGATTTTCGCCCAGACATCCGTTGCCGTGATGGCAGCGGTGGAAACGGCTAACAGTCTCAACCCCATTCGTGTAGCCGACGCAGCGCGTGGTGGGAAAGATGACAATTGCAACTTCGCGGCGACGGGAGCGTGACGGCGGGGAAATGGCCAATGCCTGGCGGTTTTGGTGGCGGGCTTTCGCCACTGTCACGCGAACGTCACCCTCCTTTCACGGCCCCAACTTCTGCTTGGGCCGGGCCTTGCGCAGCCGGTAGCCCGGCGGCTCACTGTGCGTCGGAAACAATTTTTCCCAGTGCATCCCCGTCTCCCGGAGAATTTCCGGCTCATTGCCAGTGTCTCCATGTGGTTGGTGGGTTGCTTTCGCAAACCCGCCAACATGGGGACAATCTCTTGGAGTTCCGACACCGGTAAAAACGAGGATTGCCGACAACTGGCCGGTTTGGTAACAACAAAGCACCAGCCCGGTGCGGGTGTGGTTCAATGGTAGAATGTGGGCTTCCCAAGCCTGAGACGAGGGTTCGATTCCCTTCACCCGCTCCACTTC
>Ga0208960_1000651_pt1 | contig 19313 bp, 18 predicted proteins | sample GreLakmeON33MSRF_FD_187703 | JGI IMG/M metagenome (GOLD analysis project Ga0208960, IMG submission 187703) | Freshwater lentic microbial communities from great Laurentian Lakes, MI, USA - Great Lakes metaG ON33MSRF (SPAdes) | ecosystem: Environmental > Aquatic > Freshwater > Lake | place: Great...
TCAAGATTTGATTTTGCTTAATTATGAAGCTGAATCCCGAGAATCGGGACAAGAAAAGATTCAGCAAAGTTCGCTACGCTAAACTTAGCAGAGGGAGCGTTCGATATGCCTTCAGATAAAGAGGTTAAAGAACTAAAATCACTTTATCTTATGCTACCGAGAAGGTAGAGAATTCTAAGATTGAGTCGCTTAAGGTGGCGTAAAATTGAATTTTTTTTGATGTACTTTATTAGTGCTTTTTGGTTTTCCTAATAATCCACCAAAAAAATAGTACTACTGCTAAAAAAGCCACAAAGAAGTATATTCTCATACTTTCAGGTACTTGATCTACACTTGAATTACTTCCGCCGTGTCTTCCATTGTACCTGGGAATTACTGTTTCTTGCTTATGATATATTTGTTTTTGATGAACAGTGCCAGTAGAGTCGAAAACATTTATCCATACACTGTCTTCTGCTGAACCTTTCATCTTTTAAAGATTACTTTCCTTTCTTCATCTCCTCCACACTCTCCATCACCTTAACCTTCAACTGCTCTTTAAAGTCAACAATACGTTGCAATACTTCAGCATTAGAAGAACCAATAATTTGAGCGGCCAAGATACCTGCGTTTTTTGCAGCATCTAAAGCTACTGTAGCGACAGGAACGCCATTGGGCATTTGAAGGATAGATAAAACAGAATCCCAGCCATCGATAGAATTGCTTGATTTGATGGGTACTCCAATAACAGGAAGTGGAGTAAGGGAAGCGACCATTCCTGGCAAATGTGCGGCACCACCAGCGCCAGCGATAATTACTTTTAAACCTCTGCCTGCTGCAGATTTAGCATACTCAAACATTCTATCGGGAGTGCGGTGCGCAGAAACCACTGTTATTTCGAATTCAATTCCCAATTCTTTCAAAACATCGGCAGCGTCTTGCATGATTCTTAAATCAGATTGGCTGCCCATGATAATTCCTACTTGTGCGCTCATGCTATAATTTTTAAGGTGTCTTTTACAAATCTTGCTTTTTCTTTGGCCTTGTTTAGGTCTTTGTCGACAATGGTAACGTGTCCCATTTTGCGGAAAGGCTTGGTGTCGCTTTTCCCATACAAATGGACATTCACTCCCGGAGTAGCCATGACTTTTTCAATGCCTTCGTATTTTGCTGCGCCCACATATCCTTTTTCTCCCAAAAGATTAACCATTACAGAAGGAGTAGTGATTTCTGTGCTTCCCAAAGGCATACCAATTAAGCATCTCAACAACTGGTCGTATTGCGATGTTTCATTTCCTTCAATGGTTTGGTGTCCGCTGTTGTGTGGCCTTGGCGCCACTTCGTTTACCACCACTTCATTGTTGTGGGTAACGAACATCTCTACCGCCAAAATGCCCACCATATCTAGCTTGGTGATAATATCCTTCGCCAATTGCATGGCGTGGTTTTCTAATTCTTTGCTGATATCTGCCGGAGAAAAAAGAAACTCTACCAAATTCGCTTCGGGGTTGAATTCCATTTCTACCGGAGGGTAAGCCATTACGCTTCCGTCTTGAGCTCTGGCAGCAATTACAGAAATTTCTTTTTTAATAGTTACCAGTTTTTCCAATACAGAGGGAGCATCAAAAGCTTTGTCTAAATCATTAATGTGTCTTAATATTTGCACGCCTTTTCCATCGTATCCACCTTTTCGTAGTTTCTGAACCAAAGGAAAAAGATCCATGAAAAGGGCGATTTCAGTTTTATTTTCAATTAGAAAAAACTCTGCAGTGTTGATATTATTTTTTTGATAGAATTGCTTCTGTAAACCTTTGTCTTGAATGGTTTTTAAAGCGGCAGGCTGAGGAAAAACTTTAACGCCTTCTTTTTCTAATTTGGCCAGGGCATCCACATTTACATTTTCAATTTCAATGCTTACCACATCACACTTTTTGCCGAAATCGTACACCATTTGAAAATCGTTCAAATCGCCTTTGTAGAACCAATTGCTTATTTCGCGGCAAGGTGCTTTAGGGTCGGGATCAACGAAAGCCATCTCTAAATTATAGCTATACGATTTTTGTAATAGCATTCTGCCGAGCTGTCCGCCGCCCAGCACTCCAATTTTAAATCCTTTGTAAAAGGGTTTTTCCATAGTGGCGAAGATAATAAAAAGTTCAAAGTTTAAAGTTCAATGTTCAAAGTTAGCTAACCTTGAACGTTAAACATTGAACCTTGAACAAATATCCCTATATTAGCGACCTTGTTTTTAAAAACCACAATATGTTGAACATCGTTTTATTTGGCCCTCCGGGCGCAGGAAAAGGGACACAGTCAACCAAACTATTGGAAAAATATGGCTTGGTGCACCTTTCTACAGGAGATATCCTTAGAGCAGAAATGAATGCAGGAACCGAATTGGGATTGCAGGCAAAGTCATTAATTGAAAGAGGTGAATTGGTGCCAGATGAGGTAGTGATTGGAATGATTGACAATAAAATCAGTTCAAGCGCTAATAAAAATGGTTTCATCTTCGATGGTTTTCCCCGCACAGCGCCTCAAGCGCAAGCTTTAGATAAAGTGTTAGAGGCAAAAGCAACGGGAATTACTTTGATGTTGTCGTTAGAAGTGCCAGAAGATGAGTTGGTAACTCGTTTGTTGGGAAGAGGTAAAGTGAGTGGCAGAGCAGATGATCAAGATACCAAAACTATTCAAAACAGAATTAAAGTATATTGTGAGCAAACATTGCCATTGAAAGATTATTATAAGTCGCAAGGCAAACAAGTAGGTATTGAAGGAGTTGGAACAGTTGATTCTATTTTCGATGCTTTATGTGAAGCAATTGACGGCGTAAACGCTTAATAAAACGTTCAAAGTTTAAAGTTCAATGTTCAAGGTTCTGAATCTTGCTAACATTGAACTTTGAACTTTAAACATTGAACTAAATACATGGATTCCAATTTTATAGATTACGTTAAAATTTGCTTTAGATCGGGAGCTGGTGGTGCGGGTTGCATGCATTTTCATCGTGATAAGAATACTTCTAAAGGTGGTCCAGATGGGGGAGATGGCGGTAGAGGCGGACACATCATTTTGCGAGGAAGTCATCAGCACTGGACTTTAATCCACTTGAAATATAGAAAACACGTTTTGGCCAATGATGGTATTTCCGGTAATTCGAGTAATCAAACAGGTGCCAGAGGAGAGGATATTATTTTAGATGTTCCGCTGGGTACCATTGTGAAGGATGCGGAAACAGGTAATGTTGAATTTGAAATTGTGGAAGAAGGACAAACATATACTGTTGCTCCAGGAGGTAGAGGCGGATTGGGAAATGGTAATTTTAAAAATTCGGTGAATCAAGCGCCAAGTCATCACCAACCTGGTGAAGCTGGTAGAGAAGACTGGAAAATATTAGAGTTGAAAGTATTGGCTGATGTTGGTTTTGTTGGTTTTCCTAATGCAGGAAAAAGCACTTTACTTTCTGTGATGAGTGCCGCCAAACCAGAGATTGCCGATTATGCTTTTACCACTTTGGTACCCAATTTAGGTATTGTGCAATATGGCGAATACAAATCGTTTATCGCTGCTGATATACCAGGTATTATTGAAGGAGCAAGTGAAGGAAAAGGACTAGGGATTCGATTCTTACGTCATATAGAAAGAAATTCAATTTTGCTTTTTGTAATCGCTGCCGATAGCGATGATATCAAAAAAGAATATGAAGTGTTGATGAGCGAATTGGAGAAATACAATCCCGAATTACTCGACAAAAAGAAAATATTGGCCATTAACAAAAGTGATATGTTAGATGAGGAGTTGGAGGCAGAAATGAAAAAATTGTTGCCTAAAAAAGTTCCTTATATTTTCATTTCGGCTTTGAAAAAACAAGGCATAGACAAATTGAAGGATATGCTTTGGAAAGAGCTTAATTCATGATAGAAACCATTGTTCAGTGGGATAAAGACCTTTTTAATTTTTTCAACCATTGCTGCTACAATGGGCCCATGGACTTTTTAATGTATTGGGTGACCAAAAAGTGGACATGGATTCCTTTGTATGTTGTTGTTCTCCTTTTTATCTATTCTAAATTCAAGAAAAAAACCTTGTGGATTCTGGCAGCCGCTATTCTTATGGTGGCCTCCACCGATATGATTTCCACCCGAGTTTTTAAAAATAATGTTAAAAGATTACGCCCTTGTCAGGAAGCCGCAAACCTTACTTTTGATGTGCGAACTTTGCCCGATGTGAATTGTAGTAAGTACGGATTTGTGTCTTCGCATGCCGCCAATACCTTTGGTTTAGCGCTATTTATTGGTCTGTTGTTTTATAAAAAAAGCAAGTGGTTTCTGTACGTTGGATTGCTGTGGGCTGCCTTCGTAAGTTTTAGTCGTCTTTACTTAGGAGTTCATTATCCTTTAGATTTGCTAGGAGGTGCTATAGTAGGCGTTTTTTGTGCGTTTTTATGGTTTATTATTTTTAAAAAATACTGGAAACAAGAAGTGGAATAGTTCTTGTTGCATGGTGAACTTCAATTTGGTACATTGTATTGAATTGACAATTAACCATGTAACTTTACCTTTAGTTGTGGGTTATAAGTTTATAAAGCATTGAGTCTGAGAACTATTTTAAATATAAAATCCTTTTTGTTTTTTGTGGTGTTTTGTGCACACCAAAACCTGTCGGCGCAGTTAAAGGTGACCGACCAAAACATCAATTTCATTGTTCAGAAATTATTGCTTTGCGACAGGATTCAAGCATCAAACATTACTTTTAAGGGCGACCTGCAGATGATCGGAAGCTTCGACGGATCCAAATCTAATATTGGCTTGAAGAATGGGTTAGTTATGAGTACAGGTAGGGCGAAGGATGCTATAGGACCAAACAATAATGCTGGCAGTGGTGGTTCAAATTTTAGTGTTGCCAGCGATCCTGATTTACAAAAATTAGCGGGTGCCAATAGTTGCAATGAAGCCGCTGTTTTAGAGTTTGATTTCGTGCCTTTAACAGATTCTGTTTCCATTAAATATGTATTTGCTTCTGAAGAGTATTTGGAATATGCCAATACTACATTCAATGATGTTTTTGGCTTCTTTTTAAGCGGACCAGGTATTTCTGGCACATACAGCAATGGTGCAGTTAACCTTGCTTTTGTTCCTGGAACATCTACTCCTGTTTCTGTAAATTCAATTAACAATACCAAGAGTTCAAATTTGTATGTAGATAACGGCAATGGCCAGTCGGGAACACCACAATACAACAGCAACATTGTTACTCAATTTGATGGATTTACTAGGGTGTTGGTGGCGAGATATCCTGTAGTGCCCGGCCAAACCTATCACATTAAATTAGCCATTGCCGATGTGTCGGATGGAATTTATGATTCGGCCGTTTTTCTGCAGGCAGAAAGTTTCTTTTCTAGCTTTTTCAATGTCAATCAAATTGTTACTTACCCTGAATTATACGAGGGATGTGATAGCGCAATTGTGAATTTTCAAATGAAACCTTTCATGTACAATGTGGGCAAAATTCCTATTGTGATTTACGGATCTGCTACCAATGGTGTTGATTTTGTTAAGATTCCCGATTCTATAGTAGTAAATCCCGTCACCGGCAAAGCCTCTTTTCGTTTGGTTCCTCTTACCGATAATATTAGCGATGATTTTGAGAAGGTGAGTGTTGTTTTACATACTTCAGCTTGTGCTGATGATACACTGCATTTTACGATTCGACAGTTTAAACCTTTGGTGGTGACAGATTATGATACTTTATATTGTGGCGGACCAATTACGCTCAATGCCAAGTATTCGGGAGGAAATGCAACTACACTTACTTGGGCTTTAGATGGCAGCAGCAACAATAGTTTGAGTGTAAATCCAGGATGGAACACCAACACTTATACTTTTACTGTGGAGGACCACTGTCATCAGGTACCCATTGTTGGTAAGATTAAGACTGTGGTAAACAACAAAAAGCCCGATGCGGGCAAAGACCAAAGATATTGTAGCGGAACGATTGCCAATATAGGCGGTAGTGCAACCGTTGGGTATACATATAGTTGGTTGCCAGCAGCTTTACTGGGTAATGCGAACTCTTTAAACACCACAGCAAATATTCCCAATGTTTCCAATACCAAAAGCGTAAATACTTATGTAGTAGAAAGCGACAACGGAATGTGTAAGGCTAAAGATACAGTGGTTTTAACTGTCATTCCCAACCCGCAGGCAATTATAGACCCTCTTCCTCTTGTGGAGTGTCCGGTTTTTAAATCTGCGATGAAAGACAATTCTATTGTCGCTGATTCTGTAAATTACGTTTGGTCTAGTTCTGCAGTGGAAACTCAAAACGGAAAAAATACGCCATTGACTTTTGCCAATCCTGGGGTTTACGATGTGTTTTTAGAAGTGAAGAATTATAATCTATGTTCTAGTAAAACATCTGCTTCAAATCACGTTACGATAATGCCTAAACCTACTGCCAATTTCGATGTAGATAAATATGAAGTATACATGATTTACCCAACAGTAACGGTGAGTAGTAGTCCGCTAGACGCCGACACCTGTTTCATGCGCATTTACAGCGAAAAGGGAGCTTTGGTATACGAACCTAGAGATTGCGATTTTGTGTATGATGTGCCAACAACTGGCAACAACAAATTTATTCAGTATGTAACTGCGGCGAATGGTTGTAAAGACACTTTAGAGCGAATAGTGTATGTTAAACCCGAATATTTTGTTTGGGCTCCCAATGCTTTTACGGCGAACGAAGATGGTTTAAATGAAGAGTTTAAAGTATATTATTCATGGGCCATTGAAGATTTTGAATTGTATGTTTTTGATAGATGGGGCCAAGAAATTTTTCATGGTGTTGGCGATGGTCGACAAGTAACATGGGATGGCCGAGGCAAAAATCGTGAAATGCAACCTATTGGTGTTTATGTATACATGTATGTTTACACCAAGCCTTTTGGAGGAGAAGGCAAAGAAACTATAAAACAGTTGGGCACTGTTACCATTATCAGATAATTTTTTCTTTCGATTTTCAGGATTACTTTTAGCAAATGAAAATTGCATATCTCTCTACCTTTTATCCTTTTCGCGGCGGCATCGCACAATTCAATGCCTCTTTGTATAGAGCCTTCGAAAAAGAAAATGAAGTAAAAGCTTTCACCTTTAAACGTCAGTATCCCGAGATTCTATTTCCAGGGAAAACACAAATGGTACAAGAGAATGACCATGCCGATAAAATTCCTGCTCAGCGCACTTTAGATACCGTAAATCCTTTCACTTATATTTCTACTGCGAAAGCAATTAAAAATGTAGATGCCGATATTTTGGTGATGAAATATTGGATGCCTTTTTTCGCTCCAGCATTAGGGTATATTTCAGGTAAAACAAAAGCAAAATCTATCGCGATAATCGACAATGCTATTCCTCACGAAAAGCATTTTTACGATGCGCCATTGTCTAAATATTTTTTAAATCGTTGCGATGGTTTTGTGGTGATGAGCGATTCGGTGAAGAAAGATTTGTTGAGCTTAAAACCCAATGCGAAATTCATACAACACGCCCATCCATTTTACGATCATTTTGGTGCAATTGTAAATAAAGGGGAGGCTAGAAAAAGTTTGAATATTGCTGACAATCAAAAAGTGATTTTGTTTTTCGGATTCATTCGCGCCTACAAAGGATTAGATATTTTACTGGAGGCATTTATAAATGCAACTGCAGATTATACTTTGGTGATTGCCGGAGAACCTTACGAAGATTTTTCTAAATATCAGCCTGCGGTTGATGAATTAAAGAAGCAAGGAAAAAACGTAATTGATATAGTTCGCTATATCGACGACCATGAAGTAGCTACACTTTTTTCTGCTGCCGATGTAGCCGCACTTCCATACAAAAGTGCCACGCAAAGTGGTATTGCATCCATTGCCATGCACTTTGAAATACCCATGATTGTTACAAATGTAGGCGGTTTGCCAGAAGAAGTAGAAAACGGTAAAACAGGAATGGTGGTGGATAAAGTTGAACCCATTTTGTTTTGGAAATCGGTAGAGGAATATTTTTCTAAATCTTTAAAAGAGAACTTTCAGAAGCGCATTCGCGAGACTAAAGAAGAGCGTTCTTGGAAGAAATTGGCGGATAGGATTGTTGAGTTTTCTAAAAGTCTTTAAGATAATCCCTAATGATTTTTATTTACACCCAGTGCGTCATTGCGAGGTACTCCGAAGCAACCTCATTGCGTTTTAGTTAGTATTTTATAATAAGGTTGCTTCGGGGTACCTCGCAATGACGAGTTGGGTAAGAAACACTTAAAAAAAACGCTCCGAAATTTCGGAGCGTTTTGTTTTTTATTTATCTGGATTATTCAGCTTACTTTTTCTAACTCCGTAGCCAAAGTAAATTAGGAGTCCTAGACCCAGCCAAATAGCCAATCTAATCCATGTTCCTTCTCCCAAAGAAAACATCATTCCCAAACAGAAAATAATTCCCATGATAGGTACAAATGGAACCCATGGAGTCTTAAAACCGTTAGTTTTAGTTTGAACACCATCAACCGTATTGTGAGCTTTAAATTTTTTGCCGTAACGCATAATTAAAACTCCAAAGCAAACAAGAACGAATGCAAATAAAGTTCCGATACTTGCCATATGACCAACTACTTCATCAGGAACAAATCCCGCAACTAAGCTTGCGAAAACCATTAGAATAAGAGTGGATTTTGCGGGAGTTCTAAATTTAGGATGAACATCAGAGAATACTTTAGGCAACAATCCGTCTTTCGACATGGAGAAAAATATTCTTGATTGTCCCATTAAGGTCACCATAATCACTGAAGTAAATCCTGCAAGAATGGCGAAAATAATAACTTGTTGAAATCCGACGTAGGGAGTGTGTTCTAAAGCTACTGCTACTGGTGCAATCCCATCTTTTCCTTTGAATTCAGTGTAGGGAGCTAAGCCAGTTAAAACGTGTGCAAACAAAATATATAGAATCGTACAAATGGCTAAAGAAAGTAAAATACCGATTGGCATATCTCTTTTCGGATTTTTAGCTTCTTGTGCTGCGGTAGATACAGCATCAAAACCAATGTAAGCGAAGAAAATAAATCCAGCACCAGCTATAATACCGCTCCATCCATACTCTCCAAATACGCCAGTGTTGGTAGGAATATAAGGGGTGTAGTTTGCTGGAGTAATATAATTCCATCCTAAAATTACAAACAAGAGAACCACCATTACTTTTACAACTACAATAACTCCATTTATTAAAGCAGATTCTTTGGTTCCTTTAGCTAAAATCAAAGAAGCCAAAATAATGATGAATATTGCAGGTAAGTTTACCCAGCCAGATACTGCAACGCCATGAATTATTTCTGTTTGAAAAGGAGACATGGTTAGTTCGGGAGGAAGAGGCATGCTGGAGCCTAAGAGTTTACTGAGATATCCCGACCAACTTATGGCCACCATCGATGCGGCAACGGAGTATTCTAAAATTAAATCCCAACCAATAATCCAGGCTATCAATTCTCCGAAAGTAGTATAGGAATAAGTATAAGCGCTGCCGGCCACAGGAATCATAGAGGCAAATTCGGCATAACATAAACCAGCAAAGGCGCAGCCTAAACCAGCAATTACAAACGAAATAGTAACTGCCGGACCAGAATGCAGCACAATAGCTTTACCCGTTAAAGAGAATAATCCTGCTCCAATAATTGCTCCAATACCCAACAATACCAAGGCAGTTGCGCCCAACGTAGGCTTCAATCCTTTTTCCTTGTCGTCTGCTTCTTTTAGTAAAGAGCTAATGCTTTTTTTTATCCAAAAATTGGCCATAATATTTATTTCTATATTTCGCTAAAGTAATAAATTAGAATAGTTATTTTTGCTTTCATCGCGATTTTCGTGATGATTAAATAGATACCAAAAATCATCTAATATGAGTACTTCAAATTCTTTTACCATAGATTCTATTGTTGAGCCTCTTAATCTATCAGATGTTGTAGAACAAATGATTGAGTTGACAGAGTTAACAAGCAGAGCGAAATCGAATCAAAACATCAGTGCAGGAGTTTTTCAACAAAAAAGTGATTTGATTTTCCTAATCGGCACTTCTGTTGAGGATATCGCCGATTCTCTTTATTTGTCGTCTTTTCATCAAGTAAACGATTCGGGTTCGGCTTATTTTAATGCTCAGCAAGATGCCGAAATGCGTGGGGAAATCAAACGTTTAACAGGTGTTGGTATTTTGCAATCGATGCATGAGGTGAGTGTGGGCGGATTGTTCTTCGCATTGTTTGAATCGGCAGCTGCAAAAGAGTTGGGTTTTGATATTACTTTGCCTATTGAATTTCGTCGCGATGCTTATCTTTTTGGAGAAAGCAAATCGAGAACGGTGGTGACCATAAAAGATTCTGATCACGATGCTTTCTTGGAAGTGTTAGATGATTCGAAAGTACCGCATACTTTGCTCGGACACGTTACCAAAAATGAGTTGCGTATTGATGATGAGAGTTACGGATTTATGGATGAGTTAAAAGTTTTGTGGAATAAATAAGTTTAAATCGTGCAAGAAATAAAATCACAAGGTTATTCTGTTTTTGTAGGTGATGTGTTAGAGCAGCTGCAAAAATTTTTAGAAAATCATTCTACTCAGTATTCTAAGTTTTTTATTCTCGTTGATGAAAACACTCATAAGCATTGTTTGTCTGAAGTGCTGCACGATGTTCATCATTTGGCCGAAGCAGAGATTATTGAAATTGAAAGTGGAGAAGTAAACAAATGTATTGATGTGGTGTCGCAAGTGTGGATGACATTAAGCGATGCAGAAGCAGATAGAAAAGCGTTGTTTGTGAATTTAGGTGGCGGTGTGATTGGTGATATGGGCGGATTCATCGCATCGACGTACAAACGTGGAATCGATTTTTTAAATATTCCAACCACATTGTTATCACAAGTGGATGCATCAGTAGGCGGCAAATTAGGTATCGATTTAAACGGATTGAAAAATCAAATTGGCGTTTTCAATTTTCCGCAGGGTGTTTTTGTACATACTGCTTTTTTAAATTCGTTACCTTTTTCTCAAATTCGTTCGGGTTGGGCAGAGGTGTTGAAACACGCTTTAATTCGCGATAAACAACAATGGAATAATTTGAAAAGTGCCGACTTACACAAAGTAGATTGGAACAAAGAAATTGCTTGGAGCGTGGGTATCAAAAACGAAATTGTGTTGGAAGATCCACGTGAAAAAGGAGTGCGAAAATTATTAAATTTCGGACACACAATAGGCCACGCCATTGAGACTTTATCTATCGAACATATTGGCTTAAAAGATTTGCTGCACGGCGAAGCAATTGGTGCTGGTATGATAGCTGAATTGTATTTGAGTCATAAACAAGCTGGCTTATCAAAAGCAGAGATGGATGAGGTTGTAGAAGCATTAGTTAAATTATATGAGCCTGTGGCGCTGCGCGAAGAGTTCTTCGATGCTTATGTTCAGTTGATGGGTAACGATAAAAAAAATGAAGGAGGATTAATCAATTTCACTTTGCTAAAATCAATTGGCGAAGGAGTGATTAATTACACGGCCGATAAAGCACAAATTATCGAGGCCTTGAAATATTTTAATTCTGTGGTGAAAAATGCTTAGTCTGAAAAAAAACAATAGAAGCATCAAAGGAGAAATTGTACTTACCGCTTCAAAGAGTGAAAGCAATCGCGTGTTGTTGATTCGTGCGTTGTGTGATACAGCATTTATCATTCATAATTTAGCTGCGGCTAAAGACACGCAAACAATGATTCAGTTGTTGAATGAAAAAGGAGAATCTTGGGATGTTGGTCCGGCTGGAACTACCATGCGTTTTCTTACAGCTTACGCAGCATTGATTCCTGGCACACATATTTTAACGGGAAGCGAGAGAATGAAAAACCGACCGATTAAAATATTAGTAGACGCCTTAACAGAGTTGGGAGCGGAGATTGAGTATACAGGAAAACAAGATTGTCCGCCATTAAAAATCAACGGAGGAAAATTAATAGGCGGAAAAATATCTATTGACGGAAGCGTTAGCAGTCAGTATTTATCGGCCTTGTTGATGATTGCTCCAAAGTTGAAAGGCGGCTTGGAAATGCATCTCACTGGAAAAGTAGCGTCTGTCCCTTATTTAAATATGACCTTGCGATTGATGGAATATTTTGGCGCAAAAACATCATGGAAAGGAAATGTGATTTCAGTTGAAGAAGGATCTTATACAGCGAAAGAATTTACAGTAGAAGCCGATTGGAGTGGAGCAAGTTATTGGTTTGAAATTGCTGCTTTTGCAGAGGAATTGGATTTAACCATCAAAGGATTAAAAAAGGTAAGCACACAAGGAGATTCTGCTATTGTAGCGATGTACGATCAATTAGGTGTACAAACCGATTTTTTTGAAGGTGGATTGCGCTTAACAAAAAACAAAAAGCAATTGGTGTCTCACTTCGAAGAAGATTTTACTGACTGTCCGGATGTTGCGCAAACATTAGCTGTTACGCTAGCCGGATTAAATATTCCCGGCCGCTTAACCGGCTTAGAAAGCTTACGCATTAAAGAAACAGATAGAATCGCCGCAGTACAAAACGAATTAAAAAAATTCGGAATTAAAGTAGATGCAGAAGGTGATTTCGCGATGACGGTTCATAAAGGTGAAATCACTAAATCATCTGTTCCAGTTCATACTTACGAAGACCACAGAATGGCTATGGCATTTGCACCACTTTCAATGTTAGTAGAAGGCGTGCAAATTGAAGAGCCAGAGGTGGTGGAAAAATCATATCCTGATTATTGGAGGGATTTGAAGAAGGTGGGGGTGGAGTGATTTTTTTATTTCTTCTCAATTAATGCATTACACCCAGTTCGTCCTTGCGAGATTTTTGTACTCAAAAATGAAGCAATCTCATCATCTGAATTAGGATTTTTAGGATGGTAGGATTTTAAGATAATATTTAACCAATGAAAGACAGGCCGAATGCACTTGTTGCATGTGGATGTAATAAAAGGGGTCAGGTCAATAAGTTGGTGAGTAAACCGTAAATCATTAGTTTACCGATCAAAAAGTATCTAAACAATTAACCTCTAATTACTTAAAAAAATATTTTTGGAATTAGGTTTTTCACTTCTCATCTTTCGCGATTTTAAGTTTGGCAGTTTACTAATTATCTGCTTTTTTTCTGCCTCGCGTTTCACAAGCTAATTCCATTATCGACCTAATTCCATAATTTCATTGGACGGGCGTCATAGTTTAGGAAAAAATTAAGCATTACATTTCTTAAACAACGACGTCGCAATATGTCCGCCAAATCCAAAGGTATTACTCATCGCATAATTTACCGTTCTGTGTTGTGCTTTACCAAGAGTTAGATTAAATTTCTCTGCATATTCTGGTTCTGGTTCATCGGTATTGATAGTGGGCGGAATGATGTTTTCCTTCGTCGCCATGATACAGGCAATTGCTTCAACTGCTCCAGCAGCGCCAAGTAAATGTCCGGTCATCGATTTTGTCGCGCTAATATTGAATTTTTTAGAAGCGCCAAACAATCTTTCTACTGCACGCAATTCGCTCACATCTCCCTGAGGTGTTGAGGTAGCATGTAAGTTAATGTAATCGATTTCTTCTGGCGAAATTTCTGCTTCTGCAATGGCTTCACTCATACCTAAAAACGCACCTTCACCATCGGGGTGAGTTCCTGTTAAATGATAAGCATCGGCCGTTTGTCCGCCACCTACAATCTCTGCCAATATTGGAGCACCGCGTTTTATAGCGTGTTCGTAGCTTTCTAAAATTAAGGCGCCGCCACCTTCGCCCATCACAAATCCATCGCGTTTAATATCAAATGGTCGACAAGCTCCTTGCGGATTTTCATTCAGTTGCGATAAAGCTTTCGCCGCACTAAATCCACCAATAGCACTTTCGCAAATAGGCGCTTCCGATCCACCAGTAATAATCATATCGGCCTTGCCCCAGTGAATGTGGTTGAACGATTCTATAATGGCAGTATTTGATGTAGCACAAGCCGAAACAGAAGTGAAATTCACACCGCGCAAACCGTATTTTATAGATATGATTCCCGAGGCGATATCTACAATCATTTTAGGTATTAAGAACGGACTAAACCTAGGAGTTCCGTCGCCTTTAGCGTATTCTTTCACTTGTTCTTCAAAGAAGGAAATACCACCATTTCCACTTCCCCAAATAACGCCGATTCTGTTTTTATTTAATTTCTCAAAATCGATGTTGGCGTGACGAACTGCTTCGTCAACCGCTACCAATGCGTATTGCGTGAACGGGTCGTAACGACGCGCTTCACCTTTATCAATATGATCTAACACATTGAAGCCTTTCACCTCGCAAGCGAAACGTGTTTTAAATTTCGATGCATCAAACTTAGTGATGTTGCCTGCGCCACTCACTCCGTTTTTTAGGTTTTCCCAAAAATCGTGGGCGTTATTTCCAATAGGCGTTAAGGCGCCAATACCTGTAACTACAACTCTTTTCATCTTATTATTTCTTTAATTCTGTTCTTATTAAATTACTTTGTCCGCGCGCCACCAAACGTGTTTCATCGGCATTCCAAATTTCGCATTCGGCGTGAATTAACTGCTTGCCATGTTTAATAATTCTGCTGTGCGCCACAACAGTATCACCGTTTTTTACAGCCGATAAATAATCAATCGATAAGTTGATGGTAGCAAAGAATTGTTGTTCGCCTAAGGTAAAAACCGTTGCACCTAAAATATCATCTATGATACCTGAAGTTACGCCTCCATGTAGGTTTCCCATTGCATTAGTCATTTCATCACGCACAACATATTTCAAAGAAATTTTTCCTTTTTCGGCTTTTAAAATAGTTGGCTTCAACCAATTCATAAAAGCAGAAGGAGAACCTTTTATTTCCTGACCAATTCCCAATTGCAGCATTGTTAATACATCCATATTTATTTTTTTAAATCGTTAATGACGGTTCTTTTAATTGTATCAAAATCTTTCACATTTGTTAATCTACATAGTTGCACAGCAGCCAGCATATTGCTTATGACCATCAGCGCTTTGGTACGCGAAGGTAGTTCGAAATAAAATACTTTTTTCTTTTTTCCTTCCTCTAAAATTTCAGTCACCCAAGCTAGTATTTCTGCTGCCAATACTTTTACTTCTTTCGCTATTTTTTTATCGATAGAGTGGAGGTCGGTAGCCAGCGAACCCACAATGCATACTTTATCTTCTGCTTTTATTTTGCTGTAAATAGAGAGAAATGCATCAAATTTCTTTTCGGGAGTTTTGTCTTTTGCTTTCTCTTTTAATGCCAATACTTTTTCTGTGTGTTGCTTTAAAAGCGCTACTCCTAATGCTGTTTTAGTGGGAAAATGATAATGAATCGATGCGGTTTTAATGCCCAACGATTTCGATAAATCATAAAAGCTAAAGGCATTAAATCCTCTTTCTCTAATGAGCTCATCGCTCAATTGCAATATTTTTTCTTTGGTATTGATGGCACAAATATAACTACCTACTAGTAGATAGGCAAGTGAAAAATAATTTATTTTGTCTTCATGGAGCCGGTCTGAATATTGGGTCATGGTAGGGGCGAAAAATCTTTCGCCCAATCATACGAACAACAATATAGTTTTAGGAAAATATAAATTTTATGGTGATTTTGATTGGTTTAAAAATGAAAAGGGCGAAAGATTTTTCGCCCCTACCATGATTGAAAATTTCGGAAAAGAAGATTTATGATTCGTTTCGTGAAATTTGAAATTAATGCAAACTAGTTAATAGGTAAATAAAGTGAAACCAAATATATTCCTATTGAGATAAATATTCCTATAGCAATCGGATGCTTTCCTTTAATGATGAGGATAGACAAACTTAATAGTAAGGCAATAAGTAATGACGATGCAATTAGATAATGATTTTCAGCTAAAGTGGATAGAAAAAAATAGGGCTAGAAAACAAAATGGTCAACAAAGTTTTAACCTTATTGACCATTCGAGTATTGTGATTAGAATTCACTAGAAATTGCTATAGATGTATAACCTCCCCATAAGCCATCGCCGTAGCCTCCATAATCGCCTCACTCATCGTTGGATGTGGGTGTACCGCTTTCAACATTTCGTGTCCTGTAGTCTCTAATTTTTTAGCCACTACAATTTCAGCAATCATTTCGGTAACGTTAGCGCCAATCATGTGGGCACCTAGAAGTTCGCCGTATTTAGCATCGTAAATAACTTTGATGAATCCGTCTTTTGCACCAGCAGCAGATGCTTTACCAGATGCGCTAAATGGGAATTTACCAATTTTCAATTCGTAACCTGCCGCTTTTGCTTTCGCTTCTGTTAAACCAACAGATGCAATTTCAGGAGAGCAATAAGTGCAGCCAGGGATATTTGAATAATCTAAAGGTTCTGGGTGGTGACCCGCAATTTTTTCTACCGCAATGATTCCTTCTGCCGATGCAACGTGCGCCAAGGCAGCTGTAGGAATAACATCACCAATTGCATAGTAACCAGGGATGTTGGTTTGGTAAAACTCATCTACTTTAATTCTTCCTTTGTCAACCACGATACCCACTTCTTCCAAGCCTAGGTTTTCAATATTTGCTTCAATACCCACCGCAGATAAAACGATTTCAGCCTCGATTACTTTTTCGCCATCTTTTGTTTTGATGGTTACTTTGCAATCTTTACCTGTTGTATCTACTTTTTCAACAGAAGCATTCGTCATTACGGTAATGCCTTGTTTTTTCAATGATTTTTCTAATGCTTGAGAAACATCGGTATCTTCAATAGGAACGATGTTAGGCAAGAATTCAACTACCGTTACTTGCGTACCCATAGTGTTGTAGAAATATGCGAACTCAACGCCTATTGCTCCCGAACCAACAATAACCATTGATTTTGGCATTTTTGGCATCACCATCGCATCGCGGTAACCTATAATTTTTTTACCATCTTGAGGCAAGTTCGGCAAAACGCGAGAACGCGCGCCTGTTGCTATCATGATGCTTTTTGCAGAAATCTCTTGTTTTTTACCGTCTGCACCAGTCACTTCAACCACTTTACCCGCCTTCACTTTACCAACGCCAGCAATAACTTCAATTTTGTTTTTCTTCATTAAGAACTGAATCCCTTTGCTCATTCCATCGGCTACATCGCGACTTCTTTTTACGATGCCTTTGAAATCGGCTTCAGCATCTTTTACAGTGATACCGTAGTCTGCAGCATGTTTAATGTATTCGAAAACGTTAGCGCTTTTTATCAATGCTTTGGTTGGAATACAGCCCCAGTTCAAGCAAACACCGCCCAGCTCAGAGCGCTCTACGATAGCTGTTTTTAAACCTAATTGTGATGCGCGAATGGCAGCTACATATCCACCAGGGCCGCTGCCGATAACGATAAGATCAAAGCTCATGTTTTTTGTTTTTGAAAGTTAAGTGGCGAAGATAATAATTTGAGTTTAATATTTAATGTATAAAGTTCAAGGTACTTTTTGTATTTTGGTAGCATGAATAAGCAAGAAAATAAAACATATTATTCTATCAAAAGTGGTCAAAAAGGTAGCCATTTGGTGGAAATTGAAATGCGTATTGAGAATAAAGAAGGCAGAGATTTAGTGCTTTTTTACCTTCCTATTTGGAGACCCGGACGATACGAACTGGCCGATTATGCCAAAAATATTCACAATGTGCAGTTTTTTACTGGAAAAGGCACCGAGCTGTATTTCGAGAAAATTGACAAAAGCTGCTGGGAGCTACAAACGGGCGGTATTAGCGAGTTGGTGGTGAAGTATTCTTATTATGCCAATCAGTTGGATGCAGGTGCTTCGTTTGCCGATGACAATCAGTTGTACATTAATCCTTGCAATTGCTTTATGTACACGCAAGAGCATTTTTACAACGATATTGAATTAACGGTGAATGTGCCGAGCGATTTTACTATCGCCACCGGACTCACCAAAGTGAAAAAGAATGTTTTTTCGGCTAAAAATTTCGATGACTTGGCCGATTCTCCTTTTATTGCTAGTAATCAATTACAGCAGCAATCTTATAAAGTTAAAGAAACCAATTTCACCGTTTGGTTCAATGGAGAATGTAAACCCGATTGGGATAAAATAATAAGTGATTTTAAAGGCTTTACCACCGAACAAGTAAAGGTTTTTGGAGGTTTTCCCGAAGTAGATTATCATTTCTTGTATCAAATTTTACCGGTGAGTTTTTACCACGGCGTGGAGCATTGCAATTCTACAGTAATTGCGCTTGGTCCGGGCTGCAATATCATGAAAGATAAAGCTTACGAAAGCTTCATAGGCATCTCTTCTCATGAACTTTTTCATGCTTGGAATATCAAGGCAATTCGTCCGGTAGAAATGTACCCATACAACTTCCAAAAAGAAAACTATTCTCGTTTGGGCTATGTTGCCGAAGGTGTAACCTCTTACTACGGCGACTTAATGTTGGCGCGCGCAGAAGTGGTTACGCAAGAACAATATTTTGCACTATTGAATGAGAATTTCGACAAGCATTTTTACAACTATGGAAGATTCAATCAGTCAGTAGCAGAAGCTTCGTTCGATACCTGGTTAGATGGCTACAGCAAAGGAATTCCCAACAGAAAAGTTTCTATTTATACCGAAGGTTGCTTAAATGCTTTGATGTACGATTTGCAAATTCGCAAAGAGAGTGATGGTAAAAGAGATTTAGACTGGGTAATGAAAAAATTATATGTTGATTTTGCACAAGAAGATCAGCCCTACACCGAAGAGGCTTTTAAGAAATTGGTGAGCGATGCTGCAGGTGAAGATTTATCGTGGATTTTTGAGGAGCACGTTTATGGCAAAGCCGATTACTTTCCAGCTTTAAATGAGTCGTTGAAATATGTAGGCTGTACCTTGAAAAAATACGAACACCCGCAGTTGGCTGCTTCTATTTTCGGTTTGCGCTTAGACGGAAATGTAGTGGTTGATGTGGCACCTTGCTCACCAGCGTGGGAAGTGGGCTTGCATAGAAATGACGAGATTATTGCCGTCAATGGAATCGCCGCAGAAAAAGCGAAAGTAAATGATTGGATTGCTTACTTCGAAAATGATGTTTTGCTTACTGTTAAAAAGGATAATCATATCGCAGAAATGACCCTCAAAAAAGGAGAATTTAAGTTTTATACTTCAGGAAGAATAGAGAGAGTGAAAAATCCTACAGCGCAGCAAGAAGAGGCTTTTAAAGAGTGGTTGGGGTAAAAAACAGTTCGTTTTATATCAAGTTTAGGACAATAGTTCCTTCTGAGCCCGTCAGCTGACGGGTGACAAACTGGGTAAGTGCTGCTGTAAGA
>Ga0208960_1000652_pt1 | contig 19305 bp, 16 predicted proteins | sample GreLakmeON33MSRF_FD_187703 | JGI IMG/M metagenome (GOLD analysis project Ga0208960, IMG submission 187703) | Freshwater lentic microbial communities from great Laurentian Lakes, MI, USA - Great Lakes metaG ON33MSRF (SPAdes) | ecosystem: Environmental > Aquatic > Freshwater > Lake | place: Great...
ATGGACAATAAGAAGTTGTTGGCGTTTACAAGCATGAAAGAGAAATATCCTTATTTGAATTGGTAGGAGATCTACTTTCGAATTATCTAATACGGTCTACAGAACGAATTAATTCTTCATCTTTTTTGATGGCGCGGAGGGCGAGGAATAAGAAGATGAGATATGAAATAGGTAAAGTGATAATTATGATAGAATTTGGGGTGATTTCACCTGATAACACCACATTTTCTGACAACTCATGATTGGTAGGGATTAATGAACCAATAATACTAAAAAGTTCAACTATAACTGCGATTGCCATAGCTATCTTAAGTAATGTCATCTGTAATTTTCTTTTTTTGAAAGATAGCAGGCAGTAAATATTCAAAGCTACTAACAAGTAGATTGTTATGTCACTAAAAAAAAGAGAGTGATAGTAAAAAAGTACCAACACCAAAAGCGAAATAATCGCCAACACCAAATAAACACTTTGTATCCTCTGTATCATAAAATGAAAATAATAAATATTATTAAGTCCTGTTCGTCATTGCGAGGTACTCCGAAGCAACCTTATTGTTTTAGTTACTGATTTATGATAAGGTTGCTTCGGGGTACCTCGCAATGACGCACTTTATGTAATTATCTTATGCGGTCTACCGAACGAATTAATTCTTCATCTTTTTTGATAGCGCGGAGGGCAAGAAAAACAAAAAGAAATTGAATAACAGGAATTATTGCGCCTATGCCAATGGCTAAATCATCTGAATAGCTTACAGATAAAACAGAAACTATCATTAATATGGCAAGGAAAATCTTGCATAAGGTTATTTGTAAAGTTCGTTTTTTGAATAAAATAATGATGGGCATTTGAAGTAATGCTATCAATACCATGGCAATCGCAAAACTCAATTGAATATTACTTAAATCGGTTTGCATAAATATTAAAAATGCTCCAGCAAAACCGAAGAGTTCAACCAAAACAAGAAATAGACTCTGAATCCTCTGTATCATAATCCAAAAAATAAATTTGCATGAAAGTAATAAATAAACTTTCTTTACCCAAGTATTAAACAGCAGACCTAAGACCATTAAAAAAAATATTTCAAAAAATATTTCATTATATAATATAAAGTTGTAACATTGCTCTGCAAATCAATTTATTGGTTCCGATAAATTATTTTCACAAGACGTATTATTTCCAAAGAAAAAAAATCATAAAAAATTATTGTTATAACAAATTACACATGAGTGAAGGTGCAGAATTGAACAAGAAACCGGTTTCTGAATTAAGAGAAATCGCCAAAGCCTTAGGAATTGAAGGTGTTGAAGATTTAAAGAAAGACGAATTATTGGCTAGAATTGCTGGTCCGGTAGAAGGCGATAACGACGGCGATGCTCCTGCAAAAGATGCAGATGATGCCGAATCTAAAAAAAGAAAAAGAACACGCGTACTTAAGAAAGTAGCTACTTCAAACGTAGGAAACTCGATGTTTTCTGCATCGGCTACTCCATACAATGATGGCTCGGCCGCTAAAGTGGAAGACGAAGAAACTCCAATGGAAGAATTTGCGCCATCTGCTGCGGATGTGCCTGAGGCACCAGCAGCCGAACTACCTGCTGCGCCAACTGCACCAGTGAGTGAAAGTACTTTTGCTAGAAATGATGCTCCTGCTCCAAGAAGAGAAGATGCACCAAGAGAACAACGTTCTTTTGAACGCAGAGATGACCGTCAGAACTTCGAAAGAAGAGATGATCGTTCTTTCGATCGTAGAGACAATAACCGTGATAACAATAGAGGAAATGATCGTCCGTCTTTCGAAAGAAGAGACGACCGCAACAACGATAATAGAGGAAATGATCGTGCTAACGATAACAACAACAGAGGAAATGAGCGTTCTTTCGAAAGAAGAGATGAGCCTGTAAATCAACCTTTACCTAAGGAAGAAGAAGAACCAATGTTCAACTTCGACAATATTGTAGAGAATGAAGGTGTGTTGGAAATTATGCCCGATGGTTATGGTTTCTTGCGATCTTCCGACTTCAACTACCTTACTTCACCAGATGACGTTTATGTTTCTCAATCGCAAATAAAATTATTCGGTTTAAAAACGGGTGATACTGTAAAAGGCACGATTCGTCCGCCTAAAGAAGGTGAAAAATATTTTCCATTAATTAAAGTATTAGAGATCAACGGACGTGCTCCAGATGTTATTCGTGACCGTGTTCCTTTCGATTATTTGACTCCACTTTTCCCTGATGAAAAATTAGAGATTTGCAAACACAAAGGAGCGAGCTTATCAATGAGAATTGTTGATTTGTTCTCACCCATTGGTAAAGGTCAAAGAGGTTTAATTGTATCTCAACCTAAATCGGGTAAAACCATTTTATTAAAAGAAATTGCCAACGCCATTGCGGCCAACCATCCTGAAGTGTACTTAATTGTATTGTTGATTGATGAGCGCCCAGAGGAGGTTACTGATATGGCTCGCTCTGTAAATGCAGAAGTTGTTTCTTCTACCTTTGATGAGCCTGCCGACAAACATGTTAAAGTAGCAAGTATCGTTTTAGAAAAAGCTAAGAGAATGGTGGAGTGCGGACACGACGTTGTTATCTTATTAGATTCCATCACGCGTTTGGCTCGTGCTTACAATACCGTTTCTCCTGCATCAGGTAAAGTATTATCGGGTGGTGTTGATGCCAACGCATTGCACAAGCCAAAAAGATTCTTTGGAGCAGCAAGAAATATTGAAGGTGGTGGTTCTTTAACTATCCTAGCTACAGCTTTGGTAGATACTGGTTCTAAGATGGATGAGGTTATCTTCGAGGAGTTTAAGGGTACAGGTAACATGGAGTTGCAGTTGGATAGAAAATTAGCGAACAAACGTATTTATCCAGCTATCGACTTAAATGGTTCTAGCACGCGTAGAGATGACTTGTTAACCGATGAGAAATCATTGGCGAGATTGTGGGCATTGCGTAAATTCTTAAGCGATATGAATCCACAAGAAGGTATGGAGTTTTTGTTACAAAGAATGAGAAATACCAAAAACAACGATGAGTTCTTGGTATCAATGAACAGCTAATATTGTTGAATTAATACTTAAGGGATCCGTCCGTCCGTCAGCTGAAGGAACGACGGATCCCTTTCTTTTTAAGATGAAGAATAAAATAATTTTTTACAGCTACTGCTTATTTGCCGGATTTATTGGCTTTATCACACGTTGCTTTACCGATGATTTACAAAAGTTAGTGATGGTAATGTATATGGGCGGCAGCTTATTGATGATAGCAGCCATTTATTATTGGAGCTTAGAAATGTTTGAAAAAGAAATGAAATTTCATTTTTCGCTGAGAACATTCATCAAAAAGGGATTGCGTATTTCTGGCTTAATTGGAATTTTCGCTGCAATTTCTGTAATTCTTCAAATCGCAGTATTTGGCAATGAAGTGTTGGAAGGAAATCTGGCCATTATTCATATCGACAAGCGAATTCAACCCGAAGATTTAAAAGAAGCAATCGATGGTGCCGAGATATCAAATTCATGGTATGTTTTGTCGGCCATGCAGTTGTTTCGCTCCTTAACTTTCGGCTTGTTTTATACCATTATTATCTCGGCTCTTTTTGTTTTACATCCTTATAGAGTTAAGGACGAAAAGAAACAGTAGTTGGTTCTAAAAACATCTTATCATTCCTTAAAAGTTTGAAATCATGCTTAAAAATTTAATTGTCCTTTTCTTTTTCACAACATTAACAGTTAATGCTCAAGATACCATTAACTTAAATGGTGTTTGGAGAGATTCATCGGGGACTTCTTTCGCCAATTGCTATGCTATCATCACCCAAAAAGCAAATAAAATAACCTTTAGTCATTATATTGAATTTAACGGTCAGCCATTTGTTGAATTCGGACAAGGTTATTTAAAGCGCAGAACAATTAAGTATAAAGTTAAAGTGACCAAACAAATTGAAGGATGGGCTACCACGGGTGAGCACGAACTTACTTTAAGCGCTGATGGAAAAACTTTAAGAGGGTTTTATCATGATGGTAAAGGCAATACCGGACCAATGGTTTTAAAACGGGTGCATTAAGCGCGAATTAAACTTTTATTTTAAACATCACTGCCGCATCAAATTCTTTAAGCGTGCCAACGATTTTTGGTTGTTGGGCAATTTAAAAGAATTCATTATTTGATTTTTCTCCGATTCGGTTAGATGCAAGCTTAGCGATAGTTTTTGCCCTTTTTTTCCGGTAGGTAACTCAAAATCTACCACATCAATTTCACCATCAAAACATTCAGAGAAGTATTGCAGCAATTGATCGTGATTCAGGTCCTGCGTTCTACACAAGTTATAGTAAATACTTCTCACAGGCGACGTTAATTCGCCTAAGAAAGTTCTAGTAGGGTCTTCTTCTACCTGAAATCTCTTTTCGTTATCGCGAATTTGAATGATTACAATTCCGCTGGTGTTGGCACTAATCCAGTTTCTAAAGGTGTAAATAAATTTCATAGTCGCATCTAAGCCAAAGTTATCTCGCGCACCAGCATCCATTACTTCAATTACTGGCGAACTTGGTAAATGTGCAACAGGCATAATAAATGGAAAAGTAGCGTTCATGCGCAAAGCGGTAGTGAATTGCAAATTATCGGCATCTTGCTCTTTAAAGAACCTTGAGAATTCTATAGCATCTGTAGTGTGGTTGTTTCTCACGTTGTTTTTTGGCGAGAGGTACGATAAATAAGAAATGGGTTGAGAAGAAATGAGTAATTTTCTCCCATCGTTAATGATGGTGGGTGAGACAATCATCATAGGTATTTCGGCATTGGCTTCGGGCTCGCGGTATTCCCCTATTCTTTTGTTCAACATATCATCGGTGTTCTCATTCAAATTGTTTTCAAAGGCGTAGCCCCTATCTACAGTATAGGTGTGGCCGTTGTCTTCAAAATGACGGAATTTAAAAATAAGGTCATTCATGGTAACGTGAAAGGAAAGATTGTTTAGCATGTCTTTACTTACATTGTCGATGTATTTTTGGTCGTAAATATTTTTCACTTCGCCTTTGTTGGCTCTCATGTATAACTCTCTTAAATAGGCTGCCCCAATCATTCCTCCGGATGAACCAGTAATTAATTCTGTGTGGTTTAGTAGCTCACCGTTTAAAGCGCTATCGGCTTTAGAGAGCGAAAAGAAAGTCCACAATGAAGCTCTCAACCCACCACCCGAACAATTTACAAAAACGAGTTTTGGTTTTTGTTTGCTTTGCAGGGCATACTGACTGTTTTTATCTCTCCATTTATCTAAAATACCAACGGTGTGTTTAACGTCCTCAACATAATTATCGGCGCTGATGTTGTGCTGCAAGGTACCATCTCTAAAATCGGCTTTTGTTGTGTCGTAATTTAGGCCGTAGGCCTTGTTTCCCGAATTGAAGAAATCGAATTGAGATAAGTAGTTAAACGCCACAAAAAGCGTAATGAGCACAAAATCGGCCCAGCCCCTAAACCACGAGTGAATGGCCGATGTGAGCATTAAAAATAAAGTGAAAAGTAAAATCAAACTTGCTCCTGCGGGTATTATAAACAGTTTAAATGTGCTTAAAAAGCTGAGTAAGATGATGCTAAAAAATACTATGATTTCGAACAAGGCTGCATTCAAGTGGTTTTGTTGAAACACTTGTTTTAGCATTTTATTGTCGTAATGGTCGATGTTACGAGCCAAACGAATTTTAAATGGACTGCTCAAATAAGTAGAGATATTCCATTCTTTATCCATGTTGATGAACTGATCCCAGTCTACTTGTCTGTGAAGTACATCTTTCATGGGCTTTTTTGCTTTTTCTTCTGGGTGGGGATATAAATCAATATCATCTTCGTCTTTTTCCTCCCCATGCTCACGTTCGGCCTCAGTTTCTACGCCAAACATTTTTTTTATATCCTTGTTGGTAGACAAGAAATAGCCGAAGCAGGCGAAAATGTTTACGGTATAACCAGCAATAAACGAGAGAACGATAAAAGTGATGTAAGGTAATTCTTTGCCGCTATCGATAGAGAAGGAGATTACATTAAATAGATAAACTAGAATACCAATAATTGGAAAAATAGAGTTATTGATGCAGTATTTAATGAAAGGTCGCGATAAAGTGGCCAAGAAAGCAAAGCGGTGCCCGTTCATTATGTAAGAGGAGATGTTGAAGGCCATTGCGAAACCACCAAACGAAAACCCCATGATGAAATACGATAACCAACTCACTTCATGGAGGTACTCGGGAGAGAGAAAAAGGTGTTGAATTCCATAGTCGTGGGCAATTTTACCAGTAATCAAACTGATGATTAACAACCAAAACATAACAATCAATAAATTGTTTTTTAGGTGCACCCGCACCAACTGAATGGGAAAGAAATAAAACCATCTTTTTAAAAAGCGATTTTTAAAAATTGATTTCATTTTACTCATTCTGAAAAGGGTTTGATGTAGCCTCTACGCAAAGACTTAGATAAGGTTAGGATATTGTCTTCTTTTTAAAATTCGCATACAAAAGATGTATGAAAATCACGAAGAGAAAAGGCTCTATAAGTAATCGGTGACGGGCTTCGAAGTAAAAGAAACATTGCATAAACGAAAAGGCTAAGGCTATAACAATCCACTTTAAATGGCGATTTTTGAAGCTTAAGAATAGTAGAGCAGAAACGAAAATCAAGTTGAATAACCTAACAGCTGGCAGCATTTGTTTAACAGCAACAGGATATTCTTTGCCCATGTTAGGTGAATAAAACCAAAAATTTTTCAACTTAATGCCCAACATTTTAAGCACATGAAGAGGTTCGTTTAACCATTGGTCTTTGTAGCGACTCATAAAGAAATCGTTTTGTTCTTTTACCGAAGATTTGCCCAGAATATTTGAATCGTCATTGCTTAAGGCACTGTAATAATTTTCGCCGTTGTTAAGGTAATTACCTCCTTCAGAATCGTGTAAACTTCCTTTCCACAATATCTTTCCAGAAGTAGAGGTGAGTCCGATAATTCCATCGCTTAAATAATTGTGCGCTAACCAAGGGGCTAACATAATTCCTATTCCTAAAGTGATAAGAGCTGCTTTTTTTATTTCCTTTTTATAGCTGATGGAGGCCAATACAATCAATGGAATTACAATAAAAGTACCTCTAGCCATGATACACAAACCCAGCGCCAATCCTTTTTCTATTAACGATGTGTTTTTTTCTTGTAATACAGATAAACAAGTGTATAAGCTAAGCACCAAGAAAAGAAAATCGTGTGCAAAAGGATGAACGCATTTCAACTCGTAATAAATAAAGGCAGGGTGTAAAAGTGGCGCGATAGACAATACTATCATCCAATTGTCGCTTAAATGAAGCCATCTCCATTTTTGGCATTTTTTTAAAAGCGAGTAAAGCAGCAAAGTGGCAGAGCTCAGAAGCATAATGTTAAGCATTGCGGCGGCAATAGGGGCATTGTAAACCGAAAAGGTGATACTAAGTAATAGGGGGTAAATTGGAAATTGAAAACTGTGGTTAAGCACTCCATCATTCAAATAAAAGAAGCTGTAGTGTTTGGTGAAATTTTGTGCTATTTCGTAATCTTCAAAAGTGTTGAAATGGGTGATGAAAAAAAGTGAAGCCACCTTAATTATACTTATCAATACAACAAGAATAAGCAGATTTTTATTAATGTTGAAGCCCTTAATAGCCATAACCCCAATGATCGCTGCGTCTTAATCCCAATATTTTGTAATCTTTCTTATCGAGAGCTTCTTGAGCCTTTGCTCGATTGATATAAACCGATTTCTTTTGATAGCTTTCTACACCCAATCCAATTTGAAAAATCACTCCGCTAACAACCGCCGCAATAAACAACTGCGCCCAAATTTTATGTTTTGCAAACAACCAACTGTAGCAGTAAAATGAGTAGATAAAAGGTAGTGGAAAAAGTATGATGAAGGTGTGTGGCGAAGGGCCTTTAATAGAAAAGAAAAAGCTACAGAAAAGTAGAATATAACTTCCTACCATCGTCCACTTTGTTTTTTTCCACGAACTGTCGTCGTTCTTTTGAAAAAAGGCAATGATGAAAAATCCTACTTGTGCAATACCAAAAATATACAGATAGATTGTAAATGGAGACATCCACCAATGATCCTTAACCACTTGTAATCTTTGTTCGGTATCGCCTCCCAGCATGTAAGGAACTTCGTAAGCCGCAAAAGACAATAATTTAGTGAGGATAGGCGCTGCATTTTCAAAATTGTTAACTTGAAAAACAAGGTTTGAATCTACTTTGCCAGCCCCAGACGCGTCGGGATAAAGAAGAGTTGGAATCAATGTGCTAACGCCTAGCGCAACGCCAACTAAAAAATACAGTCCGCACCTTACAAGCGATTTGCGCTCATTTTTAAGCACGTGCAAAAAAGCAAAGCCAGTAAAGGGAAGAAGTAAAACCCACGACAAATGTATTTGCATGATACAAGTAATGGCCAAGCCGAAAACAAAAAAGGAAATGCCTTTTTTGATCAAAGAATCTTTGTAAAAATCCATTACTTCAATAAAACACAAGAAGAATGGGATAGAAAATACAATTACATAAGATGGATTTACTACTCGTGTAGAAAACTGCATTATCCATGGTGTAGTAAGCGTGATGACCCATATTACCCATTTAGGGAAATCACTAAATCGTTTGCATAAATAGTTTGCGAAATAAGAAAGTACTGCCAAAGAGAGTAAGCCTAAAAAAATGGCTGGAGCTTCGGGTATGGGCAAGATGTAGAAGGCTGCGCTTACCAATAAACCCTGCAATGCGCCTGGTATTTGGGTTTTGGTGTATACTACATCGGGGCCGTAAAATGGCCACGTACCGGTAGTGTAAGATTTTAAGCCTATTAAATAAATTTGCTGTTCATCTTCGGCCCAAAATTCACTTACTGCACCAAACGCAATTGCACCAAACGCAATTCGAAGTGCGCAAAGAGCTAAGATTAATACGACTAAATATTTTTTAGGGATATCTTTCATCGTTTTAAGATAGATATGCCGTGCGGACCTTCATTGAACAGCAAATCGAGAATACTTAGGTTGTGCATGAACCCCAGTTTATCTGCAAACACCTGCATGTATTCTTCGTGTTTAAAATCTGCATTTTTTTTGGGGTGAATATTTGTTCTAAAATCTGCTAAATCACTGTATTCTTTTTCGAAAGTATCTGTGGGCGTTAACTTGATGTTGAGTTTCATTTTAGCGCAAACCCAGTTGTGCAACAAGTTGTTGTATTCTAGTAAATATTCGGGTTTGCTAAAAATTAATTTCTCTAATTCGGCTTCGTAATACTCAAAAAATGGAGCCGAACGATAAGCAGTGGTGATAGAACGCCAAACGATCAATTGCCAGTTGTCGTTGTAGGAGATTTTTATGTTTTTTGTGCTTGTGCGATCTCTGTGCAGGCTTTGCAGCGGAATAGAAAGCGTTAGTTTTTTATTCGACCCATAGATGCTCATTCTGTTTCTATAGGTTTGCTTGGGAAAATGCTCGTTTATTTCAAGCAATGCATCGGGGTGTTTAAGCAATTGAGTGTAGTACTCAATGGGTCCCAAAAATGCACTAGAAAAAATTGCTGTTGCCATTATTGAGCTGCTTCTTTTTTTGCTTTTTTATTTTTCCAAAGTTTATTAGCCAACCAAAGCAATACTCCGCCAATTAAGAATTCCCATAAATAAGAACGAGAGATGCCGTCTTTATTTACGAAGGTGAATAGACGGTCGAATTGTAATCCGCCACGCTCATCATTATACGACATCCAAATAAAAACAGGAGTACCTGTAATATGGTCATCTGGCACAAAGCCCCATGCTCTTGAATCGGCAGAATTATCACGGTTGTCACCCATAGCGAAGTAGTAGTCTTTACCGAAAGTATAGTTTTCAATAAAACCATTGTCGTCTCTAAATTCAGGTTTAGCCGAATTTCTATATTCTTTAATCGCCAATTCATCTGGAAAATCGTTTTTCACCAAAGAACCATCGAAAGCTTTTATTTTTGCAAGAATATCTTGCATTTCGGCATCACAACCCGAAGCAACATAATCTTGCACCGCTTGAATCAGCGCATCAATCTCTTTTTGATTGAGTGAATTTTGTTGCGCATAAAATACATCGGCTAATTTTTGAATCTCGATAGGTAAAGCAAAACCTTGATTATTGTTTAGTATTCGATAACACTCTTCTTGAATATTGTTGTTGCTTGGAACCGTTTTTAGCTTGTGCAAGAAGAAGTAGGCATCGGCCAATTCTTGCAAGAAATAGACTCTTTTGTTTTCGTAGAATTTAAAAATTCTGCTGTAAGCGTAGTAGTTTTTTTCGTTCAGTTTAATGGTGCTTTCTTTTTTAGGAATCCAAAGCGGACCGTAATTCAAATTGCTCCAAACTGGTGTAGAATCATTACCGTGGTGCGTACCAAAATTTATTTTTCTGTTTTGTCCGTCGAAAACTTCTGCTTGAAATTTAGTAGGATATAAAATTTGCGATTGTTGCACCGCCTGTGTATCCATTCCTAATCCGCTTTCTGGAAAATCTTCTTTTTTACCGTCGATATAAACAAAGCCTTGCTTCACTTGAAGTGAATCACCTGGAATACCCACACATCTTTTTACATAGTATGTTTTTTTATCAGTTGGTCGGTAAGGTTCGTAAGGATAATTAAACACTATGATGTCTCTTCTTTCCACATCTTTCAATCCAGGTAATTGAATACTTGGCAATTGAATCCAATCTAAATAAGCTACAATTTCTAAAACAGGAATGGTTTGTTGGGTAAATGGAACAGCAAGCGGCGTAACTGGCGTGCGTGCTCCATAATGAAATTTACTCACGAAAAGAAAGTCGCCCACCATCAATGTTTTCTCCATCGATGGCGTTGGAATTTTAAAGGCTTCAATGGTGAATGTTCTAATGATAGTTGCTGCGATGATGGCGAAGAAAATTGCTTCCGACCATTCTCTTGGTTTTGATTTGCTTGTTTTGGTGTAATCCACCGCACCAACATAGGCCACGTTTTCAAAATAGGCGATGTAAGGCAGATAAATGAAACCAGCGATAGCGCCAATGACATGATCAACCACTTTTCTTTTACCAAAGTAGTTGAGGATTTCAACCGTTAAACCAATGAATAAAACAACGTTTACCACTGGAATAAAAACCAACAAAAGCCACCACCATGGCTTATTTACTAGCTTTATCCAAACATAGATGTTGTAAATAGGGATAAGCGCTTTCCACGATTGTTCGCCAGCTTTTTTGAATAATCCGGCCAAGCCAATAAAGAAGCTTATGGAAAAGGCAATGAGTAAATAAGTTGTATTCATATTAAAATTTCAATAAGTCGTTCATTCCGTAATATCCGCTTTTTCCCTTCATGAATTCTGCTGCTACTACAGCACCTAAAGCGAAGCCCTGACGGTTGTGCGCTGTATGGCGAATGTAAATTTCATCTATCGAAGAGTTGTACACAACGGTATGGGTACCTGGTATATTCTCTATGCGTTTAGAAATAATTTCTAACTCGTTATCTGTCGTTGTTTTATCGTTCACCCATTTGTTTTTGCGGGTGTTGTTTTGGATAATTCCTTCGGCCAAGGTAATGGCAGTTCCGCTTGGTGCATCAAGCTTTTGAGTATGATGAATTTCTTCCATCTCAATAGAATATTCTTTGTAAGGAGCCATCAGTTGCGCTAGTTTTTTGTTGATTTCGAAAAACACATTCACGCCAATACTAAAGTTAGAAGCGTAGAAAAATCCTTTACCTTCATTGGTCGCGCTGTTTTTAACTTCTTCTATTTTATGCAACCAGCCAGTAGTGCCTACTACCACAGGAACATTGGCTTCAAAACATTTTTGAATATTGCTGTAAGCAGTCTCTGGTGTGCTAAATTCTATGGCAGCATCGGCCTTTTTTAAATTATCTATGGTTAAATCCTTAGCGTTATCAACGTTTACTTTAAGCACGATTTCGTGTCCGCGCGATACAGCGATTTTCTCAATCTCTTTACCCATTTTGCCGTAGCCAAGCAATGCAATTTTCATAAGCTAAAAAATTCTTTATTGGTGAAAAGAAACAAATATAATATTTACTGTTGGAAGGGGGGTAAGTTGGAGGGGTTTTTTAAGAAAAATGTGATTAGCAGGACAATAGTTCCTTCGGGGTACCTCAGGATGACACTCAGAGCAGATGAGTATTGGTTGTCATCCTGAGGTACCCCGAAGGAACTATTGTTCTTTACTTCATAAATTAACCATTGGTTTGCTTCATTTTTGAGTACAAAAATATCGCAAGGACGAACTAGATGAAAAACATAAACTAGTCTTTATTAAAACTTCGCGCTAATACTCACACCCATCCCTGACGCGTTATAATAAGAATAAGAAGAAATGTAAGTGGGCTGCACATGCAACGATAAGTCATTAGTTACATCGAAGTTGTACAAGTGTCCATCTACCGTTGCATCTAGTACATTACACATGTACAAAATGCCTAAAAAGAAGAAAGATAAATCGCGGTTTCTTCTGTAGGAATCGTTTTCGATTTGAAATTGGGCTTCGCTTAGAAGGCTTAAGGCATCGGCATCTAAATTGGTGGCAATATTTCTGTATTTGTGTGTAGTGGCGAAATACATGAAATCGGCATTCGTCTTTTGTCCGTTAGAAATTGCATTTTTGATGATTAAACCATCGTGCCAAAATTTGTAATATCGCGTGTTATTGTAAGCCAAATAGCCTACACCTCCAAGTATTCCATAAACCAAAGGTACTTTCCAGTATTTACGGTTGTAAACCTGCCCGAGTCCGGGAACAATAGCCGACAACATCGCTGCTTTTTTAGGCGAATGGTCTTCGTTTCTTTTGCGAACTACAGATTGTTTTTCTTGAATGGGTTGAATTGCAGTACTATCTATTTTAGTGCTATCAATACTTTCAGGAGTTTGTGCCGAAATTGCAATAGATAAAAAACACAAAAGATATGTTGCCCAAAAACGCACTGTTATAAATCCAAAAGGTCTTTAATTCTTATTAAATCTTGTTCAGATTTGAACGGAATAACAATGTTTCCATTGCCCTCTGGATTCTTTTTTAGTTTTATTTTGGTGCCAAACAAAGCGCTTAAATCTTCTTTTAGTTTTTGTTCATCGAAAGATAATCCAGCTATTTTTTTCTTAGAAGCGGGAGCCGCAGGCTGTTCTTCGCCTGTTTGACGCGCCAACTCTTCTACCTTACGAACGCTTAAATTTTCGGCCACAATTTTTCTGAAGATATACAACAATACATCTTCATCATCGATAGCCAGCAAAGCGCGAGCGTGACCCATGGTTATTTCTTGTGTTTTTAAAGACACTTGAATTTGAGCAGGTAACTTTAACAAACGAAGGTAGTTGGCTGTTGTAGAACGGTTTTTACCAACACGTTCGCCTAATTCTTCTTGCGTTAAATGACATTCGTCAATCAATCTTTTGTAGCTTAAGGCCACTTCGATAGGGTTTAATTCCTGCCGTTGAATATTCTCCACCAAAGCCATTTCCAACATCGCTTGATCGTTGGCTATACGAACATAGGCTGGTATTTCCGTTAACCCTGCAACCTGCGATGCTCTAAATCTTCTCTCTCCAGAAATGATTTGAAATTTATCGTAGCCTAATTTTCTAACGGTGATGGGCTGAATAATACCCAATTCTTTAATCGATTGAGCCAATTCTAAAAGAGCCTCTTTGTCGAACTCGGTGCGAGGTTGAAAGGGGTTGGCCTCAATGTGTTCAACACGAATATTGGCAATACTACCAGCAGTTTGGTTGGCTTTATCGGCAGGTAAACTCGATGTGATATCGGTACCTGAGTTTTCTAATAGGGAGCTTAAGCCGCGACCTAAAGAACTATTTTTTTTAATTGAGCTCATCTTCTACATTAATCACTTTATCTTCTTGTGCAATTCTGGTCATGTTGTTTTTTTGCAACACTTCTCTGGCTAAATTTAAGTAGTTCACCGAACCTTTGCAACTTGCATCGTGTGTTAAAATGGAATGACCGAAACTTGGTGCCTCACTCAACTTGGTATTTCTTTGAATAATGGTATCGAACACCATATCTTGAAAATGCGTTTTAACTTCGTCAACCACTTGATTCGACAAGCGTAAACGCGTATCGTACATCGTTAACAAAATACCTTCAATGCGCAACTCTGGGTTTAATCTTGATTGCACAATTTTCACGGTATTCAATAGTTTTCCTAATCCTTCTAAGGCGAAATATTCGCATTGAACCGGAATAATCACTGAATCAGAAGCAGTTAAGGAGTTGATGGTAATTAATCCTAAAGATGGCGAACAGTCTATAATGATAAAGTCGTACTCATCACGCACTTTGTCTAAAGCCAACTTCATCATTCTCTCTCTGTTGGGCACATTAATGATTTCTATTTCGGCACCCACTAAATCAATATTTGCAGGGATGATATCGACATTTGGTGTTTCTGTTTTTAGAATAATATCTTTCGGTTCAGCCTCATTGATGATGCATTCGTAAGTACCCATTTTGATATTGCGGGGGTCGAAACCTAAGCCTGATGTAGAGTTGGCTTGTGGATCGGCATCAACCAACAATACTTTTTTCTCCAACACGCCTAAGCATGCTGCTAAGTTAATGGCGGTAGTGGTTTTGCCTACTCCGCCTTTTTGATTTGTAATTGAAATAATCTTGCCCATCTTTTCTCTTGTTTATGTCTTCGTTTTCTACCGCAATATAATGAAAAGTGTTGTTGTGCTCTCCATTAAAACTTCTAACTTTGAAATTCTCTGTAAAGGTAGTTCAAAACCGATGTTTTTTATGGAGTAATTTTAAACATAAATTTGTTAAAGATGAATGTGGTAACAGTAGTTTCGGGCACGAATAGAAAGGGAAGTATGACTTTTCATGTCTCAGCCTTAATTCGCGATTTATTAACAGAGAAGGATGTTGAGGTGAAGTTATTGGATTTACAAAATCTACCTCCCGATTTTCTTTTTACCGCTTTGTATGGCAATAAAAACGAATTATTTGAACGAATTGTAAGTGAGTACATTTACAGCAGCTCTAAAGTGGTGTTGGTTTCGCCCGAGTACAATGGCGGTTTTAGTGGCATCTTGAAAAGTTTTATAGATGGATGGAATCCAAAGAGGTTAAGCGGACAAAAAGTAGCTTTGGTTGGAGTTGCGTCGGGACGTTCGGGCAATTTAAGGGGATTAGATTACCTTACCAACGTGTGTCATTACATGAAAATGCCTGTTTATTTCGATAAAGTGCCAGTTTCGGGAGTGGGGGAGTTAGGCAGTGAAGCCGATGGGATTCATGATGAAGCAACCAAAAAAGTATTGAGTACGATGTTAGATGGTTTTGTGAAATTTTAATTTCAGTCACCCTTCTCTTTTGGAGAAGGGCTGGGGATGAGGCCAATAAAAAAAGCCATAGCCAAACCTAAAAAGAATACTAAATCTAACATCAAAGAGCATATAAAAGCATAGAAACCGACTGAAAACTATCGCCTAAAAGTGTTTTTTAAGGAAATCAAAAACAATAAATCAAAAATCTTCTAAAAACAGAAAAGCGATTAAGGAAAATTTCTTTAACCTTAATCGCTTTTTTTAATCTTTGTAAAAAAGAACTGCTTTTTCAGTGGCCTCCTGCTGATGGAGGATTATCTGAAGTTTCGATTTAATTATTTTTCGTAGATAATTTCAGCCCATCCTGTTTTTTCGCCTTCTGTATTAGCAGTGTCGGTCCATCTAACTATCCAGTAGTAAACTCCTGGAGAAACCAAGTTACCATTGAATTTGCCATCCCATTCAGGAATAACCAAATTATCGTTTTTATACATTAAGATACCCCAACGATCGTACACTTCGAAATGTACCTTTTTAAGTTTAGTGATGCTTTCATTGGTAACATAAAAAGGGTAGAAATGGTCGTTTACACCATCACCGTTTGGTGTGAAAACGTTAGGGAAATCCCATTTTAATTCGGTGCATTTTTCGGTAAGAACTATGTCGGCTGTATCTAAACAACCGCCGGCATTACTTACAATTACATTTACGGTGCCAACAGAACTTGCAATGTAAAAAGAATCTGCACTGAGCACGCCATTCCATTTAATGGTAGTAAATGTATCGGGAACAGATACTGTAAGTTTTTCACCTTCAGCAAAACATTTGAAAGTATCTCCAGGAAGAGAAACCGATGGAGATAGAGAGATAGCTAAGGTAGCATTGTCGGTGCCAATACAGTTTCTAGCATCTGTAACTTCAACAGTATAATTGCCGCCAGTAGTGAAAACTTTGGATGCGCTGCCTACTGCGTTATTCCACTGGTAAGCCAATGGAGCAGTTTGCACACCAGTAACTGCAGCGGTTAATGTTATTGAAGCGCCTGTGCAAGAATTAGGAGGATTGTTTAAAGATACATTTAAAGGAGCACCAGGGTTGATGGTGATGCGAAGGGTATCTTGACATTTAGCATTTTTAATTACTACCCAGTGTTTGCCTGTTGTAGAGATATTGTCGGTTGGACCAGTAGTTAAATCATCCCACAAATAATCGCCTCCAAATGAATTTGGCGCAGTGAATAATAGAGCACCGCCCGCACAAACAGAAGTGTCTATTGGGGTAACATTAGGCAAAGAATTTTCACTAACTACAATAGTATCTTTAGAGATACAAGAGTTAACTCCTGTTGTGGTTAAGTAGTAATTACCTGCGGCTTTTACCATTTTAGTAGGGTTAATACCTCCGCCCATACTCCAAGAATAATTATAAGGACCAACAGGTGCGGAGATTAAAACTGAATCACCTGCACAGAAATCAAAAGCTTTATCAAGTGCATTTGTTGGTGGAGTTTTAACTGTAACGGTTTCGTTAGTAGTATCTTTACATCCAGCAACAGCGTTATTTATGGTGAATACAACTTTGTAGTCGCCCGGATTGGTGATTAAATTGGTTGTGAAAGTAGAAGCTACAATAGTTGCATTTGCTTTGCCTGGCGAAGGTGGAGGAGTAGTGCCAATAGTCCATGTTCCAAAACCATTGGTTACAAGAGCGTTAAGGTTGATTACGTCGCCAGGGCAGATAGAAGATGGGAAAGGAATAGTGCCTATTCGATTGCAACAAGATTTTACTTTTACGGTCACCGAATCAGGAATTACGCAAGCTCCCATTTTAAAATATACCTTAACCAGAGTAGAATCTGATGAGTTAAACTGAGGATTAAATAAACCATTTGCATTCACAAACCCAGAAGGTGATGAAGTCCAGTTTCCTCCTATGGAAGGAGTGGCATATAAATAAAATGCAGAGGTTGTATCGCAAATACTTATGCTTGGAGGCGGAGCAATAGTTGCAGTAACGGTTGTATTGCCAATAAAACCAGGAGAAAAATATGTTTGAGGCAAGCCCATTCCATTTACTAAAGATGTTGTGAAATAATTTGGATTAAACCCAGCAGAATTCATATCACTAGCGTTTGGGTTGGTGATTGCAGCAATTTCTTTATTTGCAAATGAAGTAGGATTTGCGCAGGCGTATATTTTGCCATCGTGTCCGGTTACCAATTCACCTAAAAAAATTGGAGAATTTAGATCTGTTATTTTCTTGTTAACAACGTTGTATTGTTTGATTTTTGCTGTGTCAAAGTGTTTAGCATAGTACAGCTTTAGCCCGTCGGGCGACCATTCTAAGCCGTAAAACATTTCGTTTTCAATTTTATTAGGGCTACTTACTGCACCTGTTTGTTTGTTGAAATCGAATATAGTTACGCCTTGGTCACAAGTCATGGCAAGCATACTTCTAGTGTTGCTAAATGCGAATGCTCCTCTTGCTTCGTCATTTCTGCCAATTGTAATACCGGCTGATGATATTACGGGATTAGCATTTAAACCAGCAGGTGTAAGTAGGTAAGCATAAAAATTATTGTTGTTGTTGGCGCTATGCGCAATAATCCATGTTGAGTCACAAGAAACAGGAATTGCAACAAGAGCTTCCATGGGTGGATTAGATGTCCCATCCATTAAAAGAACATTTTTGTTGCTTCCCACAGGGAAAGCAATATCACCAAAACCGCCGTCTAATGACATATCAACCACGTGATAAAGCAATCCGTTATTGTATCCATTATCTCTTAGTCGAATAGCATCCCCCACGCTAAATATATAGTATTTATTAGGATTTCCTGGGTCGTTTACAGCTAAAACACCTTGGCAAGCACTTCCTGTAGTACCTCCAAAACTTTCATTACTTCCTAGTAAGCCCGATCCATTAGGCATAGTAAGGTGCTTTTTATTGGTTAGTTCTATACCGTCAGTATAAAAAAGTAGTTTTCCGCTACCATTAGAAACAACAGTTATTGCTTCAAAGAATTCTCTGTTGGCAACTTTACTACTGTCGGTTATAGTTCCTGAATTGTTGTAAATTCCTGCAGAAGAAAATGGCCAAGGAGTATGGTGTCCGCCAAAAAACCATAATTCATCTTGTGCATTCATGTTCGAGGATAAGCAAACCAGTGCAAAAGACAAAGCCTTGAGTAAATGTTTTTTCATATAAAATAATGAGCACCCATTGTAATAAGTTATGGCAAGATAGAAAAAAAAGAGAAAATATAAAAGAAGAAAATAACTCGTGTATTAGTAACGGATAAGTTTTGTTTTTTTGCTTTTGCTCGCTGCTATAATCTCAATAAAGTAGAGGCCGCTAGCAATATTCTCGTTACTGTAATTGAAGTTTTGTTGGTTGGTGAAAACAATATCGTCTACAAGTTTTCCATTGGCGTCGTATAGTTTAATGGTGCCCGAACCTAATGCGGGTAGTTGAATTTGCAACTCATTTCCTTTGGCAAATTCTCCGCTGTTAACAATGGTAATCTCGGTTATGGTAGTTGTTGTAGAGGTGTCATCGGCAGGAAAAAACCCTCTGTCTTGTAATCGTTTGTAAATGATATTGTAGTATTTGCCATTGAATAGAGCAGTATCAGCATCAATAAGGTTGATAGCGGCATCGACCATAGTTGTATTTGTACTTTGAGCGAATAGAGCCTGAAAAACCAAGCTGTCGGTAAGTTTTCTACCCAAATCGGCATTGATTTGCATGAGGGTAGAAGACCACATTTCGCCGTCGCGGTGCATGCTAATGCCTTTATAATCTTCGGGATAGTGTTTGGAGGTTTCGGCAGTTCTACCCTGCCAAGTGCCGTTGTTGCCATCCCAATTGAAAACTTTACTCCAATTGTATGTGTTGATGCTTTTTGAATAGGAGGCAGCTAA
>Ga0208960_1000656_pt1 | contig 19237 bp, 12 predicted proteins | sample GreLakmeON33MSRF_FD_187703 | JGI IMG/M metagenome (GOLD analysis project Ga0208960, IMG submission 187703) | Freshwater lentic microbial communities from great Laurentian Lakes, MI, USA - Great Lakes metaG ON33MSRF (SPAdes) | ecosystem: Environmental > Aquatic > Freshwater > Lake | place: Great...
GTCGGCTTGAAAGACACCGTGGTCTCCGTGGTTACCGGAATCGAAATGTTCCGCAAGCTGCTCGATAGCGGCCAAGCCGGTGACAACGTGGGCATTTTGCTCCGCGGTATCGACAAGGACGGCATCCAGCGTGGCCAAGTGCTTGCCGCGCCGAAGAGCATCACGCCGCACAAGAAGGCCAAGGCCGAGATCTACGTTCTCTCGAAGGACGAAGGTGGCCGCCACACGCCGTTCTTCAATGGCTACCGCCCTCAGTTCTATTTCCGCACCACCGATGTAACCGGTATCGTCAATCTGCCCAAGGGCGTCGAGATGATCATGCCCGGTGACAACATCGCCGTGGAGATCGACCTCATTGTGCCGATCGCCATGGAGAAGACCCAGAAATTCGCTATCCGTGAGGGTGGCCGCACCATCGGTGCCGGTCGCGTCTCCGAGATCATCGAGTAAGCTGTCGTTCAACCCTCTCAACTCGACACCGCCGAGGCCTCAAACTGGGGCTTCGGCTGCGTCGTCTAAGAAAGCCCATTACAGGCGTGTAGCTCAATTGGTAGAGTAGCGGTCTCCAAAACCGTTGGTTGGGGGTTCGATTCCCTCCGCGCCTGCCAAATTCCGTTCATGAAAAATCCATTCCGCAGCACCCGCATCTTCATCGGCGAAACGATCGGCGAGCTTCAAAAGGCTACCTGGCCCTCCCGCATCGAATTGCGCGACTCCACCATCGTGGTCGTTTTCGCTGCGGCTATCCTCGGCGTGTTCACCGCCATCAGCGATTTTTCGCTCACTCAAGTCGTGATCTTGTTCACGGATTGGGTCAGCTAACCCCGCTCCTGCCCCTCCATGTCCACTCAAACGACCGCGCCCGCCAGCGCCCAGTGGTTCGCCCTTCACACGCTTTCCGGCCAGGAAAACAAGGTGAAGCACTACATCGAGAAATTTAAAAAGGCCGAAGAACTCGACGATGCTATTTTCGAAGTTCTCCTTCCGACTGAAGTCGTTTCGGAGGTGAAGAACGGCAAAAAATCCACCAAAGTTCGCAAACTTTACCCTGGCTACGTCTTCATCCAAATGTGCCTCTACGGCGAGGACCAGAAGGTGATCAACAAACCGTGGTATTTTGTGAAGGAAGTCGCTGGCGTGATCGGCTTCGTCGGCGGTGATCGTCCGGCCGCTCTTCGTCAGTCCGAAATCGACGAAATTCGTTCTCGCATCGAGGCGGCCAACGGTAAGGAAGTTCCGAAAGTCCAATACCTCGTTGGTGAAGAAGTCAAAATTACCGACGGTGCCTTTGCGTCGCTCACCGGCCGGATCGACGAGATCGATCCAGACCGTGGTAAGCTGAAGGTCTCGGTTTCCATTTTCGGCCGATTTACGCCGGTCGAGCTCGAATACTGGCAGGTGCAACGCCTCACCGAGTGACGCCACGTCTCTGCGTGTCCGCCGCCCTCCGCACCCTCTCAAACTAAACATCCGTCACCCTCACTCACATGGCCAAGAAGATCCAAGGTTACATCCGCCTCCAATTGCCCGCCGGTGCCGCGAATCCCGCGCCCCCGGTCGGTCCCGCCCTCGGCGCACAAGGCGTCAACATCATGGCGTTCTGCAAGGACTTTAACGCCCGCACGAAGGACCAAAACGGGATGATCTTGCCCGTGGTCATCACGGTGTTCAGCGACAAGAGCTTCACCTTCATTCTCAAGTCGCCCCCGGCGAGCGTCCTCCTGAAGAAGGCCGCGAATATCGCCAGTGGTTCGGCCAAGCCCAACCAAGACAAGGTCGGCAAGGTCACGACCAAGCAGCTCGCCGAAATCTGGAAGCTCAAGAGGGCCGACATGAATGCCAAGGATGAGGCCGCTGGTATCAAGATCATCGCCGGCACCGCCCGTAATATGGGCATCGAAGTCGTCGACTAATTTTCGTCCGCACTAAAATAACACTCGCCGCGGGAGTCCTCACGGACGTTTGCACCGCAAGGAGTCACCATGCCCAAAGCCCACAGCAAACGCTACAACAGCGCCGTCAAGGTCGCTGATCTCACGAAGGATTATCCGCTTAAAGAAGCGATCGAGATCCTTGCCAAATTCCCGAAGGCTAAATTCGACGAGACCGTCGAGTTTTCCTTTCGTCTCGGCGTCGATGCGACGTCGGGCGACCAGAACGTGCGCGGCACCACGCCGCTCCCGAATGGTTCCGGCAAAAAGGTCCGCGTGTTGGTCTTCACCGACGACACCGCGAAGGCGCTCGCCGCCGGAGCCGATCATGCCGGTCTCGCCGACATGATGCAGAAAATCAACGAAGGCTGGCTCGATTTCGACGTCGCGATCGCGACGACCGAAGCCATGAAGCAAGTCCGCACACTCGCTCGCGTCCTCGGCCCCAAGGGCCTCATGCCCAATCCGAAGTCCGGCACGGTGACAGACGACATTCCAGCCGGTATTAAGGCCGTCAAGGCCGGCCGCGTGGAGTTCAAAATGGACAAATCCGCCAACATCGGCATCGGCGTTGGCAAGCGTTCGTTCACGACCGCGCAGATCCTTGAAAACGCGCAGGTCGTTTTGGAAGCCGTGGGTAAAGCCAAGCCAGCCTCTTTCAAGGGTGGGCAATTTATCAAGACGATCGCCCTCTCATCCAGCATGAGCCCCGGCATTCGCATCTCGTCCACTGAGTTCAGCAAATACTAAAAGGATTCACGACCATGAGAGCCGAAAAAAATTACCTGATCAAAGAGGTCGAGACTCATCTCAAGAAGTCCGACTACGTTATCCTCACCAATTTCTCGAAGGTGACCGTCGCCGACGCCGCCGAGTTGCGCAAGCGACTCGACGCTGAAAAGGCCGAGTTCCACGTCGTTAAAAACAGCTCGCTCCGCGTTGCGGCCAAGACCATGGGTCTGCCCGATTTCGAGGGCGCCTTGACGGGACCAACCGCCGTCATCGTCGGTGGGAACAACTCCGCTGGAGTCGCGAAAATCCTCAAGAAGTATTTCGTGGAAAAGCAGAAGCTTGAAGTGAAGATCGGCGTGATCGACAAGAAGCTCATTAGCGCTGCCGACCTCGCCAAGATCGCCGACCTGCCCTCGTTCGAGGTGCTGCGTTCGCAACTGCTTGGTCTGTTTACGCAGAACGCGGCGTCCTTCGTCCGCCTCCTCGACGCCAAGGTCAAGAAGGAGCAGCCCGCTGCTCCGGCCGCCTAAACCCGCATCCTCCATCCCATCCATTTTCTCGGCGCGAGCCGGGATCCCAATATCCATCGTGGCAGGCTAGGGGATACGTCTCTTAAACGCGTTTCACTCTTCGAAACCGCTAGTCAGCCCAAGGAGAAGTCAACATGAGCAACATTACCAAAGACCAAGTTATCGAGTGGTTGTCCGCGCAGACGATTCTCGATCTCGCAACCCTCGTCAAAGATCTCGAAGGCAAGTGGGGCGTTTCCGCCGCCGCTGCCGCCGCTCCGGCTGCTGCCGGTGGCGCTGCCGCTGCCGCTCCTGCGGCTGAGGCTCAAACCGAGTTCTCCGTCATCCTGAAAGCCGCCGGGGCGAACAAGATTGGCGTCATCAAGGAAGTCCGCGCCATCACTGGCCTGGGCCTCAAGGAAGCCAAGGATCTCGTCGAAGCGGCTCCGAAGCCCGTCAAGGAGAACGCTCCCAAGGCCGAGGCCGAGGAAATCAAGAAGAAGCTCGAGGCCGCCGGCGCCCAAGTCGAGCTCAAGTAAGTCTACCGCGAAGCTTGGCGATTTCACTCGCACATCTTCCGTTTATTACGGGACAGGCCGCGCCCCCGCATGGCCTGTCCTTTGCTGTTTCCCTTTCCGTTCTTTCGTTTGTCCTCAGCGTCTCGCCCTCAGCGCGCCGCTCCGTCCCTTTCAGCCTTCTAACTCTCACCGGGAACTCCCATGGCCGACCGCACCCACTCTGAACGCATTAACTTCGGCAAGCTCCGCGAAGTCATCCAGCCGCCGAACCTCATCGAGATTCAGATTACGTCCTACTTGGACTTTCTGCAAAAGGGCATTCCCGAAAAGCAGCGCAAGCCGCAGGGCCTTGAGGCCGTTTTCCGCGAGGTGTTTCCGATTCTCAGCTACGACGAGCGCCTGACGCTCGAGTACGTGTCCTATAATCTTGGCGACGCCAAGAGCACCGAGCTGGAGTGCCTCCGCGAGGGGATCACTTATTCCGTGCCGCTCTACGTGAAGCTTCGCCTCCGCGAGGAAGACTTCATCAAGGACGAAGATATCTACATGGGCGAAATCCCCATGGTGACTGAGCGCGGTTCCTTCATCATTAACGGTGCCGAGCGTGTCGTGGTTTCGCAGCTCCACCGTTCTCCGGGTATCGCCTTCGAAGTTACGCCGCATCCGAACGGCAAACCGCTCCATTCTTTCCGCATCATTCCCGACCGCGGTACGTGGCTCGAAGTGCAGTTCGACAATAACGATCTGCTTTACGTCTATCTCGATCGCCGCCGTCGTCGCCGCAAGTTCCTCATCACGACGCTCCTTCGCGCTATCGGTTATAGCTCGGACATCGATCTGTTGAATCTTTTCTACGACATCAAGGATCTGAAGGTCTCCAAGGCCCTCGATCTCGAAAACGTTTCCACGCTCGTCCTCGTAGAAGACGCCATCGATGCCCAGAAGGGCGTCGTGCTCGCTCGCGCGTTCGAGCCCCTCACGAAGGCGATCGTGCGTACGTTCGAGAAACACGACATCACGACGCTGCGCGTCATTGATACCTCCGTGGACGAAGGTGCCCTCATCCGTGCGCTGAAAAAAGATCCGACCCGCAACGAAGAAGAAGCCCTCAAAGAAATCTACAAACGCCTTCGTCCCGGCGAGCCGCCGACTACCGCGAACGCGAAAGCCTTGCTCAAGCGTCTCTTCTTTGATCCGAAGCGTTACGACCTCGGCCGCGTTGGTCGTTACAAGGTCAACCAAAAGCTCGGTCTGAAGATCGAGCTCGAGCAGCGCATCTTGGAGTCCGGCGACATCGTCGCCGCGACGAAATATCTCGTTCGCTTGAAGCGCGGCGTGGGCGTCGTCGACGACATCGATCACTTGGGTTCCCGTCGCGTCCGCACCGTCGGCGAGTTGCTCGCCAATCAATGCCGCGTCGGCCTCAGCCGCACTGAGCGTCTCGTGCGTGAGCGCATGACGATGTATGACCAGAGCGTTGACTCGATCACCCCGCAAAAGTTGATCAACCCGAAGGCGCTGACGACCGTCATCCGCGATTTCTTCGCGCGTTCCCAGCTCTCCCAGTTCATGGATCAGATCAACCCGCTCGCGGAGGTCACGCACAAGCGTCGGCTTTCTGCGCTCGGGCCAGGCGGTCTCAATCGCGAACGTGCCGGTTTCGAAGTCCGCGACGTTCATCCGTCGCACTACGGTCGCATCTGCCCGATTGAGACGCCCGAGGGTCCCAATATCGGTCTCATCAATTCCCTCTCGACCTACGCCCGCGTTAACGAGTTTGGCTTCATCGAGACGCCGTACCGTCTCGCGAAGGACGGCCGCGTAACCGACAAGATTGACTACCTCACCGCCGACCAAGAGGAGGCCAAGGTCATCGCGCAGGCTAACTCCGAGCTCGACGACAAGGGGCACTTTGTGGGCAAGGTCACCGTCCGTAAAGACGGCGAGTTCCTCGAGGTACCCGCCGCTGACGTCAACTACATGGACGTCTCGCCCAAGCAGGTGATTTCGATCGCTGCGGGCATGATTCCGTTCCTTGAGCACGACGATGCGAATCGCGCGCTGATGGGAGCCAACATGCAACGCCAAGGCGTGCCCCTCCTCCAAGCCGAGGCGCCCTTCGTGGGCACCGGTATTGAAGAGCGGGTCGCTCGTGACTCCAAGATCGTGGTGGTCGCGGATGAGGCCGGTATCGTTGCGTCCGTCGATGCCAAGCAGATCGTCGTCACGCGTGACGGTGATCTGCCGCGCAACATCAAGACCGACGCCAAGAATGGCGTCCAAGTCTACGAATTGCGGAAATTCATGCGCTCGAATGCGGGCACGTGCTTCAACCAAAAACCCATCGTCAAGTTGGGCCAGAAGATCAAAGCCGGACAAATCATCGCTGACGGTCCTTCGACCGACAAGGGCGAGATGGCCCTCGGGCGCAACGTGCTCGTCGCGTTCATGCCTTGGAACGGCTACAACTTCGAAGACGCTATTCTCATTTCGGAGAAGTGCCTCCGCGAAGACATCTTCACCTCGATCCATATCCAAGAATTCGAGGTCACCGCGCGCGACACCAAGCTCGGGCCTGAGGAAATCACCCGCGACATCCCGAATGTCGGCGAGGAGGCACTCAAGAACCTCGATCACAACGGCGTCATTCGCATCGGTGCGGAAGTGAAACCCGGCGACATTCTCGTCGGCAAGATCACGCCCAAGTCTGAAACTGAGCTCGCGCCCGAGGAAAAGCTCCTCCGCGCCATCTTCGGTGAGAAGGCCGCCGACGTTAAGGACACGTCGCTCATCGTTCCGTCCGGCGTGACCGGCATTATCATGGACGTGAAGGTCTCCTCGCGCATCGACAATCAGGAGGAGAAGCTCTCCCCCTCTGATCGTCGTCGTCAGGTGAAGCAGATCCAAGAAGAGTATAAGACTCAGATGGACAAACTTCGCGAAGGCCTCACCGAGGCCCTTTCGAATATCCTCTTGGGTGAGAAAATCCCGCTCGACGTCATCAACGGAGCGACGGCGGAAATCATCATCCCGGCCAACCGCAAGATCACCAAGACCCTCCTGCGCAAGCTCGCGGCCGTCTCCAAGCACGTCCAGATCGATCCGTCTCCGGTTCGCATCAAGATCATGGAGATCATCGGTGGCTACCAGACGAAGTTCGATGAGCTGGAGACTGATCGTGAGCGCAAGATCGGTTCCATCGAGGCGGGCGAAGGCTCGGCCGATGGTGCGATCAAGCAGGTCAAGGTCTACATCGCCACGAAGCAAAAACTCGAGGTCGGTGACAAAATGGCCGGTCGTCACGGTAACAAGGGTGTAGTTGCCAAGATTGTACCCGAGGAAGATATGCCCTTCCTCCCCGACGGCACTCCGATCGAAATCTGCCTCAATCCGTTGGGCGTGCCTTCCCGCATGAACATCGGACAGGTGCTCGAGACGCACTTGGGTTGGGCTTGTAAGAAGCTCGGCCTCAAGATTGCGACGCCCGTGTTCGACGGAATTCCCGAAAAGAAAATCCGCGAATACCTCAAAGAAGCGAAGCTGCCCACCTCGGGCAAGAGCACGCTCTTCGATGGACGCACCGGTGAGAAAATTGATCAGGAGGTCGTGGTCGGCTACATCTACATGATGAAGCTGAACCATCTTGTGTCCCACAAGATCCACGCCCGCGCGGTCGGTCCTTACTCGCTCGTCACGCAGCAACCGTTGGGTGGCAAAGCCCAATACGGTGGCCAGCGCTTCGGCGAAATGGAAGTGTGGGCCCTCGAGGCCTACGGCGCCGCGCACACGTTGCAGGAATTGCTCACCGTCAAATCCGACGATGTGCAGGGCCGCACCAAGATCTACGAGTCGCTCGTCAAGGGCGACAACACGCTCGTCGCCGGCACCCCGGAGTCGTTCAACGTCCTCATCAAGGAAATCCAGTCCCTCGGGCTGGATATCAAACTCCAGAAACGCGACGCCATCAGCTACGGTTCCTAAACCGGCGCAGCGTTTTTCACCTTCTCACGACATTTTGCTTAGGGAGACATCACCATGATTCAACCCGCTGATACAGCCGCCTCTTCCCGCGACGACGTTCGTTCCGCACTCGGTATCGAGGAGAACGCATTCGACTGCGTCTCCATCACCGTCGCTTCCCCCGAGACCATTCGCAAATGGTCCAAGGGTGAGGTCAAGAATCCCGAGACGATCAACTACCGCACCTTCAAGCCCGAGCCAGGCGGTCTTTTCTGCCAAAAGATCTTTGGGCCCGTGCGTGACTACGAGTGCGCGTGCGGAAAATACAAGCGCATCAAATACAAGGACGTCGTGTGCGACCGCTGCGGCGTCGAGGTCACGATCGCCCGCGTCCGTCGCGAGCGCATGGGGCACATCGAGCTCGCGGTCCCGGTTTCCCACATCTGGTTTCTGAAGAGCATGCCGAGCCGGCTCGGTCTCTTGCTGGATATGACCGCTCGTTCGCTCGAGCGCGTCATCTACTACGAGAACTTCATGGTCATCGATCCGGGCAAGACCCCGCTCGAGATGAAGCAACTCCTCACCGATACCGAATATCGTCAGGCCCTCGCCGAATACGGTGATGACTCGTTCGTCGCCAAGATGGGTGCTGAAGCGGTCCGCGATGCGCTCGCCAAGACCGACATGGAGGCCACCGTGGCCGAACTGCAGGAGCAGATGCGCGCGACGAAGTCCAAGCAGATCAAGAAGAAGCTCTCCAAGCGGCTCAAGGTCATCCAAGGCTTTATTCACTCGAAGAGCCGTCCGGAGTGGATGGTGCTCGAAGTGCTGCCCGTGATCCCGCCGGACTTGCGCCCGCTCGTTCCACTCGAGGGCGGCCGTTTCGCGACCTCCGATCTCAACGATCTCTATCGCCGCGTCATCAACCGCAATAATCGTTTGCGGAACCTGATGCAGCTGAAGACGCCCGACGTCATCATTCACAACGAAAAGCGCATGTTGCAGGAAGCCGTCGACGCGCTCTTCGACAACGGCCGTCACGGCCGTCCTGTCACTGGCGCCGGCAACCGTCCCCTGAAGTCCCTCTCGGACATGCTCAAGGGCAAGCAGGGTCGTTTCCGCCAAAACTTGCTCGGCAAGCGCGTCGATTACTCGGGCCGTTCCGTCATCGTCATCGGTCCTGAGCTCAAGCTCAACCAGTGCGGTCTCCCGAAGAAAATGGCGCTCGTCCTGTTCGAGCCGTTCATCATCCGCCGCCTCAAAGAACTCGGCTTCGTGCACACCGTCCGCGGTGCCCGCAAGATGATCGAGAAGAAGTCTCCGGAAGTTTGGGACATCCTCGAGGAAGTCACCAAGGGTCACCCGATCCTCCTCAATCGCGCGCCGACGCTCCACCGTTTGTCGATCCAAGCTTTCGAGCCGATCCTCATCGAGGGCGAAGCCATCCGCATTCACCCGCTCGTCTGCACCGCCTACAACGCGGACTTCGACGGTGACCAGATGGCCGTGCACGTCCCGCTGTCCCTCGAAGCGATCATGGAGTGCAAACTCCTCATGATGGCGACGTCGAACATCTTCTCGCCGTCCTCCGGCAAGCCGATCCTGACGCCTTCCCAAGACATCGTCCTCGGTGCCTATTATCTTACCATCGAGCCCCGCACGAAGCCGGCCAAGGGCGTCCGCGTTCCGCTCCTCAGCGGTCTGCAGGAGGTTCTGTATGCCAAAGCTGACGGCGCTTTGAAGATGCACGACTGGGTCGAGGTTCCAAATCCCGACTACACGCGCGAGACCGTCTACGGCGACACCAAGCGCAAGACCATCCGCACCACCGTCGGTCGCGTGATCTTCAACCAGATCTGGCCTACCGGTCTCGGCTTCGTGAACTTCCCCGTTCCGAAGAGCAAGCTCGGTGACCTGATCCTCAATACCTACAAGATTTCCGGTAACCACATCACGGTTGAGACCCTCGACAAGCTCAAGGAGCTGGGTTTCCACACTGCGATGCACGCCGGTATCTCGATCGGTATCGATGACATGATCATCCCCGATTCCAAGAAGGACATCGTCGCCGACTCCCGGAAGAAAATCACCGAGGTCGAGGCCCAATTCAACAAGGGCATCATCACCGACGGCGAGCGCTACAATAAGGTGGTCGATGTTTGGACCGGCGCGACCGACAAGATCGCCAAGGCCGTGTTCGCCAAACTTGAGAACAACGATGGCAAGGCCGAGGTAAACCCTGTCTACATCATGATGGAGTCCGGCGCCCGCGGCAATAAGCAGCAGATCCGTCAGCTGTGCGGCACCCGCGGACTCATGGCCAAGCCCTCCGGCGAAATCATCGAGCGTCCCATTTTGTCCTCGTTCCGCGAGGGCCTCACGGTGCTCGAATACTTCATCTCGACCCACGGCGCCCGCAAGGGTCTCGCTGACACCGCGCTCAAGACCGCTGACGCCGGCTATCTCACCCGCAAACTCTGCGACGTGGCGATGGACGTCATCATCGCGGAAGACGACTGCGGGGCCCGCGACGGCGTGTGGAAGAAGGCAATCTTCGAAGGTGACGACGAAATCGTCGGCCTCAAAGAGCGCATCATCGGCCGTTTCTCGAGCGACGACGTTTACAACCCGATTAATCCTTCCGAGCTGCTCGTTGGCTCCGGCGAAATCATCACCGAGGACATGGCGTCCAAGATCGACGAGCTCGGCATCGACCGCATTAAGGTCATGTCGCCCCTCACATCCGCGACCAAGGGTGGTATCGACGCGAAGTCTTACGGCATCAATCCCGCGACCAACAAAGTCGCGAAGATCGGTGACTCCGTCGGCATCATCGCGGCCCAGTCGATCGGCGAACCCGGCACGCAGCTCACGATGCGCACGTTCCACATCGGTGGCGTCGCTTCCGGCGGCTTCAAGACTCCTGAAATTCGCGTCAAGGCCAGCGGTACGGTGAAATACAAGGGTCTGCGCCTGGTCGAAACGGCCGATGGCGCGGCTATTGTGCTCAATAAGACCGGTACGATCCAAATCCTCGATTCCGAGGACAAGGAAATCGAAAACTACAACATCGTGGTCGGTTCCTTCCTTCACGTCGGCGACGGCGCGAAGATCGAAAAGGGCGCCGTCCTCGCGCAATGGGATCCGTATAACATCCCGGTTCTCTCCGAGAAGGGTGGCACGCTGCACTTCAAGGACATGATCCCCGGCGTCACTGTGAAGCGCGAACTCGACGAAGCGTCGGGCCGCATCGCCACGGTCGTCATCGAGCATAAAGAAGATCTCAATCCGCAGGTCGAAATCCGCGACGCCAAGAACAAGCCGCTCGCGGCCTATTCGATTCCCGTCGGCGCGCAGATCGCCGTGCAGGAAGGCGACACCATCGCTCCCGGTGCCTTGCTCGCGAAGACCCCGCGTCAAGCGTCCAAGACCAAGGATATCACCGGTGGTCTCCCTCGCGTCGCCGAGCTGTTTGAAGCCCGTCGTCCGAAGGAAGCCGCCGAAATGTCCCGGATCGACGGTATCGTCGGTTTCGAGGGCACCGTCCGTGGCAAGCGCAAGCTCGTCGTCAAGAACGAGGAGACCCAGCAGGAAGAAGAGCATCTCATCGCCACCGGCCGGCACATCATTGTGCAACCCGGTGACGTCGTGCACAAAGGCCAGCACCTTACTGAAGGTGCCGCCGACCCGCACGAGATCCTCGAGATTCTGGGGCCATCCGCGCTCTACGACTTCCTGATTTCGCAGGTGCAAGAAGTCTATCGTCTCCAAGGTGTGACGATTAACGACAAGCACATCGAGATCATCATCCGCCAGATGCTCCGCAAAGTTCGGATCACCGATCCGGGCGACACTGAGAACTTCTGGGGTGAGCAGGTCGATCGCGCCAATTTCCTCGCGGAAAACCGTCGTATCGAAGAGGCGGGTGGCAAACCCGCCGAGGCCGAGCCGATCCTCCTTGGTATCACCAAGGCCTCGCTCGAGACCGAGAGCTTCATCTCGGCCGCTTCCTTCCAAGAGACGACTCGCGTCCTCACCGACGCGTCGACTCTGGGCAAGGTCGACCTCCTGCGCGGCTTCAAGGAAAACGTCATTATGGGTCACTTGATTCCGGCCGGCACAGGCCTGCCGATCTACAAGCAGCTTAAGATCTCGTTGCCGTTCGGCGCCGAGCTCCCTGAGGAGCCCAAGGTGGTCGAAGCCACGGCAAGCTAAGCCTGGACAATCTCAGCCCCGGACCGACTTGGTCCGGGGCTTTTTTATGCCATCTGGTGACGTCTCCGTTAATCAACGGACGAGCCTTTGTCTTTGGCTTTTCCAGGGTCAGCCTAAGAACCAATCCAGCGCGGCAGGAGATCGGGTTGAGAAAAGAGGGGGATTCGCCTTGATCGAGGAGTCGATACAATTGCTTTTGGAGGGAACTCAACACGTCAGCTTTTAGTGCATCGCTCCACAGGACTTTTATGTGAATGAATCGATATTTTCTGTAACAGATGGGTTTTTAGGCGCGCATAAAAATCGGCATTTAAGGCCATAAATGGGCTGTTTTAACGGAAAAAACAGCATTTTTAGCCATTATTTCGGCATTTTTTCGAAATATCCAAATTTACTCATCTCTGGAAAAAATCAGAGATTGCGTGGATTGAGCTTTTTCTTTTGAACGACGGGCCTTCGACACCCACTAACGGCTTCAGCTGCCCCTAATCTCAACCAAGGCTTCTTTTTGGACCTAAAACAAATCAAACAAATCATCGACCTTATGAAGCGCTCGGAATTGACCGAGTTCGCGGTCGAGGAAGAGGGATTCAAGCTCAAGATTCGGCGTGGCACCAATGGCCTCCCGATCGTTTCAACTGGCCGTGGTTCGAATCCCCCGTTTTTGGGGTCGGATTCCAACCCATCGATGCCATTGCCGTCGGCCGCCCAGAATCCACTCGCGACGGCGGGTGCCTCTAATCCCCCGCAGGAGGAGGCCGGCATCGCCTTTATCAAGTCGCCGATGGTGGGCACCTTCTACCGGGCAGCTTCGCCTGAAAGTAAGCCTTTTTCGGACACGGGCACCAAAGTGGTGGAAAGTTCGCTCGTCTGTATTATCGAGGCCATGAAAATTATGAATGAGATTCAGGCCGAAGCCAAAGGCACCATCCTTGAGGTGTTGGTAGAAAACGGGCAGCCCGTCGAATACGGTCAGCGTCTTTTCAAGATCAGACAGGGTTAATCCCCTCCAAAAAACCAGCCCACCGCCCGGCCGATACCGTTTGCGCCTGGCGCTCGGTGGTGTTGGCGGGTCTCTTTTAGTTTACCGATATGATTCAAAAAATCCTCATCGCCAACCGCGGTGAAATCGCCCTTCGCATTGTCCGCGCCTGTCGCGAATTGGGCATCAAGACCTTGGCTGTTTACTCCGAAGCGGACGTGCAGTCGCTGCATGTCCAACTCGCTGACGAGGCCATTTGCATTGGCGGGCCGAAGAGCGCGGACAGTTACTTGCGGGCCGACCGCATTATCAGCGCGGCGGAAATCGGCGACGTGGACGCCATTCACCCCGGCTACGGTTTTCTGTCGGAAAACGCCAAGTTCGCCGAGCAATGCGAGTCCTGTAATATCAAGTTCATTGGGCCGAAATCAAAATCCATCAAAATGATGGGTGATAAGGCCGTCGCGAAAGACACGGTTCGAAAGGTGGGTGTGCCCATTGTCCCTGGCTCCGACGGTCCGGTCGAGAATGAGGCCGAAGCCGTTAAGGTCGCCCGTAAGGTTGGCTATCCTGTGATCATCAAAGCGGTCGCAGGTGGTGGCGGGCGCGGCATGCGGATCGCTCACAACGACATTTCCTTCGCTAAGGAATACCACGTCGCCCGGGGCGAAGCCGAGAAGGCCTTTGGCAACGGCAGCGTCTACATTGAGCGCTACATCGAAAAACCGCGCCATATCGAGTTCCAGATCCTCGGCGACAGCCATGGTAAGATTGTTCACCTCGGGGAACGAGACTGTTCCGTGCAGCGTCGGCACCAAAAGCTGATTGAGGAGTCTCCCTCCCCGTTCCTCACCGCTGATCTGCGCAAGAAGATGGGCAAGCATGCCCTCAAAGCGGCGGAGGCTGCGGAATATGAGAATGCTGGCACCATCGAGTTCCTCGTCGATGCGAAGGGAAACTATTACTTTATTGAGATGAATACTCGGATTCAGGTCGAACATCCCGTGACCGAGGAAGTCACGGGCATCGACCTCATTAAGCAGCAAATCCGCATCGCCAATGGCGAGAAGCTCGATTTCGACCAAGGCGATATCAAGATCGATAAGCACGCGATCGAGTGTCGCATCAACGCCGAGGACCCGGCCCGTAACTTTGCCCCGTCTCCCGGCACGATTGGTTTGTACTATGCGCCTGGCGGTCACGGGGTGCGGGTCGATTCACATGCCTACAGCGGCTACACGATTCCACCCTATTACGATTCCATGATTGGTAAGCTGATCAGTTTTGGGCCGACCCGCAAAGTCGCCCTCGAGCGGATGTATCGCGCGCTTAGCGAATATCTCATCCGCGGCATCAAGACGACGATTCCCCTCCATCGTGCGATCATGGCCGATCCCACGTTCATCGAGGGCAAGGCGACCACGGCCTATATGGAAGACTTCATGAGCCGGACGCCGACGGATCTGTTTTCCTGAAGCCTCCGTGTCCCAGACCTCCTGACCTGCCACGGAAGCTCCACGGCGGAACTAACCCGCTTTCGGCGTCGGTCGGGGGTGCCTTCATTCCTTGGGTTTGCCCCACCCGTAAAATAAATGAGATCGGGATCGGCGAAAATCTTCCAGGCGCAGATTAATCCCCCCCTCTCTGGGTCGCGCGGGAACATTTTTGCTTGCCGTGCAAAATGAACCGCCCGTAGTAACCGCCGCTCGGTTTATTGCGAAGCAGTCACTGCACGAGAGGTTCTTTCCCGTAGATTGCGTTTTCCCTTGGGGTGCTCATTTTTAAGCCTCCACTGTAGAAAACGACTGCAGAAAGTTTTTCAACAGTGTTTGTAAGTAGCGGTAGACAAGTGAAATGCCAGAGTAGCTCAGTGGTAGAGCAGAGGACTCATAAGCCTTTGGTCGACGGTTCAATCCCGTCCTCTGGCACCAAATTTCGCCGCCCGATTAAAATCGTGCGGTGTTTTTTATTTTTTGGCGGGCGACGGCGCCGTTCCCTCGACGAGCAATCTCGATTGAACCTCAAATGAGCCTTTGTAGAAGGGCGGGAAAATGAGCAGGAGCGCCCGTTCATTTTTCTTCAGCGGCACCGTATCCGCGTAAGACTGGATTGAGCGGCCCTTGGCGGATGTGCGCAGGACTACCTTTGTCGCCGACGCGAGCGCGATGGTGGGATTCAGGCCGGCCTCGAGCGCGACCGTTTCCTTGCCGACCGTTCCGGTAAGCGCGAGTCCGCTCAAATTGATGATGGTCAGTCCACGGGGGCCGCTGCGAAGCCCCGTCTCGTCGAGCACGGCGATTCGGTAGCGGAATCCACTCACGGGAGCCGGCTCGATCGGTGAGAACAGCAACAGCGCCTCCTTCATTTCCGGAGGGATGACCGCTTCTGCTACAACGCTCCCGGTCGTTTCATCGTAAAAACGCAGCGGCATGGCACTGCGATAATCGTAGCGGGGGGATCGTGCCGTCGGGTAGAAAACGAGCTTCTGCTTCGGTGCGGCGGTGCGCGGCGCGAAGGAAATATCCGTGATCGGTCGCGCCGAGAAGACGGTGAACCGGCCCGCCAGCTCTCCGGGGCGCGGCGCTTGGGCGTCGATGGTGCCTGAGAAAGCGAAGAGCGCCAACGTGGCGACCACCGAGGCGCGCAACCGTTTGAACGTAGCGCGGTGCCTTAGCCCACGCCCGTGGTTTTCCTGACGTGGACTCAAGCGCCGCGCTATCTCCGACAGAAAGCCGCGCATCAAATGTCGGATCGCGTGAGCCATCGGAAGGAGATGATCTTGAAGCGACGACCGTTGGTTTGATTGAGGAGACTGACGAGTGCCGCTGGAGCCACTTCCGGAGCGTCGCCGGACGCAACGGCTGGATCATAGTATTCTGGGACGCGCTGCACGATCGCTTCGCACCACGCCTTGCCTTCGGTGCCATTGGTCACGGGATTGACGGCCTCGCCAAAGGCGCGGATCACAAAGGTGTCGGAGCGGGGAAAGAGCACGGGAGCGAGCGCGGTCATGATGTCCGCTTGCGTGAGCCACTGCGAACTGAACTCAGCGATCTCGGCATTGAGCCCTGTGTCGGTAATCGCGGCCTCCAACAGGCTGCGAGGCGCGAGCGCATTGCCGTCTGCATCGACTCCCGAAAACAACGCCGACGGCGCAAGAAATTCCGCGAGCGAACGAAACGGCCCTTCGGCTGCGTGCTTCACCGACATCAGTTCAACGATCTTGGCTGAAAAAGAGACGATCTGAGCTGCCGTCAGGGTGCGCATGCCTCGACGGAAGAGGTGGGTATTGGCCAGGGACGGCGACGCCGTATCGGCCCCCGAATCCGCGAGGCCTGTCTGCGCCGAGTAAGTCTCCTGCGCCGACTGAGAAAATCGGAAAAACTGCGCCTCCGTCGATTGCACGGTCGATTGATCGGCGTCATCCGCCGTGCCCGTGTCAGCGGAGGCGTTGAGATACCCGAAGGACTGTGGTGCCGGAAACCGCACGCCCCGCAGAACGGCGGTCCATGCGGTCGCGTTCTTCGAATTCAGATTAAACGCAGCGCCCTGCAGAAAATATTTTGACGAATATGCGGACGCCGGGAGGCCCGGAACTACGTTTCCATCCGCGTCGGTTCCGGTCGCAGGCGCCATCAGCGCCCGCACATCCTCGATCGTCACACGGGTCGCATCCGACTTCCGCAAGGGTTTGAGCAGCGGGTTCGGCAAGATCAGATCGCCAGTCGTAGTCGTGGTCGGCGTCACTCCGTCGCTCAGCCCGGAAAAAAAGAAGCGATCAAAAAGATCGGGAGCCGGGATCCCGTTGATCTCGGCACCGCTGGACCAAGCATTACCCACCGCAAACGGGCGAGCGTCTGCCAGGTGCAAGTGCTGCAATTGTCCCACCGACAAAATGGGTGCCCGGGGCAGCTCAAAGACAGGAACGTCCTCATTGGAGGAATACGCATTCCCGGCCCGATCCAACAATCGCTGCGAGCTGCGGACTACGAAGCCCGTGATATTGTCACCACCGTAGAGGGCAGGATCTTCGCCATTGGGTCCACCGATGAATCCAGTGGCGGGAAAGGCCGGGTGGCGCGGATCGCGACCGGGCGCAGTCAGCCACTTTTCCACCGATCCCGCCGCCAGTTCATCCGTCTCGGGGAGGCGGCGCACGATCGCGAAATCAACGTATTTGTAGGCGATGTTCATCGGCGTGGTCGGGCCAAACTGCTCGACGTTGAGGCTGTAGGTTCCGAGTTCGCTCCCATCGCTCACTCGCACCACGCGGATACGAATGGTCGCGGGCGCCAGCGACCGGCAAAATCGGGTAACGGGGTCGGTGGTCCCAACGGGATTCAGGTGGTGGTGCACGGTGGTTGGGCGAACCACGCCCTGGCCGGCACCGGTCGGAGTTGCATCAGGAAAGTGGAAGACCATCGGGTTTCCCTCGGTCGGTTCGCTAAAATTCTCCGTGGCGGCCCAACTGTAAACGCGGCCCGGTAACCATGAGTGCTGGTCGATGGCCGTCGCGGCAGACGTCCACGGCAGATAAAAGCGGAGTGGCGCGTCGACGCCCGCCAACGTCTCTTGAAGATTCACGGGATGATCGCCACCGGCGGAATCCTCGACTTGGATTTCCGGCAACCCCGAAATTTCTACGCGGAGGTCCTCAGGAACCAAGGCGCTGGAGTAAGGATTCCACAGGGTAACGACACAACGCACAGCAACGTCCATTTTACGTTCGTCAGCGTCATCGGCATTCTCGCGCACGCTGAAGCTCAGGCCAAAAAAACTCATCACGGGCGCCACGCTATGCACCACGCCCGCAGAAATATGCGGCGGCGTTAACCGGTAGCGCCTGCGCAGGGGATCACTGCCATAGGGGGGCGAGATCGCGGGTGCGACTGGGACCGCCGTCGGTGTGCTACCCGCATCGTCTGAGGGCGGAACCGCCGCAGGACCAAAGCTCTCCATGTAGGCCGGGTAATTGGCCCACGCGGCAAAGGCGTCCCCCAGGGTCCCCGGCGCGAGCGAAAGGTCTTCGCGCAGGCCGCCGGTCTTGGTGTTGGCGAGGACCGCAAAATTGCCGGGCGACCAATTGATGAAATTTCGCTGCACGTTGGCGAGGCCGACCACGGCATTGGAGGCATTCTTCAGAAACGCGATTTGCGTGGTGCTGGCGATTTTTTGATTCGCGACCAGAGCCGCATTGTTCACGTCGCGCGGCTCGAAGACGGGCGCACCCGCAGCGTCGGCGGCACCGGCGCCGAGCGTGATTTGCTGGCGGATACGCGAGCGAAGGTCCGCGGAGTCGAAGGGAGCGTACGTTACGGTGTCACTTGCGTCGGGCACGGCGACGGGGGCTTTGACGCCTTGATCGCCGATCCACCATGCGTAGCGCCCGATACGGACTGCACCCGTCTGACCGGGAACCCCGACCGACAGGAGATTTTGTTTGGCGACCTTCACGTAGTCGGCCGAGTTGGACACCGTCTTTTCGCGGACCAGAAACTCCTGGTCCGTCGTCGCGGTGGTCGCCGGGGTGGGCGCGGCGGCAAGCACGGCGTCGGGTGTGATGCCCGTCGTTTCACTGCCACTGACGAGCCAGGTCAACGCCGTTGGCCCCGTGCCCGTGGCGTCCCACACGCCGGTGAGATTTTTCGCAGAGGCACCGCCGATCCCTTGACCGGTCGCCGTCACGCGCGTGTCTGGGCCGGCGTGTTTTTGGAGCTGGGCCAAAGCGACGTTCAGGGCGAGGAGCGCGTTTTGGCGGGCTTGGGACTGGCGTTGGGTGTTGCTGGCGACGGCGGTCTCCACACGCGTGTAGGCCGCGAGGCCAACCAGCAAGATCACCAAAAACGCGAGTAGCGTGATCGTGATGAGCAGTGCGAAGCCGGCGCGGGGACGGCGTTCGAAACGAACGGGGTGCTTTGTGCGTGGGGAGGCCAAGACGGTTAGAGTGGTTTCGCGTTAAGCACGATACGGCGGGTGAAGACCTCCGAATTGGCCGTGGCGAGTTGCCACCAATACGTCTGGGCATTCATACCGGCAGGAAGTGTCAGCGGCGAGTTGGGCTGTTCAAAGGTGCTGATGAGCCGCGCGCCTTCGTCGGTGAGCACGCGGACCATGACATCGACGACATCCGGGAAAACGAAGTTGTAGTTCGCCGAAGTCGCGGGCGTGCCCGGCGGTAGCTGCGCACGGAGCCGTGCCGTGGCGACGTTGCTGGCGGTGCCATTCTCGTTAGTCGCCGGAAACACGAGCCGCAGCCCGGTCGGCTGGGCGGCGTCGCGCACATAGCAGCGTACCCCGAAATCAACGACGTTGTCCGCGATCACCGACGCGAAATTGGTGCGTGAGCCCGGAACCTGGATGGAGCGCGGATCTCCCGTGGTGGCACCATTG
>Ga0208960_1000657_pt1 | contig 19220 bp, 12 predicted proteins | sample GreLakmeON33MSRF_FD_187703 | JGI IMG/M metagenome (GOLD analysis project Ga0208960, IMG submission 187703) | Freshwater lentic microbial communities from great Laurentian Lakes, MI, USA - Great Lakes metaG ON33MSRF (SPAdes) | ecosystem: Environmental > Aquatic > Freshwater > Lake | place: Great...
GACTGTGCGATGCGGAACACGGAATGGAGCAGGCGTCTGGTGCTGAGCGTTGCAGTGATGGCGGCCTCTGGGCTCGGCGGCTGCAAGGCGATGAACGAAAAATACATCAAGCTTGAGGTATGGAAGTACGAGCGGTGCTTCGGACACCTGCCCCCTGGATTCGTTCCTCCCGGTGCCATCGCCCCGGCAATGGCCGCTCCGGCCGCGCAACCGTGCGGTCAGGGAGCAGCACCGTGCCAGTCGGCACCCTGTCAGAATGCATCGTTTGCGCCGGGAGATCGCGGGATGGGCGACAATTGCAACAACTGTCAGGGTGGAACGATCCAGGGAGGCATGCCTGCGAGTTCCGGTCCATCCGGCACGTTTGTGCCAGGCTTGCCAGCCGGTCCGGGAGGCTCGCCTGGCCCGATGCCCAGTGCCAACTTGCCCACGCCGGCAGGCATGACGACAGGGAAGCCGATTATTCTCTCTGATGAAGTCGTTTTGCCGTAAGCGACGGTACAATCGCCTTCCATGACTCCTTCGAGAATCAATAGCCCCTCCCGCGCCATTGCCAGCCTCGTTGTGGCTGGGCTATTGGGTGGCAGCGGCTGCCGCGAAGCGTCGCAGTGGCTGGGCCACTTCGCATTCAGAGCACAGCCAGCGGCAACGCTTCCCGCAGCGGCCAACGCAGACGGGCATGACGAGCATGGCGGGCATGGCGGCAACGCCCCGGCAGGCCTCGCACGCTCTGTGCTGCTCACGCCGCAGGCTCGCCGCAACATTGGGCTGGAAACCAAGGCTCTCGTGACGGCCACCGCGTGGAAGGTGATCGAACTGCCTGGCGTCGTGGTCGATCGGCCCGGCGTGAGCGATCGCGGCGTGACTGCGCCCATTGCTGGCACCATTGTGAAAGTGCAGGCCTTTCCAGGCACCACAGTCGCACCGGAAGCGGCACTCTTTACGATCCGCTTGGTGAGCGATTCGGTCCACAAGTCGCAGTTGGAACTCTTCAAAGCCACCAAAGAAATCGAGATCGCACAGCGGCAGCGGCGGCGGCTCGACGAACTGGCTCTGTCGGGCGCGGTGCCGCAGGCCCGCCTCTACGAAATCGAAAATCAGCTGGATCGCATGCAAGCCACCGTGGAAGCGTACCGGCAGGATCTCGTGGCCCGCGGACTCTCCATAGCCAGCATCGACGCGGCAGCAGCCGGGGAGTTTGTGACCGAGATTGTGGTGCGGGCGCCGGCCGATCAATCTCTCGCCGACGCTACGGCCCCCGCGGCCGACGGGGCCGAGAATGTGCCGTTTGCGTTTGAAGTGCACTCCCTCGATGTTGAACTGGGGCAACACGTTGAGGCCGGCACTGTGCTCATGCATCTGGCAGACCATCGCACGCTCCTGATTGAAGGCCGCGGATTCAAAGACGATATGCCGATGGTGCAGGAGGCCGCCCGCCAAGGCCTCGGCATTGAGATCGACGCCGATGAGCCCGATGCGTCGACGTGGCCAGCCTTTCCAAGCACGCTGCCGATCGATCACATTTCCAACACTGTCGATCCAGCCACTCGCACGTTTGCCTTTTTTCTAGCCCTCACCAACCAGTGGCACACCTACCCACAGCAGGACGAAACCAGAGTGCTCTGGCGATTTCGGCCCGGCAGCCGATTGCGGCTGCGAGTGGCCGCCGATCCGATGAACGATGTATTTGTTGTGCCCCGCGATGCGGTGGTTCGCGAGGGGCCACGGGCGTTTGTCTTTCGACAGAGCCGCGACTTTGTCCTGCGATCCGCAGACGCTCTCTTCGAGCGGACGGAGGTGCACATCGTGCACGAAGACCGGCTCACCAGCGTGCTGGCCAACGACGGCTCGCTGCGCAGCGGCTCCCGCATCGCGCAGTCGGGGGCCGCGGCGATCGATCGCATTTGGAAATCGCAGCGGGGTGAGTCAAAACCCTCCGACGGGCACGTTCATGCCGATGGCAGTCTGCATGAAACGCATGAACGGCCTACACAGGATGGGCAGAAGGCGAGCGACCGTCCATGATCGACGGCGTGATTCGCTTTTCGCTCCGGCACAGGCCGCTGATTGTCATCGGGGCTTTGGGGCTTTTGTTCTACGGATCGTATGTGGCCGCCACGCTGCCGATCGATCTGTTTCCCGATCTGGATCGGCCGCGGGTGGTGGTGCTGAGCGAATGCGTAGGACTTGCCACCGAGGAGGCCGAAACGCTCGTGACCCAGCCGATTGAGATCGCGCTGATGGGTGCTGCTGGGGTGCTTGACGTGCGCAGCCAAACCACAGCCGGGCTGTCGGTCATCTACGTCGAGTTCGATTGGTCGACCAATATCCTGGCCGCGCGACAGACGGTGCAAGAACGCCTTGCCACGCTCGCCGGCACGCTGCCCCAGGGCATTGGCCCACAGATGACGCCCACTGCGTCGATCATGGGACAAATCGTGATCGCCGGCATGTACCGCCGGGCCAGCGCAGAGCCAGCGGGCCGCGACGCAGCGCAGGAGCCAGACGCCGAGGCAATCGCCGCGCAGCAACGTGCCGAGCAGATTGATCTGCGAACGCTCGCCGACTGGGTGGTGCGGCCGCGTCTGAAAAAGATTCCGGGCGTGGCTGAGGTGTTTGTGCAGGGTGGAGAACGCAAGCAGTATCAGATCCAAGTCGAGCCAGTGGCCCTCTTGGAATACGGCGTGTCGCTTGAGGACGTGGAGCGGGCACTCACCGAAAGCAACATCAACACCAGCGGCGGCTTTGCGATTCAAGGGGAGAGCGAGCGGCCCATCCGGATTCTGGGCCGCTTGGGCCCCGATGCAGCAGCGGTGCTGGAAGATCTTCGAAAGGTGCCCGTGAAGCCCAGCGACGTGCGGCCGGTGCTCCTCGAGCAGGTGGCGAGGGTGGCCGTCGGGCCGCAGGCTAAGCGTGGTGATGGCGCGATCAACGGCGTGCCGGGCGTTGTGTTTACGATCGCCAAACAACCGCACGCCGACACGCGGGCACTCACCGCGCAGATCGAGGAGGCCCTGCGGGAGGTGCAGGCATCGCTGCCAGAGGGCATCGTCATCGATGCTGAACTCTTTCAGCTGCGAAACTTTATCGATCGCGGCATCCACAACGTGAGTGAATCGCTGGCGATTGGTGCAGCATTGGTCGTGATTGTGCTCTTTCTCTTTCTCCTCAACCTCCGAACGACATTCATCACGCTGCTGGCAATTCCACTTTCACTGGCGATCACGGCCTTGGTGTTTCGGCTGTTTGGAGTTGTGTCGGGACAGAGCCTGTCGATCAATGTCATGACGCTCGGTGGCATTGCCGTAGCGATGGGCGAACTTGTCGACGACGCCATCGTGGACGTGGAAAATATTTTCCGACGGCTCCGGCAGAATGCGCGAGCCACGCAGCCTCGGCCCGCGTTGGAGGTGGTCTTTGAAGCCAGCCGCGAAATCCGTAGCGCGATCGTCTTCGGCACTGCCGTCGTGGTCATCGTTTTTCTACCGTTGTTTGCCCTTTCCGGTGTTGAAGGCCGGTTGTTTGCCCCGCTGGGCATCGCGTACATCGTGTCGATCCTGGCCTCGCTGGTGGTGTCGATCACGCTCACGCCGGTGCTCTCCTCCTACCTCCTGCCCGAGTCGCAAGCCACGCACCGCTCGGGGGATGGCCCGCTTCTGCGGCTCTTGAAATGGCTGGCCACGCCGCTGATCCGCCTGAGCATGGCAATGCCGGGCCTGATACTGCTTGCCAGTTGGGCTCTGGTGGCCTGGGCGGGCTTTGAACTCTCGCGGCTGGGCCGGGATTTCCTGCCACAGTTCGACGAGGGGAGCATTCTCATCAACGTCTCATTGCCGCCGGGCTCTTCGCTCGAAGCGTCCAGCAGCATCGCGCACGCCATCGATGCAACGCTGGGCCAGATGCAGGCTTCCCCACAAGATGCCGACGGCGAGATCCTCTCGTTTGTGCGTCGCACCGGGCGGGCCGAACTGGACGAACATGCGATGCCCGTCAGTTCCAGCGAATATATCTTGGCTATGAATCCAAACGTTTCTCGCAGACGCGATGCGATCATCGCCGACGTGCTCGCCCGTGTGCGGCAGGAGGTGCCCGGCGTGGATATCGAAGTCGAGCAGCCACTGGCGCACATGATCAGCCACATGATCAGCGGCGTGTATGCCCAGATCGCAATCAAAGTGTATGGCGATGATCTGGACCAACTGCTTTCAATCGCCCAACAGTTGAAGGAATCGCTGCAAGGCGTATCGGGGCTGACGCCACCGGTGATCGAGGCGATCCGGCAGGCCGATGAATTGCACATCCGATTGAAGCCCAACGAACTAGCACGCTACGGTCTCACGCGGCAGGGGGTGGCAGAGCTCTTGCAGACGGCGCTGCAGGGCAGGGTTGTGTCGCAGGTGTTGGAGGGGCAGCGGCGGTTCGACCTGCTCGTGCGACTGGAAGACCGCTCTCGCAACGACTTTGCAAACCTTGGCCGGCTGCGGATCGATCTGCCTGACCACAGGGGCCAAGTAGAACTCGGCACACTCGCGGAGATCGGCGATGGTCTGGGCCCGAGTGCCATCAACCGCGAGAACGCCAGACGACGCATTGTGATCCGCTGCAACACGCAGGGCCGCGATCTGGCCGGTGCAGTTGAAGCGATCCGCAGCACCGTCGATCGCCTGAAGGCCACCGGCGACCTCAAGCTCCCGGAGGGATTTTTCATCGAGTACGGCGGGCAATTTGAAAGCCAGCAGCGGGCCACGACGGTCATTGCAGGCCTGGCGGTTGTTTCGCTCATCGGTGTCTATTGCGCGCTGCTCCTGCTTTTTCCTTCACACCGGATCGTGCTGCAAATCTTCAATGCGCTGCCAACGGCGTTTGTGGGAGGCGTCGCTGCCCTGGTGCTCACGCAGCAAACGCTGACAGTGGCCAGCCTAGTTGGTTTTATTTCACTCGGGGGCATCGCCGTGCGCAACGGCATTCTGCTGGTCACACACTACGTGCATCTCATGCGGGAGGAAGGAGAAGTCTTCTCGAGTGCGATGGTGCTGCGGGGTAGCCTCGAACGATTGGCGCCGGTGCTCATGACGGCGCTCACCGCCTCGATTGGCCTGGTGCCGTTGGTGATCGATGGCCACAAGCCGGGCAGGGAGATTCTCTACCCTGTGGCGACGGTCATCTTAGGAGGACTCGTCACCTCGACGTTCTGCGAATTCCTCATCCATCCTGGGTTGTTCTGGCGATTCAGCGGCCGCGCTGCCGGTCGACTGGACGCTTGAGGCCCGACTGGACGCTTGAAGCCCAGCGCGGCTGGACGGCTTTGCGGCTTGAGCCTCAGCGAGGCTTGGTCGCCGTAGGCGTGGGAAGCGGATCGCCCACAGCCGCCAGTTTCAACTTGAAGGACACAGTTCCAGCGTTGTCGGCAAGTTCATTCCACTGATCAAAGCAGCGAAGAAAAAGCCGGCCGTGGCTGGTGGGGGTGAACGTGCCCTGCTCGGAAAGATCAAACGGTTCGGAAAGCTCAAACGGTTTGGAAATGTCAAACCGCTGCCCCGGCTCGGAGGCCCGCATGATGATCCCGATGAGTCGGCCGGGTGCGTTTTTCTTGCTTTTGTCGCCGCCGTCAGCCGCCACCGGCTTGGCATCCTTGGCCGTCTGCCACGCGCCGCTGGCTGTGTATGCGTAGGGAGTGCCGGCGGTGAGTGTGGCCCCCGAGGGTTGCCAGCCTGCGGCGGCCTTCACCTTGGCCACGATCGGCGTGCCGCCGGGTGGAGGCGTCGCAAACTTCCGCTTCCAATCCCACGCGCAGAGATCGACCCTGTAGCCACGATCGATGTGGTTCAGAAAAAAGTCGTACTCAAATGAAATCTGATCGGCCACCGCACCGTACGTCTCTTCAAACGACACCGCTTGCTCCAAGAGCAGGCCCACACCGAGCGGGCGAAACTCCGCCTTGTAGTTGGGGTTGTTGGCGAGCAAGTGGCAAAGAGCCCAACGCCATGCGTAGTTTTCCCACGTATCGCCCGCTTGGCGATTGGTGTCCAGAATCTCTCGCATCGTCCGCTTGGGCTGCGCTTTTTGAATGTGCTCTAAAACGCCCGGGTGGCAGCTGACTTCCAAGTTGCCCTCCCGCCAATACTGGCCCATCTCGGCCATGCCCTCGGCGTACCACAGTGGCCCGACACTCCCGAACGTCTGCTGGCAGTAGGCGTGCACGGCCTCGTGCTGCGGCACGCCGATATCGGCTACAGAATAGACCGTCGCCTTGGCGACAAACGCGTTGGCTGAGCGGAGCGACTCTGAAATCGTCACGCCAGCCCCTTCGCGAATCTTGGCAACGCCGCCAGCGGGCATGGCCCCATCGGGCCAGTTGGCCAGATCCCGCACGATGTAACATTCGATGATGCCCGAGGGCTTGCGGCCCCAATAGCCGGAGATGAGCTTGAGCATCGTTTCCAATCGCTCGAGGAGCGCCTTGGCTTCGGCGGGCGGCACATCGGTGTGAACCAAAAAATGCTGCGACCGAAAGTCGGCGGGCTTCCTGGCTGCGGCCACCGGCTCTGCGGCGAAAACCGGCCACTGCGCGAACAGAGCCACAAGGAAGGCTGGCAGGCACGCCCACAATCGCCTGCCGTTTTTTCGGTTGCGCATAGCCGTCGTTGCCTCGGGTTCGAGTGCGTAGTCTACTCTTGGTGAGCCAGTCGCACGAGCACCCAGTATGACCTTTGACGCAACCCACTACCGTATCCGTCGCATGGGCTCTCCAGATTTTGCCGCGATCAGCGGAATCTGCCGCCGGGTCTATCCGCACGACGCACCCTACACAGACGCAGAATTGGCGACGCACAATGCCCTGTATCCTGAGGGACAGTTTGTGGCCGAGTATCTCCCAACCGCCAAGGTTGTGGGCGTGCACTTCACGTTGCGGCTGCGACTCGCCGACTTCCATATCGACGATTCGTGGGACGTGCTGACCGCTCATGGCAGCTTTAGCGACCACGATCCTGTTCACGGCCACACGCTCTACGGGGCCGACGTGTTTGTCAGCCCTGAACACCAACACCATGGCCTTGCCCACGCGTTGACCGACGCCACTCGCCGCCTGGTCGTCGAACAGCATCTGTGGCGCATGGTGGGCGGCAGTCGCCTGCCAGGCTATGGAAAGGTGGCCGCCACGGTGTCGCCCGAACAGTATCTCGTAGAGATTCTGGCGGGCACACGCATGGATCCTGTTTTGTCTGCCCACCTCAAAGACGGTTGGTCGGTCGTCAAGCTCATCCACGGATATCTGCCAGACGATTGTGAAAGCAACGGTTGGGCTGCCGTGATCCAGTGGGTGAATCCCGCCTGCCCACCCCCGCCGGAGTTTAGCCTGCGATGAGTCGCTCGTTTTTTGTTGCTTCTTCCATCCTCTCCTCCATCCCGAGCTTGCCATGCACTTCTGGTTGATCAAGAGCGAATCGTCTGTGTTTTCGATTCACGACCTCGCCAAGTCGAAGCACAAGACAACCCACTGGGAGGGCGTGCGGAATTATCAGGCCAGGAATTTCCTGCGGGCCATGCAGCTAGGCGATCGGGCATTTTTCTACCACTCCAATGCCGACCCATCGGCCGTGGCCGGGATCGTAGAGATTGTGCGAGAGGCGTATCCTGATCCCACTGCGTGGGACACCAAAAGCGACTACCACGATCCCAAAGCCTCGCCGCAGAATCCCGTCTGGTCGATGGTAGACGTCAAGCTCGTGGAGATTTTCCCTCGCGAGATTCCGCTCAATGAACTCCGCGGCATCAAGGCACTGGCAGGCATGGAGCTTTTGCGGCGCGGCAGCCGGCTTTCTGTGCAGCCGGTGACGGCCGCAGCGTTTCGCACGGTTGAAACAATAGCCCATCGGGCATACTAACGGCATGCCCTGTCGCAGCGACACACCCGACGCATCGCTTTCCAAAAACCGCCCGGCCGAGCCCTTGCCGGAATCCTTGGCATGGATCGAGCGTGAACTGGAATCTATCCGTGCCGCAGGTCTCGAGCGGCCCACGCGCGTGCGGTCTGGCAGACAGGGAGCCACCGTCGGCTTGGACGGCCACACGTTCCTCAACTTTGGCTCCAACGACTATCTCGGCTACGCCGGAGACGTGCGGCTCTCAAAGGCCGCTTCGAAGGCTGCCTGCGCCCAAGGCTTTGGCGCGGGTGCCAGTCCTCTGGTGAGCGGCCATTGCGAAGCCCACGACGTTCTTGAGAAGACAATCGCACAATGGCTCGACGTTGAAGCCTCGCTGCTTTTTACCAGCGGCTTTGCAGCCAACACGGCCACCATCGCCGCATTGGCTGGCCCGGAAGACTCCATCGCCAGCGACGCACGCAACCACGCTAGCATCATCGATGGCTGCCGGTTGTCACAGGCTCGCGTGGACATCTATCCGCACCGCGATCTCTCCTCGCTGGAGAACATCCTTGCAGCAGCAGCCGGGGCAAGGCGAAAAATTATTGTCACCGACACGCTCTTCTCGATGGATGGCACGATTGCACCGCTGGCGGACTTGAGCGACATAGCCCGGCGGCACGGGGCGATTCTGATGGTGGACGAAGCCCATGCCACGGGCGTGTTTGGCACGCGGGGCAGCGGGTTGGTGGAGCAGGCAGGGTGTGCCAGCGGCGTGCATCTGCGGGTGGGCACGCTTTCCAAAGCCCTCGGTGCCTCCGGGGGTTTTGTGGCAGGCCATGCCTCGCTGATTCACTGGCTCCGTCACACAGCTCGCGCGTGGATCTTTTCGACGGCTCATCCACCGGCTGTCGCCGCAGCGGCAACCCAAGCCATCAGGCTGGTGAACGCCGAGCCCGACCGCCGGCATCAACTTCTGGAAAATGCCGCCGAGTGGCGCAGCCGACTCACGCGCACCAGCGTGGATATTGGCAGCGCCGAAGCACAGATCGTGCCAATCGTCACAGGCACTCCTGCATCGGCTCTGGCGATGGCTGCCCACTTAGCGAGCGAGGGATTCTTTGTGCCAGCCATCCGACCCCCCAGCGTGCCTCCAGGGAAGAGCCTTGTGCGGGCGAGCCTCTCGTGGCTCCACACGCCGCCGGATCTGGCCCGTCTGGCAGATGCCATCAGAAAATACTCGCACTGAAAACCAATGAACTGCTGAAACACACGTGAACCAGAATCCAGACATGTCCATGCCCACCGATGACGTTCCGGGAACGTGGTGCGTGATTGGTGCCGGGCCATCGGGGCTCACCGCGCTCAAAAATCTGTTGGCGTTCGGCATCCCAACCGAATGCCTCGAACGCGAGGATGCTGTTGGCGGCAACTGGTACTTCGGCTCATCGGCATCGAGCGTTTTTCAATCGACCAGACTCATTAGCTCCAAGTCGCTCACCCAATACACCGATTTCCCGATGCCTCGCCAGTGGCCTCACTACCCCGATCGGCAGCAGTGCCTGAACTATCTCCGCAGCTATGCAGACCACTTCGGCTTGCTGCCGCACATCCGCACGCGTGCCGCCGTCGAACGCATCCAGCCGCATGCATCGGGCGGCTGGATCGTCCACGTAATCGGTCGCACGCCACAGCACTACGCTGGTGTGGTGATCGCGTCGGGCCACAACCGGGAGCCGCGGTGGCCATCGATTCCAGGCACGTTCTCCGGCACGCTGCTCCACGCCTGCCACTATAAGTCGCCTATGCAGAGCGGAGCCGTTGTGGGAAAGCGTGTGCTTGTGGTGGGTGGCGGTAACTCCGGGTGCGATATTGCCGTTGAGTGTTCAAGACACGGAGCGACGACCGTGCACTCCACTCGGCGGGGCTACTATGTCGTACCTCGCGAGATTCTGGGGCGTCCGGCTGATGTGCGAAGCGAGCGGCTCTTGCGCATGGGGGTGCCGCTCTGGCTGCGACGGATTGTGAGTTTGCGAGCGATCGATCAAACAATCGGTCTGCCGTGGCGGCACGGACTGCGACGGCCCGACCATCGGCTCTGGGAATCGCATCCCATCATCAACGAAGAACTGTATGCGCAGATCGACTCCGGCGCGCTCCAGCCGGTCGGCGATGTCGCACGCTTCGACGGCCAGCGGGTTGTCTTTGACGATGGCAGCAGCCAGTCCTTCGACACCGTTCTTTGCGCCACTGGCTATGCAATCTCAATGCCGTTCATCGATCAAAAGCATCTCTGCTCGCACGATGGCTGCCCAAGGCTCTTTCTCAACCTCCTCCATCCCTCCCGCGACGACATCGCCGTGTGCGGCTTGATTCAGCCCGACAGCGGTCAGTGGGGACTGACCGATTTGCAGGGGCAGGTCGTGGCCAGAATGGCGAAGGCCGGCCGTGGCTCTCCGCAAGCGTCGGCCTGGCTCTATCGGCAACGCATGCGTCCAACGGCACAGCCCGCCATGCAATACGTCCAGAGCCCGCGCCACCGGTTGGAAGTGGAGCACTTTTCTTATCGCAAGCAGCTCGAGCGTTTGGTCAGCGGCATGGATCGGCGACTGCGCCACGCTTGATTCCCGTGACGGAAGTGAAGTCAACTACTTGGGGGGAACGGGCGGTGGGCTGCCGAACAGGCCTTCGAGACCGCGGCTGAGACCGTCGGTGATCACGGCCTCCGCCGTGTTTTCCACAATGCGTCCGATGATCGTATCGATGGCGCGGGCGTCAAATTGCGGCCGCTCGACAGTGCCTCGCAGTGGAATCACAAGCGGCGTGCGAAGCAGTTGTGCCACCACAGGAAGGGTGCCGGCGATGTCGCCCCGCAACGCCACCTCCACAACCATCGAAAGCGAACCATCCTCGCCGACGCTCCCTCCAGACCGCACGACAAGCTGCCCCATTTCCATCACAAGTCCTTCGTGCCACAGCCTACGCTCGACCATCTTCACTCGTACCGGATCTGGCCGAACTCGCAAGAGAACTACTTTGTCGCCAAATGCAAAACGTGGATCGATGATTGATTGCAGTTTGACGATCAAGTTCACCAGCGGCTGGGTTTGGAGGCCGGGTGTGACCTCAAGATTTTCAAAGATGAGCTGCCCGGACATTTCTCCACCAAATGGATCGCCCAGTGGCACTCTCGCACCAGCCACATCCACGCTCACAACGCCTTGCGTGTGGGCCGCATGGCCCAACAGCGGCGTCGACCATGCAATCCATTGATCGCACAAGCGGCTCGAAAGCGCGACGCGATCGATGATGCGACCCGGTGGCACGATCAACTCACCCGGCGGGGGCAACAACCGCACCCACGGCGCCCCACGGAGACGGCCTCCAGACGCGGCGATCTCAAACGGCCCCAGCGCTAACTGCCCTTCGAAAAGCCGCACGGCCATCTCGCCTGATTCAATCCGAAAGCCATCCATATCGGCAGCCGTCCAGGCAGTCGATGTGTCGATGGAAATACCCCGCAGCCATTCGGCAAGGTCTGCCTCCTGCCGCTTGGGAGATAGAACAGGCAACGCGATGCGAGTATGCGTGCTGGCATTGAGGTTGTCGCTTGAGTCGCGCACTTTCGATAGCCAGTCTGTCGGCATCGGGAGCGAATGGTTTTCAGGAGGTTGAGGCTCTGTGCCGCTGGGTACTGGCTGAGCGGCCATCGCAACGTGGGGCACACTTCCCAAAGGACCCCGAATCGCAAAAGGCCGCGGGCCGCCTCCGGCGACTTGCAGCCGGCCACCCGTCCAAGGCGTCAGCAACTGCGACATGAGTTGCCAGTCGTACGTCACCGTGCCGCCCAGTTCAACCAGACGCTTGGCGGAGAGTTCGCCGACGCTGCCGGTGGCCGCGACAGCGATCGTAGACGATTCCAGCGAGAGCTTGTTGATGATCATCCTGTCGGCAAACGTTGAGCCAGCACGTGCGTCTGGTGAATGTGTGATGCCCCTGGTGACCTCCAACACAACTTTCGCGTTGGGTTCGGCCCACACCTGCCGCGATGGCACGTCGCCAGAGTTGCCTGGAGTCTTGTTCGCCGCCGCGCTCGACAACGTCAACTGGCTCCCTGTGGCCTCGACGAGCACGTTCAAACCCGTTGGGGTATCGAGGATCTCTACAGTGCCCCACCCACGACCGCCCGCCGGCCAACGTGAAGCCGTCGGCATCGATACGAGCCATTTTTCGATCCGCCCGATGTCTGCCTGCCACTGCGTCTTACCTCGCAGACGAGCAAGCCCGTCCCAGATCGTTTCATTTCCCATCGCATTCAGAGGCGGCGGCAGGATCACAAAGCCACCCGTGCGGAGCGACACGGTGGCGGTAAGGATTTCGGCCGATGAGATCTCGACCCGACCGGTTCCCGGGTTCAAGACGCCGGCGGCACTGGCCACCACACGAGGCTCGCTGATGTGCCGGCCGCCAAAAGAGGCGGCCAACTTTTCAATTTCACAGCCCGCCCGCTCGATTTGCCATGCGTTGTCTCGTGCGGCCAGAGCAGCGGAGGCTTTCACTTTGCCGGTGAGTGTGAGCGTGTCGATGCCCTGGCCACTGCCTTTAAAGCTGCCAGTCGTGGCACGGGTCATCGCGGCTGTCATCCCTGCGAATCTCGCGTGCCAACGCCCCAAATCGCCCACCAACGACCAATCGGCTGACACGCCCTGCGACTGCGGCGCGGGCCGCATCCACGGCACATCCGACTGGCCACTGGCCCATCCGGCGGCATAGTCCACGAGGGTTCCGCCAGTCAGCGTCATCTCTAGTTTGTCATCGCTGGAGGAAACCACGCCGTGCAGCGTGTCGATGAGCATTGCCCCACCGGCCATACTGCCTGTCCCCTCTGCTTCCAGCGTGATTTCATCGTCCCGCCACTCAGGCTGCCCTGCGGCCACCAACTCAAACGCGGAAAGACTGGCTGAAATCTTGGCCGTCGCAGCACCACCGTCTGTGAGTCGTTGGATGTCGACCTGACCGCGGGCTGTGCCGGCGAGCGTCAACGCCTTTATGTCGAGCACCTCGGAGGCCTCCTGCACGAGTTTGCCAAGGTCTACAGTCCACTGCATGTGAGATGTTTCAGCCGTACCAGATGCCTCCACTTCGACAGCCGATGAGGCAATCCGTGCCTCTTCAATTCGGAGGCGATCGCCTTGCGCCGGCCCTCGCCGGCCCCGCAGCCAAGCGGTGAATGGTTCATTCCAACGCAACTGCCGCTCTCCCTGAACGGCCGCCAGATCGCGTGATGTGGTCCGTACCTCCAGCACGCGCTCGCCGCCGTCGGGGTGGGATGCAGCAGACACCTGGAGCTGTCCCGCCAGCACGCGCACGTCGGGTCGCACCTTCAATCCACCTGGAATCGCAAGCGATGCCGCCGCAAGGTCGATGTCGGCAGCCAACGCAAAATTGTCGCCAATGATCGCCTCGGCCCATTCCCAAACACTGCCCTGCGGAATCCCTATGCGCCCCGAGGCTTCCGCTTTCAAGAGCGGAGAAGACACCTTCATGTTCCGGATCGTCAGCATCCGGCCGTCGATCGTGACATCCAGCGGCATTTCACAGCGATCCAGCGTGATCAGTTCGGCGAGTGTATCGGAACGGCACAGGGCCAACTGGGATCCCGCGATCATTCCCGTCACCTGCGTGCCAGGCTGCATCGTGCGAGTGCCGGCAGCAACCGCCTGTCCGCCCGGTGCGGCCGGGAGCCTGATGTCCAATCGCACGTCTGCCAAACCATCGAGCAGGTGCGGTGTGTCGAATCGGGTGGCCAGCACGCTGGATACTCCCAGCGGCAAGCGGTTGGTCGTGATGGAGAGGGTGCGAGCGGAGTCGTGATCTATTCCAGCAGGAGATGACACCGAGCAGCCGCCGTCTCGCGATACCGTCGCCATTGCGCCAGCCGCAATCGTCGTGCGATCCAGCCGCGACGAGGAGGCTGCGACTGTCGCAGCAAGAGGCAGACCGCTTGGAACCGCGGCCAATGTGCGTGCTGCGGCTGGGGCATGCAGCACCCGTCCCGATACAGTCCAGCCGGCGAGCGTTGCATCGCTGCGAACGGTTCCAGCGACAATCAGTTCGCTCATGCGCCAGGCGTCCCGCCGCTCCAGATCGACCAGATCGACGGTCGTATCAACCACTTCTAATTCGAATGACATCGGCGAGGATGCCACGCGGGCACTCTGGGCCAGCCACGGCGCCAGAATATCTTCGATGCCGCTCCCGCCTCGCCGCACTTCCACCATCGCCTCGCCGCCCACCAGTCGCACCGTGCCCAGATGCGTCGGATCAATCGCCAAAGCGAGGAGTCCGCGGTCGATCAGCATGCGTTGCACCGTCACGACCACACGCCCCGAACGGTCGCAGAGGACGAGATCTCTGTATTCGATCCCACCCAGCCACGTCCACGTGGCCGCGCGGCTGGACACCCGGCCGTCGATTCCTTGAAATGCCGCCTCCAGCGGCCTGTCTCGCAGGTGCGTGAGCACTACAACCGTGGGCGCAATCCACACGACCCCACCGCCCACGGCCAATGCCGCCAACGAGAAGACGGCCCACCGTCGCCGCGGCCGACCTGCATCTCTGAGTGATCGGGAATATCGCGTCACCATAGGCCGCGCAGTATAGAAGTCATCCGTCGTTTTTTTGAAGGCGAGAATTAATCCGGTGGAAGTCTGCCCACGTGTCGACATCACAAAATGAGTCGCCGTCCGGATCAACAGGGGCTATTTCTGTTTCGCACAGAAAACGCACGGCCCCCGGATCGGCAGCGTGGATCTGCTCGAGCAGCCCCCGAGGATCGCAGCGGCCACTGCCCAGATATGCCTGAATCGTTGCGAGCAACTCCAGTCGCAGGGCCGACACGAGCACCTGCCGATATCCGCCCACCACTGGCACCACCCAGAGCGGCGTGTTCCTAGCAGAGTGGGCCTTGGGGGAAGTCTGTTGGCCTGCGCGTGCTCCTTCTGCACACCCCAACGCCTGGCACAACAACCGCACCACTGCTGGCCGCAGCAGCGGCACATCGCACGACACAATCACAGCCACCTCAGGAGGCGTTTGGCCTGCACGACGACGAGCCTCCAGAACGCATCCCATCCCGTCGGCGATGCCCGCCAGCGGCCCCGCGCCAGGCAGCGAATCTCGCACCACGATCACGCCGCTGGGCAGAGACGGCAACTCCTGGAGCGGGGCTGCCACCACGATCACCTCGGCCACTTCCGCAGCCACAGCCAAGCACACCCGCTCCACAAACGTCTGGCCAGCCAGCGTGAGAGTCGCTTTGTCGCTCCAGGCGTTCATGCCTGTCATGCCTGTCATGCCTGTCATGCCTGTCATGCCCGCTGCTTGCATGCGTCGCGACGCTCCCCCCGCCAACACAATGCCAACCCTATTGTTTGCAGGCATTTTCAAACCTGCTCACGCCAGAAAGCGGGCGATGCGGGCGAGTCCTTCGGTGAGCTTGTCCTCTGCTGCTGCAAACGACATCCGCACATGCCCCTCGGTACCAAACGCACTCCCAGCCACCAACGCCACGTGTTCCCGCTCCAGCAATGCCTCGCACCACTGGGCACTCGTGGTGGGACCAAGGACTGTGCCTCCTCCGTTCGCCGAGCGAGCCAGCGCCTGTCGAATGTCAAAGAAAGCATAAAATGCGCCGCCGATCTGTGGCAGTCGCACGCCCGGAATGGCCATGAGTTTTCGAACGACCAAATCCCGTCGCGATTGAAACGCCCTGCACATCTCGGCCACGCACTCTTGCGGGCCGGTGAGCGCAGCCACGGCAGCATGCTGGCTCACGCTGCATGGATTACTCGTCTCCTGGCTCTGCAGATTGCCCATCGCCTTGGCCAACGGCTCTGGGGAGATCGTCCAGCCGATCCGCCACCCGGTCATCGAGTAGGTTTTGCTCACGCCGGCCACCACCACCGTCCGTTCCTCTAGGCCAGGCCGGAGCGTTGGAAATGAAACGGCCTGTCGCCCATCGAACACCAATTGGTCGTAAATCTCATCGGCTACGACAGCCAGATTGGCCTCGATCGCACAGTCGGCCAACGCCCGCAGTTCGTCGCCGGAATAGACCACGCCAGTGGGATTGCTCGGCGAGCACAGCAGCAGCATCCGCGTGCGCGGCGTGAGGGCGGCCCGCAACGCCTCGGGGCGCAGCTTGAAATCGTCCTCGATCCTCGTTTCCAAGAGTACAGGAATGGCGCCGGAAAGCTTGATGAGTTCCGCATAGCTGACCCAGTAGGGGGCCGGCACAATCACCTCGTCTCCCTCGTCCAAGAGCGATACGCAGACGTTGTGCAACGCGTGCTTGGCCCCACACGAAACCACCACCTGCGCAGGGGTCACCGTGAGTCCTGTGCGGCGAGAATAGTCGGCTGCAACGGCCTTGCGGAGTTCTGGGATGCCGGCGGCTGGCGTGTATTTTGTTTTGCCTGCACGGATCGCCGCCTCGGCCGCTTGGCAGATGTGCCCGGGGGTGGGAAAGTCGGGTTCGCCGACCGAAAGATCGATCACGGGGATGCCCGAGGCGGCCATCAAAGAGGCTTTGGCGGCCATGGCCAGCGTAGCGGATGGTTCCAGCGACGCCATGCGCCGCGCCAGATGCAAACTGGCTTGCAGACCGTGTGGCGATTCCATGCTCTGTTTCAAAATCTCCTACCCGTGCTTGACGACTCTGGTCATGACCAGAATGATACCAAGCCTCGCCACCATTCCCAGCGCCCTTGACGCACGTGCCACCCCAGGAATCGACGCATGCCATCCCGACCGCCAGGCCGCACGCACACAAAACAGCCCGCTCCCGGGCAACCTGCCACCAGACAGCGCATCGGACTGTGGATCATCGGAGCCAAGGGTGGGGTGGCGACCACCGCAATGACAGGCTTGGCTGCGCTCGGCCGCGGTGCGATCCAACCGATCGGCTTGGTGACCTCGCTTGACCCGTTCACTCAGCTTGATCTCGTGAGCTTTGATGAGATCGTTGTGGGCGGCCACGATATTCGCGCTGGACGACTGGCCGAAGAAGCTCGCCGCATGTGGGTTGAAAGCCGGGCCATCTCTCCGGAACTCCTCGACAGCAGTGCCGATTATTTTGCCTCCGTGGAATCGAGGCTGCGCCCTGGCACGGTGGTGGCTGCCGGCGAGAAGATCCACGAACTGGCCGACGCTTCAATCGCTGCCCGCGTGGAAACACCCCGCGCAGCGGTGGCCAGAATCCGGACCGACATCGAGGCGTTTGCCGCAGCCGAACGGTTGCGGCATGTTGTGGTCGTGAATCTTGCGTCGACGGAACCGCCGCCGGAGTTGCCGATTCCAATCGAATTCAAAACCGTTGAGTCGCTGCTCGACGATCCGAAAAAATGCCCACTTCCTGCCAGCAGTCTGTACGCCTTAGCAGCCTTTGAGGCCGGAGCCTCGTACATCAACTTCACTCCCTCCACGGGCGCCACCCCTGCGGCCATGCAGCAGGCGGCGATCGACCGCCGGGTGCCCCACGCCGGCTGTGACGGCAAAACTGGGGAGACGCTTCTCAAGAGCGTGTTGGCCCCGATGTTTGCAGCCCGCAATCTGGATGTGATGAGTTGGGTGGGGCACAACATTTTCGGCAACATGGATGGCAAGGTGCTGGACGACCCACGCAATAAAGCAACGAAGGTGCGAAGCAAAGACCACCTGCTGGCCAGCATCCTGGGCTACCCTCCCCAGACGCACGTATCGATCGAATACATCAAAAGCCTCGGGGACTGGAAGACAGCGTGGGACCACGTTCACTTTCGAGGATTTCTGGGCACGCCGATGACGTTCCAATTCATATGGCAGGGGTGCGATTCCATTCTGGCAGCACCGCTTGTGATCGATCTGGTGCGTTTGGTGGAACTCAGCCAGCGAAAGGGCGAATACGGTGCCATTCCATGGTTGGCCTGCTTCTTTAAGAGCCCGCTGGCGGTTGCAGAACAAGATTTCTCAAAGCAATTTGCGCTTTTGGAGACGTGGGCGGCCCAACAGGCTCTAGCAGAACATGCCGGTGGACCACACGAGGCTGGTCAGATCGTCTCAAGGTGATCCACAGTGATCGAAAAAATCCTAAAAATATTTTAAAACTTCTCTTGACAGTTTTCCTTCTCATCATCCACAACTCTTCTTTGTGACGGTTGAGTGCTGCTTGAGCACCCCGCACAAACGAACGAGCGAGTAAAAAAAAACTAGTTTGAAACGTCGATCGATCCCTACGATAGAGTGCCCGAGGGATTGATCGTGTGTTGCGTGTCCGGGCATTCGTGGCAAGGAGCCATATCGATGGCAAAGAAGAAGAAGAAGGCCGCCAAGAAGGTTGCCAAGAAGAAGAAGGGCCACGGTTAGTCCTTCGCCCGACTGCATGGCTCTCCTTGAGTTGCTTCTTTGAGGCACCTTTCTGAGTCACCAGTTGGGCACTGTCCAGCGTTCAGACGAGAAAGGCCGGCCCGGGCCCTTGGGCGCCCGGGCCGGCCTAATTTTGCGCTCTACCCACTGGAAGTGGGTTGGGAAGCGAGGGCCTTGCACGCGGCTTTTTGAGCGTCTTGAGCCATTTTTTTGGGCGTTTTTGGATCAATTTTGGTTGTGCATGCACACGCGATGGAGACTCTCTGGCCCATGCCTTCCACCGCCCCTCATGGAGATGGATTTCGCCCTCTCTCCCGAGCCCCCGCCGGGCGCGGCGACTTTGTGCTGGTCACCTGCCAAGGTGGCGCAGAGGCTGCACTGTGCCGGCGGCAGGAGGAGATTCTGCCGCTGATGAAGAAAGGGGCGTGGCGGCGTGGCGTTGTGACGTTTCGATTGCCCACCCCAGCATCTGATGAGCCGACCTTTAATCCTCCCGACGATTTTAATCCCGATCTTATTTTTGCCAGGGCTGTGATCCGTTCGTATGGACAGGTGTCGGGGGCCGACGACTCTGAGCGGATCCAGAAGTTGCTAGCTCTTACGGGGCCTGCCGACTGGGACAACGTCCACGTCTGGCAGCGAGACTACCGCACAGAGGTCTCGCCGGTTGCCATTCGCTCGGCCCTGATCGCCTCGCTTACCGCCCAGTCGCGGCCTGCCGAACCGGCTCTCGGGTCCCGCGTCGAATCCTCACTCCACACAGCGATCGATCAGCCCATGGCTCGGCCCGGCGATCTCGTGCTGGATTGCATGATTGATTCTGCTGATCGCTGGTGGGTGGGCTGGCACCGTGCAGCCTCGCCCTCAAGCTGCTGGCCTGGTGGCATCCATCCGGTCAGCCTGCCGGCAGACAAGGTATCGCGGGCATGGCTCAAACTGGATGAGGCTTTG
>Ga0208960_1000659_pt1 | contig 19196 bp, 18 predicted proteins | sample GreLakmeON33MSRF_FD_187703 | JGI IMG/M metagenome (GOLD analysis project Ga0208960, IMG submission 187703) | Freshwater lentic microbial communities from great Laurentian Lakes, MI, USA - Great Lakes metaG ON33MSRF (SPAdes) | ecosystem: Environmental > Aquatic > Freshwater > Lake | place: Great...
CCGGGGTGGGTTTTTTTATTCAGGAGCAATTATGCAACGCACCGACATCCGCCTGGGCCTGCCCAGCAAGGGCCGCCTCGAAACCGCCAGCCTCGACTTTTTGGAGCGCTGCGGGCTGCGCGTGGTCAAGCCCAACCCGCGCCAGTATCAAGCCGGCTTGCCGGCCATCCCCGCGCTCAATGTTTTGTTCCAGCGCCCCGGCGACATTGTTGCCGGCGTGCGCAGCGGCAGCCTGGATTTTGGCATTACGGGGCTGGACAGCATTCAAGAGCTCAGCGGCGAAACCGGCGCGGTAATTACCCTGCATGATGCGCTGGGCTTCGGGCAGTGCAGCCTGGAGCTGGCCGTGCCGGAAGAGTGGGCGGCCGTGCAGAATGTGGCCGGCCTGGCGCAGCACGCAGCGCACATGCGCCGCGCACTGCGCGTGGCCACAAAATATCCGCTGCTCACAGGCGCCTTCCTCAGTGCCCGCGGCCTGCCCGCTTGCGAGCTGATCAGCGCCGAAGGCACGCTGGAGGTGGCGCCCAGCATTGGCTACGCTGACCTGATTGCAGACCTGGTGGCCTCCGGCCTCACCCTGCACGACAACCGCCTGCGCGCACTGCCGGATGGCTGCATCCTGCGCTCGCAAGCAGCGCTGATTGGCAACCGCAATGCGCTGCAGCAGCGCCCGGCAGTGCTGGCGGTTGCACACCAGCTGCTGGAGTTTGTGGAGGCGCACTTGCGCGCTGATGGCTACCACCTGCTGATTGCCAACATCCGCGGCGAATCAGAGGCGGCGATTGCGGCGCGCATGTTTGCCGAAACCAGCCTGGGCGGGCTGCAGGGGCCCACCATCTCACGCGTGGCCGGGCGCGATCCGCAAGCCGGCATGTTTGCCGTGCAGATTGTTGTGGCGCGCGAGCGCATCGGCGCTGCGGTCAACGAGCTGCGCGCCATTGGCGGCAGCGGCGTGGTGGTCTCGCCGGTCACGTACATCTTTGAAGAGGAGCCGGCGCGCTTTGCAGCCCTGCAGCGCGCGCTGGCCGGGCGCGCCTGAGCAGCGCCAGCATGCTCACCATTTGCACCGATGTAGACGAGGCGCGGCGCACCGTGCTAAACCGCGCGGCTGCCGCCAGCGCGTACCCCGCGGAACTGCTGGAGCGCATTGCCGTGCTGTTTGGCGCAGCGCTAACGCCCGCCGCAGCCGTGGCGCGCATACTGCAGGAGGTGAGCCGCGACGGCGATGCCGCAGCCGCAGCCTGGAGCCTGCGCCTCGATGGCGTGGCCGCCGCGCCGCTGGCGGTTCCAGCAGCGCAGCTGGCCGCAGCAGCCAGCCAGCTGCCCGCAGAATTAAACGCCGCACTGCAGCTTGCAGCGCAGCGCATCCGCGCCTTCCATGAGCACCAGCAGCCGCGCAGCTGGAGCAGCACTGCGCTGGGCGGGCAGCTGGGCCAGCGCGTGGTGGCGCTGCGGCGCGTGGGCATTTACGTGCCGGGCGGCAGCGCGCCGCTGGCTTCTTCGCTGCTGATGGCCGCGCTGCCTGCGCGTGTGGCCGGCGTTGAAGAGATTGTGGTGTGCACCCCGCCCGCGCCGGCGGGCCAAGGCGTGGCTGGCGCCATCTTGGCTGCGGCGCAGCTGGCCGGCGTGCAGCATGTGTTCCAGCTGGGCGGCGCGCAAGCAATTGCGGCCATGGCCTACGGTACGCAATCCATTGCGCGCGTGGACAAGATTGTGGGGCCGGGCGGATTGTTTGTGACGCTTGCGAAGCAGCAGCTGTATGGGACAGTGGGCCTTGATGGGCTGGCGGGCCCCACTGAAACCGTGGTGGTGGCCGATGCGGCTGCCAACCCGGAGTGGGTGGCTGCCGACATGCTGGCACAAGCCGAGCATGATGTGCTTGCCACCGCCATCCTGCTCACCGACTCCGCAGCGCTGGCGGCACAGGTGCTCGCCGCGCTGCAGCGCCGCATGCAAACACTGCCGCGCCAGGCAGTGATCGCGCAATCGCTGGCGCAGCGCGGCGGCATTGTGGTCACGCCGGATGTAGCCACAGCCGTGGCACTGGCCGATGAGTTTGCGCCCGAGCACTTGTGCCTGTGCGTTGCCAACGCCGCGGACTGGGCGGCGCGCGTGCGCAATGCCGGCGGCATATTTATTGGGGAGCGCTCCTTTGAAGTGCTGGGCGATTACGTGGCCGGGCCCAGCCACATCATGCCCACCGGCGGCAGCGCGCGCTTTGCATCGCCCTGCAATGTGCTGGATTTTGTGCGCATCATGAGCATCATTGAGCTGGACGCGCAAACCGCCGCCAGCCTGGCGCCGGCTGCGGCGCTGCTGGCCCAAGCCGAGCAGCTGGATGCCCACGCCGCAGCTGCGCTCTGCCGCAGCAACTGAGACATCCACCTATGAAAAATAATATCAACCAGCCAGGAGGCACAAGCGCGTGGACACCCGCACAGTTGGTGCGGACTGCTGTCTTGGAGATGCGCGCATATACGCCCATCCTGCCGTATGAAGTGCTCTCTGCCCAACTGGGCTGTGCGCCGGAAGATATTTTGAAGCTGGACGCAAATGAAAACTTGTACGGAGCAGTGCCCGCCGTGCGCGCCGCACTGGGCGCGCTGCCCTACCCGCACATTTATCCGGATCCGGAAAGCCGCGCGCTGCGCAGCTTGCTGGCGCAGCACACCGGCGTGCCGGCCGCGCAGCTGGTGGCCGGCGCGGGCGCCGACGAGCTGATTGACCTGACGATGCGCATGCTGCTGGATGCCGGCGATGTGCTGCTGGACTGCCCGCCGACATTTGGCATGTATGCAAACTGCGCGCACATACAGGGCGCGCAGGTGCTGGCCGTGCCGCGCCGCGCGGATTTTTCCCTGGACATGCCGGCGCTGCGCGCTGCGGTTGCGCAGCACAAGCCCAAGCTGCTGTGCCTTGGCTCGCCCAACAACCCGGACGGCAGCCAGCTGGCCGATGCGGAACTGCTGCAGCTGCTGCAACTGCCGCTGGTGCTGTTGCTGGATGAAGCCTACATCGATTTTGCCGGCGCGGGTGCCAGCCGCATCACATGGCCGCTGCGCCACGCAAACCTGGTGGTGCTGCGCACCTTTAGCAAGAGCGCCGGGCTGGCCGGGCTGCGCGCGGGCTACGGCGCATTTCCCGCAGCGCTGGTGGAGCATGTTTGGAAGATTAAGCCGCCCTATAACCTGAGCGTGGCCGCTGATGCAGCCGCGCGCGCAGCCCTCGCAGCAATGCCGGCGGTGCAGGCGCATGTTGATGCAATTGTTGCGGAGCGTGCGCGCCTGGCTGCCGGGCTGGCACAGGTGCCATACCTGCAGCCCATTCCCAGCGCGGCAAACTTTGTGCTTTGCCGCGTAACGGGCCGGCCGGCGCAGCAGCTGCAGGCGCAGCTGGCGCAGCAGCGCATCCTGGTGCGCTACTTTGACAAGCCCGCACTGCGTGACTGCGTGCGCATTTCGGTGGGGCAGCCCGCCCACACAGACCGGCTGCTGCAGGCCTTGCACGCGCTGCCGGCTGCCTAAGCGCGCCTGCCGTCACGCCGCGCCATATTTACAGCCGTAACAACCAATTCTTCAGGGAGCACAGCATGCGCACAGCCACCATCACCCGCACCACCAACGAAACTGAAATCACCGTCACGGTAAACCTGGACGGCAGCGGCCGGCATGAGATTGCCACCGGCATCGGTTTTCTGGACCACATGCTGGCGCAGGTTGCGCTGCATGGAATCGTGGACATCACTCTGCAGGCGCGCGGCGACCTGCACATTGATGTGCATCACACGCTGGAGGATTGCGCACTGGCACTGGGGCAGGCGCTGGATGCGGCACTGGGCGCGCGCACCGGCATCAACCGCATGGGCGCGGCTTGGGTGCCGATGGACGAAGCGCTGGCGCAGGTGGTGCTGGATTTGTCCGGGCGGCCGTATGCTGTGGTGCATGCGGAATGGCACACGCCAACAATTGGCGCAGTGCCCACCAGTTTGCTGGCGCACTTTCTGGAGTCGCTGGCGGTGACGCTGCGCGCCAACCTGCATGCGCGCGTTGCCTACGGCCGCGACGACCATCATCAGGCCGAGGCGCTCTTCAAGGCGCTGGGGCGCGCGCTGCTGCAGGCGGTACAGCTGGAGCCGCGCCGGCAGGGCGTGCTGCCCAGCAGCAAAGGCAAGCTGTGACCACGATTGCGCTGGTGGATTACGGCAGCGGCAATCTGCGCAGCGTGGAGAAGGCATTGTGCGCCGTGGGTGCCAGCGTGCAGCTGGCGCGCAGCGCAGCAGAGCTGCAAACAGCGGACAAGATTGTGCTGCCCGGCGTCGGCGCGTTTGGCGATTGCATGCGCAGCCTGATGGCTGCCGGCCTCGGCCAGGCGCTGCTGGCACTGGCGCACAAGCGCCCGCTGCTGGGCATTTGCGTGGGCATGCAGCTGCTGTTTGAGCGCAGCAGCGAGCACGGCGAGCACGCCGGGCTGGGCCTGCTGCCGGGCGTGGTGCGGCGCTTTGAGTTTGCTGCCGGCGCGCCGGAGCGCGTGCCGCACACGGGCTGGAATGTGGTGCAGCCCGCACTTGAGAGCCCGCTGCTGCACGGCCTGCCGGCTGGCAGCCACGCATACTTTAATCATGGCTACTACTGTGATGCACTGCCCGCCGATACGCTGGCGTGGTGCGAGCACGGCTTGCGCTTTAGCGCCGTTGTGGGCCGCGCTGCCATCTACGGCATTCAGTGCCACCCGGAGAAGAGCCAGGCGGTGGGGCTGCAGATGCTGCGCAACTTTGTGGAGCGCGGATGAACGCAGGCGCAGCCTTTACCGTGTATCCGGCAATTGACCTGCGCGCCGGGCGCGTGGTACGCCTGCAGCAGGGCGATCCGCTGCGCGAGACCGGCTACAGCGGCACGCCGCTGCAGATTGCGCAGCAATGGCTGGCGGCCGGTGCGGCATGGCTGCATGTGGTTAATTTGGACGGTGCATTTGGCGAAGACGGCGCTGCCAACGCGCTGGCACTGGCTAGCATCCTGCGCAGCGGCGCGCGCGTGCAGTTTGGCGGCGGGCTGCGCACGCTGCCGGCCATCGAGCAGGCGCTGCAGTTGGGCGTGGAGCGCGTGGTGCTGGGCACTGTTGCCGCCACAGAGCCCGCGCTGGTGGCAGCGGCGCTGGCGCAGTTTGGCGCGCACCGCATTGCTGCGGGCATCGACGCGCGCGCCGGCGAAGTGCGCATCAAGGGCTGGGCTGCGGGCACCGGCGGCAGCGCATCAGCTTTGGCTGCCACGCTGCAGGCGCAGGGCGTGCGCACCATCATCTTTACGGATGTGGAGCGGGACGGCATGCAGCAGGGGCTCAACCTTTTAGAAACCTGCGCGCTGGCGACCAGCAGTGGCTTGCAGGTGATTGCATCCGGCGGCGTGCAGGCCGCAAGCGATGTGCACGCGGCACGCGCAGCCGGCCTCGCCGGCGTGATAGTGGGGCGCGCGTTGTACGAAGGCCAGGTGCAGCTGCCGGCGCTGTTGCGCGAGCTGGCTGCGGATGATGCACGCGGGGTGCGCACCTGATGCTGGCGCGGCGCATCATCGCCTGCCTGGACATTGACCGCGGGCGCGTGGTGAAAGGCGTGCGCTTTGAGCAGCTGCGCGATGCCGGCGACCCGGTGGAGCAGGCGCGCTGCTATGACGCATGGGGCGCGGACGAGCTTGTGTTTCTGGACATCTCCGCCACCCACGAGGGGCGGCAGACAACGCTGGAAACCGTGCGGCGCGTGGCGGACTGCGTGTTCATTCCGCTGACGGTGGGTGGCGGCGTGCGCAGCGTGGCAGACATGCGCGCATTGCTGCTGGCCGGTGCCGACAAGGTGAGCATCAACTCCGCCGCCGTGCGCGAGCCGCAGCTGCTGACGGCCGGCGCTGCGCGCTTTGGCAGCCAATGCATGGTGCTGGCAATCGATGCGCGGCGCGTGCCGCAAGCGCAGCCGCTGCGCTGGGAGGTGGTGGTGAACGGCGGGCGTGTTGCCACGGGCCGCGATGCGTGCGCGTGGGCGGTGCAGGGTGTGGCTGCCGGTGCCGGCGAAATTTTGCTGACCAGCATGGATGCCGATGGCACGCGCGCCGGCTTCGACCTGGAGCTGACGCGCGCAATTGTGGCCGCCGTGCCGGTGCCCGTGATTGCCAGTGGCGGCGCCGGCAGCCCGCAGCATTTTTGTGCGGTGCTGAAAGACGCAGGCGCTGCAGCGGCGCTGGGTGCATCAGTTTTCCATGACCGGCAGCTCACCATTGCGGATGTAAAGCAAGCATTGCAAAGTGCGGGACTGCCCGTTCGGAGCCAAGTAAATGATTCCTGAACCAGAATTAAAGTTTGACGAGCATGGGCTGCTGGCTGCGGTGGCGCAAGATGCCGCCAGCGGGCAGGTGCTGACTGTGGCGTGGATGAATGCCGAAGCGCTGCGCCTCACGCGCCAAACGCGCGAGGCGCATTTTTGGAGCCGCAGCCGCCAGTGCCTGTGGCACAAAGGCGCCACCTCCGGCAATGTGCTGCATGTGGTGGCGCTGCATGCCGACTGTGACGGGGACACATTGCTGCTGCGCGTAAACCCGAGCGGCCCCGCCTGCCATACCGGCCGGCCATCATGCTTCTTTCAAGAGCTGCAGATTGGACAAGAACTGCGCTGAGCCAGTGTAATTGCTAAACTCTGCTCATTGAAGCGTGCGCTCACAGTGCTACCCACTGTGCGCACGCGCTCGGCCCCCGGCCGCCAAAACTAAAACATGCCCGCGCCAAAAACCGAAGTAGTCCGGCTCGAAAAGCTATCCAAACACTATGTTGAAGGTGGCCAGCTGCGCCCCATTCTGGATGCGGCCGATGCAACCTTCTGCACCGGCGAGCTGGTGGCCATCCGCGGCCGCAGCGGCACCGGCAAAAGCACGCTGCTCAACCTGATTGCCGGCATCGACGAGCCGGACTCCGGCCGCATTTTTGTGGAGGGCCAGTGCGTCACTGACTTGTCGGCGCGCCGCCGCACCGAGTTCCGCCGCGACCACATCGGCTTTGTGTTCCAGTTCTTCAACCTCATTCCCACGCTGACCGTGTATGAGAACGTTGCGCTGCCCGCCGAGCTGGCAGGCGGTGTGCACGCACGCGCCGTCACAACGCGCGCGCTGCAGCTGCTGGAAGAAGTGGGCCTGGCGGCGCGGCGCGATGCATTCCCGGACAAACTTTCCGGTGGCGAGCAGCAGCGCGTGGCAATTGCGCGCGCGCTGGTATGCGACCCGCGCCTGGTGCTGGCGGACGAGCCCACTGGCAATTTGGATGAAGCCAACAGCCAGCTGGTGATGGATCTGCTTGACCGCGTGACGCGCCGCGACGGGCGCAGCCTTTTGATTGTCACTCACAGCCGGCGCGTGGCGGCGCTGGCCGACCGCGTCTTTAATATTACCCACGGCCGCCTCGAGCCGGACGCGGGTTAAGGTGCTGACCCGCACTCTGCTGCTCACTGGCGTGCGCGACATGCAGCGCCGGCCCGTGCAACTGGTGCTGATGCTGCTGGGTGTGGCGCTTGGCGTGGCGGTTGTGGTGGCCATCGACCTTGCCAACACCAGCGCCAGCCGCGGCTTTGCGCTCAGCGCCGAAACAATTGTGGGACGCGCCACGCATCAAATTCGCGGCAACTCCGGCGTGGTGCCGGAAGGCATTTATCGCCAGCTGCGCACAGAGCTTGGCCTGCGCGCAGCCGCACCGGTAATTTCCGGCACGGTGCTGGCGCCAGACTTGGACGGGCAGCCGCTGCGCATCATGGGCATTGACCCATCCGCCGAGGCGCCCTTCCGCAACTTCCTTGGCACAGGCGGCGCGCTGCCGGTGGACTTCACCGGCTTTTACACGCAGCCCAACAGCGTTGTGGTGCCCATTGGGCTGGCGCAGCGCTACGGCCTGACACCCGGCGGCCAGTTGCGGCTGCTGGCCAATGACCGCGAAGTGCGCGTCAATGTTTGGGCGGTGCTTGACCCCGGCACGGACGGCTTGCGCCGCGCACTGGATGGCATGCTGCTGATGGATGTGTCCACGGCACAAGAGCTGCTGGGCATGCAAGGCAGCCTGTCCTATGTGGATTTGATTGCGGCGCAGCCCGAGCTGCTGCTGCTGCAAAAGTGGCTGCCCGCCACCGTGCGCCTGGCGCCGGCCACAGAGCAAACCAAAACCATCGGCAACCTGGCCGACGCCTTCCAACTAAACCTGTCTGCGCTCAGCCTGCTGGCTTTGGTGGTGGGCATGTTTCTCATTTACAACACGGTGATGTTTTCGGTGGTGCAGCGCCGCGCGGTGCTTGGCACGCTGCGCGCCCTGGGCGCCACCGGCCAGCAGCTGTTTGCGCTTGTGATGCTGGAAGCAGCTGTCATTTCCGCCGTGGGCGCAGCCGCCGGTGTGGGCTTGGGCTGGGTGCTGGGGCAGAGTGCGGTGCGCCTTGTAACGCAAACCATCAACGACTTGTACTACGTGAGCACCGTGCGCGATGCGCCGCTGGCCGCCTTCACGGTTGCCAAAGGCGTGCTGCTGGGCATTGGCGCAAGCCTGTTTGCCGCTGCGCTGCCGGCTTATGAGGCGGCGCGCGTTGCGCCCGTCACCGCCATGCGCCGCAGCTCGCTGGAAGACCGCGTGCGCGGGCAAATTCCGCTGCTAAGCCTGATCGGCGCACTGCTAATTGGCTGCGGTGCGGGCGTGCTGTTTGGCGTTCCCACTTCGCTGGTAGCCGGCTTTGCGGGCATGTTTATGATTGTGCTGGGTGCGGCGCTGCTGGTGCCGGGCACCACACTGCTGCTGATGCATGTGGCGGGCTTTGCGCTCGGGCGCATTGTGGGCACGCTGGGGCGCATGGCCGCCCGCTCGGTAAGCAAGTCGCTCAGCCGCACGGCTGTGGCAATTGCCGCACTGATGGTGGCCGTAAGCGTCACACTGGCTGTGAGCATCATGACGCGCAGCTTCCGTGACACCGTCATCAACTGGCTGGAGCTCACCCTCAGCGCAGATCTTTTCATTACCGCGCCGGTCATCGGCACCACCGGGCCGGCATCCACGCTGTCTGCCGCGGTGCTGCCCAGCGTGCGCGCGGTGCCTGGCGTGCAAAGCGTGGAGACCATCCGCGCCACAACCGCTTTCAGCCAGTTTGGCGAGGTGCGCCTGGCAGTGTTTGATGCGCGCATGCAGCGCGACCGGCGTGTGTACCGCTTTGAAGCCGGCACGCCGGAGCAGATTTGGGATGCGGTGCAGGCCGGCAGCGTGCTGGTGAGCGAGCCGTTTGCCTACCGCCACGCGCTGCCGCGTACTGGCGCCAGCGTAACACTGCACACCGATCACGGCGAGCAAATTTTTCCGGTGGCAGCCGTGGTGTATGACTACGCCTCCGACCAAGGCGTGGTGTTCATGGCGCGCGCCGTGTATGACCAGTATTGGGATGACCGCGGCGTGACTTCGCTGGCGGTGTCCGTTGCGCCCGGCTACACGCCGGATGGCGTGGCTGCCAGCCTGCGCACTGCACTGGCGGGCAGTGCGCTCAGTGTTGTATCCAACCGCGCGCTGCGCGAGCAGGCGCTGCTGGTGTTTGACCGCACCTTTGCCATCACAGATGCGCTGCGCGTGCTGGCGGTGCTGGTGGCATTCATTGGCGTGTTGAGCGCATTGATGGCGCTGCAGCTGGAGCGCACGCGTGAGCTGGCCACCATGCAGGCCGTGGGCCTCGGGCGTGCGCAGCTCAACGGCCTGGCACTGATGGAGACGGGCCTGATGGGCGCAGCTGCCGGCCTGTTCTCGCTGCCCACCGGCTATGTGCTTTCCTACGTGCTCATTTATGTCATCAACCTGCGCTCGTTTGGCTGGACCATTCAAATGCAAGTGCCGGCGCTGCCGTTTGCGCAGGCGCTGCTGCTCAGCATTCTGGCTGCGCTGCTGGCAGCCGTGTACCCGCTCTGGCGCCAGCACCACATGCCCGTGGCAGCCGGCTTGCGCCAGGAGTAGGCAGCCGCCAACCCGCCAATGCGCGCCACAATTGCAATCGGGTTTGCCGTGCTGCTGGCTGCGGGCGCTGCGTGGCTGTGGGCCGCGCCGCCGCCAGCCGCCGCCGTACCGCAGCTGCAGCTAGCCAGCGCACCGGTTACGGGCTTTGCCAAGGCCTACGCGCCGCGCAGCTTTCAGCTGCCGCTGGACAACGGACCGCATGCGGACTTTCAAACCGAGTGGTGGTATTACACCGGTAATCTGCAAGACGCAGCCGGCCGGCACTTTGGCTACCAGCTTACATTTTTCCGGCGCGGGCTGACACCCGGCGCAGCCCCGCCGCGCACATCCGGCTTTGCCACCAACCAAATTTATTTTGCGCACTTTGCCATAACGGATGTCGCCGGCGACAAGCATCATTTTGCAGAGCGCTTTAGCCGCGGCGCTGCGGACCTGGCCGGCGCCAGTGGTGCGCCCTACCAGGTGTGGCTGGAAGACTGGCGCGCAGACAGCCTGAATGCAGACGGCACACGCCTGCAGCTGCACGCCAAGGAAGGCGACTTTGCGCTGGACTTGACGCTTGACACGCGCAAGCCGATTGTGGCGCATGGCAACAGCGGCCTCAGCCCCAAGAGCGCGGAAGCCGGCAACGCATCTTACTACCTCAGCTATACGCGCATGGACACAGCCGGCACTATCACCCTCAACGGCGCAGCCAGCGCCGTGGCTGGCACCAGCTGGTTTGACCACGAGTGGAGCACCAGCGCCCTCGGACCCAAAGCCGTGGGCTGGGATTGGTTCAGCCTGCAGTTGGATGACGAGCGCGAGATCATGTTCTTTCAGATGCGGCGCGCAGACGGCACGCTTGAGCCGGTGTCCGGCGGCACCCTGGTGGCGGCCGATGGCAGCACACGCCGGCTGGCAGCCGCCGATGTGCAGCTGAGTGTGGCGGACACCTGGCGCAGCGCAGCAACCGGCGCCACCTATCCTGCCGCGTGGCGCGTTGTCATTCCGTCTGCACAGCTGGACTTGCGCGTGCAGCCCTGGCTGGCGCAGCAAGAGATGCTGGTGAGCTTTGCGTATTGGGAGGGCGCCGTGCAAGTCAGCGGCACAAGCGCGGGGCAAGCCATCACCGGCAATGGCTATGTGGAACTGACCGGCTACGCCGGCAGCCTGCAGGGCCAGTTTTAATCCAGCGCGCTGCTGCGCAGCGCGCGGCCTTGCCCTACAATTAGCGCGGCTGCCCGCACCCCGGCAGCTGCCAGCCCGGAGGCCCCATGAGCACTGTTCTCGCAGATTTGTTTGCCACCATCGTGTCACGGCGCACGCAGCCAACGCCCGGCTCGTACACCGCCGGCTTGTTTGCTGCCGGCGAAGATGAGATTGTGAAGAAGGTGGGCGAGGAGGCGATTGAGGTAGTGCTGGCCGCCAAGGCGCAGGGCAACGAACGCCTTGTGTCCGAGCTGGCTGACTTGCTGTATCACGCGCTTGTGCTGCTGGCTGCGCGCGGCCTTACGCTTGCCCAGGTGGAAGCCGAGCTGCAGCGCCGCGCTGCGCACTAGCGCGCAGCCGCAACCGATCTGCCAATGGACGTTTATCTTTTTGATGTGGATGCAGTGCTGCTGCATCCCGGCGGCTATCGCGCTGCATTGCATGCCACACTGCGCCACTTTGCGCAGCAGCTGGGGCTGTCCACTCCATTGCTGACGGCCGGGGAAGTGGAGGTCTTCGAGGCGCACAGCATCATCAGCGAGTGGGACATCTCCGCAATCTGCATGGCTGCGGTTGTACTGGAGGGGCTGCTGGCTGCACCGGCACTGGCGGTGCCCGCCACATTGGCAGCCGCGCTTGCCGCGCTGCGCAGCCACGGCGCACTGCAGCCAACCATCAACCATGCGCTGCTGGCGCGCCGCACGGCAGCCGCCCTGCGCCCCGGCGAGTATGCCGCACAGGCCGCCGCCCGCATTCTCGCCGGCGACTTGCGCGTGGCAGCTGATGCGCGCAGCGCTGCCCTATGCGCGCTGCTGGACCACATCCTGCTGCACACCCGCGACCCGCAGCAATCGCTGACCTTTAGAATTTTTCAGAATTACACACTGGGCTCCAGCGCATACAGCGCGTGCTACGGCTTGCCGGCAGCATTCACAGCACCCGGCACGCTTGCCGTGGAAGACCGGCCGGCGTTGGATGCCAAATGGGCGGATGAAATACTTGCTGCCGTGCAGACGGACGCACTGCACGCCGTGATCTACACTGCACGCCCATCTCTGCCGCCAAGCGCAACAGCTGCCAGCGCCGGCCACTATTCTGCAGAGGCGGAGCTGGGCGCGCGCATGGTGGGGCTGCAGTCACTGCCCGTGGTGGGCGTTGGCTCCATGCAGTGGCTGGCTGCCACAATCAGCGGCGATGCTGCGGAGTTTTCCAAGCCGGCACCGCTGCACGCACTGGCTGCCATTGCGTGTGCGTTGTTTGCCCCGGCAGCGGATGCACTGCGCGCAGCGCACGAGCTGCTGCACACGCGCCAGCTGCCGCCATTGATGCAGGCGCTACGCGGGCAGGCGCTGCGCGTGGTGGTGTTTGAAGACTCAGCGCGCAGCATCCAAGGCACGCAAGCGGCGGGAGCCATACTGCAAGCCGCCGGCGTGCCCGCCAGCGTGCTGGGCTGCGGCATTGCGCAGAGCGCCGCCAAGCGCGAGCAGCTTGCTGCCGTCGGCGCGCAGCTCTATCCGGATGTGAATGCAGCGCTGGCCGCCGTGCACCGCGCGCCGCGCGCCTGAGCAGCGCCTACCGGCCCAGATCCAGCTGGCGCACCACGCCCACAACGGCGTTGGCCGTCAGGTCCAAAGCGCCAGTGTCAATCACCTGTGGCGTATCGTACTGCGTGTGATACGCAAGCTCGGCTTCGGCGCTGCCGCTGGTCTGCAGGCCGCTGGCGGCAATGCCGCGCTGCAAAAACGGAAGGTAGTCCGCGCTGCGCAGCGTATACCAAATTCCATTTGCGGCGGAGTGCGCTATGCGGATGGCCTTGTTCAGGCGCACACTGGTGGCGTACTGCCACAACACGCCGTCACGCGTAATGAAGCGCAGCGCACTGCCCGCGCCCACCATGTCCAGGTTGAGCATCAGCACCTGCGGTGCGCCGCGCGGCAGCTGCGCTGCGCGCGCAGCCGCCCCGTGCATGCCGGTTTCCTCCGCGCCGGTAAGGCAAAACTCAAGCTGCGTGCCGCGCGGCGGATGCTTGGCAAAGTGCTCGGCCACCGCCAGCAGCACACCCACGCCAGAGGCATTGTCATTGGCGCCCGGCGAATGCGTGGCTTGCTGCGGCCGCAACGAATACAGCTCCATGCCCAGCCGCCAGCCCGCCAGCAGTGTGCCCGCCAATATTGTTGCGGCAAGCACCACTTTGGGCAGTGGGATCACCAGCCGATCTGCAACCGCCAGCAGCGCCAAAAAAATTGCGTAGCGCTGCGTGTAAAACGTTGTCTGCGCCGCGTAGCCGCGCCACACGCCGGACTGAAACACGCCGTTGCGCGCGCTGTCCAGATGCGCACATACAATTAGCAGCGGGCTGCCGTCCGGCGCTGCCTGCGCCGGATGCGCGCACAAGTTTGCACTGGCGGCAGTGCAGCGCTGCCAGCGCGTGCGCAGCCGCTCTATGTCCGGCAGCACTGCCACCAGCAGCGGCATGAGCAGCGCCAGCCACGGCAGCGCCTGCCACAACGCCGATGCCAGCAGCAGCACGGCACTGACCACCGGCTCCAGCAGGTTCACCCGCACGGGCGGCGCAAACAGCACCGCCTGCCGCTCCACGCGATAGCCCCAATTTTCCAGCTGCGCGGCGGCATACGTGCGCGCTTGCTCCTCTGCTGCGCTGCCCGCCGGGCGCGGCCCAATCTGTTCGCAAAGGTGGCGGATGTGGCGCATGGCTGCGACCGACAATGCCGGCTCCTTTTTTGAAAATGCGAGCATGCTAGCCGGCCGGCTTGGCGCAGACGGTAACAAAACGCGCCACGGCATATGTAAACAATGGCGACTGGTGCTGAAAGGCTGCCAGCGGGCGGGCGGGCAGCTGCGCCAGCAGCCGCTGCTGCTGTGCGTGCTCGGCTGCGCCCTGGTTGGCAATGATCAACAGCCCGCCGGGCCGCAGGCTTGCCCATACGCTGCGCAGCAGCGCATCCGGCAAAAACGCGGGGCGCGGCAATCCCCAACGCAGATGGTCGCCGCAAAACAAAAACGGAAACAGCAGCGTTATCAAATCGTACTCGTGCGGCTGTGCGCCAAATGTATGCGGCACATATTCCAAGTCCGCCAGCGCCCGCATGTTTGCCAGCGCATGGTCATAGCGCGAGTAGAAGTCTGCATACACGCGATATGCGTCGGCTTCAAAGCCACGCAGCTGTACGGCGCGCCCGTCCGGCGCGTGCCAGTAGCGCAGCAGCGCGTGCAGCGCTGGCACATAGTTCCACGCGGCACAGCCCACATCCGCTGCGCGCACTAACGCCGGCAGCGGCGCGGCGGCGCAATCTAGCGCGCGCTCCAGCAGCTCAAGGTAAAAAAGATTTTCACGGTAGTTGTCTGCACGGCTGTCCGCATGCAGCTGCTGCAGCGCATACGCATACAGCAGGCGCGCGGCTGTGCCTTCAGCCTGCCCGCGGTCCAGCAGCGGCAGGCCGGCAAAGAGTGCTTGTTTGGACTCATTCGGCACGCGCAAGCCATTGCGCCGCCAGCGAACCCACTCGCGCAACGGATAGTCAATGGAATTGCGCAGCGCATCCAGCATCTGCAGCGATTATAATGGGCATGCTCAGCAAGCGCGCTGCGCCAGCCGATCACGGCCATGCGCCTGCACGCCTTGCGAAGCGCCAAACTTTAGCCGCCTACCGGCGCCGCCACTGCCCGTTGCCAACAAAGCCTGTCCAGCTCTCTGCACGCGATGCGCGCCAACTTGCACTTGCCGCGCAGGGCTTTGGCGCTGCCCGCCCCAAAGGCGCGGTGACGCAGCGCCACCTGCAGCAATTGTTCGATCGCGTCGGCGTCATCCAAATCGACTCGGTGAATGTGCTTGTGCGCAGCCAGGAGCTGCCGGTCTTTGCACGCCTCGGCCCGCACAACCGCAGCCTGCTGCCGCGTGCCGTGGAATCCGGCGCGCTCTTTGAGTATTGGGCACATGCGGCCGCGCTGGTGCCCACCAAGCATCAGCATCTGTTTCGCTGGCGCATGGAACAGGGTCGCTCGCCCTCGATGGGAGGACCCCTTACCAGAATGCATCGTGGCAAAAAGACATACGTTGACTTCGTGCATCAGTACATTGTGGAAAACGGGCCGGTTGTGGCGGGGGATCTTTCACAGCGCACCACGCCCAAAGGAAAATGGTGGGACTGGGACGCGGCCAAGCTTGCGCTCGAGTATTTATTTTTGGTTGGCCGCTTAAGTGCGCGGCGGCAGGCAAATAACTTTGCGCGCGTGTACGACCTGCCCGAACGCATTTTGCCCGCCAGCGTTTTGGCAGCACCCACACCCAGCCCGCACGCTGCCCAAACGCAATTAATTACGCTCGCAGCCCACAGCATGGGCGTTGCCACCGCCAGCGATCTCGCTGACTATTACCGCCAGAAACTCACCCCCGTAAAGCCAATCATTGCAGAGCTGGTGGAAGCCGGAACCCTGCTGCCCGCCACAGTTGAGGGCTGGAAAGAGCCGGCATATTTGCACTGCGCGGCCGCGCCAATAAAACCAGTGGAAGCTTGTGCGCTCCTTTCGCCCTTCGACTCGCTGGTGTGGAACCGGCAGCGTTCGGAGCGGCTTTTTAATTTTCGGTATCGCATTGAAATCTACACGCCCCAGCCGCAGCGCAAGTTTGGCTATTACGTGCTGCCCTTTTTGCTTGGGGACACGCTGGTTGGCCGCATGGATCTCAAAGCGGACCGGGCAACTGGTGCACTGCGCGTGCAGGCCGCGCACCTCGAGCCCGGATGCAAGGCGGGCAGTGCGGCCGCGCAGCTGGCGCACTTGCTGCCGGAGATGGCTGCATGGCTGGGGCTCGAGCGTGTGATCGTGGCGGCGCGCGGCAATCTGGCGCACGCGCTCAGGCAGGCACTGTAAGCCATGCGTGCAATGCGACCGGCCAGCCAACTTCAACGCAGCTGCCTGCGCCGCTGCTGCTGCACCAACCAAATTTATTTGCACTCGCGGCCGGCCGCATCACGTGCGCACCGGTTGCGCCGTTGCGTACGCAATTGACGGCGCAAGGCAGCCGCATGCGCGGCATGCTGCTGGTGGCGCTGGCCGCTGCCAGCTGGGGCACCATCGGCGTGGCCGTGGCACTGCTCAACCGCATCACAACCGCAGACGCATTCTCCACGGGATTTTGGCGCATGGCCATCAGTGCGCCCGCACTGGTGCTGCTCAGCCGCTGGCTTGCCGGCGCAAACTTCTGGCGCGTGCAAGCGCGCGATTGGCTGCACATCGGCAGCATCGCCACCGCGTTCGCCGCGTATCAGGTTTGCTACTTTGCTGCCATTGCGCGCATTGGTTTGTCCAGCGCCGTCATGCTCAACATTTGCAGCGCACCGATTTTTGTGGCGCTGCTCGCAGCGCTGCTGCTGCACGAGCGGCCGGGTTGGGCAGAGGCGGCACTGCTGCCACTGGCGCTCTGCGGTGTGTGGCTGCTGGTGCGCGCCAGCCCGGCCGCCGGCCCGCCCGCTGCCCGCATTGCCGGCGCACTGCTGGCTCTGGCTGCCGGCCTGTGCTACAGCGTGGTTGCGGTAAGTGCGCGCGCGCTGGCACCGCGCTATCACCCGCTGCAACCGGTGGCCCTCGCGTTTCCGCTGGGCGCACTGCTGCTGCTGCCCTTTGCGCTGCAGCGCGGCCTGCAGTTTGCATACCCGGCCAATGGCTGGCTGCTGCTGCTGTACATCGGATTAATTCCCACCGTGGGCGGCTACGGCCTTTACTTGTGGGGGCTGCAAACCACACCCGCCGCGGTTGCAGCGATCATTGCGCTGATTGAACCACTGCTGGGCGCCGGCCTTGCGCTGGGCTTGCTGGGCGAGACTCTCAGTCCCGCTGCGGCAGCTGGAGGCGCACTGCTGCTGGCCAGTATTTGCGCGCTGCTGCTGTTGCATGCGCGCCCAAGCACGCGCCCTGCGCCACCGTAATCTACAGCGCCTGCATTTGTGGCACGCTGCTTGCCGGCGCAAATGCCCGGGCAGCGCCCAAATAGCGGTGCGGTAAACTTTGCCCGGCAAGGCAGACTGCTGCTGCCAAACAATCATGAAAACAATTATCAAAGGCGGCACCGTGATCACAGCCGCGGACACTTTTGCAGCAGACCTGCTGCTGGAAGGCGGGCGCATTGTGCAGATGGGCGCCAATTTGCCGGCAGCTGGCGCGCGCGTGGTTGACGCCGGCGGAATGCTGCTGCTGCCCGGCGGCATTGATGTGCACACGCACCTCGAGCTGCCCTTTTTTGGCACCGTGGCCGCCGATGATTTTTACACCGGCCAGCGCGCTGCGGCTTTCGGCGGCACCACCTCGCACATCGACTTTGCCATCCAGCACAAGGGCGAGAGCCTGCACCAGGCAGTGGAAAACTGGCAGCGCAAGGCGCAAGACAAAGCCGTAATTGACTACGGCCTGCATGTTGCCATTACAGACCTGAACGACACCGTGATGGCCGAGATCCCGTCATTGGTGAGCGCCGGCGTAACCACCCTTAAGTTGTTCACAGCGTACAAGGGCGTGTACCAGGTGGACGATGCCACGCTCTTCCGCGCCATGCTGAAGGCGGCTGAGGCCGGCATGCTGGTGATGGTGCACTGCGAAAACGGCGACGTGATTGACTTCCTGATCCGCGACAATGTGGCGCACGGCAATCTGGCAACCGAATACCACGCGCGCAGCCATCCCGCATGGGCCGAGGCTGAGGCATCGCTGCGCGCGATTGCACTTGCGGGTATCGCCAAGGCACCCCTGTACATTGTGCACATGACCTGCGCTGAGTCGGTGGACCAGCTGCGCTACGGGCGCGCGCGCGGGCTGCCGGTTATGGGCGAAACCTGCCCGCAGTATTTGTTCTTCACAACCGACAACCTGCGCCAGCCGGACGGCGCAAAGTATGTGTGCTCGCCGCCAGTGCGCACGGCTGCGGACAATGAGTATCTATGGCAGGCGTTGAGCGCCGGCCACTTGCAAGTGGTGGCCACGGACCATTGCCCGTTCCTCTTTGATGGCACGCGCGCCATCACATATGAAGGCGAAAGCTACCAGAAGCCCGGCAAGGAACTTGGCGCCGGCGACTTCTCAAAGATCCCCAATGGCATGCATGGCATTGAAGACCGCCTGCTGCTGCTATGGACTTATGGCGTGAACACTGGCCGCATCACGGCCAACCGCTTTGTGGAGCTAACCGCAACCAACCCGGCCAAAATTTTTGGCTTGTATCCGCGCAAAGGTACGCTTGCGCCCGGCTCTGATGCGGATGTGGTGGTGTGGGACCCGGCCGCCGAACTGACGGTTGACTGGCGGCAAATGCACATGCGCGTGGACCACAACGTATACGACGGGCGCCGGCTGCGCGGCCGGCCGCGCCAGGTGTTTGTGCGCGGCGAGCTGCTTGTGGATGGCAGCGCCTGGCATGGGCGGCGCGGCTCCGGTGCTTTTCTGCAGCGCAGCAGCCACGCCCCGGTAATTTAATTCTGTGGTGGGCAGCCAGCCGCATGGCGGCAGCGCGCCCGCATAATCATCCAGCCAGCTTGGCAAAAGGTTGCATCCATGAATCAGTCTGAAATCATCGCAAAACAAAAAGAGTACCTGTGGCCCAATCACATTTTGTACTACACCGACCCGCTGCCGCTTGACCATGGCGAAGGGCTGTACGTGTGGGATGTGGAAGGCAACCGCTACCTGGATTTTTTTGGCGGCATCCTGACTACCAGCGTGGGCCACAACCATCCGCTGGTGGTGGAGCGTGTGCGCGAACAAGTGGGGCGCATCATCCACTCATCCACGCTCTACCCGCACCAAAACCATGTGGCGCTGGCGGAGAAGCTGGCGGCGCTGGCGCCCGGCGCTTTGCAGACCTCGTACTTTACAAACTCCGGCACCGAGGCAAACGAGACGGCAGTGATGGCGGCGCGCACGCATACCGGCAATCAGGAGATTGTGGCGCTGCGCCACGGATACAGCGGGCGCTCTGCGCTGGCAATGTCGCTTACGGCGCAATC
>Ga0208960_1000664_pt1 | contig 19161 bp, 9 predicted proteins | sample GreLakmeON33MSRF_FD_187703 | JGI IMG/M metagenome (GOLD analysis project Ga0208960, IMG submission 187703) | Freshwater lentic microbial communities from great Laurentian Lakes, MI, USA - Great Lakes metaG ON33MSRF (SPAdes) | ecosystem: Environmental > Aquatic > Freshwater > Lake | place: Great...
CGCCCGCCGTGTTGAAGCGCTTCCAGAAGAGCGAGAGCACGATGACCGGCAGGTTCGCGCTCGCCGCGACGGCGAAGGCCAGGCCGACGAGGAACGCGACGTTGATAGTCTGCAACTTGATGGCGAGCAGGATGGCCACCGCGCCGACGACGAACGCCGCGATGCGGGCCACACGGACTTCCTCGCCGGGGGCGCGCTCCGTGCCGTGGTGGAGGACGTTCGTGTAGAAGTCGTGCGCGAAGCTCGTGCTGGCGCTGATGGTGAGGCCGGCGACAACCGCGAGGATGGTCGCAAAGGCCACGGCGCTGATGAACGCGAAGAAGATTTCGCCGCCGAGCGCCTTGGCCAGCAGGGGCGCACTCATGTTCTCCACGCTGATGTTGGCGGGCGTCAGGATGGTGGCCGCGCCGAAGCCGAGGAAGGTCGTCATGATGTAGAACGCGCCGATGATAGCCATCGCCCACACGACGCTGATGCGCGCGGTCTTCGCGTCCGGCACGGTGTAGAAGCGCACAAGGACGTGCGGCAGCCCGGCGGTGCCGAACACGAGCGCGAGGCCGAGCGAGATGAGGTCAATCGGCCCCCAGCCCTTCGTGACTTCAAGGCCGAAGATGAGGCCGGGCTTGAGGAAGTCCTTGTGGACGACGACTCCGTCCGCGCCTACCACGGGGACTTTGCCGATGGCCTCGAAGAACTTCACGAAGCTGTAATCAAAGTGTTTCAGCACGAGGATGCTCAGGAAGAGCGAGCCGCTCATGAGCAGGATGGCCTTGATGATTTGCACCCAAGTCGTCGCCAGCATCCCGCCGAAAACGACATAGACAATCATCAGCACGCCGACGCCCGTGACGGCCCATTCGTAGCCCACGCCGGGGAGCAGCAGTTTCACCAGCGCGCCTGCGCCGACCATTTGCGCAATCATGTAGAAGGTCGAGACGGTGAGCGTGGAGAGCGCGGCCATCGCGCGCACGGGACGCGGGCTGAGGCGGTAGGCGAGCACGTCCGCCATCGTGTATTTGCCGGCGTTGCGCAGCGGTTCGGCGACGACCAGCAGCACGGTGAGATACGCCACCAGCCAGCCGACGGAATACATGAAGCCGTCGTAGCCCTTGAAGGCAATCATCCCCGCGATGCCGAGGAAGCTCGCCGCGCTCATGTAGTCGCCCGCGACGGCGAGGCCGTTCTGCCACGCGGTGATGCCGCGCCCGGCGGCGAAGTAGTTGCTCGCGCCGGTGGACTTGCGCGCGGACCAGTAGGTGATGCCCAGCGTCACGAGGACGAAGGCGAGGAACATTCCGAGCGCGGGGGTGAATTGGAAACCGACGGGCGCGGCGGCGGGGGCGCTGGCGGCAGCGGCGAGGAGGAAGTTCATTTCGATTGGCCTCCCTTGGGCGGGTCGAGTTGCGCGATGATGGCGTTGGCCTGGTCATCGAACTTCGCCGCCTTGCGCACGTAAACGAACGCCACGGCCCACGCCATGAAGAACTGCGACAGTGCGAAGAGGTAGGCGACGTTCACCGGCCCGATGCGTTTCTCCATCAGCTCGGGGAACCAGCCGACCAGCACCGGCAGCGCGAAGTAATAGACCGTGAAGAACACCGTCGTCGGCACGATGAAGGCGGCCTTGGCCTTGAGCAGCGCGCCGAACTCCGGCATCGCCATGACGCGGTTCCAGTCCACCGGGTCCGCATCCTCGTCGGCGGTCTGTTCGTGGGCGGGCGGCGGGCTGGCGTGGCCGAGCCGCGCGACATCGGTCTCCGCGCCGACGGCAGGCGTTAGGTCGCGGTCAGGTGTTGGATTTTCAGGCATAACAATTGGAGAAGCGCGCGACAGGATGGGAACGGGGCGCGGGCAGGTCAAGGCGCGAGGGCAAAAGATTTCGAACCGAACAAGTTGAATCCCACCGCCTCCCGCCCCCGTCTGCTTTCCGTGCTGTTGTTCCCGTGGGTCGTGTTGAACGTCCGCCGAACTTTGTCCTAACCATGAACTGCAAAACCTTCCTCGCGCTGGCGGTTGCCGCCGTCGCCCTGTCCACCACCCCCGCCCGCGCCGACCTCGCGACGAGTGGCGACAAGTTGCTCCAACAGGAGCTCCGGCAGGAGCAGATCAAGGCCACCACCCAGCGCGTCGGCGTGCAGCTCGGCGCGGTCATTGAGGAATACGAGCGCAACGGCCTCGAAGGCGACGACGTGGTCGTGCTCCGCGCCATCCGCAGCGTGCTCGACAAGTTGACTGAGAAGGAAATCGCCCGCGTGGTCAGCCTCCTCCAGCAGACCCGCACCGGCATCGATGCCGACGCCACCCGACGCAACGCACTCGACGCCTTCGCCGGTCAGAAGGGCGTCACGGTCCAGCTCCGCGCGCTCCTCCTCGAATATCAGCGCCAGCAGATTTTGCAGGAAATCGCCTCCCGGTTCGCGCAGCTCGCCCGCCGTCAGGGTGAGAATCTCAAGGAAGTCGTCGGCCTCGCCACCTTGACCAAGGGCCGCGACGCCCGCCGCACTGAGACCGCGCACGTGGTCGCGCTCCAGCTTCAGGAGACGGAGCAGAGCACCATCGGCGACGAGGCGAAGATTGTGCTCACGAAGCTCGCGAAGGTCGTCGCCGCGATGGACGGCCCCGCCGCCGAGCGCCCACGCACCGCGTTGACGAAGGCCGAGGATTCCCGCCTCGCCGCCACGCTGGTGTCGGCCACGGGCGACTTGAAATCCGCCAACTTGCTCTCCGCCGCCGGCAACGAGAAGCGCGCGCGCGACGTGTTCCAAGACCTCGCCAAGCTGCTCCAGCCCGCGCGCGACAATCTCGAGGTGATGAAGCAAGCGGTGCGCGATTTGGAGAAGGCCATCGAGCAGCAGAAGGAAGTGAAGGAGGAGACCAAGCAAGCCACCCAGCCCAAGGCCGAGAAGACCGAAGTGGCCGAGGCCGAGAAGAAACAAGCTGAGGTCGTGGACAAAACCGATTCCATCCGCGAGGACGTGGAGAAGGCCGCGCCGAAGGCCGCTGAGGAACTCAAGGCCGCCGTCGAGAAACAGCAGGAAGCCCGCGCGCAGTTGCAGGATCCAGCGCCCAAGCGCACCCCGCAAAACGAGCCAGTCGCGACAGAAAAACAAGAGCAGGCCCTCGCCAAGATGGCCGAGGCCAAGCAGACCTTGGAAAAGCAAATCGCCATCGCCGAGGCCCAGCAGCAGAAGCCCAAGGACAAGCTCGCTGATTTGAAAGAGCTGAAGAAGAAGGTCGAGGAACTCGCCGCCAAGCAGGAGCAGGTGAAGGAGAACGCTGCGCAGGCCGAGAAGGCTGCCGCCGCCGAGAAAAAACCGGAACTGCTCGCCGAGCAGGCCAAAAAGCAGGAGTCCGTGAAGGCCGAGACGCAGCAGACGCAGCAAGACGCCGCCGCCAACGCGCCCGACGCCGCCAAGACCCTCGGCGAAGCCGCGCGCCAGCAGGAGAAGTCCCAGCAGGCTCTGGAGAACAAGGCCAACGCCCCGATGGCCCAGCAGGCCGCGAAGGACGCGCTCGACAAAGCCGTGCAGCAGCTCGATTCCCAAATCGCCAAGTTAGAGAAGGCCAAGGAGGACCTCGCCAAGCTTGATAAGCTCGGCCAGGAAATCGGGAAGATTATGCAGGAGCAGCAGAAGGTTTCGACGGACACCGCCAAGGCCGCCGAGAAGCCCGACAACAAGCCCGCCCCGCAGACCGCGAAGGAGCAAGGTGACGTTGCCGCGAAGACCGAAGCTGCCAAGGCCGACGCACAGGAACTCGCCCCCGAAGCCGCCAGCGCCCTCAACTCCGCGAAGGAAAACATGGCTGCCGCCAAGGCTGATTTGGAAAAGCCCGATGCCGCTGCCGCGCGTCCCGACCAAGCGAAGGCGATGGCCGACCTCCAAGCCGCCAAGGCCGCCGTGGACCAGAAGAAGCAGCAACTCGCCAACGAACTCGGCCAACCGCCGCCGAACAACACCCCGCAGCTCGCGAAGGCTGCCGAAGCCGTCGCCGCCGCGCAGCAGCAGGTGAATCAGGCGCTGGCAAAGCTGGACCAGCCCGCTGGCTTGCAGGAGGCCCTCAAGCAGAAGCAGCAGGAGATTGCCGCCGCGCTCGGTGAGAAGGCCAAAGCCCAGCCGCAGTCCAAGCCCGTCGCCGAAGCGAAGCAGGCGGCGGAGAAGGCTGCCGAGAAGCTGGCACAGAATGATTTGAAAGCTGCTGTCGGCGAGATGGCCAAGGCGCAGAAGGGCCTCGAAGCCGCGCAAGCCGAAGGCCAACCCGCTGGCGAGAAGCCCGACGGTGCCCCTGCGGACGCGAAGCCTGCCGATGCGAAACCCGGCGAAGGCAAGCCCGGTGAGGGTAAGCCCGGCGAAGGCAAGCCCGACGGTGCCCCGCAAGCCGCCAAGCCCCAGCCCTCGCTCCCGCAGCTCGCGAAGCAGCAGTCCGACGTGAAGGCCCTGACCGAAGCCCTCGCCGCGTCGCAAGCCGCGCAACAAGCCGCCCAGCCGCTCGACTCCGCTGCCCAGACCATTGCTCCACTGGCCGCCGGTGAGGCCGGCCCGCTCCCGCAGCAGGCGCAGGATGCGTTGCAGAAGGCGCTGGAGGCGCTCACCCAAGCCGCCGCCCAAGCCGAGGCCGGCAAAGCTCAGCCCGCGCAAGGCAATGCCGAAGCCGCCCAGCAGTCGCTCGCTCAAGCCGCCGCCGCCCTCGCCCTCGCTCAGGAAGGCGTCGGCCAGCAGCAGGCGCAGCAGGGCAAGGGAGAAAAGGGTCAAGGCGAGAGCCAGCAGAAGGGCAAGGGCCAGGCGAAAGGCCCCGGCGAGAGTTCTCCGCAGGCCAGCAGCAAGGAAGGCCAGGGCGACGGCAAGAAAGGCAATTTCGACGGCCAGGCTGGCACCGATGGCAAGGGCCGTGGTGACGTGAAGGGAGCCAGCGGCTTCCTCGGCCTCCCCACCCGCGACCGCAACGCGATTCTCCAAAGCCAGACCGAGCGCGCCCCCGAGGAATACAGCCCGCTCGTCGAGCAGTATCTCAAGAACCTCTCCGACTCCGCCGCACGTTCACGGAAGAAGTAGGCGATGGGCGCTGCCCTCTTTCCCCAGCGCTCGGCTCGCGTCCGGCGCGCAGGTTTCAAAGCCTGCTGTGTCGCCGATTTTCCAATCGCCAGGCCGCCCGAGCTTCCCGAGCGCGGCCGGCAAGGGGCACGCAGCGGTCTTGGAAGTTTTAGCTGCGGGTTCGCGACGGCGCTCCTGCTAGTCGCCCTAGTTTTCACGCCGTGTTTCGCCTCCGCCCACACCGCCTCGCTCACGCGGGTGGATGCGCAGCTCACGACGAATTCCCTCTCCCTCACGTTCCAGCTCAACCAGCCCGACCTCCTCCAGTTCCTGAATGCGCGGACGAACGACGCCATCATCCAGATGACCGAGGCCGAGGTCCGCACGCTCGCCCCGCGCATCGCGGACTACGTGCAGTCGCGCGTCCGCTTCGCGCTCGATACGAACGCGCCCGTGCGCGGCGCGCTCTCGAGCTGGCCACCCGCGCAGCTCACGTTGACTCGCGAGGAGCGGCCGGGTGAAGTGATGCCTGCTCCGCTGCCGCTCACGCTCCGCTGGGAAATCCCGCCGACCGCGAAGCAGCTCGAACTCTCGATCTCGCTCTTCGACACCGTCGGGTTTGCCGCACTGTTTGAAGTGCTCTTCCATCGCGGCCAAGGCATCCCGCCCGTGCTGCAACTCGTGCAATCGCGCCAGGCGATGGTGATAGACCTCGACGCGTTTCAGGAGGACACGCGCAGCACGCCGCCTCTACCCAACCCGGCTGGCCCCGCAGCCGCGCCTGTGCGAGGCAACTCCGTGTGGCAATTCATCGAACTCGGCTTCACGCACATCCTGCCCAAGGGCCTCGACCACATCCTGTTCGTCCTCGGCCTGTTCCTCCTCAGCCCGAAGCTCAAGCCGCTGCTGTGGCAGGTGACGGCCTTCACGCTCGCGCATTCCATCACGCTCGCGCTGGCGGTGCTGGGCATCTTCGCGCTGCCGGGGCGCGTGGTGGAGCCGCTCATCGCGCTGTCCATCGCGGTCGTGGCGATTGAGAACTTGTTTCACACCGAAGTTTCGCCGTGGCGCTGGGTCGGCGTGTTTGGATTCGGACTGATTCACGGCCTAGGCTTCGCCGGCGTGTTGAACGAGGTGAGTCTGCCGCGCGACCAAATCGGCGTGGCGCTGCTTTCCTTCAACATCGGAGTGGAACTCGGCCAACTCGCCGTCATCGCCCTCGCGTTCGCTGCGACGAAGTGGTGCGCCGACCGCGCGTGGTATGGCCCGTGGGTCCGCCGCCCCGCGTGTCTGCTCATCGCGCTCGCCGGCGTGGTGTGGACGGTGGAGCGACTGATGCGGACGTAATGCCATCGTGTGGAACGCCGCGATGACACACGTTCACGATGACCGTTCATCGCGCTCCCTCTCCCCCGCTGCCACGCGGTGCCACCATGAAGCTTTCCTCCGGCCTGCCGTCGGCTTATCGTCTCCCGAAATAACATGATGCTCATGAAATTCCTTGCCTCATCCGCCTGCGTTTTTGCTGCGCTCCTCGCCGCTGTTGTCTCCGCTTCCGCCCAACTCACCCCGCCCACGCCGCAGTCGGTCGTCGGTGCGCGGCAGCCAGCGCTCAGTCCCGATGGTAAGCGCGTCGCCTTTGTGTATCGCGGCGATGTCTGGGTCGCGGCGAGCGAGGGCGGGCGCGCGACGGCGCTCACGTCGCACGTCGAGTCGGACGCCTATCCGATGTTTTCGCCGGACGGCAAGTGGGTTGCCTTCGCCAGCAAGCGCAACGGTGGCTGGGACATCTTCGTCGTGCCGGCGGATGGCGGACCGGCGCAGCAAATTACTTGGCACAGCGGCGCGGAGTTGACCGGCGGCTGGAGTCCTGACGGCAAGCAACTGCTCTTCGCCGCGCGGCGCGAGTCCCCCAACTACGCGCTCTACGCGGTGGATTTGAAGACGCTCGGCACCACGCGTCTGACCGAGGACTACGCGGCGATGAACTACCCGAGCTTCTCCCCCGACGGGAAGTCCGTGGTCTATGGCCGCTATGGTTTCCCGTGGACGCGCCCGCGCTACGTTGGCGCGGCGGCGGCACAAATCTGGACGCTCAACACCGCCGATGGCCGTCGCAAGCCGCTCACCAACGACGACCGCCAGCACCTCTGGACGCAGTTCCTGCCGGATGGAAAACGCTTGGCCACCGTGACCGTCGGCGAGGTCACGCCCTCGGCGAGCACGCTGAAAGTCTCCGTCGGCAAGGTCACGGACAGCCCGGCCCGCACGCCGAATCTGTGGTTCTACGACCTCGACGGGAAGGGCAAACAGGTCACGCAGTTCACCGGCGGCGCGGTGCGCTGGCCCAGCGTGGCGACGAAGTCCGGCGACATTGCGTTCGAGTATGGGCCGGACCTTCACTTGCTGAAGAGCGGCGCGAAGCTGGCGACGAAAATCAAACTCGTCGTCAGCGCGGACGAGAAGCAGACCACGCGGCGGCGCGAGAAGTTGAGCACCGGCATCACCGAGGCCGAGTTATCGCCGGACGGCAAGACGCTCGCGTTCGGCTTGCGCGGCGACATTTGGACGGTGGCGATGGAGAAGGCCAAGGGCGTCGCGGGCCGCAGCGAGGAGTTCGCGCGGCGGTTGACGGAGTGGGTTGGCGACGACTCCGACTTCACTTGGTCGCGCGACGGGAAGAAGCTCTATTTCACCTCCGACCGCGAGTTCAACACGCGCATCTACGAAATGGATTTGACCACGCTCGCGGTGAAGCCGCTCTGGTCGCGCCCGGAGGAAGTCACGCGGCTGTCGCTGTGCCCGGACGGCAAGCACCTCGCGTTTTGGGTCGCGGGCGGCGAGGGCGGCCTCTTCACCCTCGCGCTGGCGGACGGCGCGACGAAGCGCGTGGTCCACTTACCGGGCACGCACTGGCGCACGTCGGGCGGCGGGGATTTCGCGTGGTCGCCGGACATGCAGTGGATTGCCTACACGCGCAAGGGCGAGAGCAAGGCGTGGAATATCTGGGTCGTTCCGGCGGCGGGCGGCGAGTCGAAGAACGTGACACGGCTCAACGCCACGCACGCGCAGCCCACTTGGTCGCCGGACGGCAAATTCCTTTTCTTCCAAAGTGACCGCGACGGCAGCGGCCTCTACGTCCTGCCACTCCAGCCGGAGACCGCGCGCATGACGGACACGGATTTCAAGTTCGAGAAGCCCAAGGACAAGGTGAAGGTGGAGATTGATTTCACCGATATCCAGCGGCGCATTCGCAAGCTCGCGTCGCAGAGTCCGACCGGTGATTTGACCGTCACGGCGGACGGCACCATCGCCTTCATGTCCGAGGGCGACGTGTGGACGGTGAGCTACGACGGCAAGGAAACGAAACGCGTCACCACGGGCGGCGGCAAGGCCGGCCTGCGTGTGCTCTCGGAGAGCAAGGCTGCGATGTTCGTGCAAAACGGCGAGGCGTGGAAGTTCAAGCTCGGCGATGCGAAAGGGCCGGAGAAGGTCACGTTCAGCGCGGACTTCGACCGCGATGTGAAGGCGGAGCGCAAGGCGGCCTTCACGCAGTTTTGGCGCAGCTACCACCACAACTTCTACGACCCGAACTTCCACGGGCGCGACTGGGAAGGCATCCGCAAACGCTACGAGCCGTTGCTGGAAGCGGTCGAGACGCACGACGACTTCTCCACCGTGTTGGGCATGATGATTGGCGAGCTGGAGTCCTCGCACAGCGAAGTCACCGCCGCCGCCTCCACCGTGCCCGAGCCGGTCACGCCGCACCTCGGCTTCACGTTTGACTACACGCACGCCGGGCCGGGCATCCGCGTGGCGGAGGTGCCCGCCGGTGCGCCGGGTTCCTACAAGCAGACTGAAATCAAATCCGGCGACTACGTGCTCGCCATCAACGGGCAGGACGTGACGTTGAACGAGAAGCTCTACCAGCTCATCAACGACCGGCAGGACCGCGAGTTCGAGTTCCTCGTGAACAAGGAGCCGAAGAAGGACGGTGCGCGGAAGGTGAGATACAAAGTTCTCACCGCCGCCGAGTGGGTCGCTCTGCAATACCAGAACCGCACCGAACGCCTGCGCAACTACGTCGAGAAGCAGACCGGCGGCAAGCTGGGCTACCTGCACATCAGCGCGATGGGCGGGGAGAACCAGACCCGCTTCGAGCGTGAGGCCTACGAATACATGAGCGGCAAACAAGGCATGATTCTGGACGTGCGCTTCAACAGCGGCGGCAACATCTCCGACACGCTGATTGATTGGCTGGAGCGCAAGCAGCACGGCTGGTATCGCCCACGCGACGAAGGCCCGGAGGCCGCGCCCAACCGCTCTTGGGAAAAGCCCGTCATCGTGCTGATGAACGAGCACAGCTACTCGAACGGCGAGATGTTCCCCTACGCCATGCGCCAGCGCGGCATCGCAAAAATCGTCGGCATGCCCACGCCCGGCTACGTCATCTGGACTTGGGCCATGCGCCTGACCGACGGCACCGGCGCGCGGATGCCGCAGGGCGGCGTCTTCCGCATGGACGGCACGAACATGGAGAACAACGGCGAGCAGCCCGATGTGCGCCTCTGGCTCACGCCGGAAGACTGGCTCACGCAACGCGACCCGCAGCTCGACAAAGCCATCGAGATGCTGCTGCCCACGAAGAAGGCCGAGGCGAAGTAGCATTGCGGAGTGTCCCGGCAGAACGAGGCTGCTGCGGACTTGAAATGGCGACTGAATTCCCCTTTGACCCGTCGCGCCCGCCTGCCTACGTTCGGCCCATGCCAGTCGCCTTGCCGCACGTCAGCGAGCATCGCCACGCGTTCACTTACTTGAACCCACGCGTGCGTGAGGGGCTGAACGTGGTCAGCCGTCGCTCGATGCTGAAGGCCGGCCTCGCGGGCATCGGCGGCTTGACCTTGCCGGACTTGCTCCGCCTGCGTGCGCAAGCTGCCGCGACTGGCCGCGCGATGGGCAGCAACAAGGCCGTCATTCTCCTCTGGATGGCCGGCGGTCCCAGCCACGTGGACATGTGGGATCCGAAGCCCGACGCACCCTCCGGCTATCGCGGGCCGTTCAAGACCATTCCCACCAAGCTCCCGGGCGTTCACCTCTGCGAGCATCTCCCCAAGCAGGCCGCGATGATGGACAAGCTGACGCTGATCCGCTCGATGGACTGCCGCGGCAGCAACCACCAGCCGAACATGGTGATGCAGACCGCCAATGTCCTCGCCGAGCCGCGCACGAATCCCGAGGCGAAGATGTATCCCGGCTTCGCGTCCATCGTCGCGAAGCATCGCGGCGCGAATCAGCCCGGCATGCCGCCCGCCGTCCACCTCAACGTCCGCGACCGGACGCATTTCGCGTGGGCGGGCTACCTCGGTCAGAAATACAATCCGTTCATTGGCGACAACGTCAGCCAGCTCTTTCAACTCCCCGGCGAACTCACGATGGATCGCGTGCGCTCGCGCCAGACGCTGTCTCAGCAAATGGATTCGCTCCGGCGCGACGTGGACAACTCCGGCTCCATCGAAGCCCTCGACCGCTTCGGCCAGCAAGCCTTCGACCTCGTCGCTGGTGGGCAGGCGCAGGCGGCCTTCGACCTGAGCAACGAATCGCAACGGGTCGTGGACCGCTACGGTCCGCACGATTGGTGTCGCAAGGCGCTGCTCGCGCGGCGACTCGTCGAGCGCGGCGTGAGCTTCGTCACGCTCGACCTCAGCAACCACTCCGCTTCCGGCACTTGGGACACGCACGGCGACAACATCCCGCCCTACGGCGGCATCTGGAGCGGCTTGCGTCCGCTGCTGCCAGTCTTCGACCACCTCTTCACCACGCTCGTCTCGGACCTCAGTGAGCGCGGGATGCTCGACGACGTGCTGGTCATCGCAATGGGTGAGTTCGGGCGTTCGCCTCAAATCGGCACGCAGGGCAGCACCGACGGTCGCAACCACTGGCCCTACGTCTCCTCCATCACGCTCGCTGGCGGCGGCTTCCGCCACGGCCAGGTCATCGGCTCCACCGACCGCGACGGCGGGCAAATTGCATCGCGTGCGCTGACGCCCGGCGATCTCGCCGCGACCCTCTTCCATCACATGGGCGTGCCCGTGGACGTGACCTACGAAGACCACCAGCGCCGCCCGCGCTTCGTGGTGGAACACGGCGAACCAATCCGGGAATTGATTTAGTCCCGCAGTCCGGCTTCAGCCTTTGCGGCGATCTCCTCGGAAATTCCAAGTCCAGATCGAGACCAACCTGGCGAGGTTTGCGATGCTGCTCGGAGCGTTGCGGGATGCACGCAACTGAGTTGGGTCTGATTTGGCTACGTCCTCCGTTTGGTCTTTTTCAGCAGTCGCACGCCGCTGATGACCATCAGCTTGTCCACCGCCTTGCACATATCGTAGATGGTCAGTGCGGCGATGGTCACGGCGGTCAGCGCCTCCATCTCCACGCCGGTCTGCGCCGCAATCTTCGCCGAGGCGGTGATGACCACGCGGTCGCGGCTGGCGGGAATCGCGAAGCTGACTTCGCAATGGGTGATGGGCAGTGGATGGCAGAGGGGAATCAACTCGCCGGTCTTCTTCGCCGCCAGAATTCCCGCGAGCCTCGCGGTGGCGAGGACGTTGCCCTTGGCGATGGCGTTGGACTCGATGAGTTTCAGCGTCGCCGGCTGGAGTTGGATTTCCCCGGTCGCGATGGCTTCGCGGAGCAGCACGGGTTTGGCGGACACGTCTACCATGCGGGCTTCGCCGGTGCGGGTGAGGTGGGAGAGGCGTTTCATGGTTTCAAAGACTGGCGGCCCATTCGCGGACGACACGCCGCACGTCCTCGCCGATGCGGAGCTTTGGTTGCACAAACTTTGGCGTGAACCACGGGAACGCGCCGAGCAGGTCGTGGGTCACGAGGATTTGCCCGTCGCAGTCCGGGCCGGAGCCGATGCCGATGGTGGCGAAGGGAAACTGTGCGGTGATTTCCTTCGCCACGGGCGGGGTGACGAGTTCGAGGACGACGGCGAAGACTCCGGCCTCGGCGAGCGCAGCGGCGTCATCGAGCAACTTGGCGCGGCCCGCGTCGTCCTTGCCCTTGATGCGGTATTTGCCGCCTTCCTCCAAGACATGCTGGGGCAACATGCCGAGGTGGCCCATGAAGGGAATTCCCGCCGCCTGAATGGCGCGGATCTGCGGAAGGATGTCGCGTCCGCCCTCGGCCTTCACGGCTTCGGCTCCGGCAGTCACGAGGCGTTGGGCACTAGCGACGGCTTGCGCGGGCGTCTCGTAGCTGTGATACGGCAGGTCGCCGACGAGGAGCGCGCGCGGGCGGGCGCGGGCGACGGCGCGGATGTGATGCTCCATCTCCGCGAGGGTGACGTGCGTGGTGTCCGGATAGCCGAGCACGACCATGCCGAGGGAATCACCGACGAGGATGATGGGAATGCCTGCCTCGTCGAGCAGTCGGGCCATCGGGTAATCGTAGGCCGTGAGCGCGCCGATACGCTGCCCAGCGGCCTTCATGGCGCGGAGGGTGTCAGGCGTGACTTTGGCAGTGGCGTCCACGGGAGGAGCAAAGCGCAAAGTAGGTCAGGCTTCCAGCCTGAGTTCCATTTGAAACGATCCGCACGAGCGGAAGATGACAGTCAGAAGGACAGGCGGGGCGCGCTTACTAGGCCAACTCGGTCTTGCCCATCAGGTAGCGGTCGCACTCGCGCGCGGCACCGCGGCCTTCGTTGAAGGCCCAGACGACGAGGCTCTGGCCGCGACGGCAGTCGCCGGCGGCGAAGACGTTCGGGAGGCTGGTCTGGAACTTGCCGTGCTCGGCCTTCACGTTGGAACGCGGGTCGCGCTCGACGGCGAGGGCATCGAGGAGCGGCTGTTCCGGTCCGAGGAAACCCATCGCCAGCAGGACGACTTGCGCTGGGACGATGCGCTCGGTGCCGGGGACGTTCTTCGGGATGAACTGCCCCTTCTCGTTCTTGCCCCACTCGATGTTCACGAGGTGGACGGCCTTGACGTTGCCCTTGCCGTCATCCTCGAACTTGGTCGCGGTGGTGAAGTAGATGCGGGGGTCGTCACCGAACCGGGCCTTTGCCTCTTCCTGACCGTAGTCCAGCTTGTAGGTCTTGGGCCACTCGGGCCAAGGGTTGTCCTGCGCGCGGTCCTGCGGGGGCTTCGGGAGGATTTCCACCTGCACGAGGCTCTGGCAGCCGTGCCGCATCGCGGTGCCCACGCAGTCGGTGCCGGTGTCGCCGCCGCCGATGACGACGACGTCCTTGCCAGCGGCGTTGATGGGCGGGGCCTTGCCGTCGAGAAGCGCCTTGGTGTTGCTGTGCAGAAACTCCATCGCGAAGTGAACGCCTTTGAGTTGGCGGCCCTCGATGGGCAGGTCGCGCGGCTTGGTCGCGCCGGTGCAGAGCACGACGGCGTCGAAGTCGTCCATGAGCTGCTTGGCGGTCACGTCTTTGCCCACCTCGCAGTTGCAGACAAACTTCACGCCTTCCTCTTCCAGCAGCTTGATACGGCGGAGGACAACTTCGTTCTTCTCCAGCTTCATGTTGGGGATGCCATACATGAGCAGGCCGCCGGGGCGGTCCGCGCGCTCGAAGACGAGGACGCGGTGGCCGGCTTTGTTGAGCTGCGCGGCGGCGCTGAGGCCCGCGGGGCCGGAGCCGATGACGGCGACCTTCTTGCCAGTGCGTTGCGCGGGCGGCTCGGGTTTGACCCAGCCGTTCTCCCAGCCGCGGTCAATGATGGCGTTCTCGATGTTCTTGATGGTGACCGGCGGCGAGTTGATGCCGAGCACGCAGGAGCCTTCGCAGGGCGCGGGGCAGACGCGGCCGGTGAACTCCGGGAAGTTGTTCGTCTTGTGGAGGCGTTCGAGCGCCTCCTGCCAGAGGCCGCGATAGACGAGATCGTTCCACTCGGGGATGAGGTTGTTGATGGGGCAACCGCTGGCCATGCCGCTGATGAGTTGGCCGGTGTGGCAGAAGGGCACGCCGCAATCCATGCAGCGCCCGCCCTGCTCGCGCAGCTTCGGCTCCGGCATGTGGTCGTGGAACTCGCGCCAGTCCGCCGTGCGCGCGAGCGGCGAGCGGTCAGCGGGAAGTTCGCGGTTGAATTCGAGGAATCCAGTGGGTTTGCCCATGAGTCAGTGGAGGAAAGTGGCTTTGGTGTTCGTTTGGTTGCGCTGTGTCGGTCGGTGCGAATCAACCGCCACCCACGCGCGAGGCGTCCTTGGAGTTTTCCTCGAAGGCGGCGTTGAGCGCGTCGTCGCCGGTGAGGCCCGCGGCTTGCGCTTTCTTGATGGCCTGGAGCACGCGCTCGTAGTCCTTCGGCATGACCTTCACGAACTTCGGCACGTTCGCGTTCCAGAGCGCGAGGACGTTGCGGCCCTTGTCGGAGCCGGTGTAGCGGACGTGCTTCTCAAGCAGCGCGCGCACATCGGCGATTTCGTCGGCGTTCTCCAGCTTCTGCAAGCCGACCATCTGCTGGTTGCAGTTGCGGGCGAAGGTGCCGTCCTCGTCGAGCACGTAGGCGACGCCGCCGCTCATGCCCGCCGCGAAGTTGCGGCCCGTCTTGCCGAGCACGATGACCGTGCCGCCGGTCATGTATTCGCAGCCGTGGTCGCCGACGGATTCGACGACCGTCTTGACGCCGGAGTTGCGGACGCCGAAGCGCTCGCCAGCCATGCCCCGGAAGTAGGCCTCGCCAGCGGTCGCGCCGTAGAGGGCGACGTTGCCGATAATCATGTTCTCCTCGGCACGGAACGTGGAACCGCCGGGCGGGTAGATGATGAGCTTGCCGCCGGAGAGGCCCTTACCGGCGTAGTCGTTGGCATCGCCTTCGAGACGAATGGTTACGCCGGGCGGGACGAACGCGCCGATGCTCTGGCCGGCGGATCCCTTGAAGTGCAATTGAACCGTGTCTTCCGGTAAGCCCGCTGCGCCGTGGCGACGGGTGATTTCGTTCCCGAGAATCGTGCCGACCACGCGGTTGACGTTCCGAATCGGGAGCTGCACGACGACCTTTTTCTTCTCATCAATCGCCGGCTTGCACGCGTCGAGCAGGTGCGTCATGTCGAGCGACTTCTCCAAGCCGTGGTCTTGTGCCAGCTGGCAGTAGCGGCCGACGCCATCGGCCACATCGGGCGCGTGCAGGATGCTGGAGAGGTCGAGACCGCGCGCCTTCCAATGTTCGGCGGCTTTGCGGGCTTCGAGGCGGTCCACGCGACCGACCATCTCGGCGATGGTGCGGAAGCCGAGTTGCGCCATGAGCTCGCGAACTTCCTGCGCGATGAAGGTCATGAAGTTGACCACGTCCTCGGGCTTGCCGGGGAAGAGGCCGCGCAGCTTCGGGTTCTGCGTGGCGACGCCGACGGGGCAGGTGTTCAGGTGGCAGACGCGCATCATGATGCAGCCCATCGCGACGAGCGGGCCGGTGGCGAATCCAAATTCCTCCGCGCCGAGCAGCGCGGCCATGATGACGTCGCGACCGGTCTTCAACTGGCCGTCCGCCTCGACGGCGATGCGCGAGCGGAGGTTGTTCAACACGAGCGTCTGGTGCGTCTCGGCGAGGCCGAGTTCCCACGGAATGCCCGCGTGCTTGATGGAGGTCTGCGGCGACGCGCCAGTGCCGCCGTCGAAGCCGGAGATGAGCACGACATCCGCGTGCGCCTTGGCGACGCCGGCGGCGATGGTGCCGACGCCGACTTCGGCGACCAGCTTGACGCTGATGCGGGCACGGCGGTTGGAGTTCTTGAGATCGTGAATCAGCTCCGCGAGGTCTTCGATGGAGTAGATGTCGTGGTGCGGAGGCGGGGAAATTAAACCGACACCGGGCGTGGAGTGCCGAACCTTCGCGATCCACGGATAGACCTTGGTGCCGGGAAGCTGGCCGCCTTCGCCGGGCTTCGCGCCTTGGGCCATCTTGATTTGCAGCTCGTTCGCGTGCGTGAGGTAGAGGCTCGTGACGCCGAAGCGCCCGGACGCGACCTGCTTGATGGCGCTGTTCTTCGAGTCGCCGCGCTCGTTGGTCCACGCGTAGCGCGCGGGGTCTTCGCCGCCTTCGCCGGTGTTGCTCTTGCCGCCGATGCGGTTCATCGCGATGGCGAGCGTCTCGTGCGCCTCGCCGGAGATGGAGCCGTAGCTCATCGCGCCGGACTTGAAGCGCTTCATGATGACCGCGACCGACTCGACCTCTTCGATGGGAATGGCCGTGGCGGGCTTGAACTCCAGCAGACCGCGCAAGGTGTAGATGTCCTTGAGTTGGGTGTTCACCAGCGCGCTGTATTCCTTGAAGGTCTTGTAATCCGCGTTGCGGACAGCCTTCTGGAGCTTGTGGACGGTCTGCGGGTTGAAGAGATGAATCTCGCCGTCCGCACGCCACTGATACTGGCCGCCGGCCTCGAGCGTGTGGCCGTTCGTGGGCCGGTCGGGGAACGCGTGCTCGTGGCGGGTGAGGACTTCCTTCGCGATGTCCTCGATGTTGATCCCGGCGACGCGCGAGGCGGTCCAGGTGAAATACTTGTCAATGACGGCGTCGCTCAGGCCGATGGCCTCGAAGATTTGCGCGCCGCGATAGCTCTGGATGGTGCTGATGCCCATCTTGGAGGCGACTTTCACGACGCCCTTCACGGCGGACTTGGTGAAGTTCTTCACCGCCGTCTTGTGGTCAATGCCGACGAGCAGGCCCTGACGAATCATGTCGTCCAGCGTCTCGTAGGCGAGATACGGATTGATGGCGCCGCAGCCGTAACCGATGAGCAGCGAGAAGTGATGCACCTCACGCGGTTCGCCGGACTCGAGCACGAGGCCGACGCGTGTGCGCGTGCCTTCGCGGATGAGATGATGATGAACGCCGGCCACCGCGAGCAACGCGGGGATGGGGGCGTTGTCCTTGTCCACGCCACGGTCGGAGAGGATGATGATGTTCGCGCCGTCCTTGATGGCCTTGGTCGCGGCTTCGCACAACTCGTCCATCGCCTTCTCCAAACCCGCCGTGCCTTCCGACGCTTTGAACAGCGTGGGCAGCGTGGCGGACTTGAAGTGCGGGTGGTTGAGGTGCTTGAGCTTGGCGAACTCCTCGTTGCTGAGGATGGGCTGCTTCAACTCGATGAGCCGGCAGCTCTCGGGCTGCGGATTGAGCAGGTTGCGCTCGGAGCCGATGGTCGTCTCGGCGCTCGTGACAATCTCCTCGCGGATGCAATCAATGGGCGGGTTCGTGACCTGCGCGAAGAGCTGCTTGAAATAGTTGTAGAGCAAATGCGGCTTCTGCGAGAGCACCGCGATGGGCGTGTCCGTGCCCATCGAGCCGACGGCCTCGACGCCGTCGCGCGCCATCGGGACCATCAGCATCCGCAAGTCCTCGAAGGTGTAGCCGAACGCGGATTGCCGGTGCAGCACGGTGTCGTGGTCCGGCTCCGGCAGGTGCGGCGCGTCAGGGAGCTTGTCCAGCTCGACCATGTTCTCGTTAATCCACTGGCGGTAAGGCTGGGACTTGCAAATGGCTTCCTTGATTTCCTCGTCGGCCACAATGCGGCCCAGCGCAGTGTCCACGAGGAACATGCGGCCCGGCTGGAGTCGGCCCTTGTGCAATACCCGTTCTGGCGCGATGTCCAAGACGCCGACTTCCGACGCCATGATGACGAGGTCGTCCTTCGTGACGTAGTAGCGCGAGGGGCGCAGGCCGTTGCGGTCGAGGCACGCGCCGATTTGCACGCCGTCAGTGAAAGCGACGGATGCCGGGCCATCCCACGGCTCCATCAGGCAGGAGTGATATTCGTAGAACGCCTTGCGTTCGTCGCTCATGGACTCGTGGTTCGTCCACGGCTCGGGGATCATCATCATCATCGCGTGCGCGAGCGGGCGGCCGCCGAGCACGAGGAGTTCAAGGCAGTTGTCGAACATCGCCGAGTCGGACCCGGTCGGGTTGATGATGGGGAAAATCTTCTTGATGTCCTTGCCGAAGAGGTCGCTCTCGAACATGGACTGGCGGGCGTGCATCCAGTTGATGTTGCCGCGCAGCGTGTTGATCTCGCCGTTGTGCGCGATGTAGCGATAGGGGTGCGACCGCTCCCAGCTCGGGAAGGTGTTCGTCGAGAAGCGCGAGTGGACCAGCGCCAGCGCCGACTCCATGTCCGGGTCGCGCAGCTCGGGGTAATACGCATCCACCTGCGCGGGCATGAGCATGCCTTTGTAAACGATCGTCCGGCAGCTCACGCTCGGCATATACCACTCCTGCGTGCCGCGCTCGCCGGAGTTGCGGATCTCGGTCAGCGCGCGCTTGCGGATGACGTAGAGCTTGCGCTCGAAGGCGAGTTCGTCCTTCGCCTTGCGGACGTTTCGCTCGATGAAGCACTGGCGAACAAACGGCTCCGTCGCGACCGCCGTGGGTCCGAGCGAGGAACTGTCTGTGGGCACCGTGCGCCAGCCGAGGACCGAGTGGCCCTCCTCCCGCACCACGCGCTCGAAGACGCGCTCGCAGTGGTGCCGGTCGGTCTCGTCCTTCGCCATGTAAATCATGGCCACGCCGTAGCGTCCGGGCGCGGGAAGCACGAAGCCGTTCTCCTTCGCCGCCTTGGTGAAGAACTTGTGCGGGAGCTGAATCAGGATGCCCGCGCCGTCGCCCGTGTTCGGCTCGCAGCCACACGCGCCGCGATGGTCGAGGTTGACGAGAATCTGGATGCCCTGCTGGACGACCTCGTGGGACTTCTTGCCCTTCATGTTCACGATGAAGCCGACGCCGCAGGCATCGTGCTCGAACTGAGGGTCGTAAAGTCCCTGCTTGGGCGGCAATCCCTGCCACCGCGCTTGCGTGCTCATTTGTTGGTCGTTCATCGTCACTGGCTGGCCGGCATTCATCCCGGCATGGAAAACTTCCCTCGCTATCAGAAAGGCTGGTTCAGTCTGGTCGCGCCGAAAAAGCGGCGCGACGGTAACAAACCACTTCGGGGGTGCAATGGCTTTTTATGTTTTGGACACCGCTGCGAGCATGGTCGCGCGCCATGTGTCTCGCGTCCATGGCCGGTGCTCTCGCATACGCAGAGGCTGTTTATCGGAGCAAGCTAAGCCCGGTCGCGGCGAGTCTAAAGAAATCCGACAAAGATTGAACTTTGCCCATCCCCGCCCACTCCTTATAAGAAACCCATGCTGCCGACG
>Ga0208960_1000665_pt1 | contig 19138 bp, 14 predicted proteins | sample GreLakmeON33MSRF_FD_187703 | JGI IMG/M metagenome (GOLD analysis project Ga0208960, IMG submission 187703) | Freshwater lentic microbial communities from great Laurentian Lakes, MI, USA - Great Lakes metaG ON33MSRF (SPAdes) | ecosystem: Environmental > Aquatic > Freshwater > Lake | place: Great...
CGGTCCGGAGTCCGTGAAGCAGACGCGCAAGATCGCGATTACGAAGGCCACGAAGCGGCTCGATTTCAAGGTCGAGCGGTGGATTGACGCGATGAAGTTTGGCTACATCTCCGGCGACCACCACATCCACGCCGCCGGCTGCGCGCACTACACAAACCCGACCGAGGGCGTCCACGCGCAGGACATGGTGCGGCACATTCTCGGCGAAGACTTGAAGGTCGGCGCGAACCTGACGTGGGGGCCGTGCTTCGATTATCAAAAGCAGTTCTTCACCGGCAAAGACGACCAGGTTTCCATTCATCCCTACGTGCTGCGCTACGACATCGAGGTCTCCGGCTTCGGCTCGCACCAGAGCGGACATCTCTGTCTCTTGCGGCTGAAGAATCAGGTGTATCCCGGCGGCGACTCGAAGAATCACTGGCCCACGCTCGGCTTGAACACGCTGCGCTGGGCGAAGGCGCAGGGCGCGCTCGTCGGCCCCGCGCACAGTGGTTGGGGCCTGACGCTCCCGACCGGCGACTTGCCCAGCTACGACCTGCCGCCCTTCAACGGCATCGGCGCGAACGAATACATCATGAACGTGACGCACCTCGTGCCCGGCCCGGACAAGAAACTCGTGCCCGCCGTGGACTTCCTCAGCATGGTGGACACGCCCTACGCGTGGGAGCTGAACATCTGGTATCACACGCTCAACGTCGGCTTCCGCACGCGCATCAGCGGCGAGACGGATTTCCCCTGCATCTACGGCGAGAAGGTCGGCCTGGGCCGCAGCTACGTGAAGCTGCCGGCGAAGTGGACTTACGAGGATTGGTGCGAAGGCATCCGCGCGGGCAACAACTACGTGAGCGATGGGAAGAGCCACTTGATTGACTTCAAGGTCGACACCGCCGCGCTCGGCGAAAAGGGCAGCGAACTTAAACTCGCCGCACCCGGCACCGTGAAAGTCTCCGCGAAAGTCGCCGCCCGCCTCAACGACCAACCCGACGCCACGATGAAGAACCGTCCTTACGCCCAGAAACCTTACTGGGACATCGAACGCGCCCGCGTGGGCGAGTCGCGCGAAGTCCCAGTGGAACTCATCGTCAACGGCCAGTCCGTCGAGACCCAGCGCATCGTCGCCGACGGCTCACTGCTCAACCTCGTCTTCGAGACGAAGATCGAGCGCAGCAGTTGGGTCGCGCTGCGCATCCTGCCCAGCAGCCACACGAACCCGATCTGGGTGATGGTCGGCGACCAACCCGTGCGCGCCTCCAAGCGCAGCGCCGAGTGGTGCGCGAAGTCCTTGGAGCAATGCTGGACGCAGAAGGAACGCACCTACGCCGATGCCGAGAAGCCCCAAGCCCGCCAAGACTACGAACACGCCCGGCAGGTGTATCGCAAGCTGCTCGCCGAATCGCCGGTGGATTGAACCCTGATTTGTCCCTGTGCGCCTGACGGGAAAGTTCGTGCGCGTGGCGTGCGTTGAATTCGTCTTGGCGATGCCTAGTCCACATCCACTCATGAAACTGTCCCGTCTCGTTCCCTTCGCCGCCGCGCTGCTCCTCGCCATTGCGAGCGCCGAAGCTGCGGCCAAGCGCGTCCTCGTCATCACGCAGTCCAAGGGCTTCCGCCACGGCCCCGTCACGCGTAGCGCCCCCGACCAGCTCTGCCTCGTCGAGCAGCAGATGAAGGAGCTGGGCGAGAAGTCCGGCGTCTTCACCACCGACTTTTCCCAAGACGCCATCGCGGTGCTCACCAAGGAAAACCTCGCCAAGTATGACGCGCTGTTCTTCTACACCACCGGCTCGCTCCTGCCGGCCGGCGATCCGCGCGAGGCGTTGCTGGACTTCGTGAAGTCGGGCAAGGGCTTCATCGGCACGCACAGCGCGACCGACACCTTCAAGGACTTCAAGGGCTACACCAGTTTCATCAACGGCAGCTTCGCCGGTCACCCGTGGGGCGGCGGCGGCACCTACGGCTTTGTCAGCCACGAGCCGAAGCACCCCGTCGTCGCGATGCTCGGCAGCGAGTTCCAGTGGAAGGACGAGATTTACCAATACAGCGACTACGACCCGAAGTCCGTGCGCGTGCTCTACAGCCTCGACATGGTGAAGTCCTCACCCAAGCGCCCCTACCTCGTGCCCGTCTGTTGGGTGCGCGAGTTCGGCGCGGGTCGGCTCTTCTACACGAACCTCGGCCACAACGACGCGACGTGGAAGGACGCGAAGTTCCACGAGCATCTGCTCGCCGGCATCAAGTGGGCGACCAAGCTCATCGACGGCCCGGCCACGCCGAACCCCGACGTGCAGCAGGCCGAGCACAACCGCTCCGTCGTCGCCTTCGCCGCGTCCATGGCGGGCAAAGACGCGAATGCCTACCTCGCCAAGGCCAAGTCCAACGCCGGCTGGCTGACAGACGTGACCGCTGCCGCCAACGCTGCCAGCAAGGCCCAAGACGCCGTCGGCAACATCCGCGACCCCGACGCGAAGAAGACCAAGCCCGAAGAGCTCGACGCCCAGAAAGCCGCCGCCAAGGCCAAGCGCGCCGAGATGCAGACGAAGTTCGAGGAGGCGAAGAAGCAGCTCGTCGTCGCGCTGGAGAAGTAATTCCAACTGCCTGCGGATGACGTGGATGAAAATGCCTTCGCCAGTTCCCTTATCCGCGCAAGCCGCGGGCAAACAAAACTCTTTATGAAAAACCTAGTCACGCTTCTCACGGCCCTAACACTCACCACCCTCACCTTCGCCGCCGACAAGGAGGACGGCTTCAAGCCCCTCTTCAACGGCAAGGACACCGCCGGCTGGAAGCTGCGCCGCGCCACCGGCCACAACAGTTGGACCATCGAGAACGGCGTGCTCAAGAACACAGTGAACAAGGGCGAGCACGGCACCGACCTTGTCACTGAGCAGAAGTATTGGAACTTCACCGTGCGCTACGAGTTTCAAGTGCCGGACGGCTCGAACAGCGGCTTCTACCTGCGCGGGCGGCACGAGCTCCAGATCCTTGGCGACTTCAAGAGCGGCAAGCCCGGCAAGCAAGGCAACGGCGCGATCTACAACCAGACCGCCCCCAGCGAGTTCGCCAGCAAGGCGGGCGGCGAGTGGCAGACCTGCGAGGCCACTATCATCGGGAACAAGATCACCGTCATCCTCAACGGGAAGAAGATTCACGACGCCGTGGAGTGCAACGTCGCCACCGGCAGCGAGCTGGACAAGCTCGTGACTGAGCCCGGCGCGCTCTTCCTCCAAGGCGATCACGGCACCGTCTGGTTCCGGAACATGCGGATCAAGGAGCTCGCGAAGTAGTCAGGTTCCTCCCGACTGCGCTCGTTCACGGACTTCGTGCCATGATGACGTCTTGTTGTTTGGATTGGATTTATCTGAACAGCTAGAAACGCCTAACCGGTTTTCGACTGGATTCAGTCACTCCGCACCGTGTCTCCCACGCGCGCCTCACCTTGCGTGAGGTCCGCCGCGAAGTTCGCGCCGCGCACTTGGGCGGAGACCACGGCCATGCCGACTTTCTGACCGTCGCGATAGACATTGAGGGGCTGCTCCACGGGCGGCAGGCGACCGATGACCCCTTCCACCACGATGTATTTGAGCGGCGCGTTGACGAGCACGACCTTCCCGGAGAACGCCGAGACGGGCTCGATGACGGGTGCGAGCTTCGGCGGGTCCTTCGCTGGCTTGTCCTTTGCGGTGGGGGCGGTGTTGGTAGAACCCCGCAGCTTCTCCGATATAGCGGCGCAACCTGTGCCGACGAGCGCGGCAACGAGCAGAACGGAGAAACGGCACATGGTGGCGAGTTACGCCGAGACGACCGCGTGCGGTCAATCGGCAAATCCCGGTGCGCACTCGCAACTGCGAAAAGAAAACTGGCCCGGCTCCGATGCGCTGCTAACGTGCGGCGTGCTTGCGCGTGTCGCGCGGGCCACCAACCCAGATTATGGAAACGACCGTGCAATCCTCACCCGTGGACGAAAAGATCCGCGACCTCTGCCAGGCCATCATGGAGCGGCCCGACTTCAGCGACCTGCGCCGCCGCATTGACGCCTTCATGGCGGACGAGAAGGTCAAATACGAATACCAGATGCTCAACGACTCGGGCGCGATCCTTCAGCAGAAGCAGCAGAACGGCATGGAGATCTCCGAGGAGGAGATTGGCCGCTTCGAGGCGCTGCGTGAAAGCTTTACGAAGAACCCAGTGGCAACAGAGTTCATGGACGCGCAGCAGGAGGTGTCCCGGATTCAGGACGGGATCCTCAAGCACGTGCAGAAGACGCTCGAGCTGGGCCGCGTGCCGACGGTGGACGACATGAACGACGGGAGTTGCTGCAACAGCCACGGCGGTTGCTGCTCCTGAGCTGGACGGCGGCGGCCTACTTCAGCCCGCCGACGCCTTCGCTGAACGATCGAAGCGCCGCCGCCTGAATGGCCGCGCTGAGGTCTGCCTGTTTGGCAAAGCCGGCGGGCACCGCGAAGTAAGCCGCGTCGGGTTGACCGAGGCGGACGTTGCTCAACTGGAGCTGGTAAGTCTGCTTGTCCTTCGTGATCAGGATTTTGATCGGGAGGTTTTGCAAGTTCGTGGCCTGCCAGACGGTCGCGGTGCCGTCGTCTCCGGTGATTTTCACCGAGTATTTCACGGTGGGCTGTCCGGCGATGTTCTCGCGGCCCAGCTCCCTCTTTTCCAACCGGCCGATTTTCTCCTGCGCCTGTTTCTGGACGCCTTCGGCCTTGGGCACATCCATCTCGACGTAGGTTTTCATGGCGGGCATCACGAGCGCGAGCGGCTTGCCGGGCAGGTAGATGAAGACCATCCGGTCGAGGCCGAGTCCTTTGATGCCGGTGAGGGCATCGGGCGGCAGCTCGGCGCTCTTCACGTTTGCGAGGTTCAGCTCCCAGCGCATCTTGCCGTCGGCCATCGCGACGCCGAAGGGCAGCTTGAGAGACTCGCCGCCTTCTTTCGTGGGTAGCGCGAGCTCGGCGCCCGCCGTGAAAGCCCGTGTGTCGCTGAAAAACTCCGAGAGCGCGGCCGCGAGGAACGGGGCTTGCGAGTTGATGGCGGGAATGCCGCCGGACTGGGCTTGAACAACCGCGGCCGCGAGCAGGAGCGACGCGCAAAGACTGGCGAGGAGTTGTTTCATGGTGGAGGAGAAGCGCGCCGCGTTACTTGCCCGCTTCCTTCTTTCCCACGGCCCACTCGAACGTGAGCTTCACGTCGTCGCCGGTCTTGATGAGGCCGAGGGCGGAGGCGGGTGCAGGAGGTGTGATTTTGAAGTCGGTCATCTTGAGAGCCGTGGCCCCGGAGAATGTGACACGGGACTGGTCCACACGCCGCAGCATGGTCACGGGCATCGTGATGTCCTTGGTCACACCCGACACAGTCAGTGTGCCCTTGGCGTCGAAGTTCACCGCAGTGCCTTTCACTTCCTTGAGCGTCAGCTCGACGATCTTGAAGGTGATGCGCGGGTTTTCCTTCTCCTTCATCGCCTCCTGCATCACGGCGTCCATCGCCTTGCCGCTGCTGCATTTGAGCGAGCGCACGGCGATGAAGGTCTCGCCCTTGCCGGTGACCTTGCCGGGCTTGGCCTTCTCCGGCGCCTCCACCAGCGCGGCGTCCAGCTCGATGAAGCCGCCGATGAGCATGCTTTCCGCGTGCCAGGTGTGAATCGTCGAGGTGCCGTCCATGCGCATCTTGCTGCCCGGCTGCGACTCGAAGCGGACGAGTGTCTGGGCGGGCGCGGCGGCGGCGAGCGCGAAGAGCACGGCGCTCAGGCTGAGGACTTGGGTCAGGTGGTTTGTTTTCATCAAGGTGTGTTCTGCAACCGGATTGCGGCGCAATTGCACCGCTTCGACGCGACGCCGTCAAACCCCATTCGCCCGCAGGCAGAAGGGAGGGTGCAACTCGGCACACTCCCCCTCCCTTCAGCCCGTGCTTCCAGCGAAGGAGAAGCGAAAGTTGCGCTCCGCGCCGCATCCCGAGAATTTCTCCGCTCGACAAGCGCGCTGCGGGCGTTGGACATTTTCACCCATGGCACAACGCACGCTGACGCTCGGGCACTCGCCGGACCCGGATGACGCCTTCATGTTCTACGCGCTGGCGAAAGAACTTATCCCAACGCACGGCTGGAGCTTTGAACACATCTTGCAGGACATCCAGACGCTCAACGAGCGCGCCGCGCGCGGTGAATTGGACATCTCCGCGATCAGCATCCACGCCTACGCTCACGTGAGCGACCGATACGCGCTGCTGCCCACCGGCGCCAGCATGGGCGATGGTTACGGGCCGATGCTCGTCGCCAAACGCCCGTTCACGCGCGAGGCCATCGCCACGAAGCGCATCGCCGTGCCGGGTCGGATGACGAGCGCGTTCCTCGCGTTGCAACTGTATCTCGGCAAGCCAGCGCGGGAGTTTGAGCACGTCATCGTGCCGTTCGACCAGATCTTCGAGGCGGTGCAGAACGGCGTCGCGGACGTGGGCCTCATCATCCACGAGGGCCAGCTCACCTTTGAGAAGCACGGCTTCCAGCTTTGTGAAGACCTCGGCGCGTGGTGGGGCCGTGAAAATGACGGCCTGCCCCTGCCGCTGGGTGGGAACGTGATTCACAAGCGCATCCCGCCCGCCGACCGCAAGGTCATCTCGGACCTGCTCACCACCAGCATCCGCTACAGTCTCGACCACCGGCCCGAGGCGGTGGAGCACTCGCTGCGCTGGGCGCGGGGGATGGGCATGGACCTCGCAGATAAATTCGTCGGCATGTATGTGAACCACTGGACGCTCGACTATGGCGAGCGGGGTCGGGAGGCGATCCGGCGTTTCCTAGGGAAGGCGGCGGAACAGGGTTTGATACCGAAGCCGCCGGAGCTGGAGTTCGTGGTCTGATGGTGGGAAGGCGGACGCTATCTCACCCTTTTCATCTGCTCGCGGCAGTCCGGGCAGCAAGTGTGGAAGGCGGTCTCGCCGGTGTTGCTGGCGAGCCGTTTGGCAATCGAGACGAGCGAGAAACTGATAGCGGCAGGTAACCCATTGCCAGCCGGCGGAATTGGAATCCCACGCTCATGGCGCGCGCTTCACCACCGGCGCTGGCGCGATGTTGAACTCGTAGCTGGTGCCCTTCCGTTCTCCCACTTGGTCGAGCAACGGCGAATAGTCCGACACCGACACCCGCTTGCCGTCTGGATGGAACTGGAGCAGCCGCAGGAAACCTTGGCCGCCATCCTTCCCGTTCTGGTAGTCCACGACCATCTGGTGAACGAAGTTGCCGTGCCTGCCCTCGCTGTCGAGCCGGCCGGTGAAACAGACGTGCCCGCTGACGACGAGCACGAGATTCGCGTGCTGCGAGGCGAGCTTCTTCCACACGTCCTCGCCGTCGTTGAAGCCGCCCGCCGCCTTGGCCAGGCCGTAGCCGTCGATGCCCATGTTCACATCAAGGTTCTTCATCTTGATGAAGGCGTGGCGGTTGAAGCGCGTGTTGTCCGGCCGCAGGTAGGCGTGCGTGACGAGAATGGCCGAGCGGTCGGGATGCTTCGCGACAACTGCATTGCCCCAGCGCAGCACGTCGTCGCGCGGGCCGAACTCGAGGCAGAGGATGAGCCACTTGCGCCCACCGGCCTCGAAGAGGTGATAGTTGTTGTCCGTGCGGTCGCTCTCCTTGTCGTAAATGCCGCCGAAGGTTGGCCACTTCTTGAACGAGTCCAACGGGAAGAATTTCGCAAAGGCGGTTTCGCGTGTGGACGCCTTGCCTTCAGGCCCGAGGTCGTGATTGCCCGTGGTGATGGCGCTGGGGATGCCCTTGGCGTCGAGCAGCGCGTGCGCCTCGGCGGCAATCTGCCACTGATGGTTGGTGTTGTGCTGCGTGACATCGCCGACGTGCAGCACGTAAGGGATGTTGTAGCGCTTGGCGTTGTCGGCAATCCACTTCGTCTGCGCCGGGTAGGTCTCGGGATGTTTCCACGTGTAAATCTGCGTGTCCGGCAGCACCGCGAGCGTGAAGCCACCAGGCACGGGCACAGGCGCTTCGGCAAGCGCCAGTCCTGCGAGCGCCATCAGCGCGAACGGCATGGATAGAAGGGCAAACACCGCGCGGCGCGGCAGGCGGAAACTCATGGCGGAGAGTTGTGGCCGAAGCCGGGGCCAGTCAAGCCGCCCGGCAGTCGGGCTTTCCTCGCTGCAACCTCGCCATGTTCATCCGCGTCCACCCTCCTTGTATGACCCGCATAAAACCCGTCCGTCCGCTGGCCTTGCTGCTTCTCCTCGGTGCCTTCGCACTGAACCTCCCCGCCGCCTCGAAGCCCAACCTCATCCTCATCATGGCCGATGACCTCGGCTACGAGACCCTCGGCGCGAACGGGGGCACGAGCTACAAGACGCCCGTGCTCGACCAGCTCGCCGCCACCGGCGCGCGCTTCACGCACTGCTTCGTGCAGCCCCTCTGCACGCCGACGCGCGTGCAGCTCATGACCGGGCAATACAACGTGAGGAACTACATTAATTTCGGGAACATGGACCCGAAGCTCACCACGTTCGGCAACCTGCTCAAGCCCGCCGGCTACTCGACGTGCATCGTGGGCAAGTGGCAGCTTGGCCGCGACGTGGAGCTGCCGAAGAAGTTCGGCTTCGACGAGCATTGCCTCTGGCAGCACACGCGCCGCCCGCCGCGCTACGCCAATGCCGGACTCGAAATCAACGGCGTCGAGAAGGACTACTCGAACGGCGAATACGGCCCCGACATCGTCAACGACTACGCGATGGACTTCGTCACGCGCCACAAGGACAAGCCCTTCTTCCTCTACTACCCGATGATGCTCACGCACTCGCCCTACCAGCCCACGCCCGACAGCAAGACGTGGGACCCGAAGAGCATCGGCGAGCAGGCGAAGCAGGACGCGAAGCACTTCGGCGACATGGTGGAATACATGGACAAGCTCATCGGCAAGCTCGTCGCGCGGCTCGGCTCGCTCGGCCTGCGCGAGAACACGCTGCTCGTCTTCGTCGGCGACAACGGCACGGGCCGAGGCACTCGCTCGATGATGGGCGACAAGCTCGTCATCGGCGGCAAAGGCACGACGACCGAGTTCGGCATGCACGTCCCACTCATCGCGAACTGGCCCGGCAAAGTAGCCGCCGGAAAAGTCCACGCCGACCTCGTGGACAGCACGGACTTTTTGCCGACGCTACTGGACGCCGCCGGGGCGAAGCCGCCTGCCGGGTTAAAACTCGATGGTCGCAGCTTCCTCCCGCAGGCGCGGGGCGAGAAGGGTCAGCCGCGCGAATGGGTTTACTCGTGGTATTCCCCGCGCCAAGGCGCAGAGATGTCCGTGCGCGAACTCGCCTTCAACCACCGCTTCAAGCTCTACCGCTCCGGCGATTTCTACGACCTCAGCAAGGACATCGAGGAGAAGCAACCCCTCAAGGTCGCGTCGCTCACCGGCGAGGCCGCCGCCGCCGCGAAGGTGCTGCAAGGCGCTCTCGACCAGTTCAAAGATGCGCGTCCGGCGAATCTCGACCAACCCGGCGCGAAGGCCGACAAGGCGAAGAAGAAGGCGAAGTGAGGCGCTGCTGCCGTCGTGCTGACTACAGGGAGCGCGGCCTTCAGGCCGCAGAAACGTGCGTGAGGCAGTGGTGATTTCAACGCGCGGTTGCGGGCGTGGCTTCCTGCGGCGTGAACGCCGCGCTCCACCCGAGGTCACTTCCCGTCGAAGTTCCCCTCCAGCTTCGCTGCGCCCGCCGTGACTTCCTGCCCATTGGCCAGCAGGTTTTGGAGAATCCAGTTGCCCTTCCCGCCGATGACTTGCAGTGAGCGCGTGGCTTTCCGCTCCGCGCGGTCGTCGCGAATCACGCAGCCGGCGACGCGCGTGTTCGTCGTGTCGCGCAGCAGCAGGCCCACGCCGTCGGAGTCGAGGATGGTCGCGTTAGCGAGGTGGAAGCGGTCACACTTCTCGATGAGCACGGCGGCGGGCTTGCGCCACACGCCGTTGACATGCAGGCCCGTGAGCGTGCAATCGCGCGAGCCACGGAAGACGAGGCCGCCGTTCACGTTCGTGCTGGTGCCGTAGTTGTAGCGCGGGTTGCGGTCGAACGCGTTCGGCCCGACGACGACGTTGCTCGAATCCTCCACGAGCAGGTCGTGCTGGTAGCCCATCCAAAACGTGTTGCCCGTGAGCGTCACGCCGCGCGCGTTTTTCAAGTGGACGTTCACCTGCACGTCGCTGAGGACATTGCCTGTGATGGTGATGTGGCCTTCCTGCGTTATCGCCGTCCCAACGCGCTGCGCAAGGGATGGCTCGTGGCCCTGACCGAGGATGCGGATGTTCGCCGAGTCCGGGCCCGGGCTGTTGTGCTGGATGGTGCAGCCGGTGATGGCGACTTCAGCGATGGAACCGCCGGCGGAGTCGAGCAGGATGTTCGCGGTCGGCGGGGAGTTCTTGCCCATGTTGCTTTCGATGTCGCAGTTCGCGATCTGGATGTTCCGCACGTTGCCGCCGCGCCCGACGATGCCGCCGCCGGCGCAGTAGCTGATGTGGCTGCCAGTGATGTTGGACTGGTGGAGATTCACGTTGTCGTAGAACACGCCGATGCCCGTGCAGTGGTAGATGTGGCAGTCGCTGATGAGCACGTTGCGATTGCGCACGGCGAGGTGGATGCCGTGCCGCAGCGAGCGGAGGTGCGTGCGCGTGATGGTGATTTGCATCGTGCCCTCGGCCTCGATGCCGTCGGCCTCCGGGTGCGCACCCTCGATGGCGAGCGAATCCACGACCGGCATCCGCTGGCGCTCCCAGACGTTGGGCTTGAACTGCTCGGGGTCCGCCGTGCCGCCGTGCGTGCCAAGGAACTTGAAGGCCGGCCCCGGCCCCGCCATCACCACGCGTGCCGTGCCGTCGCCGATGAGCGAGACGAAGCCGGTCCGATCCAGCGCGATGAGCACGGTCTTCGTGAGCCGATAACTGCCCTTGCTGAAATGCACGCTGCCACCTGCGTTCACCGCGCGCTGGATGGCCGCCGTGTCATCTGCTTTGCCATCGCCGACCGCGCCGAACTCGCGCACGTCCTTCGCCGTCGCGTGCCATGCGAAGGTGCAGAGCAGCAAGGCCGTTGCGAGGGAACGCGTGATGCCACTTCCCGATGGCAGCCGGCGGAACGCCAGTCGAGTGCCACGGCGCGCGTCTTCTCCCCTCCTCCGATGAAGGGAGAGGGAGTGGAAGAACATAGTGGCCCCACTGTAATTCCACTGGCTGTTTCTTGGCGTGAGGTGAGATGTGATGCAAGGAGCGGCTGGATTCATGGCCGCATTGGACGCCGCTCCACTGCGACCAGCAAGCGCAATGCGACGCGCTAACCTCTTACTTTCCAATGCAGAACTGGCTGAAGATCGAGTCGAGCAAGTCCTCCGTCGTCGTCTTGCCGACTATCTCGCCGACCGCGTTGACGGCGATGCGCAAGTCCATCGCGACCAGTTCGAGCGTGCGGTTGGTTCGCAACGCTTCTGCCGTCCGCACGGTCGCCGCACGAGCTCGCTGAAGCGCGTCTTGATGCCGCGAGTTGATCATCACCTGCAACATCTCAGCTTTGATCTCGCCAGCCCAGACGAGTTGCTTGATGGCGTCTTTGAGCGCTTCGATGCCGGAGCCAGTGAGGCAGGAGATGGCATTGGGGCGTTCCGGCGATTTGCAATCGCCGGCACGGGGCAAGTCCGCCTTGTTCAACACCACGATGCGTTTCTTCCCCGCGAACTCGGCGAGGAACTGTTCGTCCTCCGCCGAGATTGGCTCGCTCGCGTCCAGCACGTGCAGAATCAACTCCGCCTTCGCCACCATCGCGCGGGTGCGGCGGATGCCTTCGCGCTCAATGTCGTCGCGGGACTCGCGCAGGCCCGCCGTATCCACGAACACGACGGGGAGGCCACGGATGTTCGCCGTCTCCTCGATGGTGTCGCGCGTGGTGCCGGCGATGGGCGAGACGATGGCGCGGTCGTGGCCGAGGAGTTGGTTGAGCAGCGAGGACTTGCCCGCGTTGGGCCGCCCGATGATGGCGGCGCGAATGCCGCGCCGGAGGATTTGGCCTTCGTCCGCCGTGCGCAGCAGCTCGTCCATGAACTCGATGCCGCGCTCCAGCCTCGCGAGCAATTGTCCGCGTGTGTCCGGCGCGATGTCTTCGTCCGGGAAGTCAATGTGCGCCTCGATGTGTGCGAGCGTCTTCACGAGGTCGTCGCGCAGCAGGTTGATGCGCTGCGAGAGCTTGCCCGCGAGCTGCTCGCCCGCCGCCGTGAGCGCCAGCTCGGTGCGCGCGTGGATGAGGTCGGCCACGGCCTCGGCCTGCGCGAGGTCGAGACGGCCGTTGAGGAAGGCGCGCTGCGTGAACTCGCCCGGAGCGGCCAGTCGCGCGCCAGCGGCGAGGAGCGCGTCGAGCACGAGCTTGGCGGGGAGCAATCCGCCGTGGCAGGAGAATTCCACTGTGTCCTCGCGCGTGAACGTGCGCGGCGCGCGCAACACCGCCACGAGCACCTCGTCCACGAACCGCCCGTCCCGCTCGACGCGCCCGTAGTGAATCGTGTGCGACGTCGCAGCGGAGGACTTCAGCGAACTCTTGCCGACGGGGACGAACACCTTGTCTGCCACCACCAGCGCCTCCGGCCCAGAAACACGGAGGACGGCCAAGCCGCCTTCACCGAGCGGCGTGGCAATGGCGGCGATGGTCTCGGAGAGTGAGTTCAAGGTTCCGCTTTTGGGTATCGAATTTCAATTTGGCGCGGCGTGACGTTCCTCAAACCAATGCTGCCGCTCGCGCGCATAGAAGATGAACCCAAAAACCCATGGCGGTATCAGCGCGAAGGAAGCGAGTTATCAGATACGACGAGGAGTTGAGCTGCTTTCAATCTAACCGGCTCCACCTGCGCCTGCTTCTTCGCCGGGAAGGCCGCGCCGCCCATCTCGGTCCACGCCTTCTCCACCTGCGCGTTGATGAACTGGCCGATGTAGTGCGCGATCTTCTCGTTCTTGCGGAGCGCTTCCTTGATCGTGTCGGACGCGGCCTGCACCTCGGCGGCGGTCTTGCCGGCGTCTTTGAGCTGCTTCACCTCGGCAAGGAGGGACTTGAAATACAACTGCTGGTTCACCAACACCTCGGGGCCGCCGCTGGGCCCGTGGGCGGGGCAGACTTTCAGCGGCTTGAGTGCGATCACTTTGTCGAGGGTCTTGATCCACTCGTGGATGTTGCCGTCGCCGATGTAGTTGTAGGGGCCGTTCACGCAGGCGTCGCCGGTGAAGACGATGCGCTCCTTCGGCAGCCACGCCCAGCCGTCACCGTAAGTGTGCGCGACGCCGAGGTGCAGCAACTCCACGCGGTGCGTGCCGTCGTCGAAGGTGAGCTGCTTCTCGAAGAGGAGGCTGGGCGGGCGGAGCTTGCTGGCGGCCACGTCCTTGCGGCCTTTGGCGGCATCCTCCCACCGGCCCGGCTTCCCGCCGCCAAAGAGGTTGGTCTCGTATTTCTTCATCTCCGCGAGCACGCCCGAGTGGCCGACGATGGTGGCGCCGGCCTCGTGCATGACTTGGTTGCCGTAGGCGTGGTCGCCGTGGTGATGGGTGTCGAAGGCAAAGCGGATGGGCTTGTCGGTGAGCGCCTTGATCTTGGGGAGGACAACCTGCGCGCCGGAGGGGAAGTTCGCGTCAATGATAAGCACGTAGTCGTTGAAGACAATCCAGCCGTTGTTGCAGTGGCCGTGCCGGCCGATGTCGCCTTCGTGGAAATAGACATTGGGGGCGACCTTCTCGACGACGTTCACCTCCGCGCGAGCGAGGGGAGCGAGGAGGAGCGTGGCGAGGGCGAGACTGTGCGCGGAACGGAGGAATGCTTTCATGGGCGCGACTTTTGCAGAACCGGAAGGCGCGTCAAACGGGAAGTTCGGGCGCAGTGCGAGGCCGGGCGCAGCTTCACCCGCCGATGCAGCTCATCGTGCGCTCGGGTTGCTGGAAGCCCGGCTCGCCGATGTGGTGGCGGTCCTCCTTGCCCAGCACGATCTCGCGCAGGCGCGCAGTGAGTTCGGCATCGCTCGCGTCGCCGCGCAGGAGCGGCTTGAGGTCGTGCTCGTGCAGGCTGAAAAGGCAGGTCCGGATTTTCCCGTCGGCCGTCAGGCGGAGCCGATTGCAATGGCCGCAGAAGGCTTCCGTGACGGGGGCGATGATGCCGATCTCGCCGCGCCCATCCGCGAAGGTCCAGCGTTTCGCCGTCTCGGATTTATTCTCGGACACCACCGCGCGCAGGTCGAAGCGCGCTTGCAGCCGCGCGAGGATTTCGCGACCGGGCACGACGAGGTCGCGCAGCCAAGCCCGGCCCGAATCCAGCGGCATGAACTCGATGAAGCGCAGACTCACGTCCTGCTCGCGCGCAAACTCGGCGAGACGCTCCAGCTCAGTGTCGTTCAAGCCACGGATGACCACGGCGTTCACCTTCACGGGCGCGAAGCCGAGCGCCTTCGCCTGCGCGATGCCGGCGAGCACGGAGCGCAAGCCGTCCCGGCCCGTGATGCGCTTGAAGTTGTCCGCATCGAGCGAATCGAGGCTGAAGCTGACGCGTGTGAGCCCAGCCGCACGCAGTGCGACGGCGTGCGGCGCGAAGTGCGAGCCGTTCGTGGTCATCGCGAGGTCGCGGATGCCGGGGATGGGCGCGAGGCGGGCAACGAGTTGCGGCACATCGCGGCGCAGGAGCGGCTCGCCGCCGGTGATGCGGACCTTCTCGATGCCCAACCCGACGGCGACGCGCACGACGCGCTCGATCTCCTCGTAGGTGAGCAGCTCGGACTTGGGCTTCCACTCGCGGACGATCGGCGTGAGCGTGGGCTGCGGGTTCTTGAGCGCGTCGAACTTGCCGCGATAGAAGTTTGCCGCCTCCTCCGTCTCCGGCAGGCAATACATACACCGAAAGTTGCAGCGGTCGGTGATGCTGACGCGGAGGTCGCGCATCGTGCGACCGAAGGAGTCGTTGAGCGAGGGCAGCGTGGACATCGGAGAGTGATTAGTAATGAGTGCTGATTAGCCAGTCGGCTTGATGGTGCTTGCTGAGCACTACTACTAATCACTCACTTCCGACGCAAACGTGGCAACGCCGCGCGAGTTACTTCTTCTTCGGCGCGGGCGTGCCGGGAAAGTTCGGGCCAACGGTCACGCTCTTCTCGGTGCCGGACTCTGCGGGCTTGGGCGCAGCGGGGGCGGGGGCCTTGATGGTCACGGTGCCGTCGCGGTGAACCTCGACGTTGAGCTGGCTGCCCTTGGTGGACATGGGCTTGGTGGAGGGAAGGGGTTTCAGGCCGTCCACGAGGAGCGTCGCACCTTTGCGCTCATCCATGAACGTGCCGCTGCGCATCCAGTCCAAGCGCCGGGCGATGGACTGGTCACTCTTGATGGTGGAGATTTGCTCCTTGAGGAAGGCGAGGTCGTTCATCTTGCGCTCCATCTCGGTGCGCTCTCCCTGCATCCGCGCGAGCTCCTTCGTGAGGAACGACTTGTCATCCTTCGTCACCTGCAGTTCGCCCTCGACGAAGGAGATGCGGGTGTTGAGCGTGCCGATCGTGGACTTGAGCTTGGTGATGTCAGTGTTCAGCTCGGCGACCTTCGCGTTCAACTGGTCCCGGGTGTTCTGCAAATCCTTGATGCTCGCGTCACGCGTGGCGATCTCCTGCTTCTTCGCGTTGTCCAGCGCAGCGTAGCGAGTGGCAGCGGCTTGCGCGGCGGCTGCGGCGGACTGGGCATCGGCAGCAGCCTTGGTCTGCGCGGCGGTAAGTGCGGCCTCGATCTTTTTGCCCTCAGCCTGTGCGGCCTTGGTCTCAGCTTGGGACTTGGTGAGTGCGCCGGTGGTCTGCGTCAGTTCAGCGGCGGTGGCTAGCACCTTGGCATCCAGCGCCCTCGCCTCTGCGGTCTTCGCAACGAGGCCCGCGGTGACGAGTTCGTTGGTCTTGGTGAGCGTGTCGTTGACCTTCTTCTGCTCGGTCAGCTCGCCAGTGGTCTTCTTCACGTCCCCTTCGAGCGTGGCAATGGTGCCGTCATCCTTCTTCTTTGTTTCCACCGCGTTGGTGTGCCGCATGAGCAGGCCAAAGCCCAGCAACACGCTCAGGGCCACCAACACCACGACTGCCGTCTTGTTATTCATACACGTCGAAGATGGGGGGAAGTGTGCAGCTTTGGCAAGCCCCTTGCCGGACACGGGCCCCGGCGCTGACTGGCCGAGCGGTTGACGCGAAGTGAGAACCCCGGCCCGTCCACTGCCGCAATTTCGGCCCCTGAACCCGGGCAAAGCACACCCCTCACCCCATCCCTCTCCCCTCCGCCGAGGAAGGGAGAGGGTGCCCAAAAAGGGGGGGTGAGGGGTGTTGGGGGCCAACGCCGACTCCCTCTCCTCCATCGGGGGCAAGTCGGTTCACTTTTTCCCAGTCCCAGCCGGGGCCGCACCAGACGTGAAATACGCGAACAAGTCTTTCACCTGCTGCTCACTCAAGGCGTCGAGGAGGCCCTCGGGCATGAGGGAGATGTGGCTAGCTTGCATGGTCTTCACGTCGGTGCGGGCCAGCGAGTGCTTGTTGCCGGCGATGTCCAGCACCACGACGTGCTGGCCGTTGATCTCCGTGATGAGGCCGGTGAAGGACTGGCCGTCGTGCGTCTCGAGGTTGAACCCAAGGTATTCCTCCCGGATGGCGAGGCTCGGGTCCACGATGGCAGGGAGGATGAAGTCGAGGTTGTCGCGCTCGTAGCCGGTGAGGTCGGGGCCGATTTTACCGCCCTCCTTGTTGAGCGTGTGGCAGACGGCACAGGCGAGCTTGAAGACTTCATGGCCGGCCTTCACGTCGCCTTTCGCGCCGGCGAGGAGCTTCCGCACCTTCGCGATTTGGGCTTCCTTCTCCTCGCTGCTCTTGGTGAGGCGACCCCAATGTTTCTTGATGAGCGCGTCGCTCGTGGCGTCCTTGAACGCGGTGATGGCGAGCAGGTTCGCGATGGCGATTTGCTCCTTCTTGAGCTGACCCTCGTCCACGGCGGCGAGGAGGCGGCGCGACCAATCGGGGCGGCTGGCGAGCGCGGCTTGGGCGGTGTCGCGGAGCTTGCCGCTGAAGCCGGGATAAAGGTCAAGCAGCTCGCGCGCGATGTCCGGCGAGGCGAAGCGCTGGAGGGCGTTTACCAAGTCGAGGCGCAGCGCGTCGCTCTTCTCGAAGCGGAGCAGCTTCAGGAAAGTCGGCACGGCGGCGTCCACGCGGCGCTCGGCGAGCAGCGTGATGGTCTTGCGGCGGTCGGCCTCGGGGACTTTCGCGTCGCTGATGCGGGCGAGCGCGGCCTGCGCGGCGGGCGCGTGGCCGAGGCGCACGGCGAAGCTGATGAGCGTGGGCGTGGGCGCGCGGCTGGCCCACAGCTCGGCGACCTTCTTCGCGAGCGCGGGCGGGACGGACTTCACGGGGTCGCCTTGAAGGCCGGCCTCCATGCCTTTGATGAGTTCGTCGGCATCGGCGGGCGAGGGCGCGAGGGCGAAGAGCTTGGCGGCGGTTTCGAGGTTGGCGGCGGTGCGCTCGGCGGTGAAGCGCTGGCCCAGGCGCGCGATGATGAACTTCTGCACGATGGGTGCGTGCCAAAACGTGCTGTCCTCCAGCATGCGGAGAATGGCGTCGCGGTCGGTGGCGCACTTGCTCTCGACGGCCCACCAGAGCAGGAGAGGAACGTGTTTGTCGGTCACGTCCTCGCTGCGCAGGAGCAGCTCGCGCGTGATGGGTAGGGCGTCCTTGCCCGGCAGTCGCGTGACGGTGCTGGCGAGTTGCGCACGGACCTCGGCGACGGGTTCGGACTTGGCAGTGGCGAGTAGGGCGGCTTGCTGCGCGGGAGTAACGCGCTTGCGGTCGCCGAGGAGGCGGATGGTCCAGTAGCGGACCATCTCGTTTGGATGCTTGAGCGTTTGCAGTGCGAAGGCGTCGTCGAAACCGCCGCTGGCGTTCACGGCCCAGAAGGTTTCGAGCGCGAGTTGGTTGCCGTCACCCCTCACCCCGGCCCTCTCCCCTCCGAGGGGCGAGGGAGAAGCTTTCGCAAGCACCAGCGCCTTCAGCTTCGGCACGAGCGTCTTGTCTCCACGGTCCCACAGAACACGCAGCGCGGTTTGCCGATGCCACTTGTTTGGGTGCGACAGGAGCTTGATGAGTTCGTCGGCGGAGAGCTTGGTGTAATCCATTTTCTCCCAGCCGACTTTCGCGCCGGTCGCGGAGAGCCGGTAGATGCGCCCCGACTCCTTGTCCCAAGTGTCGCGCGGGTCGAGGTGGCTGAGGCGGCTGTCGCACCAGTCGGCGAAGTAAATCGCGCCGTCGGGGCCGGCCTTCATGTCCACGGGGCGGAACCAGCGGTTGCTGGAGAGCACGCTCGTCTCGATGTCGGCGGTCTGGAAACTCGACGTGTCGCGCGCGACCTTGCTGGCCATCACGCGGCTCGTGAGCGCCATGCCGACGACGATGTGGCCCTCGTATTGCGGGATCGCGCCGCCTTCGTAGTAGAGCATCGCCTGCGGGAAGCGCGGCTCGTAGCCCTTGTGCGTCATGTGCTCGAACCAGCCGAAGCGATACGGGCTCATCGCGGGGCCGTGCTTGGACCAGCCCTTGATGTAGAGCGCGCCCTGCGCGTAATGCAGGCCGCGCGTCTGGCCGTAGTTCGAGCCGGAAAAGACGCGGCCCTGCGCGTCGAACTCGACGGAGAAGGTGTTGCCGCCGCCCTCGGCGAAGACCTCGAAATCGCCGGTCACGGGATGGAAGCGCCAGATGGCCTGGCCGAGGAACTTCACGCCCTTGATGTCCGCCGTGCAGGTGCTGCCGTGCGCGCCGTAGAGCCAGCCGTCGGGGCCCCACGCGAGCGAGTTCGCGCCGCTGTGCGTGTCCTCAAGGCCGAAGCCGGAGAGCTTCACCTCGGGCGGGCCGTCGGGAATGTCATCGCGGTTCTTGTCCGGGTAGAAGAGGAGGTAAGGCGGGTTCAACACCCACACGCCGCCGCGCCCGGTGATCACGCTACGCGCGATGTTCAGGTCGCTGACGAAGTCCTTCGCCTTGTCGAAGGTGCCGTCGCCGTTCGTGTCTTCGAGGATGGTGATGCGGTCTTTGCCCTTGATGTGGTTCGGAGGAGCAGGAGGAACTTTGTCGTAAATGGCGCGGAGG
>Ga0208960_1000666_pt1 | contig 19124 bp, 15 predicted proteins | sample GreLakmeON33MSRF_FD_187703 | JGI IMG/M metagenome (GOLD analysis project Ga0208960, IMG submission 187703) | Freshwater lentic microbial communities from great Laurentian Lakes, MI, USA - Great Lakes metaG ON33MSRF (SPAdes) | ecosystem: Environmental > Aquatic > Freshwater > Lake | place: Great...
AGCGGATAGGCGCTGACGGTTTCCCATGCGATTTGCTGGAGCAGCGGCTTCAGCTCAGGGCTGAGTTTGTCGAGGTTAGCGTTGGTGTCCTTGAGGCCGACGGGGGAGATTTTGTAGATGCAGGCGAAGTTGCAGTAAGTCGTCAGCGCGAGAACGGGTTCCTTGCCGTGGCCGATTTGGTCGGTGAAGAGGTCGGTCTGCTTCGTGAGGCCGGGGGCTTTGCCGGCGGCGATGAGTTCGCGCAGCTTCATCACGGCGTCGCCGACGGGGACGATGCAGACAGCGTCGCGACCGAGCCCTTTGTTGAGGGCGGTGATTTGGGTTTCGAGGGTGGTGCGCCACTTGAGATTCGCGGCGCGAACTTGGTCGAGTGAGCGCGTGTCGCGGTCCTCGTTCTTGGCGACCTTGTCATTGCCTTCCCAGCCGTCCCACGGCGTCCAGGAATGCTGCACGAGGAAGCGCAGCTTGGGATTGTGCTTCGCGCCCAACTCGACAAAGCGGTCGATGCCCTCGTCTGGCAGGTAAACGTGCGGGGACATGGTCATCACGTCCACCTCGGCGGCGGTGAGCAGGGGCTTGGCCTTCTGTTTGTCGTCGGTGAGGTTCCAATGCTGGATGACCTTCGAGCCGCCAATCATCTGCGCGGCGAGGAGTTTGTGTCCCTCGATGCCCGCCGCCTGCACCAGCGGCGCGAGGCGTTGGGCGGTGAAGATGTGGAAGCTGTGCGCAGTGACGAGCACGCGCTCGCCCTTCGGCGCTGCGGCGGCGAGGAGGGAACTGGCGAGAACGCAAAGGACACACAGGAGGCGAAGGAGTTTCATCGGTGCGTGCGACGGGCCGGAATGAAGGTGAATTCACCGTGGAAGCGCGACTTTTGCGAGAGCAAGTTAGCCAAGATGCGCAATTCCCCACTCGCACATTCTCCCCGTGTCCCCTTCACTCCTGTCCGCCAGCAACGGCCATGAACACCAACCCCACCATCCCTGAAGACGCGCACGCCGTGCGCGCCGAAGTCCGCAAAGCCTACGCCGCCGTCGCCGCACGTGCGGCCAACTGCGGGCCGAACGCCGCCTCCACCTGTTGCGGTGGTGGTGGCCCGCCCGCCATCGGCGCGCAGACACTGGGTTACAGCGCTGAGGAAATCGCCGCCGCTCCCGTCGGTGCCGACCTCGGGTTGGGCTGCGGCAACCCGCACGCCATCGCCGCGCTGCGCCCCGGCGAGACGGTCCTCGACCTCGGCAGCGGCGCGGGGTTTGACTGCTTCCTCGCCGCGCGCGCCGTGGGTGCGACGGGCCGCGTCATCGGCGTGGACATGACGATGGAGATGGTGCTGCAAGCCCGCGCGAACGCCGCGAAGGCCGGCGTTCACCACGTCGAGTTCCGCCTCGGTGAAATCGAGTCGCTGCCCGTGGACTCGAACTCTGTGGATGTCATCCTTTCCAACTGTGTCATCAACCTCTCGCCGGACAAGCCGCGTGTCTTCCGCGACGCCTTCCGCGCACTGAAGCCCGGCGGCCGCCTCGCCATCGCGGACACGGTGCGCACCGCGGACTTGCCGCCGGGCATCCTGGCCGACCTCGCGGCGCACTGCGGCTGCGTAGCCGGTGCGGCGTCGGTGGACGAACTGGAAACGATGCTCCGCGTCGCCGGCTTCGTGGACCTCCGCATCACGCCGATGGACGCGAGCCGCGCGTTCATCCACGACTGGCTGCCGGGGAAGAACCCGGGGGACTACGTGCTGTCGGCGAGCATCGAGGCGGTGAAGCCGGAACGAGGAGAATGATGAGCGACCCGACGACCTTGGTGCTCCTGCCTGGGCTGGATGGGACGGAAGTTTTCTTCGCCCCGCTGCTCCGGCACCTGCCGACGTGGATCAAGCCGGTCGTCATCCAGTATCCCACGGCGGGTGCCAACGATTACCGGCACTTGTTGGAAATCGTGCGCGAGCAGGTGGCGCCGTTGAGACGCTTCGCGTTGCTGGGTTGGTCCTTCGGCGGGCCGCTCGCGCTGATGCTCGCCCACCAACGGCCGGGGGATATTTCCGCCGTCGTGCTCTGCGGCACCTTCGTCACGCCGCCGTGGCCCGGGCTGGTTCCGTTCCGGTTCGCACTCCGCGGCCCCGTGGTGGCGACTGTCCGCGCGCTGCGTCGCACTCGGCTGTTGCTTCCAGGTTATGCGACTACCGAGCTGCGGCAGGCCAAGTCGGTGACCTGGAACCGCGTCGATGCCAGCGTCCTCGCAGCCCGCTCACGGGCTGCGCTGGGCGTGGACGTGCGGACCCAACTCCGTGAGTGCCGCACCCGGCTGATGTATCTGGCGGCCACGCGGGATGAAGTCGTGGGTCCACGCAGCCGCGATGAAGTTGTCGCCCTTGCGCCTCAGCTTCAGCTCGCCGAAGTGGAGGGGCCGCACCTCGCCCTCTTCACCAATCCGCGACCGGCGGCGGAGCACATCGCCAGGTTCCTGCGGGAGAACTGACTCCTTCAAAGGCAGAACCCGAGGGGCGTGCTCAACGCAAGTTAGCCCGGCAGGCGCCAGCGTCCGCAGCGCCGCTCCGAAGACTGAATACCTCCTCGTCCCGCTCGCTCACCCCACCGACGGCGCGACCAACCGCCCCGCCTTCACCACGCCGCCTTGCAACACGGCGAGGATGTTCCGGCGGTCTTCGAGGAGCGTGATGTCCTTCAACACGTCGCCGTCCACGAGCAGCACGTCGGCGAGCTTGCCCGGTTCGAGGGTTCCGAGGTCGTGCGCGCGGCCCATGATTTCCGCGCCGGTCTTCGTGGCGCACTTGAGCGTTTCGAGCGGGCTGAAGCCGACGTAGTTCACGAAGAAGGACAACTCCTTGGCGTAGTCGCCGTGCGGGTTCCAGCCGAAGCCGTAGTCGCCGCCCATGCCGATGCGCCCGCCGGCCTTGAGGATTTTGCGATAGCTCGCCGCGCCGCCTTCGAGCGTTTCCTGATGGCCGTCAATCACGCGCTGCGACAGGCCGAACTCCTTTCCACGCACGATGCTCGCTTGCTCGAAGTAAAGCCCCGGCACGACGGGCACGTCGCGCTTCAGGAGCAGCTCCAGCCCCTCGTCGTCAATGAACGTCGCGTGCTCGACTGAGTCGTAGCCAGCGCGCAACGCGTTCTTGATGCCCTCGGTCGCGCGGCAGTGGCCCGTGACCTTGAGCTTGTGGTTGTGCGCGGTCTGCACCACGGCGTGCATTTCCTCGAAGGTCATGCAGAGCGTGTGATGGTCGTTCTGGTCGGGCCACGCGGCGTCGCCGGTGGGGTAAGTCTTCACCCACTCGACGCCGTCCTTCACCAGTGAGCGGACGGCCTTGCGCGCGTCCTCGACGCCGTTGATGCAGAAGACCAGGCCGTCCATGCCAATCTTGCGGAAGTCAGGATTCCAATCCATCAGGCCGCCCGCGCTGCAAATCTCGCGCCCGCTCGCGACGAGGCGCGGGCCGGGGATGAGGTCTTCCTCGATGGCTTTCTTGAGCCACACATCGCAGTTGAAGAGGCAGCCGCCGGAGCGCGCGGCGGTGTAGCCGCATTCGAGGGCGAGCTTGGCGTTGGTTCCGGCGAGGAGAGAGACGTATTCGACAGGGAACTTGATGTCGAGGTCCTCGAGTTTCTCGATGTTGAAATAGGTCGCGTGGAAATGCGCCTCGACGAGGCCGGGCAGGATGGTGCCGCCGTGCGCATCAATGCGCCGCGCATCCGGCGGCACGGCCGGCGCGCTGGCCGCAGGTCCGGCGTAGGTGATGCGACCGTCCGTGATGACGAGCGCGGCATCGGGGACGGGCGCCGCGCCGGTGCCGTCGAAGAGCTGGCCGTGGGAGATGTGCGTGGTGCCGGGGGCGGTTTTCATGTTGTGGGTTGAAGAGTTGAAGGGTGAAGCGGCGGTGGGGGCTAGCTTCCACTCTTCACTCTTTAACCCTTCAGCTTTTCACTTTCGTTCATTTCACCTTCGCCGCCTCAGCAATCTGCGCCTCCAACTCCGTCCACTTCGCCTGCGCCTCGGCGACGGGCAGGCCCTTCTTCATGCCGGGTCGCAGGTGGCCGCATTCGTTGAGCCACGCGTCCTTCATGATGCCTTGCCGCTGCGCAATGAGCTTGAGCAACTCCGCGCCGCGCGGGTGGATCGAAGCGATGAACGCCGCGCCGTCCTTTGCCTCGGCGAGCTTGTCGGCGGGCGCATCGAACGCGCGCAGCACCTCGCGCGCGATCAGCCAGTGGCCGGTGCTGTTGATGTGGACGCCGTCGCCCGCGAGCTTGTAGGCCGGGTCGCGCTCGCGCTCGGCGGCGATGAACTTCGCCATCGGGAAATGCGCGTCCACCACCACCCAACCTTGCGCGCGCTGGCTCACGAGCCATTCGGAGTAGCGGTCGAGCACGGTGTTGTAGCCCTCGAAGGGCTGCTTGTATTCGGCGAGGCCGGCGGGCAGCAGCCGCGCCTTGATGGGCAGGGGGTCGAAGACCGGCGGGGTGATGTGGATAACCTTCGCGCCGATGGCCGCCGCCTTCTTGCGCAAGAGTTCCATGCCCTCGCGATACTTGGCGAAGCGCTCGTCACTCAGCGGGTAATACATCCCGCAGTTCATCCCGTAGCAGGCGACGATGAGGTCGGGCTTGGCCTTGGCGAGGATGCGGTCGAGCCGCTCGTGGACAGTAGGCCGGGGAAACGCGCCGCCGGCATGACCCGGCTCGCTGAGGCCGCTGACGGTCTCGCTGGGCAAACCGATGTTGATGAACTCGACTGCGCGGGCGGGATCCTCGACGCGGAAGGCGGCCTCCAGCACCTCCACGTAAGCGCCGGCGTAAGTGATGCTGTCGCCGAGAAAGACGACGCGCTTCACGCCGTCCATAAGCGCCTTGTCTGCGGCGGAAGCGGAGGCGATGGCGGCGAGGAGTAATGCGGCGAGCAATGATAATGGCTTCATGTGATTGAGTGGAGTGAGTCTAAGCCGCCGACTATCTCGACGGCAAGCGTGAGTGCCGGAGGTGAACTCCCTCTCCCTTTGCGAAGCAAGGCGAGAGGGAGAAGAAACCTCACCGCAGCAAGCCGCCGTTCGCCTTGAGCCAGCGCTCGGCCTCTTCCCAGCGTGGGAACGCCTCCGCCACGTGCCGCCAGTAGCGCGCCGAGTGGTTCATCTCGCGCCGGTGCATCAGCTCGTGGACGCAGATGTAATCGCGCACGAACTCCGGCGTCTGCACCAGCCGCCAGTTCAGCGACACCGTGCCAGCCCGCGAGCAACTGCCCCAGCGCGACCGCTGGCTGCGCACCGTCACGCGCTGGACGGTCACGTGCAGGGACTCGGCGAGTTCGAGCAGGCGCGGCGGCAACTCCTGCGCCGCGAGCCGCCACAGATGCCGCTCGACGGCGAGGCGGAGGTTCGTCGCGGTTTCACGGAGCGGGACACTTTGGTCCGCGAACTTCACCACACAGCCGCTCGCGTGCGGCTCCAGTTGCAAGGCGACGCGCTCGCCGCGGAAGAGAATCTCCGTCCCATGCCGCCACTCGGTCGCGCGAGGCGTGCGCGGCGGCTTCGCGAGCTGCTTCTCCAGCCAAGCCGTCTGTCGCTGCGCGAACGCGAAGGCCTCCGCGCGGTTGCCGGAGCGCGGCACCGTGACGCGCGCCACCCGCTCCGGCGTGAGCCGCAAGATGTAGCGACGAGCCTTGGGATTGCGCACGAACTCCACCGGCAGCTCCGTCCCGCCCACGCGCAACGCCGCCGTCGGTGCGGTGGGGCGCACGCGGTTGAGCAGGCGGGTGAACAAGTCGAGTTGCACGCGGAGAGCGTTTGCGGAAGGCAGACGCGAGGCGAGCGGAAACCGAACCCCCGTAGGTGACGACGTGCGGAGTCTCCATCTTCCTCCGGTGCGAACGACAAGCCCCTCAATGCGGAAGAGTCAGTGAGAGATTCCTCACGTCGTCACCTACGCCGTATTGCCGCTCGCCAAGTTTTTCGCGCTCGGCAATATCCAGCGCATGAAACTGCCGTTCACGTTGCTCGCCCTCGCGTTGTCCTTGGCCCTCGCCAGTGCAGCCGACAAGAAAGCCGCCGACTCCAAGGCTCCAGCCAAGAAAGCCCCGCCGGCGAACCTTCAGCCCAATCCCCGGAAGCTCAACCCGCCGCCCGGCGTCGTCGTGCCCGCTGAGGTGAAGGCCGAGCTGACCGCCGGAGCCGCCGCGCTGGGCAAGGAGATTGAAGCCCTCCGCACGTCACTCGCCAGCCAGCCTGCGCTGCTCGCCCTCCTGCCGGACGTGCAGATTTACCACAACGCCGTCCGCTACGCGCTGGAGGACGACATCTTCACGAGCACCAACCAGTTCAACTCCGCCCGCGCATTGCTCAAGACCGGCTCCGAGCGCGCCAAGCAGCTCGCTGCGGGCACCGCACCGTGGAACACGAAGGCCGGCCTGCTGGCGCTCAAGAAGGAACTCGAAGGCAAGGCCAAGACGCCGGCCACGCTCACGCACGTCCCTGTCGTGCGCGGCTACGTGTCGAAGATTGATGGATCGGTGCAGCCTTACGGGCTGAAGGTTCCGGTGACTTACCTCACCGGCGATGACAAGCCCCGCCGCCTCGACTTCTGGCTGCACGGGCGCGGCGACACGCTCAACGAGATCGCCTTCATCGACGGCCAGTCGCGCGCGGGCGGCACGTTCCTGCCCGACGACGCCTTCGTGCTCGACCCCTACGGCCGCTTCATGAACGCCTTCAAGTTCGCGGGCGAGACGGACGTGTGGGAAGGCCTCGACCACGCGGCGAAGCACTACCCGATTGACCGCAACAAGCTCGCCATGCGCGGCTTCTCGATGGGCGGCGCGGGGGCGTGGCATCTCGGCGCGCATCACCCGGACAAGTTCGCTTCGGTCAATCCCGGCGCGGGCTTCGTGGACGTGAAGAACTACCAGAAGCTCGGCGACAAGCTCGCCACCATCCCGTGGTGGGAGCAAAAACTCTGGAATCTCTACGACCCGCTCGCGTGCCCCATCAACCTCGTCAACTCGACGCTCGTGGCCTACAGCGGCGAGGACGACGCGCAGAAAGCCGCCGCCGACCTCATGGAAGCCGCGCTGCTTGCGGACGGCGTGAAGATGACCCACATCATCGGCCCCAAGACCGGTCATTCCTACGAGGCGAACGCGAAGAAGACCGTGGCCAAGCTCGTGGACGATGCGACGAACAAGGGCATCAACCATCAGCCGAAGAAAGTCACGCTGGTGACGCACTCGCTGAAGTTCAACAAGGCTCACTGGCTCACGATTGATGCGCTGGAGAAACATTGGGAGGAAGCAAAGGTAGAAGCTGAATTGGAAAAAACCACGGTGCGCGTGACAACGAAAAACGTTGCCGGCCTGACGTTGAATTTGCCGGCCGACACGCGTGTAATTCTGGATGGTAAGCCGCTAACGGGAGTTGGCGGTTCACTCAGCTTTACGAAGCTCACCGGCCACTGGGTGCCTCAGCCACTCCTCTCGAGCCTGCCTCTCTACGCAAAACGCCCCCACCTCCAAGGCCCCATTGACGACGCCTTCATGGACTCGTTCGTGATGGTGCGGCCCACCGGCCAGCCGTTGAACGCCGCCGTCGGTCAGTGGGCGAAGACCGAGCTGGCCGAGGCTGCGTTCCACTGGCGTCGCTACTTCCGCGGCGAGCCGCGCGTGAAGGACGACTCCGCCATTACCGACGACGACATCAAGAACAGTAACCTCGTCCTCTGGGGCGACCCGTCGTCGAACAAGCTCCTCGCCCGCATCGCCGACAAGCTGCCCATCAAATGGAACGCCAAGGAAATCAAAGTCGGCGGCAAGAGCTTCGACGCCACGAAGCACGCGCCCGCGTTCATCTTCCCGAACCCGTTGAACCCGTCGCGCTACGTGGTCATCAACTCCGGCTTCACCTTCCCGCAATATGCCGGGGCCTCGAACTCGCAGCAGACGCCCAAGCTCCCCGACTGGGCCATCCTCGACCTGAGCGTCCCGCTGGCCGACCGAGTCCTCGGCAAAGGCGTCGTCGCCGCCGACTTCTTCGGCGAGAAATGGGAAGTGAAGTGAGCGGGGAATGGGGCCAACCGAAGCGCCAACTTTGGCTGTGCCTCCTCGCCGTCATTTCCACCTCACTCCCCGCCCAAACCTTCCGCGATCCCGCTGACCAGCCGTTCCGCCGTGCGCCCATGTCCGTGGCCGCGCGCAGCGTGGTCATCCCGCTCGCGACGAATATCAACCTCGCCTTTGACACCGAGACGCTCCGCACGCACACGGCCTGGCGCGGGCCGTCGTTGAACTTGCACGGCGCGCCCTACGACGGCGCGGCGGGCCGCTTCCTCGCGGACTTCACCGGCAACTTCCTCTTCACCAACCCGCCGCTCTTCCCGTGGGCCGGTGGTAAGTTCGCAAAGAACATTCTCACCGACTTCCCGTCGAAGCCGCGCTTCCTCGGCCTCAGCACGCGCGGCGGCGTCACGACGCTGATGTATGAGCTGCCGCTCGACGCGGAGGAGACCGTGCGCGTGCATGAGTCGCCGTCGGTGCAGTGGGTGGACGGCGTGCCGGTGGTGGTGCGGCGCTTCGAGCTGTCAGCGAGTTACATGGACCTGGAGTTCACCGCGCACATGGAGGCGGGGCGCATGACGACGATTGGCCAAAACTCCGCCGCGATGGGCATTCTCCGCGCGAAGGATTTGCTCCTCACCGCGTTCCGGGGCCGTCCGCTACTGGGCTGGAAACCCGCGACGGCACAGGCCGATTACCTGATCGAGCTGCACCGCGAGAAGAACGGCGAGAGCGAAGTCATCCCGCGCTACGTCACGGGCGACGAGACGCACGCCGTGGTCCACATCCCGGCGCATCGCGGGGAAATCTCGTTTGAAGTCCTGTCCGTCGCGTGCGCGGACAAGGCCGAGGCCGAGCGACTGCTGCCGAAGTTGATTCCGGCCAAGGTGGCTCCGCCCGAGCTGGTGCGTGTGTCCGAGCCGCCCGCTGCCGCACCGACGAACCGGGCCGCGCTCTTCGCCGTGCCCACGAACTCACCTTCGCCCGGCGTGCGCGCCGCCGCCTTCCCCATCTCCTATCTCCTAGCTCCCATTCCCCATCCTGCCTCGGTCACCGGCCTCGACTTCCTGCCGAATGGCAACCTCGCGCTCTGCACTGCGCTGGGCGAAGTCTTCATCGTGTCGCAACTGGCGAGCCCGACGAACGCACCGGTGTGGCGCCGCTTTGCGCGCGGCCTGATGGAGCCAGGGGGCTTGCGCGTCTTCAGCGGCGAAATCTTCGTCGCGCAGAAGTGCGAGCTGACGCGGCTGCGCGACACGGACGGCGACGGCGCGGCGGACCTCTTCGAGTGCGTGAGCCAAGGCTGGGGCTTCAATGGCAATGGGCGGCAGTTCGCCGTCGGCCCAGTGGCGGATAAGGAAGGCCGGTTCCACGTCTTCCTCGACGGCCGTGGCAGCCGGTGGGAAGTGCCGTTCCGTGGCTGGGACGCGCGGTTCAGCCGGGCGGGAAAAGACTTCGAGGGCTGGGCCAGCGGCTTCCGCTCGCCCGGTGGCAGCGGGACATTCGGTGGCGAAGTCTTCATGACCGACAACGCGGGGCCGTGGGTGCCAGCGGCCAAGTTGATTCACGTGCAGGAATCCAAGTTCCAAGGCCACCCCGCCACGCAGCCCGCGCCGCAGGAGCAGTTCAAGGAGCCGAAGGAATTCGCGCCACCCGCCGTGTGGTTTCCGTCGCGGCTGGCGAAGCAAGTGGCGGGCTTCTCCGTCGCGCCCGAGAGCTGGGGCGCGTTCGCCGGGCAACTGCTCGTGGCGGACGGCGAGGGCGGATTGCTGCGCGTGAGCCTGGCGCAGGTGAACGGCGAGTGGCAGGGCGCAGCGTGGCCTTTCGGGAAGAATCTCGGCGTCGCTGCCAGCCGGCTCGCGTTCAGTGTGGATGGCCAGCTCTACCTCGGCGGCGCAGGCGCAGCGGGCAAAGGCCTTGGCCTCGCACGCATCAGCGCGCCGGGCGCGGCGGACTTCGAGGTGAAGTCGGTGAAAGCATTGGCGGACGGCTTCGAGCTGACCTTCACGCAACCCGTGGAGGCGGCGAGCGCGGCGAAGGCGGCGGGCTACGAGGTCGCGCAGTTCAGCTATCAGCACGACGTTGGTCCCGGCGTGGAACACGACTTCGAGGGCACAGCGAACAAGACTTCTGCGCTTCAGGTATCTGCCGTGAGCGTGTCCTCGGATGGTCTGAGCGCACGGCTCACGGTGCCCAGCCTGCGCGCCGGCTTCGTCACAAGCGTCCGCGCCGCAGGTGTGCGAAGCGCCGCAGCGCAACCGCTGCACCACGACACATTCTTCTACACGCTGAATCAGTTGCCGAAGTGACGGTGAGCGCGCAGCGCGGTTGCTTCCGGTCCGCTTTCCAGTCTTCAATCCCCTCCTTGAATTGACATGAGTGCCCATCCCGGTTTCGGTGCCCACACCGACCCCAGCTTCAAATCGCAGCCCCGCTCCACCGGCGAGGTCGTCCGCCGCGTCGGCGTCTATCTACTGCCCTACAAGCTCATGGCGCTCGGCACCATCGGCTTCGCGCTCCTCTCGCTCGCCGCCGCGTTCACCTATCCCAAGCTCACCCAGCACGTCATTGACGAGGTCATCACCAAGAAGAACGCCGACAGCCTCGCGCCCGTGATGGGCTTGCTCATCGGCGCCTTTTTCCTCCGCGAACTCTTCACCGGCATCCGCATCCGCCTTAACAACGAGCTGGAGCAGAAGGTCATCCTCGACCTCCGCCGCGATGTTTACGCCCGCCTCCAGCGCCTCCCCGTCGGCTGGTTCGACCAGCGCGCGTCCGGCGACCTCATGACCCGCGTCATCGAGGACGTGAACGCCATGGAGCGCCTGCTCATTGACGGCACCGAGCAAGGCACCGTCGCAGTCCTAAGTATTGTTGGTGTGTTGACAATCCTTTTCTGGACAAATCCTTTGCTCGCCGGCGTAGCGCTCGCGCCACTGCCCATCCTCATCGGCGGCGCGCTCTGGTATACGCTCACCGCCCACAAGCGCTACCGCGTCCAGCGCCAGGCCGCCAGCGCCATGAACGCCCTGCTCATGGACAACCTCCAGGGCATCCGCCAAATCAAATCCTTCGGTCGCGAGCGCCACGAAGACGCCCGCTTCGGTGCCCGCGCCGAAGACCTCCGCCAAGGCACGCTCACCGTGATGCGCGCGTGGGCCATCTACTCGCCCGCGATGGCCTTCGCCTCCTCGCTCGGCATCGGCCTCGTCCTCTGGTTCGGCGGCACGCAAGTCCTCGCAGGCAAGATGACCGTCGGCGAGTTGGTGCAATTTCTCCTCTACCTCGCGCTCTTCTACGAACCCATCGGCCGCCTCCACGGCTTGAACCAAATGCTCCAATCCGCCCGCGCCGCCAGCGAGCGAGTCTTCGACATCATGGATGCGACAGCGGAATGCCGAACCTCAGTTCAAGCGCAACCGGCCGCCAATTCGCAGTTCGCAGTTCGCAATTCGCAATTGCCTCGCGGCGAGGTCCGCTACACCGACGTCGGCTTCCAATACAGCGCCGACCGCGTCGTCCTCAAAGCCATCTCCCTCCACGCGCGGCCCGGCCAGATGACCGCGCTGGTCGGCCCCACCGGCGCGGGCAAGTCCACGTTGGTCAACCTCCTCCCCGCCTTCTACGAAGCCACCTCCGGCCGCGTTTTCATTGACGGCGTGGACATCCGAGAGCTGCCGCTGGAAACGCTGCGCGAACACATCAGCGTCGTTGCCCAAGAGCCGTTCCTCTTCAACGGCACCCTGCGCGAGAACATCCTCTACGGTCGCCTCGACGCCTCCGACGCCGACCTCCACGCCGCCGCCAAGGCCGCCAACTGCCACGACTTCATCACGCGCCTGACCGACGGCTACGACGCCCGCGTCGGCGAGCGCGGCGTGAAATTGAGCGTCGGCGAGAAGCAGCGCGTTAGCATCGCCCGCGCGCTCCTGAAGAACGCGCCCATCCTCATCCTCGACGAAGCCACCGCCAGCGTGGACACACAGACCGAGAAGCTGATTCAGGAAGCGCTGGAACGGCTCATGACCGGCCGCACCAGCTTCGTCATCGCCCACCGCCTCAGCACCATTCGCAAGGCCGACCAAATCCTCGTCCTGCGCCACGGCGAAATCGTCGAGCGCGGCACGCACGACGAACTCCTGGCCACCGACGGCCTCTACGCCAAGCTCGCGCGCATCCAGAACACCACCTTCATCGAGGAGAGCTTCGAGAAGCTCGCGGTCAACTAATTCATACCCGCGGATAACGCGGATGACACGGATGGAAATGAGGTCAACCTTCGTCGCTTTTTCTATCCGTGCGAATCCGCGCTATCCGCGGGCACTCCTCTCTTTCAGCTGACCAGTTCCGCGCTGCTCCACCGCTCGCCCGCCTGCAACACCCGGCACCGCTGCCCCAGCCGCCCGCACTCCGCCACGAACTCCTCCGGCGACGCCGTGTTGAACGTGAACAGGTCGTAGTGCATCGGGATGACCAGCCGCGCGCCGATGGCCTTGGCCAGTTGCGCCGCCTCGCGCCCGTCGAGATTCCCCGCGACCTTGCGCTCCGGCGTGTCCCCGTTGATGGGCAGCAGCGCCACGTCCACGCGGAAGGGGCGAATCCAATCCTCCATGCCCTCGAAGTGCTTCGTGTCCCCCGCGTGATACACCCGCCACGGACCGAACTGGAAAATGTAGCCGAGGAACTTGTGGTTACCCTCCGCGTCCACCTCCAGCTCGTTGTGCGCGGCGGGAATCCCGTTGAACGTGAATCCGCCCGCTGACTTCACATCACCCGCCCGCACGCCGATGAGATTCGCCGCCTTCAGACTCAGCCCGATGCGGAACGCCCCTGCGCCGCGATTTGCCTCCGGCAAGATGAGCGGCAGCGCGGGCTTTGCCACGAGCAACGGCTTGAGCGTGTCCGGGTCGAAGTGGTCGGTGTGGTTGTGGCTGCTCGACACCACATCCACGAAGCCCAGCCGCTCCGGCGCGATCACCCGCTCCGTCATGCGCACATGCGGCTTGTCCGACTGCTCGTATTTGGCAGTGAGCGAGTCGGAGAGATACGGGTCCACCAGCGCGTGCCGCCCGTTGAACTGCACAAGAAACCCGCTCTGCCCCAGCCACCAGAGTCGGAAGTTCGGACGATCGGACTTCGCGGACTCGATGTCGGCGAGCAGGGCATCGTCTTGGAGCAAGGGCTTAATCATGAGTTGGTGTTAGCCACGAATTGAACACGGTTGAAAGCCTGCGACTGCTCTTCTCTGAGTTCCATCTGTATTTCATCTGTGGCTCAAATTGAAGCTCTCACCTGCGCGACGCCAGCGACCATGCTCGCCAGCTTCTGCTTCGCCGCCCAGCGCGCGGTTTGCGATAGCCCACAGTCCGGCGCGAAGGCGAGCTTCTCCGGCGGAGCGTGCTTCAGACAGGCACGCACGCGCGTCGCGATGTCCTCCGGCGTCTCGATGTAGTAGCTCTTCACGTCCACGATGCCCACGGCGGCGATGTGGCGCTTCGCGATCTCGGCGATGACCTCCAGCTCCGCAAACTCGCGGCTCGCCATCTCGACGTGGATTTCGTCCACGTGCAGTTCGAGGAACGCCGGGAACATCGGCGCGTAACGGCGCGGCCCGACGGCGCGGCCCTTGTAGTTCCCAAAGCACAGGTGCGTGCTGAGATGGCACTTCCCAGCAACCGCCTCGACCGTGCGATTGAAGATGTCCACGAAGCGCGTCGGGTCTTCGCGATGCGCGTAGCAGCTCATGCTCGGCTCATCCACGCAGATCTCCGTGCAGCCCGCGCGCACCAGCGCCTCCAACTCGCCGCGCACCAGCGGCAGCAACGCCTCGGTCAGCTCCCAGCGGTTCTTGTATTGCTCATTCGGCAGCAGCCGCCCGCTCAACGTGTAAGGCCCGGGAACACTGGCCTTCAGCGTGATTGCCGATTGCTGATTGCTGATTACCGATTGAGCGGTGCGCTTCAACCGCTCAAAGTCTTCCACCGCTCCGAGCCCACGCGGCGCGCGCAACTCACCGATGACCTTGTGCTTCCCGCGCTGATCGTGCGCGGGCGGGCCGAAGCGACGCGGCGGCGCGCTCTCCAGTTCGATGCCCTCGATGAAGCCGTAGAAACTCAGGTTGAAGTCCAGCCGCGTCTGCTCGCCATCCGTAATGACATCGAGGCCAGCGTCGAGCTGGTCCTTCACCGCGATGGCCACGGCGTCGTCCACCATCTCCGCGCGGTCCGCGTCGCCGAACTGGCCGAGGTTTTGGCAGGCGAATTCCAGCCAGCCGGGGAACGGGTAGCTGCCGATGACCGTGGTCCGCAAGGGTTGAGGTTTCATGCTTTTGATTTGCCACAAAGAGGCGCAGAAGGCGCAGAAGAAGTTTTCCTCTTTGTGCCTACGGTGCCTCTTTGTGGCTCAAGTTTTCTGACCCAAGTTTTCGTAGAGTTTTGCCATGCGCCGTGCGTGCTCGTCGTAAGCCGCTTCAAAAAGCTCCGTGGCCTTCGCGGTTCCGACGAGGGCTCCGGCCGTCAGCACCTTCGGCGGTTGCCCCGCCAGCGTGAGGCGCGCGGCGACTTCGGCCTTAATGGCGTTCACCAACGCGCAGCCGCCGATGGTGGAGCCGGGCGCGACTGGCGTGTCGAGGCCCGGCACCTTCACCATCGCGTCGCCCACGGGCGCACCAGTGTCGAGGACGAGGTCGGCGAAGTCTTGGAGCTTCTTCCCGCTCGCGTGTCGGCTCGTGCTCGCCTCCGAGTGCGCGCGGCTGATGATGGCAACGACCTTCACACCGCGTTTTCGGAACTGCTCGGCCATCTCGATGGGCACGACGTTGCAGCCCGACGACGACGCCACGAGCGCGCAGTCCTGCGAAGACAAGTCGAAGTTGCGGAGGATGCGCTCGGCGAGGCCGGAGACATTTTCGAGGAACATCGCCTGCCGCTGCCCGTTCGCGCCGACGACGAGATTGTGAAACGACAGCGACAGCTCGACGATGGGGTTGAAACCGGGGAACGACCCGTAGCGCGGCCACATCTCCTCGACGAGGATGCGGCTGTGCCCCGAGCCGAAGAGGTGAACCATCCGCCCCGCGAGAATCGTCTGCGCGAACCAGTCGGCGGCCTGCTGGATGGCCGGCGTCTGCCGCTCCACCACGTCAAGCAGGGTGCGGCAGCGGGCGATATAGTCCTGAGTCAAAGAGTTTGGCTGCATTGCGATGGCGTTTCTAGCAGGCGAGGCCCGCGGATGGATAGCGCGGAAGTGCCGACTACCGCTTCGCTGCCGGGTTGAAACCCAGCGCATTCGCCGCCGAACCGTAAGCCCCGGCGTAGTCGCCGAGTTCCGCGTGGAGAATCTTCGCCTGATGGCCGCCGGCCTGCCACTCGTAGTGGCGGACGTAGCGTTCCAGCGGCGCGAAGAGCGCGTCGCCCGCGCGCGCGATGCCGCCACCGATGATCACGGCGTCGGAGTCGAGGACGTTGATGAGCGAGCCGATGCTGCAGCCCAGCGCGCGCACGGAGCGGTCCCAAATTTCCTGCGCGCCCGCGTCGCCTTGCACGGCGGCGGCGACCAGTTCGTGCGTGCTGGCGAAGCGGCCCTTGGTCCGCTCGCGGATGTATTTGTTGCCCATGAAGTGCTCCAGCGAGCCAGCGGTGTTGAAGTCATCGCGCGGGCCGTTCCAGTCCACCGTGATGTGGCCGAGGTGCCCGGCGCGACCAATCGCGCCGCGCAGCAGATTGCCATCCACCATCGCCGCGCCGCCCACGCCGGTGCCAAGCGTGAAGAGCATCACGTCGCGCAGGCCGCGCGCCGCGCCGCGCCAGACTTCGCCGAGCAAGGCGGCGTGCGCGTCATTGAGAATGGGAATCGGACGGGGCGACGCGAGGTAGTCCGTCCAGTCGAGCCGCTCCAAGCCGAGTAGCCGCCCCGGCATCACGGCGATGCTGCGCGCGTTCTTCGCCGCAAGGCCAGGCGCAGAAAGGCCAATGCCCGTCGGCTCCCCCAGCTCGCGTCGCCAAGCGCGGACGAGCACGCGAATCTTTTTCGCCCACTCCATGTCGCGGTCCACGAACGGCACGCTGCGCTGCCGGAGCTTCTCCCCCGCCGCCGTCACCGCCACGGCCTTGATGCTCGTGCCGCCGAGGTCGAGGCCGAGGAAGTAGTTGGGAGTTGAAAGTTGAGAGTTGAGAGGGGGGCGCTTCGTGACACGCGCGCCCGACCTTGGGCTTTGAACTTTGGACTTTGGACTCTTACGCATGCTGCCCTTCGGAAACACACCATCCGCCATCCACCGCGAGCACTTGCCCGGTGACGAACTTCGAGTCGTCGCTCAGGAAGAAGACGGCGGCGGCATCGAGGTCTTCGGGTTGACCGATGCGCCCGCCGTCGAGCGGCTGTTTGGTGCGGATGAAATCGAGAATCGCCGGGTCGCTCTGCGCGCGTGCGGACATGGGCGTGGCGACGAGTGCGGGCGCGAGGACGTTGAAACGGAGGTTGTCCTTCGCGTAGTGCGCGGCGGCGGCTTGCGTGAGGCCGATGATGCCCGCCTTGGCCGTAGCGTAGGCGTGCGTGGCGAAGTGGTGCGGCGAGGGCGACCACCCGAGCACGCTGCCGAGGTTCAGCACGCTGCCTCCCCTGCCCTGCTTCAGAAACTGCTGCGCAGCGGCGCGGTTCGAGTAGAAGAGCGAGGTGAGATTCTCGTTCAAGGTGAACTGCCAGCCTTCATCGGTGAGTTCGTGCAAGGGGCCGTCGCCTTGCTTGCGCCCGCTGCCGCCGGCGACGTGGTAGAGGCCGTGGAAACCGCCGAACTTGTCCACCGCGAGGGCAATGGCGCGGGCTGCGGTGTCCGGCTGAACGGCATCTCCGACCAAGCCCGCCAAGGCGGAACCGAGTTCGTGCTCGACCGCCACCACCTTCTCCGGCGTGCGCCCGACGACGACCACTCGCGCGCCCTCGCGCACGAACGCCCGCGCCGCCGAGAGGCCGATCCCGCTGGTGCCGCCCATGACAACGAGGACTTTGCCGCTGAGTTTGCTCACGCGAGAGTGATAGCGGAAGTGTGTCGCGGAGGCGAGATAGCTGGAGCGCGGCTGATCAAATCACCGTGCCGTGCGGGATGACGCCGTTCTTAGCGACGATGACAATACCGTCGCGGATGACGTAGTTGGGGCCGTCGAAGTGCTCCGGCTTTCCGGCGGGCGAGATGACGCAGTTGTCCCCGATGCGTGCGTTTTTGTCCAAGATGGTGTTCTCGATGCGGCAGTGCTGACCGACCCCCATGCGGGGGCGACCAGAGTTGAGATTTTCGCTCAGGCTGGCTTGCGACTCGTAGTAGTCGGCGCCCATCATGATGACGCGGTGGAGGTTGGTGCCCATGCCCACGAAGCTGCGCAGGCCGATGACCGAGTGGCTGATGTGCGCGTGGCTGATGATGCTGCCGTCGGCGACCAGGGCGTGGTCAATGCTCGCGCCGTTGACCTTGCTGCCGGGCAAGAAGCGCGGGCGGGTATAGATGGGCGCGCTCATGTCGAAGAAGTTGAACTTCGGCAGTTCCTCCGCGGAGTCGAGGTTGGCCTCGAAGAAGCTCTTGATGGTGCCGATGTCTTCCCAGTAGCCCTGATAGATATAGCTGAAAACGCGGTGCGTGGTGATGGCCCCAGGGATGATGTGCTTGCCGAAGTCGGTGAAGTCGTTGGCGAGGAGCTTCTCGAGGACGGCGCGGTTGAAGACGTAGATGCCCATCGAGGCGAGGTAGAAGTCCTCGTTACCCTCGATTTCGAGCTCTGCATAGGACTCGCGCGAGATTTTAAGCGAGTCGAGCACGTCGGCGTCTTTGGGCTTCTCCACGAAGCGCGAGATGCGGCGATCGTTGGCGATTTGCAGGATGCCCAGAGACTGCGCGCTGTCCCGGGTCACGGGGATGGTCGCGATGGTGAGGTCTGCCTCCGTCTCCGCGTGTTGCGCGATGATGCGGCGGAAATCCATCCGGTAGAGTTGGTCGCCGCTGAGGATGAGGCAGTATTCCCAATCGTGGTTCAGCAGGTGGACCAAATTTTTCCGCACAGCGTCAGCGGTGCCTTGATACCAGGACGTGCTGTGCATGGTCTGCTCGGCGGCGAGCAGTTCCACGAAGCCGCCGCTGAAGTGGTCGAACTTGTAGCTCTGGCTGATGTGGCGGTGGAGCGAGGCGGTGTTGAACTGCGTGAGGAGGTAAACGCGGCGGTAGCCGGAGTTGATGCAGTTCGAGATGGGGATGTCCACGATGCGGTATTTGCCTGCGAGCGGGACGGCGGGCTTGCTCCGGTCCTGCGTAAGCGGCCAGAGCCGCGTGCCCTGCCCGCCACCCATAACCACGGCAAGGACGTTCGGGACGTGAGGAGCCATGCGACGTGGTGCAGCCATAAAACAAATCCTTACTTGCGATTAAATTCGATGAACCTCTAACCTTTTTTTGGGCAACAGCGCAAGCAAACAACCCACTCGCGAGTCCGACAAGCTGGCCATCGTCCACAACGGCGTCATCGAAAACTTCGACTCCCTCGTGCAGCACTTCCTCAAGGCCGGCCACACCTTCAAGTCCGCCACCGCCACCGAAGTTCTCGCGCGCCTCATCAGCCACCACTACGCCCTCCTCGCCGATGCCGGCCAGGCCGCGTGGTATGGCGAAGGCACGACCGGTTCCTCACGCCGGAGTTGAGCGCGAAGGTGGATTCCCTCGGCACTCAACCTGTCAGCGCCAAACGCTGACGCCCTCTGGCTAGCAGTCCTCACCGGCGGGAGTTTTTTATGGCAGCTCAAAGGAGCGTGAATTAGCTTCCTGGGAGCACCGCCAAAACCAGTGGCACAAACTCTCTGACCTATGCTCAACGTCACCGGACCCGGCTCCCTCACCACCTGCGACGGCATCACCCGCCGCGACTTCCTTCAGGTCGGCACGCTCGGCGCGCTCGGCCTCACGATGGCGGATTACTCAGCCGCGCAGGCCGCTGGCAAGGTCGCCGGCGGCAGCAACGAGAAGTCGGTCATCATGATTTTCAACCTCGGCGCGCCCAGCCAGCTCGACCTCTTCGACATGAAGCCCGACG
>Ga0208960_1000667_pt1 | contig 19111 bp, 15 predicted proteins | sample GreLakmeON33MSRF_FD_187703 | JGI IMG/M metagenome (GOLD analysis project Ga0208960, IMG submission 187703) | Freshwater lentic microbial communities from great Laurentian Lakes, MI, USA - Great Lakes metaG ON33MSRF (SPAdes) | ecosystem: Environmental > Aquatic > Freshwater > Lake | place: Great...
CCAATGATGTTGCGCTGAACTTGGCTCGTTCCTCCGGCAATGCGCCCACCAGGTGCTGAAAGCACTCCGAATGCCTCGGGGCCCTCGAGAAGCGAATCCATGCCCGAGATATTTGAGCGCAGTATTGATGTTTCAAACATCATCTCGGTAATCCCCAATTTCATGAGTGACGCAGCCGTTGAGGCCACTGGTCCTTGGCGCTGGGCCAAGGCTTTGTAGGCCATTCCCTTCGACAGCAACTTCGCGATCTCTTGACGTTCGGTCGGCGACAGATCGCGCCCTTCGGCAAGTCGGGAAATTGAATCGAGTCGTCGTTCGAGAGAAATGACACTTGTTCCGATGTGGCCACGCTCAGAAGTGAGGACCGCCATGCCCACACCCCATCCACCATGAAGTGGCCCGAGTAACGCATCAGCGGGCATTTCCACATCTGTAAAAAACACCTCGTCAAATTCGGCTTCGCCAGTCATCTGCTTGAGCGGACGAATTTCAATTCCGGGCAAACTCATGTCGAGCAAAAAGAAGCTGATTCCCTCGTGCTTCGGTGCATCAGGATTGGTGCGGGCCATCAAGATGCCCCAGTTGCTATAGCGACCACCCGAGCACCAAACTTTTTGACCGTTGATGATGAACCGATCACCATCGCGCTCGGCTTTGGTGCTGAGTGAACCTAAGTCGCTTCCTGCGCCAGGTTCGCTGAACAATTGACACCACACATGATCGGCGCGCAAAGTCGCATTGAGATGCTTTGCTTGTTGCTCGGGCGTCCCGAATTTTTGTACTGCACCACCAGTGAGTACGAGACCGACCATGTTGAGAACGCCTGGAACCCCAACAAGCGCGCACTCGTACAGCCATTGCGCTTGATGCGCAGCAGTTAATCCTTGGCCACCGAATTCAACTGGCCAATGAATGCCGGCCTTGCCAGATGCGAAGAGGTGCTTCTGCCATGCCAAGCCTTCGTTGACCATGTCGGGTGGGCAGATCGCGCCGTAATCACGTGGGGCGAGATGCTTGTTTTCAGCCAACCAATGTTTGGCTTCCTGAGCGAATTCTTCCACTGTGATCACGATGTGACCTCCCGAAAATTTAAATGAGCCTTATTTGAAGAAGTTCAAGAACAACGCAGTTTCTTCGCCGAGATTGCTCGGCACCGCGAACGAATCACGATTGGTGATGGTGTCCCAATTGTTTTGTACATCTTCGGGGGTGAGTGTTGGCGAGTAGTAGCCATTGGTTTCGCCCAAGAACACATGAGCGACACGTCCGCCACCGACGGAGAACAATTGACCGCTCACAGGGCAGTCTTCATGCGCCAAGAAAGCGACGAGTGGTGACACCAAGCCCGGATCGAGTTTGTCCTTGAGTGCTCCCAAGATGTCTTCGGTCATGCGGGTCATCGCGAGTGGTGCAATGGCATTGGCCTTGATATTGAATCGAGCACCTTCGACTCCGAGCACACGAGTGAAACCGACGAGACCCATCTTGGCGGCACCGTAGTTGGTCTGACCAAAGTTGCCAAAGACACCAGCAGCTGAAGATGTTGAAATGATGCGGCCGTAACCCTGTTCGCGCATGTGCACAAAAGCAGGCTGGGTGACGTAGAAGGCACCCTTCAAGTGAACGTCGAGTACGGGGTTCAACAGATCGGGTGTCATGTTGTGGAACGCTTTGTCGCGCAAGATGCCCGCGTTGTTGATGACGATGTCGACGCGACCATAGGTGTCGATAGCAGTCTGAACGATTGCTGCTCCGCCTTCGGGAGTAGCAACTGAGTTGTGGTCGGCAACAGCTTCGCCGCCTGCGGCCTTGATCTCGTCAACGACTACTTGTGCGGCTGAAGAGTTGGCGCCAGTTCCATCAACAGAACCGCCGAGGTCGTTGACCACGATGAGCGCACCGCGCTTGGCCATCATTAAAGCGTGTTGGCGACCGAGGCCTCCACCGGCTCCGGTGATAATTGCAACTTTGCCGTCGTAACCAAGTGCTGACATTTTGAACTCCTAAATAGTTGATGGGTGAAATATGTGAGGGGTGATGGGGGATATCTATAAAACTGCAGGTCTGACGCTACCCGAGAGACTTGAGGGCAATCTCAGTCAACGCCTTGTAATCAAGTTTGCCGTTACCGGCGCGACCAACCGTTGCGATGGGAATGACACGCTTGGGGGCTTTGTATGCGGCGTGGTGTTGCTTGATGAAGGCTATGAGATCGGCCTCCACGATGGTTTGGCCAGGCAACGCTTCAACCAATGCAGTGATGGCTTGACCAAAACGCTCGTCGGGAATGCCGACGACTGCAGCATCGGCGACGGTGGGGTGCAATTTGAGCGCTTCTTCGACTTCTTCGGGGTACACCTTTTCGCCGCCAGTGTTGATGCACTGACTGCCGCGACCTAATAGGCGGACAGTGCCGTCGGCATCAATGCTGGCCCAATCACCAGGAATCGACCAACGGACGCCGTTAATGACCTGGAAAGTCTTGGCTGACTTCTCGGGGTCTTTGTAGTAACCAATAGGTGTATTGCCCTTCAGGGCAACGCGACCGATTTCATCACTACCCGGTTGAACTTCGCGACCATCTTCGGTGAGGATTTTGGTGTTGGGCCCCAGTTCAAAAGAAGCAGTTTTTGACTCGCCGGCTGACGAGGTGGTGTTTTGTGCCATGCCGATTGCTTCAGATGAACCAAGTGCATCAACCATGATGAGTCGTTCGCTGTGGCGCAACAATCCAGCCTTGGTCTCGGCAGCAAACATCACGCCACTAGAAACGATGACACGAAGTGATGAAATGTCCCATCGGTTTGGCGCAGCATCGAGAGTGCGCAAGATGGGTTTGGCGAAAGCGTCACCAACGATCGACATCGAATTGATTTGATAACGCTCAACTGTGTCGAGAAGTTCGGTCGGTTCAAACTTGCGACCTGGCATGGTGACGATGCATCCCGCAACCATCAAGTTGCTCATGGCGTTGAATAAGCCAGTTCCGTGCATCAATGGTGCCGCAGGTAAATTGCGCGGCCCAGCCTTAGTTGAACGCTCGCCAATCGGGTCTCCATCGGGAACTGGAGGTAATCGCTTCTTATTAGTGCTGTCGAGAGTTAAGAACAAATCTTCTTGGCGCCACATCACACCCTTGGGCATACCGGTAGTGCCTCCGGTGTAGAGCAACAACAAGTCATCGCCAGTTCGGCCCCATGGTCCAGAAACATTTGATGGTCCAGAAACATTTGATGGTCCAGAAACATTTGTTGTTGTGCCCGACTCTGCAGCTATTTCGTACTCGGTAGCCCACGTCGGGCATGGACCGCTGTGATCATCAACCCAAAGCCACAAAACAACTCGCGGCACGCGATGACGTAATTGCTCAATGGTCTCAGAAAAGATTCCGTGAAAGACAACTGCTACAACATCAGCGTTATCCCAGATGTAGACCAACTCGTCAGCGGTGTAGCGATAGTTGGTATTGACTGGAGCGAGGCCCGCTTTGAAAGTGGCGAACAAACTTTCGAGATACTGCGGGCAGTTGTACATGTACTGCGCAACTTTGTCTTGTTGCTGAACGCCAGCGTTGAGAAAGGTTTGGGCGATTCCGTTAGCTCGTCGATTGAAATCGGTCCAGGTGTACGTCTCATCTTTGTATTGCTGGGCGAGAGCGTCTGGAAGCCTTTTGGCGACCGACTCCCAGGCATCGGCGAAGTTCCAGGCTGTTGTTGCGGGTATTTGATGGGACACGAAGGATCATCGTAAACGCTGCGCGGTTCACTCACCGTGTTCGCTGAGTGCCGATCGACATGAATAAGGTCGTGTTATGGACTTTCAGTTACCCGCCGCAGATGATCCCCGCCGAGTCGTGGTTCGGGACTGGATTGCTAACCACCCGAACCCATCGGGTCGAGTTTTGGCCGAAGCGGGTTACGTCGCGCCACACTGGCCGGCCCCCTTTGGTTTAGATGCCGACCCAATTCATCAGATCATCATCGATGACGAGTTGAGCAAAGCTGGTATTCGCCGTCCCGCCAACCCCATCGGTATTGGTTGGGCTGGGCCAACAATTATGTTTGCTGGCACCGACGAACAAAAGCAGAAGTACATCTTGCGTTTGCTGTCGGGCGACGATTTTTGGTGTCAGTTGTTCAGTGAACCAAATAGCGGAAGCGACTTGGCAAACCTCGGAACTCGCGCCGTACGTGATGGTGACGAGTACATCGTGAATGGCCAAAAGATTTGGACCAGTGGTGCCCAACACGCCAAGTACGGAATTTTGATTGCGCGTACAAATCCTGATGCGGCAAAACATAAAGGAGTTTCGTATTTCATTTGTCCGATGGACTTGCCCGGAATTGAAATTCGGCCGATTAAAGAAATGACAGGGGCGAGCACATTCAACGAAGTGTTCTTTACTGATGTGCGACTTCCCGCCGCAAACTTGGTTGGCGAACAAGACGAAGGTTGGCGACTGGCAAAAGTGACGTTAGGTAACGAACGCGTGTCGTTGTCGACAGGCGGCGTGTTGTGGGGCAGTGGTCCGACTGCGCTTGAGATGCTCGATGCGGTGCGACTGCGTGGATCGATCGCCGATCCAGTCATGCGACAACGTTTGGCTTCTATCTATACAGAACATATTTTGCTTGACCTGATTCGTATGCGCACATTGTCGGCTCGTTTGCGTGGTGAACAGCCAGGACCAGAAGCAAGTATTCGCAAGATCTTGGCCGATGAACACGGTCAAAACGTGATGGAAGTTGCCCGCGACTTACTTGGTGCTGAAGGGATGTTGCGAGGTGGCATCGACAACAGTGAACGTGGAGCACATAACGGATTGGGTGGCGGCGGTGGGGTGGGACTGCGCGCCCTCGAACATCCCGGTTGGTTTGATGGCTATATGTTTGCCCGTTCGCTGACAATCGGTGGAGGGACTGGTGAAGTCCAGCGCAACATCGTGGCCGAGCGCGTGCTTGGTTTGCCGCACGATAACGATGTGCTAAAAGGTATGACTTGGGCCGAAACGCAGAAGTCTTCTTCGCGGTAATTCGGTATCGGGCGAGCTGCTTGTGATAGTGATTAGTCGTGGCTAAAGGTGTCGAACACGCAACTCATCGTGCTCTCATTGATTGTGGAGTTGAATTAGCCAAAGAATTTGGCATGTACGGTTTTACCGTTGAGCAGCTTTTAACGAAATCGGGAATCTCCAAAGGCTCTCTGTACCACCATTTCGAAGATTTTGTTGATCTCGTTGAGTGTGTCCAAGTTCGGATTTTTACTGAATATGTGGAACTCGATATTTCGGCAATTCAAAGGGCTCTTGACGCGGCGACAGATCGAGATAAATTCGTCAATCTGATTTCGTTGATTACACGAACCGCGTTGCAACCGCAGCGCTCAACTAGTCGAATTCAACGGGCGCGCATCATCAGCGCAACTCAAGGCCGAGAGCGATTTGCAACCCGCATCGGCCATGAGCAAAAACTTCTCAATGATCAAATGAAGCGCGTGATCAGCGTTGGGCAAGAACGAGGCTGGATCCCTCCTCATTTTGACGCCCATGCTTTAGCCCTATTTGTGCAGGGTTACGCCTTCGGTTTGATTCTCAATGACGTGACTGAAGAGCGTGTTGGGGCAGAAGAAATGGCGGTCGTGATTGATTCAGTGATTGCCAACCTTCTGATTGGTTCTTAGATCTGGCGATGAATTTTTGTTAACCACTTTGTTTCGCCGTGCAGGGCTTGCCGCCACAGACATCGGTGAATACTCCGTTGAATAAAAATTCAGCCATTTGGCTCCTTGCCATCTTGTCGTCGCGAGGATCTTCATGAGGGTCATGCCCGCTGCTGGGCGGGGTGACTCCAACTGGAATCATGTCGGCGCCCGAGTCCCAGATGACGATGACAGAACCGGTATCCCCATCAGAGACGGAATCAAGACCCCAACCGGGGGTGGCTTCGCGTGAGCGGCCATCGGCAACAACCGGTCGATAGATCTTGGCCCCAATCGAACGTGCTTCGTTGAACGCAGCAAGTTCACTGACTTGGTGGTCGCCCCAAGCGACGTGCATGAGCACGGCTTTGTTTGGCTGAGTGCCTGGGAGTGGATCGCGGGTGATGTGATTGATGTATCCGCCGCCTTCTCCGCGATCCCAGAGCATCTGCATCAAAGAAATAGCAATCGTTCGATCTCTTCGAGTGGGATAAGCCGGTTCCATAATTGATTCGTATTGATCAAAATCAATGGAACGCAACAGTAAGAGTCCGTAGTTGGTAGCAGGAACGCCGAGCACGGCCCGTGAAATATCTGGGGACACGGCGGTTAAAGCAGAGCCCATAATGCCACCTTGGCTATTTCCGTAATACACCAAGTCACCCGCAACTTTGATGTCGCCAAAAGCCGGATCAGAAAGGATTCCGTCATCGGTGTTCATCAAACGTCCGAGCGCAATCATGTTGACAATGCCTTGCTGCAAACGGTCGGCAACCGTCGGAAAATTTGAGAGGTCTTGTAATGAAACAACAGCGTTACCGACGTCGTCTTCGCTCATTCCTGCCCACTTTGTAGCGCAGAATAGAACGTCAGCTTCTTGAGCAAGTGCTCGGACATCCCCGCCGTAATCAATTTCGTATTCGCTTCCGAGCAAGCCGTGTCCATACAAGCCTGGACGCAGAACTGTTGAAGGATCATCGACAGCAACTTTTGGAACTTGACAGATAAACGGCACATCGACGACTTCTCCTAAAATCGGAAGATCGTTGGGTCCAGGTGTCGTTGATTCATAAGCGAATTTTTGACCTGCGGATCCATTGCCGGTGAGGTGCGTGGGCAACTTGAACGTTCCGGCAACTTGAACGGCGACATCTTCTTTTGATGCTGGGACGATCGAAGTAATCGTGAATTCAGGGGGCCGAGTGTCAAGCCAATCGAGAGTGTTGTTACGAACCTCCAAGATTCTGCCGGTCAGATTTTGCGTGGAGGCAACCGTGAAATCCCAAGCGAGTTGAAGCGTTGAACGTTCAATTCCAGCGTTGGTCAAAGCCGTGAACATGGCTTCCATTTCGGTTGTTCGCCCATTGAGTCGCTCATTGTCGGATGTGTATCCGTCGCGATAGAACTCAAAAATCGGCGAAGGAACCACGTCGGCGCCAGAGGTTGTCTTTAAATTCCGCATTGCGACTGCGTAAGAGTGTCCATCAAGTAGAGCCACTGCCGGCTGCACGATGAGCAATGGCTGCTCGTCACCAATTTCGGCATCTAATTCAGCCCAGAGGGGGATGCGTTCGCCGGTTTCTGTATCAATGATGACAACTGATGCATCGCTGGAAAGTGAGCTTTCTAAATCGGTCCACTCGGGAAGGGCTGACGCTTTCGGGTCAAGATCGGCGATAAAGGTCAGAAGGGGACTGTTGGGACTAAATCCGTCGTTACGGTTCCACTCATTGGGATCGACAAAAACCCCTTGCGCATTCACGAGTAATCCTTCGGCAGGAATTGCGACCCTCCGTCCAGTAGGAGTTGTTTCATCAACAACTGTGTAACGGTTGCTTGGGAACGGCAAAATACACTGAGATACGTCAAGTTCTTCGCAGCCCGTCGGGCTTGCTGATATAGCTTCGTCGACCTCAATCTTGAATTCGGGGCTCATTACTTGAGTAACTTGCTCAGGAATTGATTCTGGGGATGAAGTTGTTGTTTCGTCATTGTTCTGCGAATTGTCATTATTTCCTGAACAAGCGCTCGTTATCAGGATCAATATCGTTGCTGTCGCTAGAAATCTTTTTGTTGTCACGAGAACCCCCTAGGTCACACCCAAGTATGGCGCACAATCGGGCAAGCCTCAACGAGGCACGGTTATCATGAGTTTGTGCGAGGAGGAAGGGGGTCTAATCAGGGTTTAGCGACTTTCGTACTGGTGTTTTGCACCTTTTTCGCCTCTGCATGTTCGTCAAATGAGCCATCGGGCGGGAATTCTGCGACAGCGAATTCTGGAGACGGTTGCCCGATGCATGAAGCAATCACGGATGGACCTTTGATTATCGCGACAACCGTGGCGCCAATCACCAGCATTGCTGCCAACATCGCCACGGGAACTCCAACAATCGTTCAAGGAATAGTTCCTGAAGGAACAAATAGCCACACCTACGAACCGCCACCGAGTGTGGCGGCAACTCTTGAAGATGCCGACATAGTTTTCATTAACGGTCTGTCGCTCGAAGAACCAACAAAAGAAATGGCACGAGCCAATGCGCGTGAAGGTTCGGTGATTTGCGAATTAGCTACCACGATCCTTCCCGAAGATCAGTGGATTTACGATTTCTCGTTTCCTAAAGACGGAGGTAAGCCGAACCCCCATGTTTGGACGAATCCCCAAATGGCTGGCGATTTCGCAGCGCTCATTCGTGATTCGCTCGTAGCCGCAGATCCTGACAATGTTGCGACATATAGAAGCAACTACGAAGCCTTCGTGCTGAAAATAGATGCGCTTGACCAGGCGATCGTCGAATCAACGGCGACGTTGGCTCCGGAGCAACGCAAACTTCTCACATACCACGATGCTTATGCCTACTTCGCTCGAACTTATGGATGGACAGTTATCGGGGCCATTCAGCCGTCATCGTTTGAGGAGCCGACCCCTAAAGAGATTGCTGAACTCATTGATCAAGTGAAGCAAGAAGGCGTCACGGCAATTTTCGGTAGTGAAGTGTTCCCGTCAAGTGTGCTCGAACAAATTGGGAAAGAATCATCTGTTCGTTATGTTGACGTCCTTCGTGACGATGATTTGCTCGGTGCTCCAGGAGACCCTGAGCACTCGTGGCTTGGGCTGATGCGTTTCGACTACGTCACCATGGTCGAGGCTTTAGGTGGCGATGCTTCGGCTTTGAAGTCACTTGATGTTTCTGATGTCGGTCCTGACACTGCGAACTATCCGCAATGAAATCAAGTCCCGGTGCAGATCCAATTTTGATGAAATGCGAGCACATGTCGTGCTCGTATGGCGGAGCGCCGGTCATTGAGAATGTAGATATCTCCATCAATCGAGGAGAATTTATTGGGATTGTCGGACCATCAGGTTCGGGTAAGACGACGTTGTTGCGGGCATTGCTGGGTTCCATTAAACCGGTGCATGGCAAGGTAGAAAGATTGCCCGGATTGAGGTTGGCGTATGTTCCTCAATTAGAAACAGTCGATTGGAATTTCCCAGTGACCGTGGGCGAAGTGGTGGGGATGAGTCGTCCCCAACGTCTGATGCGTCCAAAATCGCAAAACTCCGAACTGGCTTTAATCGAAGACGTCCTCGAGCGCTTAGGTCTCGGGGGATTGTTACAACGACACATTCGCGAATTATCTGGTGGCCAACAACAAAGAGTCTTCTTGGCGCGTGCGCTCATTCAAAAGCCCGACATGTTGGTCTTAGATGAACCTACTGCTGGTGTCGACGTGCGAACACGGCATGAGGTTCTTCATGTGTTGGCCGACCTCAATGAGAGTCCGCCTCATGGCGATGGCATTGCCATCGTTCTCACGACCCATGATCTGAATGGTCTCGCTGCGCACCTTCCACGTTTGGTGTGCTTTAACCGAACTGTCATCGCCGATGGAACCCCCGCAGAAGTCTTGCAGCCGTACTTTCTGGAACGTACCTATGGTGCTCCGATGGAAGTGTTGCAGCACGGAGGAATGCCGGTTGTTCTTGAGCAGGGCGGCGATGAACTGCGCAACCGTTTGAATCGAAGTAATGCATCGTGATCTTCGCAGTCGATCTACTCAAACCATTTTCATATGAGTTTTTCCGCAATGGTCTGATTATCGCGACGTTGGCAGGAGCCTTATGCGGGCTTATCGGAGTCTTCGTTGTTTTGCGAGGTATGAGCTATATCGGACACGGATTGAGTCATGCCGTATTTGGTGGGGCAGCACTCGCAGCCGTCTTGAATTTGAATTACTTCCTCGGTGCCGGATTTTGGGGCCTGGCATCTGGGTTAATGATCGGTCGAGTTTCTCGAAAGCGCATCATCGGTGCGGACGCGGCGATCGGCGTCATCACGACTGCATCGTTTGCCATGGGTCTGGCATTGCAGGCACGTTTCGGTCAAGCCAAAAGAAGTATTGATGCCGTACTCTTTGGCAACGTGTTAGGCGTCTTCACGAGTGACATTTTGGCGGTTGCTGGTGTTGGGATCTTGAGCGTTGTCGTGATTGTCGGGCTCTATCGCAAGCTTTTGTTTGCAACGTTCGATCCAGAGGTTGCGGGCGTGAGCGGTGTGAATGTGCCGGGCATGGAGGCCGTATTGATGGTGTTGTTGTCGGCAACGATCTTGGTGACAGTTCGGGTGATCGGAGTACTGCTTATTTCTGCGCTTTTGGTTTTGCCCGCAGTTACTGCCCGATTGATGACGAATTCATTTGGTCGAATGTTGTGGTTGTCGCCTGTTCTCGGTGCGATCTTTGGTGGCGTCGGTATGTACATCAGTTGGTACGCCGATATTCCAAGCGGAGCAGTGATTATTTTGGCCGGAACCCTGGTCTTTATTGCTGCGTATTCGGCAGTCGGAGTTCGCCGTCGTGCGCAGCTTGCTGGGATGAGTCACCACTAGGGCTAGTCGTTATTGACGACCCACTCGACCCCTTGTGGCGTGTCGCGTACTTCTAACTTGATGACAGCAAGACGATCGCGAATTAAATCAGACAAGTCGTAACGCTTATCGGCACGCACGACAGTTCTGAGTTCGAGAAGTACGTTCATGATTGGCTCAAGTGCTTCTCGGGGATCGGCGAGTCCGCCAATGGCGGCATCGCCCAATCGAACGATCATCGAGCGCAATGCTGCGTGAGCATTATCCATTTCTTCGCCTTGCAAAGTATCGGCTGACCACGCATGGATCGCTGACTCCAAGGTGAGCGCAGCTCGTGCTGCTCCGGCCGCATCGCCAGCCACCATTGCTTCATCAAACGCCCGTTCGGCCTCTTGTGTTTCAGAAGCGAGCGATGTTGACTCTTGGGTCGAAGTTTCGTGCAGAGCATCGGCTTGTTTGATTTGCGCGGGAATGTTTGTTGCTCCGCTTGCGGGATCACGCAATGCATCAATGGAAATAACATCACCTGATTTGTGAATTGTTGAATGTCCTTTGATGCGCACGGTGATGGTGCTGTTGCCGATCACGGTTGCGGTATTGGCGTCAAGATCCAATATGACTCCGGTGTGCTCGTCAACTCCGATGACATGAGCATCATGGGGAAGTAGTTCTTCAAGCATGGCAAGTCGGTGCTCGCCTAGGTAGCAGAAGCGAGTGTCGTGATGCCCGCCTTCGGCATTGTCGTAGTGCGGAATGACTGCGACATTCAGTCCAATTTCGCCCAGGACATCGAGACCTTCAAGCCAAGAGGGATCATTGCCAACTTTGTAGATTTCGTATACCGGAACTGTGTAGCGACCAAGAGTCAAAGCAGCAGCCGAGGCAAAGGTAACCGCACCACCTGTGCGCATTTTTCCGCGCACGATGTCGGGGACAGCGGTGCCGGCCCATTGTCGTAACGCATATGTTGGGCTGCCGGGACCGGCAAAGACATAATCAGCTTGGCGGACGCGGGAGAGTCCTTGTTCGACCACCAAGGTGTCTTGGCCGTGCAATCGCGTCAGCCCAGCTATCTCGATGGGGTGTCCAACGCTCTTGCGAAAATACTCGACTGCCTTTGAAGCAAGTTCGGCCGCGTTTTCTTGAAAGCCGTATGGAGTATCAAGTACAACCGCTTTAGGTGTGCCTGGCATGCGAGCGATGAGTTCGCGATGATGTTTCATCATGGTGGGTGCGGTTTCGCCCGAACCCATGATGGTCAAGATGCGCGGAGAAGTACTCATGAAAAGAAGCCATTCTTTAAATTGGTGATCAAAACTTCAGCACAACGTTGGGGATGTTGTGCGTGAAGGTCGTGATGTGCGGGGCGAAACCAGTGAGCGCGTCCGCTCTTGAGTTTTGCGAGAGCTGAATTGATTGCAGTTTCTTTATTGCTTGTCCAGGCAACGTCACCCGAGTCGGCTGGCATAAAGAGAACCGGACGATCAATTGAAGCAAACATTTCAGATGGTCGGTGTTTCCATAGTTCGTTGAGAATCAGCATGTGTCGATCGAAAGTTAGCCATGGACTGATGGTGCCATCTTCATGAAATTCAAAGTTAGACAATGAGCCGATGATCCCTGTTTCGGGCCAATCGGTGTTGGTCGCACGAATCGCGCTTTCGAGTCGACTCGCGCGCATGCCGGCAAGGCGTGGTGGTTGCATACGTTCGGCACAAGTTTCCCATTCGGGAAATGAGTCGCCCAGCTCAATGAATCCGCCGTCAACGGGAACTGCAGCAATGACACGATCGGGATGTCGGAGCGCCGCATGAACAACGATGTTGCCTCCCCATGACTGACCAACAAAAACTGCTTTGTCAATCGAAAGGGCATCAAGCAATTCGCACAGATCACGGCTCACCGTGTCGAAGTCGTATCCCTCATCAGGCTTGTCACTACGGCCGTGGCCGCGTAGGTCAACCGCGATACTGCGGTGTCCTTGGGCGGCAAGTTCAGAGCCAACCCCGTCCCACATTCGAGCATTGGAAGCCAACCCGTGAATGAGCAAGAAGACTGGACCATCGCCGTCGTCGGGACCTCGATGAAGAGTCCGTAACCGAATTCCCGACGCCAGGGCAATGTGAGCCTCGCGAGCATCAGAAATAGGGAATCGTTCGGGGGACGCGGTCATGATTCTTAGAGTCTGCCCGTTCTCGACCATAAATGAGAGAGCGAAGGGAGAGCAATTGGGCACCTTGGCGTGGCACGATAGGGGGGTGGCAGTCTTTGAATCCTTGAGCCTTCCTGTCGAAGTGCAGGTCAAGTTGACCGAACTTGTGGCGATCATCGACGATCTTGGTCCGGTTGTCACTGCTTTTAGTGGAGGTGCTGACTCTGCTTTTGTTGCAGCGGTTGCTCACGAAGTTCTTGGTGCAGAACGTGCCCACGCGGTCACGGCTGTATCGCCCAGTCTCGCTGGTGATGAAGAAGCAGATTGTCGACAACTCGCACAAGAATGGAATTTGCGTTGGACACCCGTGAACACCGCCGAGATGGAACGCGCCGCCTATCGCGCGAATGATGTTGATCGCTGCTACCACTGCAAGGCCGAACTAATGGATGTTGTCGGCCCCATCGCCGACCGTGAAGGCGCAACCGTCATTCTTGGCGTCAATGTGGATGATTTGGCCGATCATCGCCCTGGTCAAAGAGCTGCCCTTGAACGAGGAGCGGTGTTCCCACTGGTGCAAGCAGGTTTCACCAAAGACGATGTTCGGTTGGTGTCGCATGCGATGGGTTTACGCACCTGGGATAAGCCGGCCGCGGCGTGTCTGGCGAGTCGAGTTCCGTATGGGACTCCGGTCAGCGTCGAAATCTTGAGTCGGGTCGATCGTGCCGAGGCCGCTTTGCACGGTCTGGGCTTTCGGCAAGTGCGAGTGCGTCATTACGGCGAGACAGCACGTATTGAAGTGATTGAATCAGAACTCGAAAATGCCATTTCTCAGCGAACTTTGATCATTGAAGCGGTGAAGGCCGCTGGATATCAGTACGTCACCCTCGATCTTGAAGGATTCCGGTCGGGAAATCTCAATATCGGAGTCACTGAAAGTTCGTCGGGCGCCTCGTCGCACTCGTAGGGTTAAGGGCACGCCTTTGGGCGAAAGTTCTGAAGTACATCTCATCGAACAAGGGGAAAATATGAAACTGTCCATGATGCTCAATTACGCCGGTGGATTTCATGCCGCGGTTGACAAAGTTGTTGAATACGAAAAAGCCGGTCTTGACGCCGTGTGGATCGCCGAGGCTTACAGCGCTGACGCGATTAGTCAGGTTGGTTACCTTGCGGCCAAAACCAACACCGTAGAAATCGGTACCGGAATTTTGAACGTCTTCAGTCGTACACCAGCACTCATGGCGATGACCGCTGCTGGTTGCGACTATGTCTCTAATGGTCGATTCATCCTCGGGCTTGGTGCAAGTGGCCCGCAAGTGGTTGAAGGTTTCCATGGCATGCCGTATGAAAAGCCGATGTTGCGCATCAAGGAATACATCCAGGCATGTCGCCATATCTGGGCCCGTGAAGAACCATTCCATATTGAAGGTCAAACCATCCAGGCTCCGTTGCCGGCCGGTCAAGGAACTGGTTTGGGTAAAGCTCTCAAGATCATTAAGCCCGGAGCAGAAATTCGTAAAGACATTCCGATCTGGTGGGCAAGTCTGATGGGTCTCAGCGTTTCGGCCACTGCCGAAGTCGCCGATGGTTGGATGCCGATCTTTTTTGATCCCGACAAGTACCAAAATGTTTGGGGCGATGACTTGAAGAAGGGCATCGCCAAGCGCGACCCCTCATTAGGTCAGTTGCAAGTTACTGCTGGTGGAATGTTGGCCATTGATGAGTCTCTGACCGGCGAAGCACAAAGCAAGATTCTTGACTTCAGTCGTCCGAACGCCGCCTTGTACATCGGTGGTATGGGCGCTCGTGACAAGAACTTCTACAACACCATCTGCAAGAAGTATGGCTATGAAAAAGAAGCCATTGAAATTCAAGACTTGTACTTGGCGGGCAAGAAAGAAGAAGCAGCTGCGGCTGTTCCGGGCGAGATGTTGGCGAATTCAAACTTGGTTGGTTCAAAGAGCTTTATCAAGGAACGAATTGCGTCGTTCAAAGAAGCTGGCGTCACGATGTTGTCGATTAACCCAGTTGGACCAAATGCCATTCAAAACATCGAGACCATCAAAGAGATGATCGGCTGATGGCCCAAGTTGGAGGTGTGGTTGCTGCGGGTTGGGAAGCAGTTCGCGACGCATTCGTCAACAACTTAGAAAACTCTGAGGAAGTCGGTGCTGCTGTTTCGGTGTATCACCGAGGCAACAAAGTAGTTGACCTATGGGGTGGTTCATTTGACGTTGAGAAAACTCAGCCCTATGTAGAAGACACTTTGCAACTGGTGTTCTCGACGACCAAGGGAATCACTGCCATTGCCGTAGCGATGTGTGTTGAGCGTGGCTTGTTGTCGTATGACGAAAAAGTCAGCACGTATTGGCCAGAGTTTGCTGAGCACGGAAAAGGCAATGCGACGGTTGCTCAATTGCTTTCTCACCAATGTGGTTTGTACACCGTTGACGGTGACATCAGTTTGGCTGAGGCACTCGATTGGTCAACGATCACCGAGCGACTGGCCGCCACTGCGCCGCGTTGGGACATCGGAACCAAGCATGGCTATCACGCGCTGACCTACGGGTGGCTTGCTGGTGAACTCGTCCGTCGCGTTGATCCGTCTCATCGCAGCCTTGGCACGTTTGTGCAACAAGAAATTGTCAGCAAGGTTGGTGGCGAATTATGGATTGGGCTTCCCGAATCGCAAGAGTCACGAGTATCGCCAATGATTGGTGGATTGAACTCGATTCCTGAAGATCTTGACCCAGCCATAAAGGCGATGATGGAACAGTTCATGGGGCCTAACTCTCCAGGTGGCCAAGCACTGAGTCTGAATGGCGCGTTCGGAATCGATGGAGCTTTTAATCGACGAGATGTTCACGCCGCTGAAATTCCAGCTGCTAACGGCATTACTAACGCTCGAACACTTGCGCGTATTTATTCATCACTCATTAGTGAAGTTGACGGGGTGCGTTTGCTCAAGCCAGCAACCGTTGAAAAAGTGCGGACTCTTGTGACTCCCGAGAACGAACCAGATGCCTGTTTGATCATGCCAACCACGTTCGGTATGGGCTTTATGGTTCATGGACCATTTTCGTTGTTCGGTGGTCCGGGATCATTTGGTCATCCGGGTGCAGGTGGTTCGGTGGCTTTTGCACTTCCCGAAAAAGAAATGGGATTTGCCTACGTCATGAATCAGATGGCCACGAACTTGGCCAATGACTTCAGAGCGCAGCGTCTTGCTGAATCTGCAGTTGCGTGCGCAAGCGCCGCGTAGCGCGAATGTAAATCACACTTGCGATTGCGGCAGCAAGGGCAAAGCCCGAGATTGCTTGACGAACTCCAAAGAACTCTGAAACCAACCCAGCGAGCGCGCTGGTGAGCGACAGCATTAATGTCACGAGCGCAAAGTCGCCAGCCAAAATTCGCCCACGAATATGGTCGGGTGATCGAAGTTGCAGACCGTAACTACTCAGAGTCCATTGAGCGCCACCACCAAGATGCGCCAGCATGACGAAAATTGCGGTCAACCAAAGTGTGGGCATCCATGCGCCGATGAAATAGAAGCCACTGAATGCAAGGCTGGCAAAACCACAGATAGTGAGAACTTTGCTGAGCTGGCCGCGGGTGTAGCGCATCGCAATTAATGGTCCGAGGCCAGTGCCGACACCTCGAACACCGATCAAAAGTCCGCGTGACGCATCGCCACCCTGAAAAACATCTGAAGCTAAAACCGCGAGTTGGCTGACGACGCCCGCACCAATGGCGAACGTTGTCTTAGAAAAGATGAGCGCCATCAGCACGGGGTCTTGACGGGAATGAGTAATCGCCTCGCGCATATCGGCGATCGGTCGAATGCGCTGTCTCTGCGTTTGGGTATTGCGCTCTTGTTGCATCGGAGTTTTGATGCGAGAAAAAAGAATTGCAGCTATTGCAAACGAGACTGCGTTGGCGATGAATGCGGCGTCTCGGCCAAAGACCGAAGCGAAGACGCCACCAACTGCCGCTCCAACCGCGAGCATGACACCCCAGGTTGAACCAAGAAGTGAACTTGCGAGTGCGAGTTCTTCCTTATTGCGGGCAATGTTTGGGATTGAGGCTTCGGTGGCTGGGCTAATGACTGCAGCAAGGGCCGAGATAGTGCTTTGAGCTAGAAAAGCCAACCAAACAGTGTCCTTGCCGACAAGTAGCAGTCCAAAGGCAGCAACGACCTGAATGATGGAAACAAAAATCAAAATTCGGCGGCGGTCAAAACGATCAGTCATTGAGCCGGCAAGTGGCGATGCAAGGAATGAAGGCAACGAAAAGGCGACGACGACTAATGAAACCAAAAACTTCGAGCCGGTAAGGTCATCAATCAACCCGATAATTGCGACAAAACTGAACCAGTCTCCGAGATATGAGATCACTTGGGCCATAAAGACACGGCGCATATCAGCATTGGTCTTCAGCATTTTCCACATGGCACTCCGAGACTAGGCGTAACGGGTGGCTTGACGTGGTGTTCGTCGTGCCTCGTTTGTGTTGACTTAGTTCGCCTTGCTGATGACCTCATCGCCATAGCGCGCCAATGAGTCGGCAGTGTCGCGGTAGAACAAGAATGACGGAACGATGACTCGATCGACGCCAATGTCGGAAAGACCTTTGACTTCGTTGAGCGCGTTGGGACCAATTGCTCCGTTGCCACCAGCAGTCATTTCGATCGCATCGGGATCACGTCCACATTGCCGAGCGGTATCACGAACGATGTTAAATGAACGCGCCAGCTGCTCATGTGAACCTTTACCTGGAAAGAAGCCATCGCCCAAACGACCAGCACGTCGTGCGGCAATGTCGGTGTGCCCGCCAATATGAATGGGGATGGTTCCATTGACGGGCTGGGGGCGCATGATGCACTCATCAAAGTTTGTGAAGTCGCCGTGGTGAGTGGCTCTTTCTTGGGTCCACAAAGAACGCATTGCCGCGACGTAGTCATCGTTGCGCTTACCACGATCGGCGAATGGGATACCAAGCGCATCAAATTCTTCTTCAAGCCAACCAACACCGATACCAAGCAACATGCGACCCTTTGACAAGTGGTCAAGAGTTGAGAGTTCTTTGGCCAGCACCACTGGGTTGCGTTGCGGCAAGATCAGAATGCCGGTTGCCAATTTGATTGACTGTGTCGCCGCAGCCACAAAAGACAACCAGATCAGTGGATCGGGGATTGGCGACTCTTCGCCTCCTGGCATTTTTCCCGAAGCGTCATACGGATATGGCGAATCATAATTTGAGGGAACGACGACGTGTTCGACTGTCCACAATGATTCAAAACCAGCCGCTTCGGCGGCTTGGGCCATGGCGATGGCCTTATCGGGATTGCTAAATGGGCCGGTGTTGGCGAAGGCTAGAGCAAATTTCATAACTGAACTCCTGATCTTGGGATGGTGTGCGGAGCGCGAATTTCCATCAACAACTTTGACTTGAGTTATCGCGTGAACTTCTTCATTGCGTCAATGACTCGTTCGGCTTCGGCCATGATTTGTCGAACCAGATCGCCAGCGGGAATGAGTCCCTTGATTGCGCCAACGCCTTGACCGGCAGGCATGAACTCGCGATTGACATCAACATCGGTTTCGACTGGTGCGCCCATGTGGTTTGCTCCGGCTTGAACCGACTTCATCACTTGTTCAGGAAACTTCTTGAGTTCTTCGGGGTGTTCTTCGAAGTGTTGCGTCCACTCGGTACGAACGACACGGCACGTTTTTCCGGTGTATGCCCGTGACACCACTGTTCCGTCTTCGGGTAATTCAATCAATGTCGATTTATAACCATGGGGCGCATTTGCTTCAGGGGTCGCAATGAAGCGCGTACCCATCCAGACTCCGTCAGCACCAAGTGCTAACGACGCTGCTAATCCGCGACCGTCAAATAGTCCGCCAGCAGCGACTACTGGAATCTTGTCGCCAACGGCATCAACAACTTGGGGAACAAGAGCCATGGTGGCGACGGTTCCAGTGTGTCCACCACCTTCGGTTCCTTGCGCAACGACAAAGTCGCAACCGCTTGCAAGTGCGGCTTGTGCGTGACGAACTTTTCCGCACATTGATCCGACGAGGATATTGTTCTTGTGAAGTACATCGATGATTTCCCGCGGAACACCAAGGCCCGCCACAAAGATTCGCGCGCCACCTTTGATGATGCTCTCGACGTCTTTTTCAAGTTGACCCGGAATTGCTGCCAACAAGTCAACACCGAACGGCTTGTTGGTGAGTTTGTGCACTGCGGCGATTTCTTTGTCGAGTTGACCAGGTCCCATTGGGGCGGCGCCAAATGTTCCGATACCACCGGCTTCACTGACGGCGGCGACGAGTTGATGGTACGAAACGCCACCCATTCCGGCGAGCATGATGGGGTGTTCGATATCAAG
>Ga0208960_1000668_pt1 | contig 19098 bp, 11 predicted proteins | sample GreLakmeON33MSRF_FD_187703 | JGI IMG/M metagenome (GOLD analysis project Ga0208960, IMG submission 187703) | Freshwater lentic microbial communities from great Laurentian Lakes, MI, USA - Great Lakes metaG ON33MSRF (SPAdes) | ecosystem: Environmental > Aquatic > Freshwater > Lake | place: Great...
ACATGCGGACCGCTAGACAAACCCGTAGAACCTACGTAACCAATTACTTGTCCTTGTGAAACATGGGCGCCGGGGCGCATACCACTTGCAATTTTCGACATGTGCAAATATTGTGTAGTGTAAGTTTTGTTGTGTTGCACTTTCACATAATTTCCATTGCCACCATTGTATGTTGCAGCAATCACGGCACCTGCAGCAGTGCTCATAATAGGCGTTCCCGTAGGGGCTGCATAATCGGTGCCTAAATGTGCTTTCCATCGATGTTGCACGGGGTGAAAACGCTTCATGGTAAAGCGAGAAGAAATATGAGAAAATTTCACAGGAGCTTTTAAGAAAGCGCGCTTCAAGCCCCTACTCTCCTCATCGTAATAGCCCGTTAAACCATCTTGTTCGAAGTTAACGGCGTAGTATTCTTTTCCATCGTGTTCGAAAACAGCAGCCTTAATTTTTTTAATGCCTACCGATTCTCCTTCCACCTGAATCTCATCGAAAATAACCTTGAATTTATCTCCTTTTTGAATGCGATAGAAATCGATGGTCCAGGCGTAAACTGCCGCCAACTCATTTGCCAACGCTGCCGTTAAGCCGTTGCTGGTCATTGCTTCATACAAAGAACTATTGATCACACCCGATGCTTTTTGCTCTATGGTAATCACAGGCTTCTTGCCCATGTAAACATATAAGCTATCACGAAAATCATACACCACATATTCGTAAGCATTGATTTCATAAACAAAACATTGAGCGCGATTATTAGAGTCTTTAGAACAAAAAACGGTGTAAGGTTGGTCGGCGCGAAACTTACGCACGTCAAAAACATCTTTACCTTTTTTAAGCACTTCGTTGATATCGTCGTATGGCACATGATGTTTCAAAAAGATATCTGAAATCAACTGATTTCTATCTACCTTATCTTCTACCACGTGGAAAGAATCCACTGTTAATCCGTATTTAACAGCCGATGCCGAATCTTCTCTTAGTTTACGTAATTCATCATCAGCACCAAAAATGCCACCATCTTTTATAAATGCAAAGTATACAATTGAAAAAACGGAAAGTATACCAATAACTGTAAGCAAATATTTCTTCATCAACCGACTTCTTTTAGGGGGAAAAAAATCCCTTCCTGAATTAAACAGAAAGGGAAAATACAAAAAAAAGAAAAGAGGGCTTGACGCTTTTTTTAAAAAGTTATTACTTTACTTTGTTCAAAGTGCCTACAAGTCCGGAATACTCAATCAAATCCATCTTAACAGCACCCACCAAAATATTGGTTTGCAAACGAACCGGAATTTTATTGGCATCGGCAGAAATCCACACCGTCATATCTTCCTCCGTTTTAAAAATTCTGCCTTTTTCCATCACAGGATGAAACTTATAACAGTTGATTTTACCTATCGATGTGGAGATTATCTCAGTACCCATATATTTTAATTTTAAAGGATAATTTTCGAAATCGAAGAAGGTGTTAATGGTAAATAAATCTCCTTTTTTAGCCGAAGAAAAATCTAAAGTGCGCGCATAATATAAAGCTGAAATCATGTCTTGTGTATTGGTATCGGTGGCGTAACGAATTTTATTGATAATGGCTTCTTTCTTAAAATGATTGAAAGCAATATCGTGCTCAATTTTATAACCCCCTTCGTTTACGCGACGAATGTGGTACCAAGGTAAAATGGCTTGTTCGTCAATATAACTTTCATATTTGTCGCGTACCATATACACTTTATCCCAAACAGAATTGGTGAAACCCCTTGCGATAACATGTAAAGTAGGCCGTTTAGCAATCATCATAGTATCATTGGCAACTTCCAAAGACGCTACTCCAGCATCAATCACCCCGTAATGTATTCTATATTTTAGTTTTTCGCCTCGTTTGAATGCTTGGTTATTAATGTTGCGTAATTTAGTCGCCGGCCCGGCAGATGATACTGTTTGAGCAGGTTGAAAAGTAAATGAAAATGAAATTAAGGCTACAATAGCCGCCAGCAGAAAGATTCTTGAAGTTTTCATAAGTAGATCTATTTTGTTGATGTAAAAACAAAAAGCATTCCAAATAGAAAACGAAAGAAAATACGAATAGTTGCTTTCCCGTATTTTTGTTCAATAGACGCTGATTGAAGGAAATTTTCATCACTTTTTTTCCGATATTTGCCACAAAGCATGAAATCCTCAGCTGCGGATTACGTCTAACCATTAAAAGAAAATTAACCACGGATGAAACTTTGGGACAAAGGATTTAAAGTAGATAAGGCCATAGAGGCTTTCACCATAGGCAACGACAACGTGCTCGATTTGGAATTAGCACCCTTTGATGTGTTGGGCACTATGGCGCATATCACCATGCTAGCTGAAGTTGGTTTGTTAGAAAAAAAGGAATTGCCTAAACTTAAAAGAGAACTCAAGAAAATCTATATTTCTGCTTTAAAGGGCTTGTTTACCATAGAACCCGGAGTGGAAGATGTGCATTCTCAAGTAGAGATGTTGCTCACCAAATCTTTAGGCGATGCCGGTAAAAAAGTTCACGCAGCGCGTTCTCGTAACGACCAAGTTTTGGTAGATTTAAAGTTGTACGGACGGGCCAAAACCATTGAAATTGCCACACTTACACAAAAGTTGTTTGATGCTTTTATCAAACAAAGTGAAACCCATAAAAATATTTTGTTACCAGGCTACACGCATTTGCAAGTGGCTATGCCCTCTTCATTCGGTTTGTGGTTTGGTGCTTATGCCGAATCGTTGAGCGACGATATGGAGATGTTGGCAACGGCTTATAAAATGACGAATCAAAATCCTTTGGGTTCAGCTGCAGGATACGGTTCTTCTTTTCCTATCAAACGTAAATTAACCACGCAGCTGTTGGGTTTTGAAGATTTGCATTACAATGTGGTGTATGCTCAGATGACGCGCGGTAAAACCGAAAAAACAGTCGCTGCGGCAATGGCTTCTTTGGCTTCTACTCTTGGCAAATTCGCTGCCGATGGGTGTTTGTATATGAGTCAGAATTTTAGCTTCATCACTTTACCCAAAGAATTCACCACCGGTTCTAGCATCATGCCGCACAAGAAGAATCCCGATGTTTTTGAATTGCTGCGCTCTAAATGCAACGCTATGCAGGCCGTGCAATTCGAGTTGGCAATGATGACGGGTAATTTAACTTCTGGCTATTTCCGCGATTTACAATTATTGAAAGAAAAATACATCTATCTCTTCAAAGAGATGAAAGCTTGTTTGGAAATGGCTTTGTTGATGGTGCCGAATATCGGAGTGAAGAAAGACATCTTGAAAGACGATAAATACGTTTACCTTTTCAGCGTAGAAGAAGTGAATCGTAGAGCAACGAACGGACTCCCATTCCGCGATGCTTACAAGCAAGTGGGGATAGAAATAGAAGAAGGGAATTTCAATCCGGAGAGAACGGTAAAACACACACACGAAGGCAGCATAGGCAATTTGTGTAATAAAGAAATTCAACGCAAGATGAAGAAGGCGCGTGCTAAAATTAACGGCGCTGCAGTAGATAAAGCGATTCAAAAATTATTAAAAGTATAACGAGATGCAACACTTCTTTTCTGTTAAAGATGCGGGTAATCTTTCTGCTGCGGTGGCTGAGGCTATCGACTTGAAAAAAAACATTGCTAATTTTTCTACTCTTGGAAAAGGCAAAACCATTGGTTTAATCTTTTTCAATTCTAGTTTAAGAACGCGTTTAAGTACACAAAAGGCGGCCATCAATTTAGGCATGAGTGTGATTAGCATGAACGTTGGTTCTGATGGTTGGAAATTAGAGATGGAAGATGGGGCGGTGATGAATGGTGATGCTGCAGAACACGTTAAAGACGCGGCTCGTGTGATAGGAGCGTATTGCGATATTATTGCGGTTCGCTCGTTCGCTGAATTGAAAAATCGTGAGAAAGATTACGCTGAAGAAGTATTGAAAAGCTTCATGAAATATGCCAGTGTTCCGATCATTAATTTAGAGTCGAGTACCTTGCACCCGTTGCAGTCTTTTGCCGATTTAATTACGATTGAAGAACACAAAAAAGTTGCTCGTCCGAAAGTAGTTTTAACCTGGGCACCACATCCTAAAGCATTGCCACAAGCGGTGCCGAATAGCTTTGTGGAGTGGATGAAAAATGCCGATGTAGATTTTGTGGTAACGAATCCTGAGGGCTACAATTTAGCTCCCGAATTTATGGACGGCGTGAAGTTAGAGCGCAACCAAAATGAAGCGTTTAAAGGAGCAGATTTCATCTACGCAAAAAACTGGTCGTCTTACACGTCATATGGAGAAATCCTTTCCACTGATCCAGCATGGACAGTCTCTTCCGATAAAATGGCGCTTACCAATAACGCTAAGTTTATGCATTGCCTTCCTGTTCGCAGAAACGTGGTGGTGAACGATGATGTTATCGACTCTGAAAATTCTATCATCATCGCACAAGCCGCTAATAGAGTGACTTCTGCGCAGTTGGTGATTAAGAGGATTTTGGAGGGGAGGTAGAGACGAATTGCATTCGTCTTTAAAAGACTATTTTCATTTTCTTCTCTCCGCAAATCCGTCAGCTGACGGATTGTGGAATGTTTTCTTCAAGATTATATCTTGCTTAATTATTGAAGCTGAAAGCTTCGGGAAAAGATTCAGCAAAGTTCGCTGCGCTAAACTTAGCAGAGAAGGGGATTTTTGTACTCAAAAAAGAAGCAATCTCATTGTGTTTTAATTAGTATTTCATGATAAGGTTGCTTCGGGGTACCTCGCAATGACGATCTGGGTTTAGGAAAGGAAATAATCTTTTTAAGACAGATTCTATCTGTCTCTACGTGACGAACTAAATTCAATTATTTTTTGCCATCGAGCGTGAAAAATGTAGGTGAAAAATTGTTGCTAGAATCAGATTTGGAATTATCCGCACCTCTGCTAAGTTTAGCGCAGCGAACTTTGCTGAATCTTTTCCCGAAGCTTTCAGCTTCAATAATTAAGCAAGATAAAATCTTTAAGAAAAGATTCCACAAAGCTGAAAGCTTTGCGGAGAGAGGGGTAGAAATGGATGGTTAAAATTACCTCACCCCATCACCATTATCCATTTCCTTCACAGGCGACACAAACGCCAACTCCCCTTTACTATTTTCCGCCATCAAAATCATTCCTTGAGATTCAATTCCTTTGATGTTTCTTGGAGCAAGATTTACGAGAATGGTTACTTGTTTTCCAATGATGTCTTCTGGTTTGTAATGTTCGGCGATGCCTGAGACTACAGTTCTTTGGTCGATACCAGTATCGATTTTAAGCTTCAATAATTTTGCTGTTTTCGCTACTTTTTCGGCTTCAATAATGGTTCCTACACGAATATCCATTTTAGAAAATTCCTCGAAACTAACATTCTCTTTTTGAGGCGCAGCCGATGTTTTAGCTTGTTGCGCTTGCTCGCGAGAAGATTTTAATTTCTCTAATTGAGCAGTAATGACATCGTCTTCAATTTTGCTGAAAAGAAGTTGTGATGGTGCGATAGCAAAGCCATCACTCAACAAAATATCTTTGTTTACATCGCTCCATTGTGTGTTAGAAATACCTAACCATGTTGCCATTTTTGTGGTGGTTTCTGGCAAGAAAGGGAGTCCGAGAATGCTTATTCTTCCTGCAATTTCAAGAGAAATACGCAGAATTGTTCCAACTCTTTCTTTGTTGTCTTTAATCTTCCAAGGTTCAGTATCGGCTAAATATTTGTTACCTAAATTCGATAATTTCATCAACTCAGATAATGCTTCGCGGAAGCGATATTTATCTAAACTATCTGAAATCTTTGCGTTGAATTCTTTGGCTTGTGCTAAGGTATTGCTATCAATGTCTTCCAAAATTGCCAGTGCAGGCACTTTGCCTTCGAAAAACTTGTGCGTTAACACAAACGCACGATTCACGAAGTTACCCAAATTGGCAGCCAATTCATTGTTGTTCTTTGCTTGAAAATCTTTCCAAGTGAAATCGGCATCTTTTGTTTCAGGCATGTTAGAGCACAAAGTGTAACGCAATACATCTGTTTTATCTGGAAAATCGGCTAAGAACTCATGCAGCCAAACCGCCCAATTTCCAGAGGTAGAAAACTTCTCTCCTTCTAAATTTAAAAATTCGTTAGCCGGAACATTATCGGGTAAAATATAATCGCCAAACAACTTTAACATCGAAGGGAAGATGATGCAATGGAAAACGATATTGTCTTTACCGATGAAGTGAACCAATTTAGAATTACCGTCTTTTTTCCAGTAGTCTTCCCATTTACGCGTGGCATCGTTTACCAATAATTCTTGAGTGAATGAGATGTAGCCAATAGGCGCATCAAACCAAACGTACAATACTTTTCCTTCGCCACCTGCAAGAGGAACAGGAATTCCCCAATCTAAATCGCGGGTGATGGCACGTGGATGCAAGCCGCTTTCTAACCAGCTTTTGCACTGTCCGTAAACATTGGTTTTCCAATCTTTATGATCTTCTAAAATCCATTGCTTTAACCATGGCTCGTATTTATCGAGAGGTAAAAACCAATGTTTTGTTTTTTTAAGTACAGGTTTATTTCCGCTTAGTGCCGACTTAGGGTTAATCAAATCGGTAGCGTTTAGGGTAGAACCACATTTCTCGCATTGGTCGCCGTAGGCTTTCTCGTTTGCGCAATGCGGACAAGTACCAGTAATATATCTATCCGCCAAAAATTGATTGTTGGCTTCGTCGTAATATTGTTCGGTGACTTGCTCGGTAAAAGCACCTTCGCTTTCTAATTTTTTGAATAAATCGGAAGCCGTTTTGTAATGTTGTTTAGAAGTTGTTTTAGAGAAAACATCTAAGGTGATGCCCAACTGTTTCAGAGAATCGCCAATAATTGTGTGGTATTTATCTACCACTTGTTGAGGTGTAACACCTTCGTTTTTTGCTTTGATAGTGATGGGCACACCGTGTTCATCGGTACCACCAATAAAAATTACATCTTCATTTTTAGCACGCAAGTAGCGAACATATATATCGGCTGGAATGTACACTCCCGCTACGTGTCCGAGGTGCAAAGGGCCATTTGCATAAGGCAAAGCCGTGGTAATGGTATAACGTTGTTGAGTCATGGGGCAAAGATAAAAGAAAGACGCCGACTTGCTTTACTTCGCTGCTTTTTTTCTCCACAACTGAACGGTGGTAAGCAGCAACAAAACGAAGGTAGAAATTACCGCAATGATGCCAATTAAATAAGGAAATTTGGTAAATAAAGTTTCTGAATTGTTGGCATTAATGGTAGCAGAAATCGCATCGGGTTTCCACCATTCGGTTTTGCTAATTACATCTCCCTTTTGGTCGATGAAGCCCGAAATACCTGTGTTTGCAGAACGAGCAACACTTCTTCTATTTTCAATCGCACGTATTCTTGCGAAGGCGAAATGTTGTTTGTAACCAGGAGTATCTTGCCACCAACCATCGTTGGTAATAATAAATAAAAGATTAGCCCCTTTGCGCACATATTCAGTAACATAATCGCTGTAAATAGATTCGTAGCAAATGATGGGCGCCACCTGCATTTCACCATCTACAGACGTAAAATTACTGCGGTGATTCTGCGAACCCAAAGTGCCGGAAGTGCCGCCTAAATCCAACAAAAATTCTTTGAGTGAAGGAAATAAACTTTCGAAAGGAACACGCTCTGCACCCATTACCAATAATGATTTATGATAAATAGGAAAAGTGAATGAAGTATCGATTTGTATGGCTGCATTGTACGATTCGTAGTACTCATCGGCATCACTGAATTTGCGGTACGATGCGGGAATATTATTTGTGTCTTTTGGGGTAACAAGAGCCGTGGAAGAGAGTCCGCTAACAATATGTAAGTTCTCATGATTCTGTAATAAATCGGCAAGCATTGCAATTTCTGGTGATTTATTCAATTTCTCTTCCCACTGATTCCCCTGAATAGCTGTTTCGGGAAGTACAACATAACGGGTAGAGTCGGTCATTTTTGAGGCCGCCAAAAGAATGGCTTTTTCCATTTGTTGTTCAGAGGTCATGCCTTCAAACTTTTCGCCGTAAGGGTCGATATTGGGTTGCACCACCATTACTTTTACCGGATTTTCATCTTCGGTATAACTCATGTAAATTGCTACAGAAATCACAATAGGTGCAAGCAACAAGAAATCGGCATTGATGAGTCGGCGAAAAACCTGCGTATTAAAACTCTTTGCACCTCGCCATTCCTTCACACACAAAAACAACATCCAATTCATGCCCAACACCCAAGCGCTACCACCTAACACACCAACAAATTCGTACCATTGAATAAGGTAAGGGCGATTGGCAAAAACATTTCCTAAGCTCAACCAAGGCCATGATAATTCCCAATTTTGAAAATGCAAAAACTCTAAACTTAACCAAATGCTAATGAATGCAAGTGGCCATAGAGACTTATTAATTTGTTTTTTCACCAAATGAAAAAGCAAGAACATTAAAGCGAAAAGTAAGCTGTTGGCTAATACTTCAAAGGCTACTCCGCCCAGTTGTGCTGCGTAATAAATCCACCAGCAACAAGTTAAATTCCACACAAAAAAAGTAAGGTAAGCATAGGCAAATACTTTCCGTTTACTTGCTCCATTTTCAAACTGTTTGTGCTCGATATAAAGCAAAGGAACCAAGCCCACGAAAGCGCCTAAAGTAAAATCGAAAGGCGGAAAAGCCAATGCTATAAGTAAGCCAGAGAGAATGGAAAGTAAGGGATATTTTAAACGTTGAAGCATTATCGCATGATGTATAATTTACCCCAACCATGTTTGAAATATTGTTTTTCAAGCGTGCTTGGGCCGCTGGTTGTTGAAATGCTCACCTCTCTGCTTTCAATATCTTCGCCATTGATTCTTGCAGTAACGCGGTAGAGGTAAACGCCATTACCCAAAGGGTCGCCAAAATTATCAGTACCATCCCATTTGTATTCGGTGATGTTTCGTCCGATATTGATGTTACCAATATCCTGCAAGGTAATTTCTTTTACAATTTTGCCTGTTATGTTCATGATATCGATACGGAAATCGCTAGGCAATTCAGACCCGGTAAGTGTAAACACGAATTGAGTGCTGGTAGTAAAAGGGTTAGGCCAGTTGAGTACTTCAGTAATGCTCGATTTAAGCACTACTTCAAATTGAATTCTGTATTCAGCAGTACCATCGCCTGCACCCGATTTGTTGGCAGAACGGTCGAGCGCTTTTACGCGCAACTCGTATTTACCTTCTTCGGCAAAATTTCCTTGAAACTCTAGTCGGCATTTATTATCGGGAAGAACAGCCGGATAAAAAGTATAATCGTCTTCATCAATAATGAATGTAGAATCGATTAAGCCAGTCGGACTTAGTTTATTCACTATAATGGTAAATAGAGAGCCCTTATCTAGCGCTAAAAACTGATTCTCATCTTTCAGTTGAATGCTAACCCACGCCTTTGGAGAAACAATATCACCATTAAGAATATGAATACCGTCGAAAGCAACATCGAGCAAAGGATTTTGTCTATCGGGAAAAACATCAAAAGGAAGATCTAAAATATTATTGAAATGGTGTTGCTCCAATTGCCATTGCTGAGGCCCGGTATAAGGGTTCATCTCATACCAAAAACTGTTAGCGCCTTTCGTATTTAAAGTATTGATGTTTATGGTGTCGTAATAAGTTTCGCCAGCCAATAGAGGAGGCAACATTCTATGGGTTGTACCATTTATTGTATTGTTGCTAATGAACCAATGTACCACCTGAATAGAATCGGCATTTGTTTTAGAAACATTGGTAATGGCCAAAATAATTTTCATGGTATTACCTTCTTGCAAAGAATCGGAACTAATGGAGTACTTAATATTTGGATTAAGCGCTAACTCGGTAATTTCATCAAATACAATTTGCCATCTTTTTAGCTGATGGGGCGTGTGTAAAGAATCATCCGACAAGCAAGATTCTAAGCGCAGATAAGGATAAGTAGCAGCATTGGCTATGGTATCGAACTGAACAGTAGAGCCGCTAGCGCCGTTAAAAGTGTGCAAAAGCACTTCGTTTTTATTGGCATCAATACCATAAACTTTCACTTTTAGGGTGTCGTGCGTATTTCCACTTTCTAAAGGAGTAGATTCCCAGTAGAAGGCATTCCAGTTTTTAGCCGGGCCGATTAATTTAGAGCTCGCTGAACCCGTTTGACCGTTGTTTTTCATGTCGGCAGTAACAGAAACGACGCCGTATTCAGATTTTCCCCATGTTTGCTTGGCAAAACTTTTATTTCCTTTTTGAGCAATAAGCACATAAGGACGGGGTTCGCAGTTGGTAGCGAATTTCGCTAAAGAATCAACATTGGCACCCAAGGCTTCTAAGTTGATTTTAAAAGTATCACCAGCGCTACCTCTGTTGGTGAAAAGCTCGTTGAAATTACTTTGACGATAAGTGTACAACGCGATATAATCGCTATCGTTTGCATCTGCAATGAGCTTGTTTATTCCGCTGAAGTATCCACCTTTATCACCAACGTCACTGCATCCTGTTTGGTACCAATAAGTATACTGGCCGTATGGAGGGGCGTTTAGTTTTAGTTCGCCCGGACTATTAACTTGACGATAATCGGGCTTGAAATTAACTTCCCAAGGCTCCAAAGATTTATGGTCGATTACCGCCACTTGAAACAAATGCGTGGTCGATCTTTTATCATCATTAAAAGGCATTTTATAAAATCCTTTTAAAGCTCCATCAATTCTCCAAAGATTGTCACCCACAATGCCTTGAACACCAGCCGAACCAGAAGTTTGCACATACAACTGTCTAACATGTTCTGCAAATGAGAATTTGCGAGTGCTTGAGTTAGCAGTTAAGAAATCAAAAGTGTTTTCTTCCCATTGTTGAAAATGAGCTTGTCCCCATCCCGACTTATTTTGTACATATTGAAAGCTTGAATTTTTCCAATTGAAAGCATGCGTATAGGATGAATCGAGGCTCACTCTCCAAAAGAAAACAGTTGGACTAGCTAGTGCAGTAACTGTAGGAAAGTGGTTGTAAAAAGAATACAATCCAGCATCTTTTATTGGATCGAGTTCTATCACCCCGCCAGAGTTGATGATACTCGCAGTATAAAGCGAAGGAGAATTAAAATTTTTGCAGGTATCTATTTGAAAAACATACTTTCTAGTGCCCGACAAAGGATCGCTGGTAGATGCTTTTAAAGCACTTATTTTAGCAGGCACAATGGCGTATTTATAAGGATAAATAGGCACCACATCGGCCGATTTAATATTCATTTGAAAAGTACAAGAATTGTTTTCTAAATCATCTAATTCAGAAACTTTGTAAAAACAATCTACATCGATGACAAAAGTGTTTAAGCCAGCGCCATTTATTAAATCTACAGGCAATGTAAATGTTACTTCACTTTGAAAACGAACGCCAGCAATTCTTTTGATGTAAATAGAATCTTGAATACCAGTGGGAAATTTTCTTGTAAGGCGAATATCTATCGAATCTCCAATGGCTTTACCGATGTTAGAAACAGTTGCTGTAATGGTAAATTTCTCATCCTGCGTGCTAACTTCAACAGGATTAATTTTCACCATCTTTTGAGAGAGTCCGTTTGGTCCGTAAATCGTATAATCTGGTTTCGCGTGTGTATTTAACCTAAGTGCTGGGTCGGCATGCAAAGTCATTAGCATGCATACATCTTGCACATAAGCACTGCTGAAATTGTTATTTGAATCTGTAGCTTGTACATCAAGAACCGTATGACGCAAAACATCTCCCAACCCTTCGCCGTAGTGCTTTAAGCCAAGATTTTTGTAAAAATTACCACTATAAAGATATAGTTGATCGGGAACTCCTAGTGCAACAGAAGAAAGAAATCCGATGGCTCCTTTATTGGGTTCGAAAACCCAAACCTCACTGCCGCTATTGCCGCCGGGAAGGTGAATATTGCCAATTAAACAAGAGTTGGCTATAATTAAGGGATACTTTCCTTTGTTTTGGTAGGCGCTAGGTGCATCGATATTTAGATCGAATCCTGTTCCGTAAGCGTGACCAAAAAACGTAATTAAGGAACTTCCATCATTGATATTAGAACGAATGGAATCGGAAACATTCATTTGCAGTGGGTCGGTGGTATTTTTCAAGTAAGTATTTACTTTTCCGCCATACAAAGTATCTTCAATGGTAGCTTTAAAAGAATTCAAATAACCAGCCAAAAGATCTCCTTCCGATTTATCATTACCACCCCCAAAGTGCAATACTCTTTTCATCCAAAAGGCTTTGGTATTGGCTTCAAAATCTTTCACTTTGTTGAGGTAATCGGTGATTTTAGCGCCGCTAGTAGCCGAAATTCTGCCTATTGGAATCTCGGGTTCATAGTGCGAAGTATCTGTGATTTGAGAAGTTAAATAACTATCAGAACCAGGATGACCAAAAGTAGGTACTTTGTTGTTGGCATAATTGGTGGCATTCTGGCGAGAAGAATTGGAGATACTTCTTGCATTCACATCATTGTCAGGATGGCCAGGTTGAATAGATTTTCCTACTAAAAAGAAATATTTAGGCACAGGTAAATTCCAGTTTTTTACCATGTCTTTGGCAAAATTTCTAATGGCTAATGGATGCTTTCTAATTCCATCAGCATACTGCATGTACAACTCTTCCATATCAGCTACTGTAGCCTTGTAACCAGTACTATTTCGGTATGTTTTATAGGCTTGTGTTTCGTTGGCAAATTCTTTTACACTAAGAATGTAATAATCGTAAGTGCTGTTTGTAGAAGATTCTGTTTTGAAATCGGTAAACGTATTAATACCATTAACGGCCGGCTCCAAATAATTCACTTTAACACAAGCAGCATCACTGGTGATAAAACAGTTTTTAGCATTGGCAATGGTGTTAGGCACTAAAGCTTTGTGGAATCCTCCCGACTTAAGTACTGGTATTTTAAGGTGGTTGGTTAAATCGAATAGATAGGTTTCGGTGTTTTGATTGTTGAACCCTGTAATTTCGAGATACGCTTTGCTGGCACCGTTGTACACCTCCATCTTAGCAGAAGTTAAATCACTAAGATTAAAGGCTCTAGGGTAAGTAATTTTTATAAAACCAACACCACTTCTGTCATAACCTCCGAGAGGTGTAGAAGAAGCAAATTTTAGTACCGAAGTATTTCCCCATTGGTTGGATGGAATATCGTATTTAAAGCGCACAGTTCCATGACTTTCATAAGCGGTATCGGACAAAAGAATGTTGTTGTAATAGAATTTCACATTGTGATCAGGATTCCTAAGATTATCATTGTTCAAGCCCGTTATTGTGGCTTCAACAGAGGCTGTTCCGCCAAGTGGGTAGCAATAATTGCTGGCTATAGAGTCAATAAAAGCATCATTTGCATAAATGGTTCCACCTATCCATCCTTCACCATTGGTATATTTAGGATAGTAGGTATTAAGAGAAGTAACGATACCGCCGCTGTATTGACTATGGTAGTATTTGTAATCGGTGTACTTAAAAAACTTTGATGAAGTATACCCATTAAAATTTAAATCGGTATCAATGTTATAGCGCTTGCTTGAAATGGTGCTACCTGCAGAAATAAAATAGTAAATAGTATCGTTGCAAAGGCTATAGTAAGGATTTGGATTTTGTGTTGAATCATCATACATCGGCTGATCTAAATAGCCATCATTTCTTTCGGCATACACTAAAATGAAATCACTAGGGTCGATGATGCCATCGTCTTCACCTTCAAAATGAATGTACTGTTCTTCACCTCTGCCAAATACTTTTACTTTTTGTGGATTCGCGCTAATAAGATTTGCACTGGCTAAAGCCGAATAAGTAATTTTGTAAACTCCGGTGGCAGTTACTGGAAATTTATAATAGGCTTTGCTATAATCTATCCATTTATTGGTGCCCGATTGAGCCCAAATATTTGCCGAGCAAACTAGAAAGATATAGAGTATTTTTTTTATCATTCTATTAATTTTTATTGATGCCAATTCTCAATGAAAACACGTTGGTATATATCGCCGAACTTGCTCCACCTACATTGGTGAGGGCATAATCTATAGCTATTTTCTTTACTTTGATGCCCACGCCTATATTTGGTTGCATAGTAGTTACACGTGCGCCATCAGAATTAGTTTCTTTTTGTATGTTGCCAATACCTCCGCGAAGAAAAAGCATGTTTTTGTAATGAAGCTGAAGACCAAGGTGAGGGTCGATACTGGTGAAATTAGATGAAACCACTGTATTTCTTTTTCCATCGAAAGTGAAGTCTAAATTGATTTCGGGATAAATACCAAAATCTTTTTTGATGGTGAATTGGTGTCCGGCAGCCAATATCAACCTAGGCAAAGCCACCTCGATACTGTTGGTAGGCATCGCATTGCCAGTTGCGGCAAAAACATCTTTAAATTGATCGAGATTAAAGCTCCAAGCACTAAACGTAGTGCTGATGTCTCTTGCCATTGCCCCAAAATACCAATTGTCTTTTTTGTATTGAGCGCTAGCATCTATACCAAAACCCCAAGCATGAGCAAAATCGCCCACTTTACGGTAAATTACTTTCGCATTGCCACCAATACTTAAACCCTCTACAGCGCCAATTTTTCTACCATAAGAAAAGATAAAAGCATTGTCGGCAGCAGAGAAAGAGGTGATTTTATCGTAGTTGATGTTTCCATTGGCATCAATCAATTCAGAGGTATTGGGGATATTATCTACGCCAAAGCGCAAGAAAGTAATTGCTCCGGCCGACTCGTCGTTGATTTTAAATCCGATGCCACCGTATTCATATTGAGCTATACTTGCAAAATAAGAGGCGTGCATTAAACCCACTTCTAATTTGTTTTCTAAGCGGGTTAAACCAGCCGGATTCCAATAGCCTGCCGTAACATCATTAACCAAAGCCACATTCGAATTCGACATACCTAAGGCAGCGGCACCCACTCCAATATTTAAAAATTCGTTACTGTATTTTCTAACGGTTTGAGCTTGTATTTCATTTTGTGAAAGCACAGCGCAAAGGGCCAACAGGTATAAGAAATATTTTTGCATGAAATTATTTAAAGCAACTAACGCAGCTAAAGTAAAGATATTTTATTTAATTTGTTCGCTGAAAGAACGCCAATGAAAAACTTGCTCAATTTACCGAATGTACTAACACTATGCAATTTAATTTGTGGGTGTTTGGCGATAAAAGTGGTTTTTTTAATTGGCTTAGCTAATAACTATCCGAACACAGAACATGTTTTTTTGACTGCTTTTGTTTTACTTTTAGTTGCGGCAGTTTTTGATTTTTTTGATGGATTTGCAGCTCGATTATTAAAAATCGCATCTCCAATTGGAAAGGATTTAGACTCTTTGGCCGATGTAGTGACCTTTGGTGTTGCGCCTGGCTTCATTGTTTTGCAATACTTGAAATTAAATTTTGAAATCATGAATCCAGAGCTACATGCGTATCATATCCATTATTTAGCCTTGCTTATACCCGTTTTCTCTGCCCTTCGCTTAGCAAAATTCAACAACGATAGCCGCCAGAGTTTAGGTTTTATAGGTTTACCCACTCCTGCCAATGCTTTGTTTTTTGCTTCTTTGGTTTTAATGCAAGGAATTCCTCAATTGCATTTTGTTGTATTGATCTGTGTTCCCCTCTTCTGCTACTTCATGCTCGCAGAAATCCCACTCTTCGCTTTAAAATTTAAAAACTTTTCCTTTAAAGGAAATGAAATCAAATACATCTTCTTATTACTGTGTTTGGTTTTGATACTATTTCTTCAAATTAAAGCAATGCCCTTTACAATACTACTTTACTTGCTGCTAAGCGTTGTGAATAATAAACTTAGTAAAGTTTAAATCCAACTCGATCGTAAAACGCATTAATTTGTTCGTTGGACGGCTAAAAAATCACTTTTATCGGAATAATTTCTTGTTTTGCAGAAAATACGTTACCTTCTAAAGGAGATTGAAGGGTCTTCTGATAATACGTTCTTACATTCTTTGCAAGTGTTCGTTATGTCACTAAACTTGAAAGGGGGGCAAAATGGGTAATAAAATGAAATACAAAGGGTTAAATAATTCTAGCACAAGAATGCTGGTGCTTGTATTGTTGATTTCTATTTCATCAAATTTATTTGCTGCCTATACTATGGGCGCAGCTTCTGCAGGTAGCACTTCATCTTCAACTGTTACTGCTTATGCTACTATTTCTGCTAGTTCACCAAACGCGGTGTTAACTGCGGGGTTCGCTTATGGCACAACTACTAGTCCTACAACTCCAACCGCTACTGTATCTTCACCAACTGTTGGCGCTCAATTCTCTTATAATTTTACAGGTTTAACTGCCGGACAGAGATATTATATTCGTCCGTTCTTCACTCATTCTGGAGGAACTGTTTACGGAACACAAGTTATAGTTTATACTTTGCATACTCCCGTTACTGGGTCTGCTAGCACAATCATGCAAAATTTCGCAACTGTTGGTGCAACAATAACAAGTACCACAGGAGCTAACGCAGCGCCAACGGCAAGAGGAATTGCTTATGGCACTAGTCCGAGCCCAACCACAGCACTTGCCCATACTACTACAAACACAACCGCTGCCTATTCTGTAATTTTACAAAATCTATCTGCAGGCACAACTTACTACGCCAGAGCTTATGTAACCAACGCAGGAGGAACTGCTTATGGTAGCGACATCACATTTACAACTACTGCTGCGCCAACTGTTTCTTATGCCTCTCTTCCCCTAACTGATAAGTTTACTTCTCTAGGAAGCAATTGGGCTTCAACGGTAACCAACTCAAACAGCAGGGTTGTTTCGGTAGCTGCTGGCGGTGCATGGCCGCAGTTTAGCACTACAACCGATGCTCGCGATTCTGCCACTGGAGGAAACGGCTTAGGTTTTTACAATACAGCCGTGGTGGGAGGTAATCAACGATTAATGGCTCACTTGGGCTTGAATTTATTGAATAAAACAGGAGTTAGTGTGGCTTTTCCTATTGTGGATTATGGAACAGGTGGTGGTACCGGACAATATTGGGATTCTTTAATGGTTTATCTTTCAATAGATGGAGGGGTTACTTTTGGTGCCACGGGCACTTATGTGGCTTTAAATCAAGCTCCTCATAGTGATGGTGTTTGGAACAATATATCTATAGATGTGTCGGCTATTGCTACAGCAAACTCATTAACACCTTCAGCAACTTCAGTAGTGAAGTTTGTGGTTAACCTTGCTAGAGCGGTAGATTTAGCACAGATTAAGAATGGCACTTACCAAATGGTGTATATCGAGAATTTAAGAGCCGCCAATACTGGAACACTTCCGGTTAACCTGCTTTCTTTTGAAGGAAGTAAAGAACATGACGGAAATTTACTCACATGGTCAACGGCATCTGAAATCAACAACGATCATTTTGAATTGCAACGCTCTACTGATGGAGTGAACTTTGAGACCATCACTATTATTGGCGGACAAGGCAATTCTTACCAAATCAATCACTATGATTTCCTTGATACTAAAGATTTTAATGGCACTGTGTATTATCGTTTAAAGCAAGTTGATTTTGATGGTACAACTGCTTATTCAAATACTATTTCTATATCCAACGCGCAAGCCATTTCTATCTTCAAATCGGGTGAAAATAGCATCTCCATCAATGGAGAAAATTTAAGTTCTATTGAGGTGTTTGATATGATTGGGAAATTGGTTTACTATGATGTTTTGAATAAGAATGTAAGTGCTCAAACCATTCATTTTGATGCTAATTCGCTTTCACAAGGTGTTTACTTTGTGAGAGTTTTGGTAGGTGGTGAAAGCTTCTCTCAGAAATTGGTTTACTAAAAAATTGATTTTTTCGAAAAACGGCTTGGTTATACCAACCATCGTCAGTCCTTTGGGGTAATAATTCTTGCTGTTTTTCAAAGAACCTCGTGTAAATATATAAAAGGTTTTTGTTCTTCGTAGGGGCGAAATGCTTTCGCCCGTAAATAGAGAATCTTCCTTTTCCTACTTCAAAGGATGGTAAGTGTTCAAATCATTTTTCAAATCATCTAAATTGTTTTGTTGAGTACACAACATTGTGGAATCGCAGCATTTTCAATCGTTTCAATGAACTTCTAATTCGGTTTTAAAGATAAAAAACGAGGTTTAATTTTCTAAAGTTTTAGCAACAAAAAAGCCCGAAACATTTCTGCTTCGAGCTTCAATTTATTTTAATTATTTATTAATATTCTTTCACCAGTGTTTCTAATGGTATGTGTAGTTTCTCGTAAAGTTTACGAATCATATTCAAATTCAACTTTCGGGTTTCATGAAATATATCAGTTACTCGACTTTTATACCCCAGTATCTCTGCTAAATCTTTATTGCTCAGCCCCTGTTGTTCCATACGGTATTTAATTGCCTCCAATGGATGCGGTACTTCTATCACATAATGTTTGTCTTCATAATCTTTAATTAATAAAGACAACACATCTGCCTCATCACTTTCTTTAGTTCCTTTTTTGGCTGAAAAGATTTCTTCAAATCTTTCCATTGCTACCGAGTAGTCTTTTTTGGTTTTAATTATTTTGAGTTCCATACCTATTATTTTTTACAATCTTATTTTCTTTTTCTATTTCTTCTTTCTATACATATCAATCGTTTCGGGGTCAATCTTGTCATACTCTGCGTGCGTACCAATGAACTTTACAAAAACCCAACCTTTTTCATAATTCTGTTCGGTAATTAACCGATAATCATTGCCATTTATTTTAAAAATGGCTCTATTGTTCTTTATTGTTCGAGCTGTATTAAAATCTTTAGTTATTTCCGATGGCTTTTTCCACTCTTTACTTAGTACATCGTGGTACCAACTTTCAAGCGTAGTCTTACAATCGGGGTGCTTCTGATAGTAATCGCTCAAAGAACCTTTATTATGTATATTCATTACTCTTATATCATTTAATACTTCAAATATAATCAAAAGTTACCAAATTGGTTACTTTTTAACGATTTTTTATTTTAGAGGGTGAAACTGATTTGTCAATTTTCTCTGTTCCTCCACATCCTTGCTGCGATACCTTTCAGCACTTGATGGGTATCTCATCCCTGATAGT
>Ga0208960_1000669_pt1 | contig 19098 bp, 18 predicted proteins | sample GreLakmeON33MSRF_FD_187703 | JGI IMG/M metagenome (GOLD analysis project Ga0208960, IMG submission 187703) | Freshwater lentic microbial communities from great Laurentian Lakes, MI, USA - Great Lakes metaG ON33MSRF (SPAdes) | ecosystem: Environmental > Aquatic > Freshwater > Lake | place: Great...
GCTGGAATCGACAGCGAAGCTGTGTTTGCGGGGGCTACGATCGCCGCGCGATCCAGCGAAAATGTCACGATGGCATGCGCTTTTTCCCCTGATGGCAAGTCGGGGATTTCCACAATCATCTGCTTCAAGCCTCCGGGCAGCGTGCGGTAGCGAAGGGCTCGCACGTCGGGCGAAAGATCCTCGCTCACCACCTTCACTTTCTGCTCCGGCCAGTCGGCGGGCACGGGCATCGTGGCGTAGATGCCTCGGCAGGGGCCGCCTTCGGCTGTCACCACCACACCCACTCGAAGCTTCTGCGTGCGGACATCGCCAAGCGTGGGGCCGCTGGCCGATGGTGTGACGTCTAGAAACTGCGCACCAGCAGGCGTTGCGGCCAGACCACTCGGAACCACAGCGGCCAAGCCCAGCCAGAAGAATCGGCTGAAAAAAGTGCGGGCGAAAGATCTGGCACAAGACGAATCGAGCGCCGGCCCCCTAGCCCCACACGCTGGGTGCAGCTCTCTTCTCAGGACTGTCGTGCGCGTTGCCATAGCCATCACATCGACCAACCTGAGCCCCGTGCTGGCGGGCATGCGACGGTCTAACGATCGGGAAAATGGGGCGGCTGGGGCAAAACACTCGATTGTTCAAGCCCGACTGGCCTGCTACACTGCGAGGCTCAAACCATCGTGGTTCAAAACAGCCCCTTCCTTTCACCCGTTTTCCCCAAAACCCCCCCAACATATGGTCAACCGCAACCTTATCCGCGAACTCGAACTTGGAGACGAACTCGATCAGGAAATTGAACTGGCAATGGCCGGTACAGAGGATGGCGAATATTCAATCGGCACCTCCACACTGGCAGTCAATTCGGTCCTGCACGGAAAGATTCTGCGGGTCGATAACGAATTCGTGCTCGTGGATGTGGGGTACAAGAGTGAAGGGCATATTCCGCGAAACGAATGGGATGAATCGGAACCGCCACCGCAGGTGGGCGACATCGTTAAGGTGTTGCTGGAAGAGTTTGAAGACGGCCAACTCGAGGAACAGCGCGGACTGATTACGCTCTCAAAACGCAAGGCACGCCGGATCGAAGACTGGCTGCGCGTGATGGAGAGCGTCAAGGAAAACGACATCGTTACCGGGTTTGTGACCCGCAAAATCAAGGGCGGCCTGCTCGTTGATATCTCCGGAGTCAATGTCTTTTTGCCGGCCAGTCAGGTCGATATCCGTCGCCCGGCCGACATCGGCGATTACTGCGGCCGTGCGATCCAGTGCCTCGTGCTCAAAATCGACGAGGTTCGTCGCAACATCGTGGTCTCGCGACGGGCCTTGATCGAGCAGGAACGCGAAGAGCGAAAGAAGCAGTTGATGGAAACGCTCGATGTTGGGCAGTTGCGTCGCGGCATCGTGAAAAATATTGCCGACTTCGGGGCGTTTGTCGACTTGGGTGGCATCGATGGTTTGCTGCACATCACAGACATGAGTTGGGGCCGCATTGGCCATCCAAGCGAGATGGTCACAATCGACCAAGAGGTCGAGGTGCAGGTATTGCACATCGATCGCGAACGGGAAAAGATCGCTTTGGGCATGAAGCAGCGGACAGCCAGCCCGTGGGCCAAGGTGGCCGACAAGTATCCAGTGGCCACCGTCTGCAACGGATCGGTTGTCAACGTGATGAGCTACGGTGCGTTTGTGAAACTCGAAGACGGCGTTGAAGGACTCGTCCACATCAGCGAAATGAGCTGGACCAAGCGGGTCAGCCATCCCAGCGAGTTGGTCAAGCCGGGTGACGAAGTTGAAGTGGTTGTGCTCGCCATCAACAAAGAGAAGCAAGAGATTTCGTTGGGCATGAAGCAGACTCAGCAAAATCCATGGGAGAAGGTGGCCGCCGACTATCCACCTGATGCGATCGTGAAGGGCGTGGTGCGCAACCTCACCAATTACGGAGCGTTCATCGAAATCGACGACGGCATCGATGGCCTGCTGCACGTAACGGATATGTCGTGGACGCGAAAGGTCACGCATCCCAGCGAGATGGTTGAGAAGGGGCAGGAGATTGAGTGCAAAGTACTCTCGGTCGACCAGCAACGCCGCCGCATTGCACTGGGACTCAAGCAGATGCAAGAGGATCCGTGGACGACCGACATCCCGGCCCGCTACAAGGCTGGCGATATCGTGAAGGGCACCATTACGAAGATCACCAACTTCGGTGTGTTTGTGGGGTTGGAGGACGGCCTCGAAGGTCTGCTCCACATCTCTGAACTCACCGAAGACAAGATTGAGAGCGCCGAAGAATTCGTGAAGGTGGGCGATCCGATCGAAGTGAAGATCCTGAGGGTCGACACGGAAGACCGTAAGATCGGCCTCTCCAGTAAGCGAGTGGGCTGGTCGAGCGAGCGGGAAGCGCAGGAAGCCGCCGAAGAAGTCACGTAGGCACGCCGTGGCTCGTGCGTAGGCACGCTCACACTAGCGCGAGAGTGCTTGAACCGCAATGGCCTGCACGGGCCCAATGGCCTCCCGTGCGCCCAATCCTTGGCCGCCGTGCACGAATGCCAGTGGCGATAATTGGATCGTCTCGCCGCGAGCGATACGACCAGGCGCGATCGTAGCGGTCAGGCTGCTGCCCAAAAGGCTCGCGCCGCTGCTGCCGGCAATACGCACGCGGCGTGGTGCCGCATGCATGCCGCCGTGGCGTGCGCGATCGGGCGAGGGAGCCGAGGGAGCATGGCGGTGCTCGATCGCCTCGCCCGTTACGGAGTCCACGATGTCGAAGGCAATCAACGAGGTCGCCGTGGAACCCGCTGCACCACTCGACGCCGACTGACCGATCCACACCAGCACGCAGTCACCAGGCCGTAGCATTTTTAAATCCACAGCATCCGGACCATTGACCGGGGCGGAGAGATGGTTGGCCGGTTGTCCAATCGGTGCGTCGCAGGCGTGCTCTTGCAGGGCCGCAGGGGACTCGGCTGTGGCAGGCCGCGGAGCGGGCCTTGAAGGTGGTGAAACCACATTCGCCGTGGTAGACGGATTGGCTAGCACTGCTTGCGAGCCAGTTGGAACCGCTGGGGCCCCAGTTGGAACTGCTGGAAACCCGTTGGGAATCGCTGTGGCATTCATGAGGTCGCTGCCCCGTTGCCTCAGCCACGCTACGTCACCGGTAAATATGAATCCGCCCAAAATGACACCCAGCGCGGAGCATTTGGCAAGAAATGTCTGCATCGAGAAAACGGTGCTCCGGTATTGCTTGACAGGCGGCCAGCGGTCCAGAGGCCGGCCGGACAAGTATGCCTTGTGCCGCGGGGCCTGCGGGCAGTCGATGCCCTGCCAGAGGCCCATCCAAGTGATCAATACAATGCGTCGTGCCGGTCATGCCGACAAAAAGCCCACAACGTAAGACCGCATTCGGTTGACTCCCCCGCGCACGATGGAGTTGACTTTTTAAATCGTGAAAATCCGTGAGGGGTTGCCCATGCCCCTAGGAGGGACGCAGCGAATGTCCGCCTCTTGGGGCGTGGGCTCTCCCAGAACCGTTGCCGACGGGAATGCCCGGGCTGGCAACTCGGGCATCAATAGACAGAAAATCCTAACCCGAACAGAATACGCGGGGCTGCCATCGGGAGCAGACTGGATGCCGTGCCGCACTGACTCCCGTTGGGTTCCTCAGGAAACGTGATTTGTGAATGCCTCTACCGACCAGCCCTCACCACGGTCCTGTAAAGATGACGAGGCTGGGCTCACGAACGCTCGTGTGAAATGTGCTGCTGCCGACACTGCCCGCGTAGGCGGCGATGGTCGCATTCGCGTGGCGCTCTTATCACCGCCGGGCCGCGGGGCGTTGGGCGTGGTAGGCGTGGCGGGGCCTGGAGCGGTGGCACTCGTCGCCAGCCTGTTTGCAGCACACGGCAAGAAACCGCTTGCCAGCCGGCCAGATGGTGCTCTGTGTGTGGGCTACTGGGTGGGCTGCCAAGCCGATACCGACAGCCTGCGGGCCACTGAAGAGGTTGTGGTTGTGCGACGCAGTCAGACGAGCCTTGAGGTGCATTGCCACGGAGGTCTGGCGGCCAGCGAGGCCGTGATCCAGAGCGTGGAGTCGCGTGGCGGCGTGCGGCAATCGTGGCCAGAGTGGCTGGCCGGTGGCCCTATGCCGGTCTGCGAAACGGGTAACGAAACTCTTCAGACAAGTCGGACAATTCTGACCAAAACCGATACTGGATCGTGGATTGAGATTGAGGCCCGCGAGGCCCTCTGCCGGGCTGGTGGGCCAAAGGCGGCGAGGATTGCATCGCGGCAATTGGCCGGTGCGATGGAGCGGGAGTTGGAACGACTCGGCGAGTTGGTGAAAGCCCGCGATAGAGCCGCAGCCGACCGGCTGGTGGACCGACTCAGGCGAGCGGCCCGGATTGGGCTGCGTCTGGGGCGGCCGTGGCGTGTGGTTGTGGCGGGCGCCGTGAACGCTGGCAAGAGCAGCCTCGTCAACGCAATAGCCGGCTACGCGAGGTGTTTGGTGTCGGCCGAACCGGGCACAACGCGCGACGTGCTTGAAACGCGACTGGTGCTCGACGGCTGGGAGATTGATCTGATCGATACCGCCGGCCTGCGGGAGGATGCCGCGGGCGAAGTCGAGCTCGCCGGAATCGACCGTGCGGTCGCCGCGGTGGCCGCGGCAGATCTGGTGCTGCGGATTTCGGAAAGTGAATCAGACTTGAGCCTGCTCTGCCGCGGTGAACTTCTCGTGTTCTCGAAATGCGACCTAGCTCCCGCGGGCTTCGCCGTACCGCCGCAGGCAATCCGCACGTCGACGGTTACCGGTAGAGGCATCGAAGAACTCGCCACTGCGATCGTACGGCACCTGGTGCCGGAGGAGCACGACGATCCCACGCTGCTCGCCGGTGCGGTGCCACTCACCGACCGTCAGATGCAAGAGATTCATTCAATCTATTCACATCTCGGCTCACACTCCGATGCATCGCGGGGTTGACGCCGAGGCTAATATCTCGGCACGGCTGGGTCGATTTCGGCGCTCCAGGCATCGATCCCGCCCGTCATGCTCTGGGCAAATGAAAAACCCTGCTCGCGGAGCCACTGGGCGACTTTAAGGCTTCGCATCCCGTGATGGCAGTGGACGACGATCGGCTTGTCTCGCCACGACTCCAGTTCGGCCAGCCTGGCGGGGAGCTCTTGCATCGGAATGAGCAGCGATCCATCGATGTGAGCAACGGCATATTCGTCGGCCGTCCGGCAGTCGAGAAGCAGGAAACGGCTTGGGGCATCGGTTGCCGCCATGCGATCGCTGGCTTGCCGCGATGAAAGTTCGATTGCTATGTCTGCCATGCCACAAAACCAAAAAAATAGACTCCGACTGAGTCTTCCGTTCGATAGCCAACATACCAGCATTGAAGCAGAATAAAAAAGGAGCAGCCGGGAAGGACAACTCCCCGGCTGCTTTTAAACACTCAATGAACCAGCGATTATTGATCTGCGTTCACCGGTTCGCCACCACCTTTGGAAGCGAGCGACAGGTAGACTGCTGCATCAATATCCGAGGCAAGGGCTTGGATATGACCATCTCCAAAAGCATGCTGAACGAGCCCACCACCATGGTCGCTACTTGGACCCCACGCGGATTCCATCAGCCTCGCAGCCGTAAATATCCCGGTCCCACCGCAGCCTGAGCCTGCTGCAAAACTGGAAGCCGATGGGCCAACATTTAAGCCAGAAGTAGCGCCGGTCCACGTACCAGATCCCGCAACAGGAGGGCTCGAAACGTCTGTCGCTTGTGCCCGATTCGCTACGATCCACGTCTGCATGCCATCAATCCAAGCTGAGTTATGACGCTCTTTTGACTCGCCCAACACAATCGTCTTTGAAGTGCCATCGCTCATACTGGCCATATTCAAACCGAATAAAGGGCCTGTATCGTTTGAACTCTCGAGGGCTGCTGTTGTTGATGCCTTGGGAGACCTGAACTGCATAGCCCCATTCTCGATTGGACCCGTCGTTCCGATGGCATGCGTGCCAGCCATGCCCTTGTAGTTGGTTAAAGCGACATTTCCACCCGCAAGTGAGGTTGGATTTTGCGTACCAAAAGAAGTTCCTGGCCCAGTGCTCGCCCCAGCGGCCTGAGCCGTTGGTGATCCGCTAAAGCTTGGGCACACTAGGCCTAAAAGAGAAACAGTTGCTATGTGATTCCCCGTAGCACCGCTCGACAAAAGATTTGCGTGAAACGGAGACGATGTGCCACCTGTGGTGACTGCAGGAACAGCGGTCTTACTTTTCGCAAACTTATTGGTTGCGTTGGAGATGGTATTGTAGAGGTTTGTCTCCTCGAGGAACGGTAGCGTGTGCACAATCCAACTGAAACCGGAAGTGGCGGGCGCAGCACTGCCAGCTATCGCCTGCATAGCATTGCGATCAATGCCTGCAGGAAATGCCTTTCGCACATCGTGGCAGTTGTGCAAACCAAGGGCCAACTGCTTGAGTTTATTCGTACAGGAACTGCGATTCGCCGCCTCGCGAGCGGATTGCACGGCAGGCAACAAGAGACCAACCAGTGTGCCGATGATGGCGATCACCACCAGCAGTTCAACGAGCGTAAAACCTCGGCGTTTTGCAGAACGCTTGGAGCAAAAAAGAGTCATAAAGCACCTGCCTTGATCTGCCCTGATGGGCGTTAAATGAAAAAAATAAAACAAAAATGCGACGGGAAACAATAAGCTTTAATAACGCAGTTTAAAATAAAAGATTCGCGTTTTGCTCCGGAGGTCCCCGACAGGCTAAGTTTATAGGCCGTCGCCTCCTTTCGTCAAGTGCCAATTCCAATGCCCACAAGAGTGTCCGACCCAATCCGTGCCAGACAGTTTGCAGTCGAGGCTGTCGGGAGGCTCCGCGAGGCTCATTTTGATGCGCTTTTTGCAGGGGGTTGCGTGCGGGACGAACTCTTGGGACGGGTGCCTGCCGACTACGATGTGGCCACTTCTGCCAAACCCGATGAGGTGCGGGGGGTGTTTGGCCACCGTAGGACACTTGCCGTTGGGGCAGCTTTTGGCGTGATCACCGTCATTGGCCCGTTGGACGCCGGGCAGGTGGAGGTGACCACGTTTCGCACCGATGCGGCCTACACAGACGGCAGGCATCCCGCTGGCGTGACGTTTTCCACACCCCAAGAAGATGCCCAGCGGCGAGATTTCACGATCAATGGCCTCTTTTTAGATCCTCTCTCGGGGGAAGTGCACGACTACGTTCACGGCCGGGACGACTTAGCTGAGGGAATCGTACGGGCGATTGGCTCGCCTGCTTTACGATTTGGCGAAGACCACCTGCGGATGCTTCGGGCCGTGCGGTTTGCAGCGGGATTTGGTTTTGTGCTGGAACGGGAAACGTTCGCGGCTATCCAAAAAATGTCCCACCTCGTCATGGCCGTGAGCCCCGAGCGGATTGCTGCAGAACTGCGGGCGATGGTATCCCGGTCGGGCCGTGGGCGGGCACTGGAACTGCTCGAGGAAACGGGCCTGGCCCGCGAGGTGCTGCCAGAAGTGGCTCCGGCAGATCGCGACGGGGCAAGCCCGCTAGCAACGTGGCGGCAGTCTGCCCAAATCATACAGGCCCTCCACACACCAGACTTGGCTTCGGCGTTGGCTGTGCTCTTTTGTGCTGCAAATTGTGAAGCCAAAGGCGTACGCAGGGCCAGCCTGCAGCGAGCGGTCGCCAGACTGCGGCTTTCAAACCGCGAATCTCAAACCGCCTGCTGGCTGCTGGCAACAGTTGAGGCAATTGAGACTCCCGAAAAGACCGGCGAAGCTCAAGCAGGCGGCCTGGCTGGTACGACGGAAATAGCTGGGCGGCCGTGGTCGCAGGTGCAGCCTTGGCTGGCACACCCAGATGCAGTGCTGCTGGCAGATGTGCTCCGGGCCCGAGCCGATGGGGGCCGCGGCAGTGCCCAGACTGCAGCGTGGGTCAGCCAACAGTTGACCCGTTCGCAAGACGACCTCAACCCACCGCCGCTGCTCACGGGCAACGATCTGCTGGCCATGGGAGTGCCGGCCGGCCGGCCCATCGGGGCCATGCTCGCATCGCTGCGGCGATTGCAACTGGATCGCGAGATTCAAACCCGCAACGAGGCCATGGAGCACGTGGAACTCTTGCGAAAATCCGGGCAGTGAAACCGATCGCTCGGGATGACGAGGCTCGCCTGATCCAGCCTGATCGAGCCTGAGCCCCGACAGGCGGTGAGTGTTTTGAACCCCGAGGTTATTGTGGCGGCTCATCCGGCGAGGGCAGGTCGGCCAGTGTGTCGAGCTTAAACACATCCAGAAATTTTTGCGTGGTGTGGTAGCAGGGCTCCCCATCGCTTTGCGGCACGAGCGCAAGCAGGTTGCGACGCACCAGCATTCGCAAGACCGTCGGCGAAGCATCGCAGCCCAGTTCAACCAACGTGTTGCGAGCCACCGGCTGGTTCCACGCCACCACCGCCAACACGTCCATCGCTTCGGCATCCAGCCGCACCATACGCGCACGCGATTCCAGCACCTGGCCAAATTGCGAGTGCTCGGCCCGCAGACGCATCACCCAGCCCGAATCCTTGGAGACCACTTCGTAGGGGCAGTTGTTGGCCAGATAGCTCATCCGCAACGACTCGGCCAGCTCGTCGATCTCTTGCGGACGCACGCCACGCATCAGGCCGGCCACCCTGCGGCTTGTGAGCGGTTCGCCTCCAGGCAAGCCCACAAAGAGAAGCGACTCAAAGATCGTCATGGGGCTGACGCGGCAGGATGCGTCGTTGTCGTCGGCGTTGAATGCGGCATCGTCCAAGTCCAGCGACGCATCCACGTGAACGACGTCGACGGCGGGAGCCTGCGCATCACCGGCGGCGTAAGGATCGCCTGTGCCCATCATCGCCGCAAAAGCTTGGGCCAGCCTGTCAATCGAGAGGCCGCCATCGGCAGGCGGAGCGTGGAAGCCACCCTGCCCCGCCGCCGGTGAGGCTTGTGCTCCCGCCGGAGCCTGTCCCGTCGACTTGGCCTTGGCTGCTGGCGAGGCAGCCGACTGCGTCTGACGCTGTGGCTTTTTTTGAGCCATCAGAAGACGCCCTCCTTCCAGCGAGCTTTAACATTGGCTTTCATAAAGGCCAGTGAGTCGACGGCCAGTTTGTCTTCCGAGGAAAACATCTGCCTCCAGATTTTTGTAGCCGCCACGATATTTGGAAGCGCCTGCCCAAACGCCTCCACAACCATCCAACCGTTGTAGCCGGCGCTCTTGAGCGCATCGAATGTTTCGTTCCAGTGCACGTGGCCGGTGCCCGGAATGCTCCGGTCGTTTTCAGAGATGTGCACAAGCACTGTCAGCGGAGCCGCCGCATGGATCGCCGCGGTGAGGTCTTTCTCCTCGATGTTGGCGTGAAACGTGTCGTACATCATCCGCACGTGTGGGTGGTCTACCGCCTGAATGAATGCCACCGTCTGCTGCACGCTCGTGAGAAAATAGTTTTCAAAGCGGTTGAGATATTCCACGGCGATCGTCACGCCAGCTTGGGCGGCATGGTCGGCCACCTGCCGCATCGTATCGACGCCCCACTTGAATTCGTCAGCGGTCGGTCCTTTGCCCGTGAATTCGCCAATGGCCGAGTGGGTTGGCCCGCAGAGGGTTTTCACGCCGGCGGCGCGGCAGCAGTCGAGCGTGCGTTTCATGGCATCCACTGCAGATGCGCGGACGCTTGCCGAAGGGCTCACCGGATTGTCGCCAGCCCCACGGACCGTCACGGCCGTACGTTCGAGGCCGAGCGAATCAAGTCGCTGGCCCCACTGGCTGTGCAATGTTTCGTTGAGTTCAAAAATTGGTATCTCAATGCCGTCGTAGCCGATGGCCTTGATGCGTTCCACGACCGGCACCATTTTGTCGTGCATGCGATCTGTCCAGAGCAAAAGATTCAGTCCGTACTTCATTGCGGGTTTCCAAAGGGGCCACGGATGGGGGAATTGGGAACGTTGAGAACGGTGTTCGAGGATCGGATTCGATCATGAAGGGGTGTGTCAAAACAAGAGGAACCTCACAGGGGCCACGGGCGGATAACACGCTTTCGCTCAGCCAGGCCTGCCCGACTTCTTGATTCGACCGCTGGCCCGAGAAAAGAGGTTTCTCTGAGCGTCTTCGAGCTTCCTGCCGTCTTTCGTGGCCGGCACGCTTTTGAGCGGCTCGGCAGCCCCGTCCAGCGGATCGCCCGAGTGAATGGCCGCCAGACGCTGGTTGATTCTCTCCGCATAGGCCTCCGACAACTCGAATCCCAGAAACGACCGCCCGAGTTTCTTGGCCACCGCCAGCGTGGTGCCGCTGCCGCCAAAGGGGTCCAGTACCACTTCGCCCTCGCGACTGCACGCGCGAATGATCCGCCCGAGCAGTTGCTCTGGCATCTGGCAACCGTGCCAGCCCGACCGCTCTTTGAACGTGCCGCACACCCGCGGGAAGTACCACGTATCTTCTTCGGCAGAAAATCCTTCTGGCAGATCCTGCGGTCGCAAAATCCATGTGTCATCTGGTAGCCGGCCGGCGGGATTGGCCCGCTTGTCGCCGTAGACGAGTTCGCGAGCCGAGGGTACCCGGATGGCCTCCGTGTTGAACGTGAACGACAACGGGTCTCGTACAAAATGAAACAGATGCGCGTGGGAGCGGCTGAACTTCTGCTTGCAGTTGACGCCAAACGTGTAGTACCAGACCACCCAACTGCGACAGGTGAACCCCAACTCACGCGTGGCCATCACTTTTAGCTCGGCAGCATATTCGTCGCCGATTGCCAGCCAGAACGTGCCGTCGGGGCGAAGCACCCGTTGCATTTCAGACATCCATTGCTTCGACCATCCGAGATAGTCGTTTGATGAACGGCAATCATCGTACGCGTCGTAGTCGTAGCCGATATTAAACGGCGGGTCGGCAAACGCCAGGTGCACCGTGCCGGCGGGCACTCGGGCCAGCAGTTCGAGACAATCGCCCTGATGCACGCGATCCATCAAGAGCGGCCCCGAGGGCGTTATGGTCGCCGATTGCACGGATGGCTGAGACGAATGGGTGGCGCGCGGCGAGTCGTTTGGCTGAGTGGGCATAAACAGGCAGGACTCCTTTCCACTGAAGCTGTAGACCGAGTGTAAGGCCGCCGCCGGAGAAAAAAAGATCGAACCCGTATGGCTCCTATTTCAGCGCGGCAGCAAGCCGCCGGGGGCGGGTAGAGCCGCCGCTTCGAGTACGAGATTAGGCCGACTCGCGTCAACGCCCATGGGTTGACGTTTTAGCCTGTGGCCAGCCGGAGCGCCACGGCGCAGGCAGCCTCGAAGGCGTTCAAGTCCAGTTGCTCTCGCGTGGTATGGATATCAATCTGGCCGCATCCAAGCGTGACGGTCGGAATCCCGTTGGCGGCCATCCAGTTGGCGTCGAGACCGCCGTTAGAAACATCGAGCCTCGGCACCAGACCGATTGCGGCAACAGCTTCCTGGGCGGCCTTGACGCAGGGTTCGGCTTCGTTGAGCCGAAACGCCTCGTAGTCCAGAATGCTGTCGATCGTGACGCGTCCCGTTTGGCCTGTGACATTTTTGATCTGCTTGGCGGCATTCTGAAACGCGGCTTCGATGGCTTTCACGATTTTCTTCCGAAAGATGGGATCGTGGCCGCGAGCCTCTGCCCGCAACGTGGCTGAATCAGCCACGACGTTGGTCGCCGATCCGGCGTGGATCACGCCCACGTTGCTTGTGCCTCGCTTACCATTTTTGACAACCAAACCATGCCAGCCGTCTTTGATCAGCGACGCGATCGCCGTGGCCGCAATCGACACTGCCGAAACACCCTTCTCGGGCGACACTCCGGCGTGGCTCGGAATGCCCGCGATCGCGATGTCGAGACGGTAGCCGCCGGTGGCCCCAATCGTAATTTTCTCAACCGCCCCACCGTCGAAATTAAACGCCAACTGAGGCTTGCCGAGGTCTGAGGCACGAGCACATCTGGCCCCCCACAGGCCGACCTCTTCTTGGATCGCAAAGAAGAACGTCAGGGGCGGGTGGGGCAGATTGCTGCGCAGGATCTGGATTGCCGTCGAGAGCACGACGGCCACCCCCGCCCGATCGTCGGCGCCAAGGCCCGTGGTGGGGTCCTCGCTCTTGATAGTTCTGCCGACCACGATTGGCTTGGCGCCCACGCACACGGGCACTGTATCCATGTGGGCCATCAAGAGACGGCGAGGCGCCGACTGCAATCCCGGCAGTGTGCCAGGTAGTTTCACGATGAGGTTGCCAACATTGCCCTTCAACGGCGTGCGGGTGTGCGCGGAGTCAAAGGAGATCGAACTCTTGGGGCATCCCGCTTCGAGCAGCCAGTGGCAGATGCGATCAGCCACTTCTTTTTCTCGCCCCGACACGCCTTGGATGCCGAGCAGGTCGAGCACAACTCGCCGCGCGACGGCCAGATCGGGCTGGATCGAGTGGGCAAGAGCACCTGTGCCTGTTGCACGCTGGGCCCGCGTGGGCGAGGCTTTGCGGGAGGCCTGTGCGGTTTTGTTTTTCGCAGTCTGTTTCTTTTTCTGGACGGGCATCTTTTTTACCGGCATCTTTTTGAAGGGAAGAGTCATGCGGATATTTTTGGCAGGAATCATGCAGGGCTCACACGTTGCGGCACTGGTGCACGATCAAACGTATCGAAACACGCTTCGCGACCTCGTTGAGAACCATTGGCCCGACGCCGAAGTCTACGATCCCTTTGCCAACCACGCCACTTCCGTCGGCTACGATCGGCGGCGGGCGAGGGATGTGTTTGTGGGGCACGTGGAAATGTGCCGTGTCTTTGATCTCGTCATCGCCTACGTGCCGGAGGCGTCGATGGGGACTGCGATTGAGATGTGGGAGGCCAGCCAGCACGGCCGCACCGTCGTGACGATCACGCCGCTGGTGCACAACTGGGTGGTGCAACTGACGAGCCAAGCGGTCTATCGGGATCACGATGCTTTTGCCCACGCGGTCGTCTCGGGACAGATCGATCGCCTGCTCGAGCAAACGCTTTGACCGAATGCGATCTAGCGGCGGTTAAGAGAGTGCGTGCAGGCGGTGAGAATGGCGTCGGCAGATTCAAAGTCCAGCGGCCACGCCGGAATGCAGAAGTCGTCGCGTGCGTTGGAATCACGGACATCCATCTCCATCTCTGGAGTGAGCCACTGGTGTCTCAAAAGATCTGCCGTAGGGGCATCGGCTGCGATCACGATTTCGGCTGAGCCCAGCGAGGCGGCTACCAAATCTCGCAGCGGTTCTGAGTGGGCCGCGGCGTTCAGATCGCAGATCGCCACATGCACAACCATCGGCACGCCTGTTTCAATCGCCAGTTCGGCCAGAATGCCCGCGTGCATGACGAAGATGACATCGGGAATGAAGAGGTCGACGGCTTCGGCGATAGCCTGTCTGGCCGCTTCGCGCACCAACCCCAGCAGGCTCGGCGAAAGAGTGGCGATTGCTTCCAGAAAAGATTGGGGCGATCCGTTGCGAACCGCTTCCAAAAAGAGCATGTTGGCCGCGGCAATATCGTGTAAATGGATTCCCTGCAAGCCTGGCTTGTGGGATTCAAGGCTGGAAACAGACGTAGGCCCACAGGCCATTGCAACCGCACCACGTCGGGCCAGCAGGTGGCAAAAGGCGTGCACGCGCGCGTGAGGCAGGTCGCAGCAGCCATGATCGATGAGCAGTACACGCATGGGAAATATTCCGCGATGCTCTAACGGTGAACCTGCAGTGTTGCGAGGCGGTTCTCACATCAAACCGCCCCATCGGGCAACCCCGAGCGAGGCAGCCATCCAAACGGCCGCCCCCCAGTCGTCTGCCATAATACCCAGTCCAGCAGGCAGATGCTCCAACCGGCGGCACGGAAAAGGCTTCGTGATATCAAAGAGCCTGTGCAGCAAGAACGCAAGCACCAAAAGCACAGGCGATCGAGCCGCCGCAGGCACAACCAGAAGCCCAATGGGCAGGCTTGCCATCTCGTCGTAGACGATCGCTCCTGGATCGCTGCCGCGGCCAAGACGGCGAGCGGCCAACGAACACAACGGGATGCCCGCCACGTTGATCACCACCAACACGAGGGCTTCAACGGCCGTGGCGGAGGCCGTGGAAAGGGCCAGCCCGCTTGTGGCTGGAGCCAGCAGACTGCCCAACAGCACGGAGAGCAACACGCCCACGAGAGCACCGAAAGTGCCGGGTGCAAATGGAATCCTGCCGATGCCGCCGCAGGTGGCCACGAGTACGGCTGGATCAAACCAGTTGGGCAGGGCCGCGGCAGGGTGCGTAGAGGGTTGCATGGCAACGCCATCCTACGCTTGTTCGACGATCCCGTTCAGCTTTTCTGAATGCGGCAGGATCCGTTCGGGAGGCAGCGGCCCGTGAGTCGCAGGCGGTTGCGAGCAAATATGCGGTAGCCCACGTCAGCCAGTTGCTTGATTCCGGGCCACGCCGTTGGGGCCATCAGCCACCCCAAGCCGACGGCTGCGTAGAGCCGGCGAAACACCTCCACGCCGATGACCCACGTGCCATCCGGCAGCCGAGCGTGAATCTCGGCCATGAGTTGCTCGAATGTTTTGCCGGTCGCTTCGGAATCGAAATCGGAGACAGAAATATCGGTAAAACGAATCCGTTGCCCAGCATCTCTCCGACGCAGCATGTTGATTTCCCGAATGCACAGCGGGCAATCGCCATCGAAAAAAACCTCAATCACAAAGGGGGCTTCGGAGCCCGTAATCGAGAAGCCATCGCTTACCTCGCGGGGAGGAACTGCGGGTTCACCGATGCGTGAGAGCGGCGATAGTGTTGCCATGATGGTATGATACGATCCTTGTGGCAACGGGCCACTCTGGCGAAAAATCGAGAAGGATTTTCATGGAAACAACGACTCCACAACCGGCCGAGCCAGCCGCCACAAGAATCCCGCTGGCCTTTGAATCGCGCATTCTAGAGCCGCTGGGGCTGTTGCAGTTGGTGGAGTATCCCCATCCGGCTCTGCTGCGACCCGCTCGGCCGTTGGTGCGAATCGATGATGCCCTATGCGAAGCCGTCGAGCAGATGTTTGAGATCATGTACGAGTCGGTTGGCGTTGGACTGGCAGCCAATCAGGTGGCGCTCCCCTACCGACTCTTCATTGTGAATCTGGAGGCACATGGCGACGCGGGCGAGGAACTGGTCTTTATCAATCCATCGCTCAGCCGGCCTCGTGGCACTGCGGTGCAGGAAGAGGGCTGCTTGAGCCTGCCGGGACTGCGGATGGATGTGCGTCGGCCGGAGCGGGTGGTGATCGATGCATGGTCGCTCGACGGCACGCCGATTCATCTGGATCTGGACGGCATGCTCGCCCGCGTGGTGCAACACGAATTCGACCACCTGGAGGGCCGGCTGTTTACCGATCGGCTGCCGGAGGCCGCTACCTTGGAAGCGCGTCACTCCTTAGACTCCTTCCGCGAGGTGTTTGAAGGCCGACAGTCGCGAGGGGAACTGCCCGCAAGCAACTCGCTGCTGGCGAGGCTCGACCGGCTTGAAGCAGATCGCTGCGCTGACCCCAACGCACCTGCGTGACACCCATGCACGCGACTGCCATCCCAGAGATCGCCAAACGCAACATCCGGCCACTGCGTATTGTGGTGATGGGCACAGGGCCGTTTGCGGTGCCAATGTTCCAGGCCTTAGTGCAATCGCCGCATGAGATTGTGGGCGTCGTCACGCGGCCCAACCGAACCGCTGCAGGCCGTCGACCGCCCACCAATCCGATCCGGGAGGCGGCCATGGCAGCGGGTTTATCCGTGCTGGACCCCGAGCGAGTCAACGACGACGCCTCCGTTGAAGCGATCCGACGGCTGGCCCCAGACTTGCTTGTGGTGTGCGACTACGGGCAGATCCTCTCGCCTGGCGTGCTTGGAACCGCGGCCTACGGCGGAATCAATCTGCACGGCTCGCTCCTGCCTCGACACCGCGGCGCGGCGCCTGTGCAGTGGGCCATTTTAGAAGGAGACCCGATCACGGGAGTGAGCGTGATCCGCATGACACCCACGCTCGACGCTGGCGCCGTGCTTGTGGCCCGCGCCACGCCGGTCTATCCGCGAGAGACAGCCTCGCAGCTAGAAAATCTGCTGGCCGAGTTGGGCGCCGGCGCGACGCTTGAAGCAATCGAACGACTGCAGGCGGCCAAATCGCTCAACGCCGCCGACACTCAGGCCGATCCAAGTTCGGACGATACGATTGGCACTCCCCAAAATCCACTCCATGCCACCCGCGCCCCCCGTCTCACAAAGGCCGATGGAATCGTCGACTGGTCGCTACCTGCTGCTCGCTTGGAACGGATGCAAAGGGCGATGGATCCTTGGCCGCGGATTGCGACGTTTCTTGCCGGCCGCATCAGTGGCCATCCGCCGTTGCGGCTGGTGCTCGAAGATGTGGATGTGGCCAGAGGAGACGGAGCAGCGTCAAACATCAGGCCCGGCACCGTGCTGGCAGCAGGCGACGATGGGATCGTCGTGGCGTGTGGAGAGGGCACGTCGCTAGTGATTCGTCGGCTGGTGCCAGAAGGTCGCCGCAGCATGTCGTCGGCGGAGTTTCTGCGGGGTCACAGCCTCCTGCCAGGGACGATTCTGAGCAGCGGCTCAACGGAATGAAACCCACTGAAAACGTGCGCAACACGTGAAGCCAAACCCCATCACACGTTGAAAGTGTGTCGTGGTGGTCATTAGAATCGGATCCATGCCCAAGCAACTGTGGATCGAAACAGTCGGATGCCAGATGAACGTGCTCGACAGCGAGTTGGTTGTGGCGGCGCTGCGCCGAACGGGCTGGGAGATGGCCAAGACCTCTGCCGATGCCGACGCCATCTTCTATAACACGTGCAGCGTGCGGCAGCATGCCGAGGATAAAATTTATTCGGCGCTGGGTCGGATCCGAATGCAAAAGCAAGAACGGCCCGGGCTTGTGGTGGGCGTGCTGGGCTGCATGGCCCAGAAGGATCAGGCACTGATTCGGAAACGCGCCCCGTGGGTGGACCTCGTGGTCGGGCCTGGGCAGTTGCATCAGGTGCCGGAGCTTGTGGATGGGATTCTGGCGGGTGGAGGCCCACGGCTGGAGGTGAGCCTAGGCCGCAAGGCAGGCAGCCGCGACACCGTGGCCAGAAGTTTTGAAAGCTACGACCCCGATCGCGATCCCACGATGCGCCCGACGCCGTTTCAGGCATTCGTGCGGACGCAGACGGGCTGCGACAAATTCTGCGCCTTTTGCGTCGTGCCGCAGGTGCGGGGGCCAGAGCAGGCGCGTCCACCAGAGGCCATCCTGGCCGAGACACACAAACTCGTGGCCGAGGGCTGCCGCGAGATCACGCTCATCGGCCAGACGGTCAACAGCTACCGGTGGACCGAGGGCGAGCGGACCACGCGGCTGGCCGATCTGCTCGCACAACTCGACGGAGTGGCGGGCTTGGATCGGATTCGGTTCGTCACGAATTACCCTCGCGACATGACAAACGACCTCATCGCCGCGGTGCGGGATCTCCCGAAGGTGTGCCATTCTCTGCACGTGCCTGCGCAGCACGGCTCCGATACGGTGCTCTTGCGGATGAAGCGGGGCTACACGATCGGCGAATACATGGAGATGCTCGGTCGCATACGGGAAGCGTTGCCGCATGCTGCGGTGACGAGCGATTTTATCGTTGGCTTTTGCGGCGAGACAGATGCAGAATTTCAGCTCGCGCTGGATCTCGTGCAGACAGCCGACTTCAAAACCAGCTTCATCTTCAAGTACAGCCCTCGCCCTGGGACCAAGGCTTTTGAGCGACAGGCCGACGATGTGCCCGAAGCGATCAAGAAAGTACGGCTTCAACGGCTGATGGAGGCGCAGGCCGATGTGAGCCTTGCCGGTAATCTGCCGTTTGTCGGCACGCGCCAGCAGGTGCTTGTTGAGGGCCCTTCTGTGTGGGAAGAAAAACGCGAGTCGGCTCCGAGCCCCGGCGGTGTGGCCCAACTCACCGGCCGCACCGCATGCGACCGGATCGTTGTGTTTGACGGGCCGCCTCGACTTATCGGCCGGCTGATCGATACGAATATCACGTCCGCTGGCCCGTGGACGCTCACTGGAATTGTCTCTGATGGCCTGGCAGATGCCGTGCCGCTGGATGCGTTGGAAACCGATGGCTCTTTGCCAGCGGGAAGAAGTGGGATGAGCGAACACAGCAGCCAGCCACCAGTTCGTTCAACGCAACTCTACACCCAACAACTCTACGATATCGCTCTGGCAAACACTGCCTTGCCCTCGCAACAGAGCGTTCCACCGGGGGTGTGATGTGCCCGAAAAAAGCAACGCTCTTCCAGTGCTTTCATTGGACGGTATGAGACGGTTGCTTGACGATCCCCTCGCGGCTGCCGAGTGGGGCCGGGCTGCGGGGCTGGACGATCCGCACGCGGCTTCTCGGTCGCTGGTGAGACTGTCGGTGCACGGACTCACGCTGGATCTATTGGCGTTGCTGTGCACACAACTCTCGCATCTCTTGCCCCACGTGAGCGACCCCGACCGAGTGCTCGTGGCGATCGAACGATTTATCTGCAATATTCGTAGCCCTCTTTCGACCGGAACGCTCTTTCAGCGCGACCCGCACGCACTCGATATTCTGCTGAAGATTTTTTCAGCCAGCCCATATCTTGCGGAATTAGTGATCGACGATCCAGAAGCGTGGGAGCAGGTGCGGATCGGCCAGGGTCGACCGGAAAGCTCCGCGTCGTTGGCCGCAACGCTGGCCACAGAAGTGGCGGCTGCCACAGATCCAGACGCCGCCATGCGCGCGATCCGACGGTTCAAGCGGCGGGAAACGCTCCGGATCGCGTATGGAGATACCGTGGGCGGGCAGCGGCTAGAAACTGTTGTTTCGCAGATTTCGCTCGTGGCCGATCTGATCGTGCAGGCCGCCGTGCGAGTGGCTGTCGGACGGCTCGAACTCCTGCGGGGTATTCCCCGCGGACCCGATGGCCAACGGGCCACGCTGGCGGTGCTGGCGCTGGGCAAGCTGGGCGGCAGCGAATTGAACTACTCAAGCGACATCGATCTGGTCTGCGTCTATTCGGCCGACGGCAAAGTGGAGGGG
>Ga0208960_1000670_pt1 | contig 19095 bp, 11 predicted proteins | sample GreLakmeON33MSRF_FD_187703 | JGI IMG/M metagenome (GOLD analysis project Ga0208960, IMG submission 187703) | Freshwater lentic microbial communities from great Laurentian Lakes, MI, USA - Great Lakes metaG ON33MSRF (SPAdes) | ecosystem: Environmental > Aquatic > Freshwater > Lake | place: Great...
TTCGTCCGCCCCAACGGCAAGACGCTCTACGTCTCTAATCGTGGGCATGATTCCCTCGCCGTCTATGCCATCGCCTCAGACGGACAGCTGACGCTCCTCCAGCACGTGCTCGGTACGCCCGCCACGCCGCGCGGCTTCGGCCTCAGCGCCGACGGCCGCTGGCTCGTCTGCGCCGGCCAGAAGTCTGGGACGCTCAACGCCTACAAGATCGGCCGCGACGGTAAGCTCACCGACACCAAGCAGGCGGTCGAAGCCCCCGCCGCCGCCGCGGTCGTGTTCGTGCCCTGAGTCCGCTCGATGGCCCGTCGTCTTCTTGCCGGTTTCCTCGCGACAACGGCGCTCGTCTCGCCGGCCGTCGCCGTGGATTTCGCGCACGAGGTCGTCCCGATCTTGCGCAAACATTGCGGGGAGTGTCACACCGGCGACAAGAAGAAGGGTGGTTTTTCGATGAACACCCGCGCGTCGTTGCTCGAGGGCAGCGAGAACGGCGCCGTGCTCGCGCCTGGCCGTGCGGACCATGGGCGACTCCTCGAGGTAATCATCAGCGCGGATCCCGACGAGCGGATGCCCCCAAAGGGCGATCGGCTCAGTCCGACCGAAGTCACTACCTTGCGCAAGTGGGTCGCCACCGGCGCCCCTTGGACCGAAGGCTTTGCTTTCAAGCAGCCAGCCTACGAGCCGCCGTTACGGCCCCGCCAACCTGTCTTGCCCGAGGCGAAGGCCGGCCGGACGCATCCGGTCGACCGCGTGCTGGATGGCTGGCTCGCGGCGAAGGGAGTGCCGACGCCCGCGCCGGCGGACGACGCCACCTTCCAGCGTCGCGTGATGCTTGATCTCGTTGGCCTACTCCCTTCCGCCGAAGAAGCCCGCGCCTTTGCGGCCGACCGCCATCCCGATAAGCGTGCGGCGCTCGTGCGCGCGGTGCTGGCCCGCGACGTCGATTACGCCGACCACTGGATGGTGTTCTGGAACGACCTCCTCCGTAACGATTATGCTGGCACCGGCTACATCGACGGCGGCCGAAAGCAGATCACCCACTGGCTCTACCTCTCCCTGCTCACGAACAAGCCCTATGATCGGTTCACCCGCGAGCTCGTCGCGCCGACGGCGGATAGCGAGGGCTTCGCCAAAGGCATCATCTGGCGCGGCGCCGTCAGTGCGGGCCAGGTCCCTGAGCTCCAGTATGCGCAAAGCGTCTCGCAGACGTTCCTCGGCATCAACATGAAGTGCGCCTCCTGCCACGACAGCTTCGTCGACCGCTGGAAGCTGAGCGACGCCTACGGGCTCGCGGCCGTGTTCGCGGACCGGCCGATGGAGCTGGTGCGTTGCGATATCCCGACGGGAAAAACCGCGGCCGCCGCCTGGCCTTTTCCCGAGCTCGGTCAAGTCGACGCCGCCAAGCCGCGCGCCGAACGCCTCGCCCAGCTCGCCGGGCTGGTCACCCATCCCGAGAACGGACGCTTTCAGCGGACCATTGTCAACCGGCTCTGGCACCGCCTCATGGGCCGCGGCGTCGTCCATCCCACCGATGCGATGGACACCCCGCCGTGGAGCCAGGATCTCTTGGATGTGCTGGCCGCCCGGTTGGTTGAATCCCAGTATGACCTGAAGGCCACGCTCGCCTTCATCGCCACTTCGCAGGCCTATCAGTCGCGGGCCGAAGTCCTGGCAGGCGACGCCGACGATAAAGGGTATGTCTACCGTGGCCCGCGCGCTAAGCGCCTCACCGCCGAGCAGTTTGTCGACGCCGTCTGGCGCCTAACGGGTACCACGCCGGCGAAGATCGAGCTCAAGGTGCCGCGGGCGGCACCCACGGTCGCATCGGTCAAGAAACCCATCGTCGAGCCGCTAATCGTGGCACCGATTTGGTCGGGCGACATCGCCGCCGGACGTTTGCCTGCGGCGGGCGAGACGCGTTCCTTCCGCCGCCAGCTGGTGCTGGACGCCGACGTCGAATCGGCCGTCTGCGTGATTACCTGTGACAACGGCTTCGAACTTTACGTCAACGGCAAGAAGATCGGCGCCGGCGACAACTGGGCCGAACCGCAGAATTTCGATCTTTCCCCGGTCTTGCTGAAGGGGGCGAACCAGATCGTGGTCGTTGGTCGCAACGCTGGTGCTGGCCCCAACCTCGCTGCGCTCTTCTTTCAAGCCAACGTCACGCTCAAGGGGGGCGCCCGCGTGAAGCTGGCCTCCGACGCCTCTTGGGAGTGGACGACCAGCGTGCCGAATGCACGCGGCGTCTTCGGTGCGCCCTTCGCCGGCAAGACGAAGACCAGTTCGAAAGCCGTCACGATTGCTTGGCAGCCGGTCTCGCTCGTCAAGAGCGCGGCGTGGGGCGCCGCCTTGATCCGCATGGCCGAGATGCTCGCCGGTGTCGACGGCACGAGCAGCCTACCCGCGCGCGCCGGCCTCATGAAGTCCGACCTACTGCAGCGCGCGTTGGGTCGTCCGAACCGTGAGCAAATTGTTTCAATGCGCCCCAATGAACTGAGCACGCTCGAGGCCATCGACCTTTCCAACGGTCAGGCGCTGACGAACCTCCTCGCTGCGGGCGCCGCCAAGCTGAAGAAGCGAAGCTGGTCGTCGCCCGAAGATCTCGCGCGCTGGCTCTACCTCTCTGCGCTGAGCCGGGAGCCTGCGCCCGCCGAACTCAAGGTCGCCGCCGGCATCGTCGGCGCCGAGATGACCGAACAAGGCATCGCCGACCTCCTCTGGGCCGTCTGCATGCTCCCTGAATTCCAGACTATCCGCTGATCGCCATGTCCTCTCCGCTACCGCTTGACCCTTCCTTGCCCGAGCCGCTGGCTCGGCGCGAATTCCTGCGCATGCTCGCCGCCGCTGGCGCCGCGACACTCTCGATGGGCGCACCGCGACTCCTCGCCGAAAGCGAGAAGCTCGTGCAGCCCGCCGCCACGGCGGACTCCTGCATCCTCATTTGGCTCGCCGGCGGCATGGCCGCGCCCGAGACCTTTGATCCCAAGCGTTACGCTCCCTATGAGCAGGGGCTTTCCTACGAACGCGTGCTCAGCACGTTCCCGGCGATTCCCACTTCCGTCGACGGCGTCAAGGTCTGCCAAGGGCTCGAGAATATCGCGCAAGTCATGGACCGCGGGACGCTCATCCGTTCGGCGGTCCAGCCCGACCTGGGCAGCATCCTGCACTCGCGTCACCAGTTCCACTGGCACACCGGCTACGTGCCGCCGCAGACGGTGGCCTGCCCGCACCTCGGCGCCTGGATGGCCCGCGTGCTCGGCCCGTGTAATCCGGTGATGCCCGCCTTCATCAATATCGGCCAGCGCCTCGAGGGCGTCGGCGAGAGCGAGGAGCTCAAGGCCTTCACCACCGCGGGCTTCTTCGGCGGCGAATACGGCCCGATGAACCTCCCGTTCCCGGAGGAGGCCGCCGCCGCCGTGCGTCCGCCCAAGGGCATGGACGCTGGTCGCTTCGTGAACCGCGACCGCGAATTCCGCCGGCTCGTCGACGCGACGCCGGACCGCGACCTGCTCAGCGACCACCAGCATGCGTCGATGCTGCGGTCGATGGATAATGCCTACCGCCTGCTCAGCGCCAAGGAGCGCGCCGCGTTCGACATCACGCTCGAGTCGCCCGAGACGCAGAAGGATTACGATACCGGTCGGTTCGGCCGCGGCTGCCTGCTGGCTCGGCGCCTCGTCGAGAACGGCGCCCGCTTCGTCGAGGTCACCACGGAATACGTCCCGTTCTTCCAGTGGGATACGCACGGTAAGGGCCATGAGACCGTGGCCAAGCTGCACGCCGAAATCGATCGCCCGATCGCGCGCCTCATTCGCGACCTCGAGCAGCGCGGTCTGCTCGATCGCACCTTGGTCATTATCGCCAGTGAGTTCAGCCGCGACGCCATGATCGAGGGACGGCCGGGTTCATTGGCCAAGGACCAGGCCTTCAATAAGTCCGGCGTCATGACGAGCCCCGACCACTACGGCCTACATCGCCATTTCACCGGAGGAACGAGCGTGGTCATGTTCGGCGGCGGCGTGAAGAAGGGCCATGTCTACGGTGCGACTGCCGATGAGCGTCCGCTCGTCGCCATCAAGGACCCGGTCTCAATCTCGGACCTGCATGCGACAATCTTCCGCGCTATGGGCATCAGCCCCAAGACCGCCTTCGACGTCGAAGGGCGTCCGTTCTACGCGACCGTCGATGGTAAGGGCGTACCGATTCCGATTCTCAAGGGCTAAGCGCGCGCAACGCTGCGCCCTGAGCGCGCACGGCGGTCTCGATGAGCTCGCCGGTGCGTCGCATGGCCTCGGCGAGTGGCGTGTCTACAGGCTTGATCGCGATGAGCAGGTCGAACTGCGCGCGCAGCGCGGCTGAGTCGTCGACCGAGCCGGCGACGCCGACGATCTGCTTGCCCAGGCGACGCGCGAGGCGGGCGACGCCGACGGGTCCTTTGCCTTGGAGACTCTGTTCGTCGAGGCGGCCTTCGCCGGTGACGACGAGGTCGGCGGCAGCGACGCGGGCTTCGAGTCCGACTTGCGTCGCGACCATGTCGAAGCCGCTGACGAGACGTCCGCCGAAGAAAGCCATGAGACCGAAACCGAGTCCGCCCGCGGCGCCAGCGCCTGGGACGTTGCGGGGGTCGACGCCTAAGTCGCGCTGCACGAGGTCGGCGAGATGTGTGAGCCGCTGTTCGAACCAAGCGAAGTCGGTGACGCCTTTCTGCGGGCCGTAGACGCGCGTGGCGCCACGGGGGCCGAGCAGGGGATTGTCCACATCGCAGGCGACGATGAGCTCGAAGGGGGGCAGGGAAGCCGGCTTCTCGACCTGATCGGCCTCCAAGATCGTCTCCAGGGTGGGGGCGAAGGGCAGGCCCGCTTTCTTGAAGGTATACCCTAGGGCGATGGCCACCCCCAGGCCGCCGTCGTTGGTGGCGCTTCCGCCGATACCAATGAGGATACGCCGGGCTCCCTTGGCGAGGGCGGATTGGATGAGAATTCCTGTTCCTAAAGTATTGGCCTTGAGAGGGTTAAGTTTGGCATCTTGGACGATGGCCAGGCCACTGGCGGCGCTCATTTCCATGATGGCCGTGGCCGAGCTGGCTACCCAGCCGAAGGGGGCTTCGATCGGTCGTCCCAGGGCGTCTTGGGTCGTTGTTTGAGTCCATTCTCCGGCCAAGGCGGTTGTCATCGCCAAGGCGGTGCCTTCCCCGCCGTCGGCGATCGGGCATAGGTCGAAAAGTGCCCCTGGAAAGACGCTTTCAAGGCTATTTTTGAGGTGATTACCCACTTTTTCCGCGGTCAAAGAGCCCTTGAACTTATCGTTGGCGATCAAGATGCGCATCGTTCGTCTGAATGACCCTCGCCTTGGGGTCTTCTCTTTACAATCCGAATGGCGATGCACACTTGATTTCTGGGGCGACGCACCTAATTTCATGAACAGTCGCTAGTAGTAATTTTCACCCTAGTTTGCTCTCCGTAGTTACCCCTATTTCGCTTCGTCCCTCTCTCCAATCCCCTTAACCAACCTTCCCATGTCTTCGCCCCGCAATCCCGCCCTCGTGCTCGCCTTGTTCGCTGCCGCCTTCTCGCTCGCCGCCGAAGCACCCCAGCCCTCGAAGGAAGGACTCGAGTTCTACGAGAAGAATATCCGCCCGATTCTTTACGATCGTTGCTACGAATGTCACTCCGCCGACAAAAATTCCTCAAAAGGCGGCCTCATTCTCGATTCTCGCAGCGGCGCCTTCGCGGGTGGCGATGAAGGCCCCGCGGTCATCCCCGGCGATCTCGAGAAATCCCTGCTGATCAAAGCTGTTCGGTATACCGACCCCGAGTTCTCGATGCCCCCGAAGAAAACCGGCGGTAAGCTGCCGGACGATAAAATCGCCCTGCTCGAGGAGTGGGTCAAGATGGGTGCGCCGATGCCCAGTGGCGGCGCCGATAAGCTCACCGGTATGACCGGCAAGGCCCGTGAGCATTGGGCTTTCCAGCCGATTGCCAAGCCCACGGTGCCCGAAGTCAAAAACCGCGCTTGGGTCAAAACCCCGATCGACGCCTTCATCCTCGCCAAGCTTGAAGAGAAGGGTTTGCAGCCCAATCCCGTCGCCAGCCCCGAGTCTTTCCTCCGCCGCGTCTCCTATAATCTGACCGGTTTGCCGCCCACCTCCGAACAGGTCGATGCCTTCGAGAAGGCCATCATTGCGGCGCAGGCCAACGATTCGATGGCGCTTCGCGCCGGCAAGCCAGCCTTGGCCGTCGAAGCCGTCTACGCCAAGCAGGTCGACACGCTGCTCGCCTCGCCCCACTACGGCGAACGCTGGGCCCGCCACTGGCTCGATACCGCCCGCTACTCCGACACCCGCGGCCTGCAGGTCGACCAAGGCGACAGTCTGTTCAGGGATTACCGTTTCGCCTACGCCTGGACTTATCGCGACTACGTCATCAACGCGATGAACGAGGACAAGCCGTACGATAAGTTCGTCGTCGAGCAGCTCGCCGCCGACCGCATCCCGGGTATCTCCCCTGACGATCCCCGCCTCGCGGCGCTCGGCTTCCTCACCGTCGGCAAGCGTTTCGATGACAAGCACGACATCATCGACGAGCGCATCGACACCGCCACCAAGGCGTTCCTTGGGCTCACCGTCTCCTGCGCCCGTTGTCACGACCACAAGTTCGACCCCATTTCGATCAAGGACTACTACTCCTTGCACGGCATCTTCGCCTCGACCGTCGAGCCGCTGCAACAGCCGACCATCGCCGCCACCTCGAAGGCTGCCGCCGCCGCTCGTTCCGACTTCACCAAGCGCTTGAACCAACTCCAGGACGAGCAGGTCGCCGGCTTCTTCCGCTACATGCGTGAGACCCGCGCCCGCTATGACCGCGAGATGGCCGGCCGTCTCATGATCGCCACCGTCCGCGGTGGTTCTAGCGAAGCCGGTGAGTATTCCGATCGCTACAAGATCGATCTCCAGACCGACACGGATTTCGCCGCGATGCGCATCCAGAAAGATTCGCCTATCACTGGCCCCTTCGCGGCCCTGGCCGCCGTGCCGTTCGTCTACTTCGCCGAGCGCGCCCCGATCGTCCTCCAGCAATACCTTGAAAATCCCGACAACGGTGTGAACCCGATTCTCGCCGCCGGCCTCCGCGGCCTGAAGCCGAAGTCGATGCACGACGTCGCCGCCGCCTACCAGCGGGTCTACAACGAGAACAAGGCCCCCATCCTCGCTCATCTCGCGCTCCTCGCTAAACCCGGCGAAGAATGGAAGAAGTCCTCGCCGGCGATCGCCCAGTTGACCGGCTACCCTTGGGCTATTCCGAGCTACGACGAGGTCTTCGAGAACGAAGACATGATCTCCCTGTTCAGCACACGTAAGTTCTGCGCCGACTGGCAGAACCGCCCCATCTACGGCGGCATCGGCAATCGCGCCCCGCAAGCCTATTTCCGTCACACCCGCGTCAATGAACTGCGACTCTCGCACCCCGGCGCCCCCGGCGAGGCGATGGTGGTCCAGGACTCCGAAGCCCCGCAGGACAGCTACGTCTTTAAGCGCGGAGATAAGAACAACAAGGGGGAGATTGTCCCCCGCCAATTCCTTGAAGTCCTCACCAAGGGAGAGCGGCGTCCTTACGTCGAAGGTAGCGGCCGTTACGAGTTCGCCCAATCCATCATCTCGCCGGACAATCCGATGACCGCCCGCGTGGCCGTCAATCGTGCCTGGATGAAGCACTTCATCGAAGGCATGGTCTCCACGGTCGATGACCTCGGCAACATGGCCGAGAAGCCGTCGCACCCCGAGCTGCTCGACTTCCTCGCGGCCGAGCTCATGGAGAACGGCTGGACCATGAAGCGGCTCCACCGCATGATCGTGATGAGCAACGTCTATCGTCAGGACTCCGATCCGACCGCCAATCCGCTCGTGGCGAAGAAGGGGCTGGTCGATCCCTTGAAGATCGATGCCGGCAACCGCCTCCTCTGGCGCAGCAACCTTCGCCGTCTCGATTTCGAGTCCATCCGCGATTCGATGATTCTGCTGACCGGCAAGATGAATCCCATAATCGGTGGCCAGCCGGCTAACATCACCGACGAGCCCTTCAGCTATCGCCGCAGCCTCTATGGCTACGTCGACCGCAGCCGCCTGAGCGACACGCTCTCGCAGTTCGACTACGCCGATCCCGACCAGCCGAATTCGAAGCGCAATTCGACCATCGTGCCGCAGCAGGCGCTCTTCTTCATGAACAACGCCTTGTCGGTCGAGGTCGCGCGCTCGGTCGCCGCCCGCAAGGACGTCGCCAACGCGATGACCGATGACCAGCGCATCGTCGCCATGTTCCGTTGTATGTTCCAGCGTCGCCCGACCACGGGCGAGGTCCTGGCCTCTCAGCAATTCCTGACCAAGGCCAAGATGACCTTGGCGACCGCCAACCTGCGCCCGGCGGCCAAGGCCGCCGTCGCTGGCACTAAGGCCGGCGCCAAGGCTGTTGCGGCCGCGCCTCGCACCATGGCTCCGGCCTCCCGGGCCGTGGCCGTGATGGCTCCGGATGGCGAGGAGAGCATGATGGCCGCCGTGACCGGCGGGGGGGCTGAAGGGGTCTTGCAGAACGTCGGCGAATCGATCGAGCGTACCCCGATGACGGCCACCGAACTGCTGGTCCAAGCCTTGCTGCTCTCGAACGAGTTCGTCTACGTCAACTGAGATTCCTGACGGTTTTTTGCACGAAGCCGGCCTCCTCGAGGTCGGCTTTCGTTTTTGGTAAAATCCCCATGAATAGGTTGAAACCTTCTGGATTTGAAGGAGTATAAACATGTAGCCCACTTTGGTGAGTAATCCCCAGTTAACCCCTCCACCGACCGCCATGCCCTCTCCGTCCTTCCTCCTCCGTCTCCTCGCCTTGGCTTCGTCCGCCGCCGGGGTCGCCGCCGCGCCGCCGCCCGAGGCGAAGATGGATCCCGCTGGCCTGGAGTTCTTCGAGAAGAATATCCGTCCGCTCCTCGCGGAGCGTTGCTACGAATGCCATTCGAAGGAGAAGGGCGTTTCCAAGGGCGGACTGATCATGGATTCCCGTTCTGCCTTGCTCGCGGGCGGCGATCTCGGTCCCGCCGTGGTGCCGGGCGACCTCAAGAAATCCCTCCTACTCGTCGCCGTCCATCAGGGGGACCCGGAATTTTCCATGCCGCCGCGCAAGGCTGGTCCGAAACTTACCGCCCCGCAAATCGCTTCGCTCGAGCAGTGGATCAAGATGGGCGCTCCCGCCCCTGCTGGCATCGGCGGAGATAAGCTGACTGGCCTGTCCGACAAGGCGCGTAACCACTGGGCCTTCCAGCCGGTCCAAGAATTCGCCGTGCCGACCAAGCTCAGCAACCCGGCCTGGTGCCAGAACGAAGTCGACGCCTTCGTCTTGGCCAAGCTCGACGAGAAGGGCCTCCAGCCCAGTCCGGCGGCGGATGGCGAAGCCCTGCTGCGTCGCCTGTCCTATGACCTCGTCGGCTTGCCGCCCACCAGCGCCGAGGTCGATGCCTTCTCCCGCGACTTTGATGCCGCAAGCGCCATGGACGCCATGGCCGCCCGCAAGGGACAGGCCGGCCGCGCCGTGACCAGCGTCGTCGAACGCACCGTCGACCGTCTTCTCGCCTCGCCGCACTACGGCGAACGCTGGGGTCGTCATTGGCTCGATACGGCGCGCTATTCCGACACCAAGGGCCTGCGGCGGAACGGCAACATCGAGACCTTCGACGCTTCCTGGACCTACCGCGATTACGTCATCGACGCGTTCAACACCGACAAGCCGTACGACCAGTTCATCATCGAGCAGCTCGCCGCCGACCGTCTGCCGAATCTAGCCAAAGACGATTCGCGGCTCGCCGCCCTCGGTTTCATCACCGTCGGCAAGCGTTTCCAGAACAACGATGACACCATCGACGAGCGTATCGATGCCACGACCAAGGGTTTCCTCGGGCTATCCGTCTCTTGCTCCCGCTGCCACGACCATAAGTTTGATCCGATTCCGGCGGCTGATTATTACTCCCTGCACGGCATCTTCGCCTCCGTCGTCGAACCGCAGCAGAACCCCGTCGTCCGCGACCCGCTGCTCGTCGGAAAGAACGCGCCGAGCAACGCCTACCGCGCCGACTATGACAAGAAGCACGCCGCGCTGGTCGACGAGACCGCCGCGGGCTATTACAAGCATCTCGCCGGTATGCAGGCGGCTTTCCATCGCGAGTTCGCCCCGCGCGCCATGGCCGCCATGCTCGGTGGTTTCCGGAGCACGGCCGGCTTTGACCTCCTTAAGAAATACGACCTTGGGCAGAGCCGAGAGCTGGACACTTCGTTCGCTGGCGTCATGCGCCCCGGTCACGCAATCACGGGTCCGCTCACGCGCCTGAAGAGCCTCGGCGCCGCAGAGTTCGCGGCGAAAGCCCCCGGCATCCTGGCCGCCGCGCTCGCCGACCCGAAGGCGCCCGTCAACCCGCTCATCGCGGATGGCCTACGTGGCCTCAAGCCGAAGTCGCTTGAGGAAGTGGCGTTCGCCTACCAGGCGATCTTCAAGCAGCATCGCGACAAGATTGTCGGCCATATCCAGCTGCGCAGCCAGCCGGGTCGCCGCGGCGACAAGGACAACGCCGCGCTCGCCGCCCTGGCCGCCTTCCCCTGGCCGTTGCCCAACGTTGAGGACATCTCCTCCGTGTCGGCCCTCGAACGTCTGACTGAAAACAGGGATTTCTGTGAAGACGGGCAGGTCCCGATTTCCGCGACCTTCGTCAATAACAACAAGCCTACCAAGTATTTCAAGTTCGGCGATATCAACGCGTTGGACATCACCCACCCGGGTGGCCCTGGTACGGCGATGGTGGTCGCCGATGCCGAGAAGCCACGCGACAGCTACGTCTATATTCGCGGCGACCGCAATAAGCGCGGGGCCGTCGCGCCTCGCCAGTTCCTCGAAGTGCTCGCTGGTCCTGACCGCCTGCCGTTCTATGAAGGCAGCGGACGCCGCGAACTCGCCCTGGCCATCGCCAGCCGCGCCAATCCGCTGACTGCGCGCGTGCTCGTGAACCGCCTCTGGATGCATCATTTCGGCGCTGGCATCGTCACCACCCCGGATGATTTCGGCAACATGGCCGAACCCCCGAGCCACCCCGAGCTTCTCGACTGGATGGCCACGGCCTTTGTCGAAGGCGGCTGGTCGATCAAGAAGATGCACAAGCGTATCCTGCTCTCCGCTACGTACCGCCAGTCGGCCAACCCGCAGTCCAATCCGCTCGTCGTGCAGAAGTCCTCCGTCGATCCCACCAAGGTGGACGCGTCGAACCGCTTTCTCTGGCATGCGAATCTCCGGCGGCTCGACTTCGAATCGATCCGCGACTCGATGCTCCTGCTCTCCGGCAAGCTCGACCGGGCCCTTGGGGGTCGTGCGGTCAACATCACGGACGAACCTTATAGCTACCGTCGCACCATCTACGGTTTCATCGACCGCGATAAGCTGAGCGAATTCCAGATGCAGTTCGACTTCGCGGATCCGAATATGGCCAATTCCGCCCGCGGCTCCACCATCGTTCCGCAGCAGGCGCTGTTCTTCATGAACAATCCGCTGGCGATTGAGGTCGCCCGCAACGTCACCGCCCGGGCGGAGATCACGAAGGCCGGTTCCGATGATGAGCGCATCACCCAGCTCTATCGCATCATGTACCAGCGCTCGCCGACCGTGCAGGAGCGTCAAATCTCCCGCGAGTTCATCACCCGGATTGCCGGCTACATCGATGAACCGGTCGTCTCCTCCAAAGAAAAGCGGCGGGATAAGGTCAAAGACAAGGCCCCCGTCGCCAGCAAGACCGCCCCCGAGGTGAAGGTCGAAACCTCGTTAAAAGGCGGGAAAATCGTGAATAACACCGCATTAGTCGACCGGAAGGTGCCAGTGAACCCCTGGGTCATCCTTGCCCAGTCGATGATTTGTTCCAACGAGTTCGTCTACTTGAATTAATTCCCCCAGAAGATACTATTTGAAATCCCTAAATCCCTTAATAACTTAATTAAAACCCTCCCCACCATGAATGATTCCAACTGCGGCAACTACGTGCCGACCCCCAACTCCCGCCGCGAGTTCCTGCGCCAGACCGGTCTCGGCATGGGCACGCTCGCCTTCGGCACCATGGTCGCTGATTACCTGGTCAGCGACGCCCAGGCCGAAACGATGGCCAACCTGAAGCCGCGCAAGGCTCCGCTCTCCGCCAAGGCCAAGCACGTCATCCACATCTTCGCGGGCGGCGCTCCCTCGCACCTCGATACCTTTGACCCGAAGCCGAAGATGAAGGAACTCGCCGACATGTCGGCCGCCGGCATGAACGGCGTCCTCTTCCCGTCGCCCTTCGAGTTCAAGAAGTCCGGCCAGTCTGGCCTCGAGATTTCCGAAATCTTCCCGAAGCTCCAAGGCGTGGCTGACGAGCTGTGCGTTATCCGCTCGCTGAACCAAGGCATCCCGGCCCACGGCCCGGCGGCCAAGCTCATGCACACCGGCTCGGCGGTCCTCTCCAAGCCCTCCCTCGGCGCTTGGACTCTCTACGGACTCGGTACCGAAAGCCAGGACCTCCCCGGCTTCGTCTCGCTGGGTGGCAGCTCCGACGCCCGCGCTTCGTCTTTCCTGCCGTCCCTCTTCCAGGGTGCCAACACCTCGTTCCGTCCGGGTGCCCCGGCGAACAAGATCATCGCCAACCTCCAGAGCGAATTCACCACGCAGGATGCGCAGCGCAAGCAGCTCGACCTCGTCCACCAGCTCAATGAGCGCCACATGAAGACCGTCCAAAAGGACGAGCAGCTTGAGGCCCGCATCGAATCCTTCGAGCTCGCGTTCCGCATGCAGACCGCCGCAACCGACGCTTTCGACATCTCCAAGGAGTCCGAAAAGACCCGCGAGATGTACGGCAAGTCCGACCTTGGTGCCAAGCTCCTCTGCGCCCGTCGCCTCGTCGAGCGCGGCGTCCGCTTCGTCCAAGTCGACGCGGGTGGCTGGGACCATCACACCAACCTCTTCACGGCGATTGCCGGCAAGGCCGAGGCCATCGACGGTCCGGCGGCCGCCCTCATCGCCGACCTCAAGCAGCGCGGTCTCCTCGACCAGACGCTGATCATCTGGGGCGGAGAATTCGGTCGCACCCCGACCACTGCGGGCCGCGTCAACGCAGCTTCTGGCCGCGACCACCACTCCAAGGCTTTCTGCTGCTGGATGGCTGGCGGCGGCGTCAAGGGCGGCATGCACTACGGCGAGACCGACGAAATCGGCTCCCAGGTCGCTGCGGACGGCGTCGACGTGCATGACCTGCATGCCACGATCCTGCGCCTCCTCGGCTTCGATCACACCAAGCTTACGTATCGCTACAATGGTCGCGACTTCCGCCTCACCGATAACTTCGGTAAGACGGTCGAGAAGATCATCGCCTAAGGGACTCCGGTCCTCCGAGCGTAGGGCGGGCGCCGCGAGGCGCCCGCCCTTCCTGTTTTACGGACGGCCGCGGCTTGCGTTCCCCGCACCGGAGATTCTAATAGAGGTAACCTCATGAGACCCCTCGCGCTCCTCGTCGCCGGTCTGTTGCTCGCTGTCACGGCTGGGGCCGCGCCGAAGAAGGAAGACGCCCGCAAGGAGCCGGCCAAGCCGGAGCCGAAGCCCGCGGTCGTCATTAAGGCGGATGTGCGTACGGGCGAAGCCCCGAAAACGGGCGTCAAGGGCACCGATGCCTTTGGGCGAACGCAGACCCGTTACGATAACGGCGTGACGGCTGTGACCACGCCCAACCCGTTCGGCGGGTCCTCTACGCGCTACAGCAACGGCGTGACCGCCACGACGCGGTCCGACCCGTTCGGCGGGTCCTCTACGCGCTACAGCAACGGCGTGACCGCCACGACGCGGCCCGACCCGTTCGGCGGATCGACCACGAGTTACAGCGACGGGACGCGCGCCACGACGCGCACCGATCCGTTCGGCAATCAGGTGACGACTTATTCCGACGGCCGTCGCGAGACGATTCGTCCCGACCCGTTTTCTTCGGCTCCGGCGAAGAAGGATGGGGCGAATGAGCGGAAATGATGCGGGAGTCGCCCAATAGGGCGCTTGAATCCCGCTACCGTCGGTGCAGTCTCCTAAACCTTACCCCATGAAGCGTCATCTCTCCCTGTGGGCCGCCCTCGCCGCCCTGGTCCTCGTACTCCCGGCCGTCGCCGCGGAGGCCTTCACCGCTGGTCCGGGCTGGCTCGAGTTCCCTGCCGGCAAGGGCGCCGGCGCTGGCAAGCACGTCGTGCTGCTCGCGGGTGATGAAGAATATCGCTCCGAGGAGGCCTTGCCGATGCTGGCTCGCATCTTGTCCGAACGCCACGGCTTCAAGTGCACCGTCCTCTTCTCGCACGACGACGGCGTGATCAACCCCAACAACGGCGCCTCCCTGGGCAAGCCCGAGGCTCTGGACACCGCCGACGCCCTCGTGCTCGGCCTGCGCTTCCGTAAGTGGAACGACGCCGCCTTGGCGAAGTTCGACGCGGCCCTCAAACGCGGCGTGCCGATCGTCGCTACTCGCACCAGCACGCACGCTTTCAATGGCATCCCGAAGGAAAGTCCCTTCGCCGCCTATAATTGGAATAATCAAGGCGGCTTCGGGAAGAACGTCCTCGGCGAGACTTGGGTCAGCCACTGGGGTAGCCACAAGGGCGAAGCCACGCGTACGGCCGTCGAACCCGGCGCCGCCCAGCTCGCGATTCTCAATGGCGTGGGCGTCATCTTCGGCGACACCGACGTCTACGAGGCTTACCCGCCCGCCGACGCCCAGATTCTCCTTCGCGGCTTGGTCCTCAAGGGCATGAATCCGCAAGACCCGCTGAGCGAACGCGCGAAGAAGCGCGCCACCGATAAGCAGGAGCAGGGTATCAATTCGCCCGCAATGGCCGTGGCCTGGACCCGCGAGGTGCCGAATGTCGCCGGTACCAAGAACCGCGTGCTGACCACCACATTGGCTTCGTCCAGCGACCTTGCCGATGAGTCGCTCCGCCGCCTGCTCGTCAACGGCGTCTTCTGGGGTCTCGGCCTCGAGGTGCCCGCCAAGGCCGACGTCACCCCGCTGGTGGAATGGAAGCCGAGCAAGTATTCTTTTAATATGTTCCATCCCGGCCTCAAGGCCGAGGATTTCGCCGGCGTGCTGCCGCCGCCCCTCACGACCGCGCCGGCCAAGAAGAAGAAGTAAGCCACGGCACCGGTTTCCGCCCGGGCGCCGCGCAGGTTGGGTCCGGTTTTTCTACGGGCGCAGGCCGCGGTTGACCAGCAGCTGGATCAGCGCGTCGTTATAGATGATGTAGGCGCCTTCGCGGGCGGTGGCATCGCGCACCTCGATATCGTCGGAGACGACGAACCATGGCGCCTCGACGGTCTTATCCTTGGCCACCAGGTCCATGATGTCGTGGTCGGCCTTGGCGCCGGCCCGGCTGAAGGTCACCCGGACGCGTGAGTTAGTCGTCCGGAGCGTAGTCTGCTGGCCGTCGAAGCTGACCCAGATGTGCAGGCCGGCGGCGTCGTCGGCCAGTTTTTCGGCGAGCTGCACGATTTTTTGACGGGCGTCGGCGTCGAGTTGGTAGCGGCTTTCGCCTTGGGCGTTCTTCTTCGAAGCCAGCCGGAGGCCGAGGTAATCCTGCCGGAGGCAGGCGAAATTATTGGCGTCGAGGGCGAGGCGGGCTTTTTCGCCCGTGGCGACGGCGCGTTCGAGTAACGCCAGGGGCCCAGACTGTTTCTGCTCGTGGAAGGCCTTGTCCGCCATGTAGGAGCGGCGGCGATGGAGGTCACGGCGATAAAGGTCCGCATGCCGTGAGTCGACTAAGCCGGCTTGCTCGGCGAGTAGCAGGGCACCCTCGATCGACTTCAGCTCGCGCGCGTCCGCGCCGTTGATCCGGGCCGAGATGCGTTCCAGGAAAGGGTCCGAGGGCTGGTCACGCTTCTCAAGGTCGTAACGGACTTTTTCGATGTGGTCGGTGATACGTTTCTCAAGGAGGACGACTTCCGGCAGGGCTTGGCCGGCGGTACGGAGGTAGCGGCGAAGCAGCTTGAGCATCTCCTCCATCTGCGGGATGGCTTGGCGGAGCTCGTGTTCCTTGGCGAGAAACGGGTCGGCGTCGCGCTGGGCGCGGCGAATCTTCTCGACTGTCTCCGTGGTGAGCTGGCGCAACTTGGAGACTTCTTCCGAGGCCGACTTCAAGGTACGGGCGTCGGCCAGCCAGGGGCGAATCTCCTCCGAAAGGAGGGCTTCGGCGATCTCGCGGGCCTTCTTGGCCACATGCTCGCGGGCTCGGTCCAGCTCGCCGCGGAGCCGGGCGACTTCGGTTTCTTCCGCGGTCAGCTTGGCTTGGAGGGCCACGATGTTTGCGTCGAGCGCCCCCGCCTGTTTGGCCGCTTCCTGCACCTGTCGCGCCGCGTCCTCGCGCGCCTTGCGGAGCTCAGCGTCCTTCGCTTCCAGCTCGTTGGCGTGCTGGCGGCGAATCTGGCGGCCTTCGTTCTCACGGGCCGCCTTGCCTTGCGAAATCTCTTGCAGGAGGCGACGGACGGTCTTGCCGGCCGAGTCCAGTGCGTCGACGGGCTCGACCGAATCTTTATCCGACGCGCCGCCCAACTTCGCCAAGACCGCCTTCCAGGCGCGGGTCTCGGGTTTGGTGGACTGCGCCTTGGTGCTCGCAATGAGCTTGCCCAAGAGATCAGCCGACAGGGTGGCGTCTTTCTGGGTAGCTTGGTTATTCCAGAGCACGCAGAGCAGGGCGGTACGCGGACCGCCGATGACGCCAGCCAGCTCCTCCAGGTGTTCGAGCAACTTTGCCTTTTCGACTTTCAGCGTTTGGGCAAACCAGGGAAGGTGTCCGGCGACGGCGGCCGCGTCCACGGCGAGGTGGCCGAGCCGTTTCTTGAACAGCCACTTGGCGTTGCTGAGGAATGGTTTGCGGTGGATATAGCCGCCCGGAATCTGCTTGGCCAAGGCGAGCAGCGGCCCATCGGCGACATGCTGCAAGTCCAGGATAAGCTGTTCGGAGAGGACTTTGCGATGCGGGTCGATGGCCTCGTTTTTGTAGGAAAATTGTCCCATGGGCACACCTTACCCGCGGCTTGGCCCGGAGCAAGGGCGAGGCAGGCCGCGGCGGTGCTTTTCTTGCTTCGGACTCGCCAGCGGGGAGGGGAGGGGGTTCGTTTGCCCCTGTCTGATGCGTTCTGCCGCCGCCACCGTCCTCCCCCTTTTTTCCGCCCTGGGCTACACCCTTGCCGCGATGGCCCTTAAGCGGGCCATGGACGGGGGGCATCCTTGGAGGGTCCTGTTCATCGTCAACCTGATCTCGGCTGTTCTGTTCCAGTCTTGGCTCTTTTATGGCGGGGCTCCCTTCACGCTCACGCATGTCACCCATGCGGTCATGGCCGGGACGGCCTTTTTCATCGGCCAGGTGCTCACGTTCGTCGCGATCAGCCGGGGCGATATCTCCATCGCGACGCCCGTGCTGGGCACCAAGGTGGTCTTCGTCGCGCTCCTGGTATTCCTCACTGGCGGGGAGGAGTTGGGTTGGAAACTCTGGGTGGCGACTTTCCTCACGACGCTGGCGTTGGCGCTCTTGGGCGGCGAATGGCAAGCCAACCGCGCGCGTCTGCTCGTCAGCGTCGGCTTCTCCGTCCTCGCTGCGCTGGCCTTCGCCGCGACCGATGTCATGCAGCAGCTGTGGGCGGGCGATCTCGGGTTCGGCCATTTCGGCCCGGTGATGTTCGCTACGGTCGGGTTACTTTCGTTCGCTTTGATTCCATTTTTCTCGGCGCCATTACGGCAGATGCCCCGGCCGATGGTCATCTGGGCCTTCGGCGGCGGCCTACTGTTGGCCCTTCAGGCCATGGGCATCGCCTATTGCATCGCGGTCTACCACGAGGTGACCGTCACCAACGTCCTGTATAACACGCGCGGACTCTGGAGCGTGGCGCTGGTCTGGATCGTCGGGCATTGGTTCGCCAATTCCGAGAAGCAGGTCGGCGGTGCCATCATGACGCGCCGGCTCATCGGCGCCCTGATCTTGCTGGGCGCGGTCTACTTGAGCCTGAGCTGATTAGAGGTCAGCGTTGTCGATCAGCCGCGTCGCGCCCAAGTGGCAGGCGATGGCAATCGCGCATGGCCGGCCTGCGGTCGACGTGACCGGTGCCATCGTTTCCAAATCGACGATGGCGCAATACTGCGGTTTCAGCGCGGGCTGGGCGGCCAGTACCGCCTGCGCCGTGGCCTGCAGGCGGGCGGCGTCGGTGACGCCGGTCCGGGCCAGTGCTTGCGCCGCCGTCAGCGCGGCGGGGATGGCCGTCGCCTGCGACAACTCTTCGGTGGAGAGATAGCGATTGCGCGAGCTCATCGCCACGCCGTTAGGCTCACGGACGGTCTCGTGGGCGATAATCCGGACGGGCATGTGCAGGTCGCGGACCATGCGGCGAATCACCGCGAGCTGTTGGAGATCCTTGCGTCCGAAAACGGCGACATCCGCCTGCGCGGCGTTGAAGAGCATGGCGACCACCGTGGCAACTCCGCGGAAATGGCCCGGGCGGAATTCACCGCAGAGCTTGGCGGAGATACCTTCGACGTCCACCCAGGTCGAAGCGCCGGTGGGGTAGAAATCGGCCGCCGTCGGTGCGAAAATCAGGTCGGCGCCCGCGGCTTCACAGCCGGCGCGATCTTCCGCGAAGGTGCGCGGGTATTTCGCAAAATCCTCGTTGGGGCCGAACTGAGTCGGGTTGACGAAGATGGACACCACGACAAAGGCGGCCTCTTCCCTGGCCCGGCGAATCAGGCTGAGGTGGCCTTCATGCAGGCAGCCCATTGTCGGCACGAACCCGATGGCCTTGCCGGCCTGACGGGCCCGGGCGACCGCGGCGCGCAGTTCGGGGATGGTGTGGACGACCTCCATACCGCCAACCTAGGCAGGTCCCGCCAAGGCGCAAGGCGCAGTTGTATGCGGACACCCAGCCTGTCGTTTTGTTCATAGGCCGACCCCATTCCTTTCTTGGCAGCATGGGGGCGGACTCCAATGTCAGAAGCCTCCCTCCTATAAGTCATGTCGCACTTCCCTAATGTCCCAGTCATCGAGTT
>Ga0208960_1000671_pt1 | contig 19082 bp, 16 predicted proteins | sample GreLakmeON33MSRF_FD_187703 | JGI IMG/M metagenome (GOLD analysis project Ga0208960, IMG submission 187703) | Freshwater lentic microbial communities from great Laurentian Lakes, MI, USA - Great Lakes metaG ON33MSRF (SPAdes) | ecosystem: Environmental > Aquatic > Freshwater > Lake | place: Great...
CAAGGTTGGAACATCGGATTGAAAAACAATGCGGAACAAGGGCTTTTATCAATGAACGTCTATGGCTCTAAAGTAATACAAACTAAGGGATTGAACAAAAAAAAGGTTCCCAAAACTGGAAACCTAAAAAAGATTTTTGTACATTAGTGTTATGAAACTTCAAGCTGAGATAAATTGGATTAAATCGGAACTGGATTCCGTACAAGATGTTAGCCTATTACAAAAGTTTAAGGATATGATTAACGCTGCCAAAATCAAAAAGTATGAGGCAAGTTTAAAACCTATGACCCAAAAGGAGTTGATTGAACGAACATTAAAATCAGAAGCCCAAATCAAAGCAGGTAAATTCACCACCATTGAAGACTTGGAAAAAGAATCTGAGAATTGGTAGTGATGAAAATTAAGGTTTCCGACATTGCCAAAGCCAATCTTAAAGATATTTACGACTACCATCTGCGTAAAGCATCCAAAAAAGCAGCCAATTCCATCAAGAAGAAAATTATTTCTGAAATTCAATCCTTGGCTGATTTCCATAGTAAATTCCAACAGGAAGAATACTTGGAAAAAATTGGAATGGGACACAGAAGAAATGTAGTCGGGAATTACAAAATCATTTATAGAATCGCAGATAAAAAGATAATCCACATCACAGGCATTTTCGACACTCGTCAAAATCCCAATAAAATGCAAGGCTAATATTTTCACTATTCCTTTCATCATTTTATAATTTACTTATTCAAACATTCTATCTAATTCCTCTCTCAAATCCTCAACGGTATTAAGCAAATACTTTTCAATAGTCTTAATCTTTTTCATTCCGAAATACTCTTGCATTTGTCGGGTGTTATCGGGATTAAGCCTACTTACAATAACACTCGTTCTTATTTGATTCCAATTCTCAAAGCGGTCGTATTTAGCTTTGATTTCCATAACCACTTTCTTTAGGATATGATTCATACCGACATAAATCTCTCCTTGGCTGCTGATAATAAGCTTATCGGTTTGTAAAGCTATTATAGGATTTACCTCATATCTTTTTATTTCCAAGTATTGTAATAGCGGCAGTATTTGTTTTGACTGCAAAGGAAGTCTTCTGCCGTTGCTTTTCATCGTTGCCGACACATAGACATTGCAATTATCTAAATCAACATCTGTAAGCTTTATTTTGGCTATTTCCTGCGTTTTTAAGCCTTGTTAATTGGGGACAGACGGTAATTATTTCCTTTGTGATTTTAAATTTCGAGCGAATGATGAAGCCATCGTACTGCGGAAGAATTTTTAAAAGCTCTTCTCCTTTTAGATGAGAAAATTCATCTACAGTGCAGCCATACGAACGAAGTTTGTCGTAGAGAATGGGGTGAACACTATCGATGGCGATGACTTTCATGAAGAATTATTTTTTTTAAAATTAGAAAGAATCTTGAACTTATCCTTGCTAAGATTTTCGTATTGATTCACTTTGTTTTGTAAATTCTTTTTTTTCAGTACTTTTATTGCAACAAAATAAGGAACAATAAAGGATGGCAAGTAATAAATTTAGTTGGAAAAGCTTATTCGTTAACGATGAAAAGGAAAACGAAAGTGTAGCTCCCGAAATTAAGGAAGTAAAAGCACCGGCGGTTACTACCTTTCCAAACACCACAATTAACAGCAATGTGGCTGGTAATTTCACAGTAAAGAATGAGGTTTTGAACTCTATTCTTGAAATGTACGAAAAGGGCTTTGATTCTTTGAATCAGCAAGGCTATGATTTCTATGAGTTTTTTAAAGCGGTAATGGCTACCGATCCTCATAATCCGCAATCGTTTGCTATGGCCTTTACAATGGCAAGTAGTTTCGATAAAAACGTTACCAAAACTTCTTTGTTGGCCAGTGCCGATTTCTATATTAAGGAAATTCAAAAGGTACATGTGAAGTATGATTCTGAAGGAAAGAAGATAAAAAGCGACCTCCTTTCTGCTCAGAAAAATGAAAAGGAAAAACTACAAAGAGAGGTAAGTGAGTTAGAAAATAGAATCAAATCACTTCAACTAGAATTGGAGCAAAAATCTACTTTGTTGCAAAACTTCGATCAAAGTAACATCGGCAAGGTGGAAGATGTTGATCAAAAAATAATTGCTAATAATCTTTCGAAGGAGAGCATTATTCAAAAAATTACTCATGTTGTAAACGGAATCAATAACTATATATAAAATGACATCATCAGAAACTTCTCAAAGTATTCTCGACCTTCCCATTTTAAAACATTTTGATAAGGAAAAAGGAGAAATTTCCTTCAACCCTAAAAACTGGCGCAAAGGCGAAAAAGGTATTTTTCGTTTACTGGCTTTGGCAGCAATTGGCGGTTTGGGTTATCTTACTTGGATATACATTTTACCACCTCTTTTTCAGGCATTGGGACAAGTAATTGCCTTGGCTGGTGTTGCTGTTTTTCTTATTTTCTTTGTGATGATGCTTCCTGTAATTGTAAAAGGAATGCGCATGTTCACGCGAAAAGTGCATAAAGCACTTATTCAGCATGATCCATTTGGCGAATTGGAAGAACAAAAGGTGAAAATGCTTAAAAACAAAAGAACTTTTGTTGAAGCCAAAACAAAAATTAAAGCTTTGAAAAGCAACATGGAAGCTGAATCTGTAAATTCTCAAAAAGAAGCTGAGGATTTTCAAAAGCAGGTATTGAGTATACAACGCCATTGTGAGAAGGTGAAAACTAAAATGGAGGAGATGATAGCTGCCAAAGGTAATGCTGCAAAAGATACCGACGAGTTTGTGGAGCTTCAAAGTGAACTGGCTAAAAAACTTTCTGAATCTCAAAGAATCACGCACCAATTTGGGCAAAGCAAAAGCTTTATTCAAAAATACGGCAGTAGGGCTGTAGTAATGGGTAAATTGGATAGAAAATTAACTTTGGCAGGTACTGCTATCGATATTAAGATTCTTGATTTTGAAGCCACCATAGATATGTTGCGCAAAGAATTTGAGTTCGCTAAAAATGCTAAAGCTGCTACGGAAGGTGCTAAATCGGCAATGCATTTTACTAAAGATTGGCAGTTGGATTATGCCTTGGATGTAATTAGTACAACCATAGCCAACGATATTGCGCAAACGCAGGAAAATTTATTGGATTTAGATACTTTAACCAGCAAATACTCGATGGATAGCGATGAGTTGTATTCTCAGTTGGATAGTTTGGCCGACAGAATTAATACAGGATCTGATCCAATTCCTGATGCTAAAAAATACCAAAATCCTAATTACGACCTTACTGCTGAAGACAAAAAGGCTAGTGGTGGCTTTGGAAATATGTTCAATTAATCATTTATATTAAAAATTAACTTCAACGCGAAATGGGAAAAATTCTTCGTACAAACAAATTGACAACTCTTTCTGAATTATTGATTGTTTTAGTGGTTATTGGTGGAATTATAGGGGCATTGTATGTTTTTGCGCCCGGACTGAAAGTAGACGATTCTAAAACATTAAACGGAATTGAAATCGACAAGAGCGATGTAAACAACGTCACTAAGTCGGCAAAAATTGAATTGCCTCAAAAAACAGCTTCATCTAAGTCCAATACCTTGCCTTTAGTGCGCTTGGCAGGTTATGCTTGGAATGCTCAGTCTGGAATTATTGTGGCCAACGGCGGACCAAAAACTACTGAAGGTTCTTTGATGGAACAAAACAATGTTAATCTTGAGATTATTCGTCAGGATTGGCTTTCTGAATTGCGCAACATGCAAATGAAATTTATTGAAGAGTTCGACAAAGGAACAGAATATCCTACATCGGATAAAAGTGCTTTTGGAGTAATCATCATGGGTGATGGAGCTCCGTTTTATATAAGCACCATGCAGCAAGCTTTAGATGATAAATTTGGTAAAGACAAATACCATATTCAAGTTGTAGGCGGTATTGGTTTGAGCTATGGTGAAGATAAATTGATTGGTCCGAACAGCTGGAAAGTTGATCCTAAAAGCATGAAAGGTTCTTTGATTTCTGCTGTATTAGGAGATGGTGACTGGGTTACTGCCTTGAATTTTATTTTTGCTAACGGATTGAAAGTTAATCCTGACCCTACCACTTACGACCCAGATGCTGTTAACTTCGTGGCTTCTGAAAACGACGACTACCTGAAGGCATCAGAAGAATTAATTAAATCTCAGAAAGCTGGTTATACCATTTCATTGAAAGAAGTTATTGACGGTAAGTTAACAGGAAAAACTATCGATAAAAAGATTGATGGTTGTGCTACTTGGACTCCTGGAGATAAAGTGGTATTTGATGCTTTAGAAGGTTACACAGATATTATTTCAACTAAGGAATTCAACAACCAAATGGCTACTACCATTATTGCAGTGAAAGAGTGGAGTGTTAAACATCCTGAAATTGTAAGCGGAATTCTTAAAGCGTCTTTAACAGCGGCTAATCAAATGAAACAATACGATGATTGGGCAGTGCGTGCTTCGGAAGCGGTAACCGAAACTTTTAAAATGGAATCACCAAAATACTGGTACGATATGTTTAAAGGTCAGAAAGGAAGTAAAGGCGGAATTAGCTACAACATGGGCGGATCTCGTGTGTTTAACTACGCCGATGCTATGCAATACTATGGTATTTCAGATGGTGTGAACAGATATAAATCGGTGTACAACCAAGTGTCGAATTATTTGCATGAATTAAATCCTTTTGGATTCAATGAATCGGTTAAACGAATTGTGCCTTACGAAGAAGCGGTGAATTTATTTTTCTTGAAGAACATCAATGATATTGATGCAGGAACTGCAGAAAAAGCAGATTACACCAAAGAAACAAATGAAGTAATGGCTTCTGGAGAATGGAATATTAATTTCGAATCTGCTAGTTCAAACATCTCTGGTTCTTCAAATAAAACCTTAGAGTCGATTTACAATTTATTGGTGCAAGCTGAGAATACGAAATTGAAATTGGAAGGCCACACCGATAATTCTGGTACTAACGAAGCGAACAAAACTTTATCTCAATCGAGAGCCGAGGCAGTCGTTGAGTATCTGAGTAACAAAGGTATTCCTGCTTCACGTTTCCAATTGGTGGAAGGTAAAGGCGAAGAGTTCCCTGTAGCCGATAACGTTTCGGCTTTGGGTAGAGCAAAAAACAGAAGAGTGGTGATCACTTTGATGAAATAATAATATGAAGAAACTTTTCACTCCATTTGAAAAACTAAGCACCACCCAGCTGGCCATCATCAATGGCAGCTGGGTGGCTTTGCTTTTCCTCTTTTGGTATATTGTTGGAAAAGTGAGTGAAACTCATTTGTTTCCAACACTTGGTCAGGTATGGGATGGTTTTATAGGCTTGTACAATGAAGGATTGGTGGTGCATGTTTTCAATTCAGTATGGTTGTGTTTAAGAGCAATTTTTATTTCTATTTTCATTTCACTTTTTATCGCGTATTTGTCACCTATTCCTCTTCTTCAATTTTTATCTAAAACAGTTAGTAAACTTCGTTATTTGCCTTTAACAGGTATTACTTTTTACTTAGCAATGATGATTAACAGTGGGAGAACGATGCAAATTTGGGTTTTAGTAATTTTCATGAGTACTTATTTAACCACCTCATTAATAGGAATGATAAAGGATATACCTCAAGAGGAATTTGATCATGCAAGAACATTAAAATGCAATCGTTGGGAAGTTTTATTGGAAGTAGTAATTCTTGGCAGAGTAGATTATGTATTGGAAATAATTCGTCAGAATTTAGCCATTGTTTGGATGATGTTGGTAACGGTTGAATCAATTTTAGTGGCTAGTGGCGGTTTAGGTTTCTTAATTAAGAACTCTGATAAGTTTATGAATCACGGAAGAATTGTGGCTTTGCAGTTGGTGATTTTAGCTTGCGGTTTATTAATTGATTTTGCCTTAGTAAAAACAAGAACAATACTTTTTAGATATTCTAAAATATAGAAGATGCAATACACCTTTCACAATACAGTATTGTATGTTGAAAATCTTAGCGTGGCTTATGATGGCCGCACTGTTATCAAAAACATCAATTTTGAGGAGAAAAATGTTGTTAGAGAGGGTAGAACAACCGGACAAACCATCGCCATTGTTGGTCGGTCGGGAAGAGGAAAATCTACATTATTTAAAGCCTTAACCGGATTAATTACGCCTACTACCGGAAGTGTGTTAATTGCAGATACCACCCGTGGGGATTTAAACGCTGCTAAGGCAGTGCGAGAAGGTGATGTAGGATTTGTTGATCAGAAATACACCCTCTTTAGGAATAAAACCATCTACCAAACTTTTGAATTTGCTTTGCGCCATAAAAACATGTCGAAGGCAGAAAAGAAAGAATTAATAAAAACCTATTTAGATTCATGGGGTTTAGAGCAATTTAAGGATCAGTACCCGTGTGAATTATCGGGAGGTCAGCGTCAGCGCACCGCCATTATTGAACAGATATTTAGTTCGGGACATTACATGGTTTTAGATGAACCATTCTCGGGTTTAGATGTGGGAAATATAGAGAGTGTAAAAAAATCATTTAACATGATTACGTCTCAACATGATTTGAATACAGTAATCTTTTCTACACACGATATTGAATTGGCTGTTGAATTAGCCGATAGTATTTATGTTATTGGATACCCAACATTGAATGGAAAAAAGGAAGATTACGGAACTATAGTAAAGCATGTTGATTTGAAGAAAATGGGTTTGGCTTGGTCGCAATTCGATACTCAACATTTACAATTGGTAAAGGAAATTAAGGAAGCAATGCTTCAATCTTAAGGCAATAACCATGTTGGAAGAGAGCAAGTTTTTGAAGTTTAAATCTGAATGCCATCACTTGCTTAGTCTTTGTGCAGAAATTAATAGTAACACATCTTTTAAAAGCGCTTTAGCATCCTTTCAAAATGCCGCGCATTTGAGTGCCGAGAAAATTATTGCGCAAGACATCACCAATCTATTTCAAGCTGCTATATCATCAGATAGCGCTAACTTAAATTCAAAATCTCAATTTTGTTTTTGGTTGATAGTAGAAACTTTGCGCAATCGTGATTTTATTTACAACAACGACAGCAAATATTTTTTTAATACATACAACTCTACAAGTAATCAGAAGAGAGTAGAAGAATGGAAATCGTCTTTTGGTGTAAATTCAAAAGAATTGATTGTTTCTAGATTATTGAAAGTAGCACCAGAGATTAAACAGAAAACAGAAAGCAACCTACAAAGTATTCTAGAGCAAATAATGCTTTGCAAGGGCTCTTTAAGCCCTGCAGATGAAGTTGTTTTAAAGTCAATATTTAGCAATATCAAAATAAGCAAAGCAGAGCATATTGATAATGACACCCTTGAGTTAACGCTTAAAGAGTTAGATGAATTGATTGGTTTAGCTAATGTTAAAACAGTAGTGAAGGAGCTGAAAAATTTTTTAGAGATTCAAAAGATTCGTGAACATGAGAAATTACCTCGAGTAACGAACTCTCTTCACTCTGTTTTTTCTGGGCCCCCAGGAACTGGTAAAACCACAGTTGCTAGAATCATGGCACGCATCTATAAACATTTGGGTTATTTGCAGAAAGGGCATTTAGTAGAGGTGGATAGATCGTCAGTGGTGGCGGCTTATGTAGGACAAACAGCGATTAAAATGAATGAGGTCATAGATTCGGCTTTGGGTGGTGTTTTGTTTATTGATGAAGCATACAGCTTGGCTCCTTCTGGAAGCATGAATGATTATGGAAAAGAGGCGTTGGAAGTGCTTTTAAAAAGAATGGAAGACGATAGAGATAAATTTGTGGTGATAGTTGCCGGATACTCTGAGGAAATGAAAATATTTATTGAATCGAATCCTGGTTTAAAATCTCGCTTTAATCAATACATTAACTTCTTGCATTATAAGCCTTCTGAGCTTTTAGAAATATTCAAATCGTTGTGCAAAAAGTACTCTTTCGTATTGTCAGAGGATGCCGAATCGAAATTGAGCGATATTTTTGAAATGGCCGATGAGGAGAAGCAAGAGAATTATGGCAACGCACGAGAGGTTAGAAATTTGTTTGAGTTGGTGGTTCGCCAGCAAGCCAATAGATTGGTGAGTTCTAAAGAAATAAATGTTTCAATTTTATCGGCAATAGCTGAAGCAGATATTCCTGAAGTAAAGTCAACAGTTGAAATGCTTGTCAATGGCATGAAATCTAGTTAGAATTTCTTAATGACAAAAACATTTTATCCTTTTCTAATCATTGTACTCAGCCTCTTCATTTTGATGTGCGCTCCCACTTTGTTTACCGAAGGAATGTTTATGGATGGCTTGATGTACGCTGTGGTTTCTAAGAATTTGGCACACGGCGAAGGGTCTTTTTGGTTTTTAAAATTTAGCGATACTTATCTTACTTCCTTTCACGAGCATCCTCCTTTGATTTTTGGATTGCAGAGTTTATGTTTCAATCTTTTTGGCGATTCAATTTTTGTAGAAAGATTTTTTTCTTTTTTCACCTACATTTTTAGTGGTACAGTGATGATTTTTATTTTGAAGGAAATTATGCCATCTAAATATCAATCTATTGCTTGGTTTTCTTTGTTGCTGTGGATTGCTATGCCTTTAACTTCTTGGGGAGCAGTAAATAATATGTTGGAAAATGGAATGTTGGTATTCATATTATTGAGTGTCTTGTTCTTCATAAAAAGTCTTTCTAAAAATAGAATTACATTTTTAGCACTTTCTTCTTTGATGCTTTTCTTTGCCTTTTTAAGTAAAGGTTTTACGGGTTTGTTTCCTTTGGCTTTTCCATTTGCAATGTGGTGTTTCGATAAAGAGTACAATGTAAAAAAAGCATTGATTGATACCTTATTGTTACTTGGTTTTTTAATGTTGTTTTTTCTTTTTCTTTTTCTTTTTCAAGAAGACAGCTTGCCTAGTTTAAAAGCGTATTTCGATATTCAGGTGAAAAAAAGTTTGCAGGATATTGTTACGGTTGATTCTCGTTTTTTTATTGTAGGTAAGCTCTTTACCGAATTGCTGATTTCTTTTGTTCTTTTGCTGCTGATTTTTCTTTTGGGTAGAAAACAAAAGACAGCTGCTGTTGATGTAAAATGGTTTTATATTTTATTGACTTTAGGTTTGTGTGGAGTGCTTCCCATCATGCTAAGTTTAAAGCAAAATGCGCATTATTTGCTTTGTGCTTTGCCCTTTTTTGCGCTGGCATTTACAGTGTTAATAGCAACTTACTTAATTCCTTTTGTAGATAAAATACATCTTAAAAATAAGATGCTCTCTTATACTAGCACTTTGTTTTTTGTGATTGCTGCGCTCACTGCCTATACTCAAAAAGGAGAATATTCTCGCGATGAAAACACCATTCATGATGTAAAAGAAATAGTGAAAATTTTACCTCCGCATACTGCTATTGCAGTAAGTAAAAATGATTTTTCTAATTGGGCATTGCAAGGATATATGTATCGCTATGCAACAATTAGTTTAAGTGCAGATAGCGTGAAATATTCGCAATATAGATGGATTAAAAAGGGGCAAGTCATTTCTGCTAAATATTGCTTAGTGCCATTATCCAGTGAGGAACATGATCTTTTACAAAATAGGTACGGGCAACCCAGTAAATAATCTTGCGTCTTAAATATAAAGCACCCATTCATAAATATTCCGCGCAATACTCCGTTGATCTGGAACTCCCTAACGCTCAGCGAAACCCTTTTCGTTGGGCATTTTTCTATTTTGCGATTCAAATTATTTTACTACATTTGCACTCCAACATATGGATTTTGATACGCAGGGGACCCGAAAAGTCCCCTGCTTCATTCAAGAAAACTATGATAACAGAAACGCAGATTCGCCAATTGGTGCTAGAGAAAATAGAGGGAACGAGTCAGTTTCTGGTGGAAGCTAAAGTAGCTGGCGGAAATAAGATTAATGTAATGGTAGATGCTCCTGAAGGAATGCCCATTAAAGAGGTAGTAAGTATTAGTAGGCATATTGAAAGTTCTTTCGATCGTGAAAAAGAAGATTTTGAATTAACAGTTTCTTCGCCAGGCTTAGATTTGCCTTTTAAAGTGCTTCAACAGTACCTTAAATATATTGGTAAAGAGGTAGAGGTGAAGGCGGTGAGCGGTAAAAGAGTAGAAGGTATTTTGCTTTCTGCCGATGAAGAAGGAATTGTGGTAGAAACCAGGGAGAAGTTGAAGTTGGAAGGGAAAAAGAAAAAAGAACTGGTGGTTACCCAGCATGTATTCAAGTTTGAAAGCACTGAGCTTTCGCAAAAAATAAATGAATGTAAAGTAGTGATTACTTTTTAAATTGTGTTGATTATGGAACAGCAAATTGGTTTGATAGACTCGTTTCAGGAGTTTAAAGAATTTAAAAACATCGATCGTGAAACGATGATGAGCATCCTTGAGGATGTATTTAGAAACATGCTACAAAAAAAGTATGGTTCTGATGACAATTACGATATCATTGTGAATATCGACAAAGGTGACTTAGAGGTTTGGAGAAACCGCGTCATCGTTGAAGAAGGAGAGGTAGAAGACGACAACCGCGAAATCGCTTATTCAAAAGCGGTTTTAATTGAGCCCGATTTTGAAGTGGGTGAAGAGGTTTCTGAAGAAGTAAAATTAGAAGATTTCGGTCGTCGTGCGGTTTTGGCGGTTCGTCAGAACTTAATTTCAAGAGTGTTAGATCTAGAAAAAGATGATTTATACAAAAAATACAGAGATAAAGTAGGTACTATCGTTGCTGGTGAGGTTTACCAAGTTTGGAAACGTGAAATTCTTATTTTGGACGATGAAGAGAATGAATTGATTTTGCCTAAATCTGAGCAAATTCCAACAGATTATTTCAAAAAAGGCGACACTGTTCGTGCCGTGGTTTTGAAAGTGGATATGAAAAACAACAACCCTGTTATCATCTTGTCTAGAACATCTAGCGTTTTCTTAGAGAGATTGTTTGAACAAGAGGTACCTGAGATTTACGATGGTTTAATTACCATCAAACGCATTGTTCGTGTTCCGGGTGAAAGAGCTAAAGTAGCTGTTGAATCTTACGACGATAGAATTGACCCAGTTGGTGCTTGCGTGGGCATGAAAGGTTCTAGAATTCATGGTATCGTTCGTGAATTGGGTAACGAGAATATCGACGTTATCAATTTCTCCGACAACGATGCTGTATTTATTCAAAGAGCGCTGTCTCCTGCAAAAATTACTTCTATCAATATTCGTAATGAAGACAAACGCGCTGAGGTTTACTTAAAACCCGATCAGGTTTCTTTAGCTATTGGTAAAGGTGGTTTCAACATTAAATTGGCTGGTAAATTAGTAGGCTACGAAATCGACGTTTACAGAGATACCGACCAAGATATTGAAGATGTAAGATTAGATGAGTTTAAAGATGAAATCGAACCATGGGTATTGGCCGAATTGAAAGGTATCGGTTGCGATACTGCTAGAAGCGTGCTTGATTTATCTGTAGAAGATTTAGTAAAAAGAACCGATTTGGAAGAGGAAACTGTTAACGAGGTTAGAAATATCTTGAAAGCAGAGTTTGAAGATTAACATTAGTTTAATGTACAAAGAGGAAAGTACAAGATTCCTCTTTGTACATTAGACTTTAGATTATAAATATTATATCATAACATGAGCGATTCGGCACAGCCAAAACGATTGAGTAAAGTAGCGCGGGAATTTAACCTTGGGCTACACACCATTATTGAGTTTCTCTCTATCAAGGGATTCACCATCGATTCAAATCCCAATTCTAAAATCGATGCGAAGCAATATAAATTATTGGTAGACGAATTCCAATCGGATAAGACGTTAAAAGAGCGTTCTGAAAAAGTAGTAGTAGGAAAAGAAAAAAAGGAAACTATCACTTTGGCTCCTAAAGAAGTTACTGTTTTTGCAGAGGTTAAGGAAGAGCAAATCTTTAAGGCCGAACGCCCTAAAGAAATTTTTGAGGTTAAAGTAGTAGGAAAAATTGCTTTGGAAAAAGAAGCGCCTACAACCGCTCCTGCGCCACAGGTAAATGAAGTGGTTACGCCAAAAGCGCCTGAGCCACTTGCTAAAGTGGAAGAGCCTTTGGCTGAAAAGGAAGTTGCAGCTCTAGCTCCTGCTCTAGCTCCAGCGCCTGTTGCCGAAGCTCCAGCTCAAGAGGCAGTGGAAGAGCCTAAAAAGGCTGCCAATGCTCCCGATGAATGGGTTCGCGCTAAGTTGGAAAAACTAGATGGTCCTAAAGTAATTGGTAAAATTGAATTGCCTGTTGAGAAAAAACATGTTCCTGGTTCTGGCAACGATTTCCATAAAAAGAAACGCGAGAGAATTAAGAAGGGTCCGGTTACCGGACAGCAAATGCAACAGCAAACACCTCCTTCAAACAACCAACAAAGAACAAATAACAACAACAACAACAATAATAATAATAATAATAACAAAGGTAAAAAAGGCGGACCACCTCAAAAAGTTGCGCCTAAACCTGCGGTTACTGAGGATGCCATCCAAAGACAAATTAAAGAAACACTTGCTCGTTTAAGTGGCGGTAAACCTAAGAATAAGGCTGCTAAATTTCGTCGAATTAAAAGAGATGAAGCCGGACAACGTATTGCCGATGATGCTGAAAGAGCAGAACAAGAAAAATCAATATTAAAAGTAACCGAGTTCATCTCTGCTAACGAGTTAGCAAGCTTGATGGATGCCTCTGTTACCGAAATTATATCGGCTTGTATGAGCCTTGGTTTATTTGTATCTATCAACCAGCGTTTAGATGCAGAAACTATTGCTATTGTGGCTGATGAGTTTGGTTTTAAAGTGCAGTTTGTAGGTGCAGATGTAGAAGAAGAGGAAGTGGAGGAGGTGGATGAAAATGCTGTTCACCGTGCGCCAATCGTAACTGTAATGGGTCACGTCGATCATGGTAAAACGTCATTATTAGATTATATCCGTAAGGAAAATGTGTTGAGTGGTGAAGCGGGTGGTATCACGCAGCATATTGGTGCCTACTCTGTAATATTGAAAGGGGGTGAAATAATCACTTTCTTAGATACTCCGGGTCACGAAGCCTTTACGGCGATGCGAGCGCGTGGTGCTAAAGTTACCGACTTAGCAATTATAGTAATCGCGGCCGATGATGCTATCATGCCACAAACGGTGGAGGCGATTAATCACGCTCAAGCTGCTGGTGTTTCTATGATTTTCGCCATCAACAAGATTGATAAGGCAGGTGCTAATCCCGAAAAAATTAAAGAACAATTGGCTCAAATGAATATTCTGGTAGAAGATTGGGGTGGTAAATTTCAATGCCAACACATCTCTGCTAAAAAAGGATTGGGTATTGAAGAGCTTTTAGATAAAGTATTGATTGAAGCCGAAATGATGGGCCTAAAAGCTAGTCCCGATCGCTTGGCTAAAGGTACCGTAATCGAGTCGATGTTAGATAAAGGTAGAGGTTATGTTGCTACAGTATTGGTGCAAAATGGTACCATGAATGTAGGTGATATTATCTTGGCTGGTTCTTTCTATGGTAAGATTAAGGCGATGTACAACGAACGCGGTAAGCGCGTGGATGTAGCCGGTCCGTCTACTCCTGTGCAATTACTTGGTTTAAATGGTGCGCCTCAGGCAGGTGACCACTTTAGTGCAGTAAAAGAAGAACGTGAAGCGAAAGATATTGCTACCAAACGTTTGCAATTGCAGCGTGAGCAGGGTATTCGTACGCGTAAACATATTACATTGGATGAGATTGGTCGCCGTATCGCGATTGGCGATTTCCAGCAGTTGAACATTATTGTTAAAGGTGACGTGGATGGTTCTATCGAGGCGTTGTCTGATTCATTGTTGAAATTATCGACTTCTCAAATTCAAATAAATATTATCCATAAATCTGTCGGACAGGTTTCTGAGTCGGATGTATTGTTGGCTTCGGCTTCTAATGCTATCGTGATTGGTTTCCAAGTTCGTCCTTCTGCAGGCGCTCGTAAATTAGCCGAGCAAGAAGATATTGAGATTCGTTTGTATTCTATTATCTACAAAGCTATCGAAGAATTGAGAGATGCAATGGAAGGTATGTTGAAACCGAAAATTGAAGAGAGAATCGTGGCCAATATTGAGATTCGTGAAGTATTTAAAATTACAAAAGTGGGTTCTGTTGCTGGATGTTATGTGACTGAAGGTAAGGTTACCCGTAAAAATAAAATACGCGTTATTCGCGATGGTATCGTAATTTACTCTGGTGAGCTTGGTTCACTGAAACGTTTCAAAGAAGATGTGAAAGAGGTGGCTCATGGCTACGAATGCGGATTGAACGTGGAGAAATTCAACGATATCGCTGTTGGTGATATTATTGAGGCTTACGAAGAGGTTGAGGTTAAACAAACTTTGAAGTAAGAGATAGTTGCTAAAATAAATAAGCCCCGATGAGAAATCATCGGGGCTTTTTGGTTTTGATGTGTAGGACAATAGTTCCTTCGGGGTACCTCAGGATGACAACCACGGTAAGGACGAGCATTGTATGTCATCCTGAGGTACCCCGAAGGAACTATTGTCCTGCTTGTAATCTACTTACAATCCTTAATATAATAGGTATCAATATAATCAGGCACTACAAAGCAAAAAGGAAAATTTGCCTGTACTTGTTTTTTCAATTGTTCTGCTTCAAATTTTGTTCTGCAATCGCCCACGCGCACTTTATAACTGGGCGCTTCCCACAACTCGTGCGCATTAATATCGGAAAATACAGCCAAAAATTTCATTCTATCAGCACTTGTCTTTAATCTTGCATCTGCGCCATTGGCCGAAGAGATTTGCACTCGGTAGCCTTTTATCAATTGCGGACAACTCTTTTTATTAATCGCAACGTGCGAACGAATGGCGCTATTGATTAATGAATCACCATGAAATGTAACGCTGCCTTCCTGAGCAAAAATATTGCTGCCTAATGCGATAAAAAATACAAAAACCGTCATTCTCATATAAAGTGTATATAAAGTCAAAATTACAATAATAAATCACTAAAAAAATACCTTTCTACAATTGTGCCTTTTCAAGTTCATTGCAGCCCAAAACAGCCTAAAAACCTCTTGTTTTTTAAAAATACCTAGATAAATTTGTAGTCGTGAAAATGGAAACGAAAGTCGCTTATTTATTTCTAGATAGATTGTTTACCAAGCGCTGCCCTATGCACAAAGATCATTTTCCTTATTTAGAATGATTTTAAATTACCTTACTGCCTGCGAATTGTCATGGAATTGCAATGGTAAAAAACAGGATTATTATAAATTTGCACATGCTAAAATAGCTTGTTTTAAATAGGTCAGAAGGATCAAATGAACTTATATAAATTAACAATGAGACAAATCTCATCCATCTCTTCCCTCGTTAAATTTTTGGCTTTCACGTTTTTATTTGTGTCTACCAATGTGTCTGCGCAGGATGCTGCAGCGGGAGAAAAATTATTCAAAGCGAATTGTGCAACTTGTCACAACTGGGATAAACCAGGAACTGGGCCAGCATTGATGGGAGTTAAAGACCGCGTTCAACCAGGTAGTTTTGCTTCTGCTGATGAGTGGTTGAAAGCCTGGATAAAGAACAACACCAAGGTGATAGCTAGCGGAGATGCTTACGCAAACAAAATTTACAAAGAAAATAATAAGAGTGCAATGACTGTTTTCGGTTTCTTGAGCGATGCTCAGTTAGTCGATATTATTGCTTTCTTGGATAAAGGTCCAGCGCCAAAAGTTGTTGTTGCGGGAGCTCCAACTCCTGACCCTGGCGTTCCGGTTGAAGAAGAAGGATCAGATCTTTGGATGATTCTAGTTATTATTACCATCGCAACCATTGTAATTATCATTTTCACTGGAATTAACCGTTCAATGAAAAATGTTATAAACGCTCGCGAAGGAAAAGAAATCGAAGAATCTAAAACCTTTATGGGTGCAATTGGTCACTGGATGAAAGGCCACAAAAAATTAGCTTCTATTATCGGATTGGTGATATTCTTAATGTTAGGTAAAATTGGCTGGGATGCATTGGCAGGAATTGGTATCTACCAAGGTTACGCACCAAAACAACCTATTGCTTTCCCTCACGATTTACATGCTGGTAAAAACCAAATTGATTGTAAATACTGCCACTCTTCTGCTAGAGTGAGCAAAACGTCTGGTATCCCATCTGCAAATGTTTGTATGAATTGCCACAAGTACATCGATAAAGGCAGCGGTTCTGGAACAACTGAAATCGCGAAGTTGTACGCGTATATTGGCTGGAATCCAGACTCTGCTAAATACTTAACTAAGGATGGTAAAATGAGAAACGACACCGCGATTGAGTGGGTCAGTGTTCATAAATTGCCAGACTTCGTTTATTTCAATCACTCCCAGCACGTTGAGGTAGGAAAAGTGGCGTGTCAGAAATGCCACGGTGAAGTAGAAAAAATGCAAGAGGTAAAACAATATTCCGAATTGACTATGGGCTGGTGTATTAATTGTCACCGTGAATCCGAGGTTCAGTTTGCTGGTAATGACTACTACCTCAAAATCCACGAAGACGCGAAAGCAGAAAACAAACATAAAAAGGACTTCAAATTCACAGTTGAAAAAATTGGTGGGTTAGAATGTGCTAAATGTCACTATTAATAATAAGTAACAGGGTCTATATATAGTTGCAACTATGACTGAAACTAAAAAATACTGGAAAGGGATTGACGAGCTATCAGCTGCTCCCCATTTCGTAGAGCAAAGTCAAAAAGAATTTGCCGAGCATATTCCGGTAGATGAGTTTTTATCTGATTCATCATTGGGTGAAAGCAAAACTCACCGTAGAGATTTCTTAAAATATCTTGGATTTAGCGTTACTGCTGCTACTTTAGCGGCGTGCGAAACCCCCGTTACTAAAGCCATTCCTTACCTAAACAAACCCGAAGAAATTACGCCTGGTGTTGCCAACTGGTATGCATCTACTTATTTCGATGGATTTGATTTCGCTGGTGTTTTGGTTAAAACAAGAGAAGGTCGTCCGATTCATATAAAGTCAAACAAAAATTCTGAAATTACTGGTGGTGGTTTGAACTCAAGAGTTAACTCTTCTGTTTTAGAATTGTATGATGTGAAAAGAGCTAAGGCTCCAGCTCGTAAAAAGGCTGATAAATGGGATAAAGGTTTGTCTTGGTCAGTAGTGGATAAAGAGATTTCCGCAAAATTAGCTAGCTCATCTAAGATTGCTATTTTGACAGGAACTTTAATGTCTCCTTCTTCTGAGAAAGCAATTGCCGAATTCAAAGCAAAATACCCATCTGCTGAGCATGTAGTTTATGATACTATCTCTGCAAGTGGTGTTCTTCGCGCTAACAACAATAGCATTCCTGCATATCGTTTTGATAAAGCTAAAGTAATTGTTTCTTTGGGTGCCGATTTCTTGGCGAACTGGTTAAATTCAAATCAATATACTGCTCAATACGCATCTACAAGAAAACCTGAAGGGGAGTGGATGTCGAAACATTTTCATTTTGAATCTAAGTTGTCATTAACTGGTTCAAACGCCGATGTTCGTGGTACTATTAAACCATCTGAACAAGGTGTTGCTGCGGCTTTCTTATTGAAGGCATTGGGTGGTTCTAACACTGTTCCTGCTGGCTTGAATGAACTTGCTAAAAAGAAATTGACTAAAGCAGCTGCCGAATTGAAATTGTTTGGTGCCAATGGTTTAGTGGTTTCTGGAAGTAATGATGTTAATGTTCAAGTTGTGGTAGCTGAAATAAACAGAGTACTTAAGAATACTGGTACTACTGTAGATTTGGAAAACACATTAAATATCAGAAAAGGTAATGATGTTGATTTCGCAACTTTAGTGAATAACATGGCGGCCGGAGCTGTTGATGCTATATTAATCGCTGGTGTTAATCCAGTATACACATCACCAGCAAAACTTGGTGCTAAAAAAGTTAGTTTTAAAACAGCATTATCTAAAGTTAACTTGAAAGTTTACTTAGGCGATCGCTTAGACGAAACAGGTGCTGAAGTTGATTATATACTTCCCGATAATCACTATTTGGAGTCTTGGAATGATTACAATCCAACCAAAGGAGTTTACAATATCGCTCAACCGTTAATCTCAAAATTATTTAGTACTCGTCAGTGGCAAGAGTCTTTGCTTTCATTAGCAGGTAATACAGCTACTTATGGTGACTATGTTCAGGCCAACTGGACTGCCATGGGACTTTCAACTTCTCAATGGTATGCTGCTGTAGAAAGTGGTGTTTATTTAGCTTCTTCTGCGAATGCACTGTCGATAGCAGCTTCTGATTCAACAGCTTCTATTGCTACTTCTGCACCTGTAACTTCTTCGGATATTAGCACCGCAATAGCTTCTTTCAAAGCTTCTGGTGCAAATGAGTGGGAAGTGGAATTGTATGTGAAAACAGGTATGGGCGATGGTCGTCATGCTTTAAACCCATGGTTACAAGAATTGCCAGATCCAATTACTAAAGTAACTTGGGACAACTATGTTACTATGCATCCTTCTGATTTATTAGAGTTGTTTGGTAAATCAACTCCAGATAATTACGAAGGTCACAACGAATTGTATTTAGGTGAAAAATATCCTGCGAAAGTTGTTACTGTTGAGGCTAACGGCGTTACTTTAACTTTACCAGTTTATCCTTTGCCTGGACAAGCTAAAAAGACCATTGGTATCGCTTTAGGTTATGGAAGATCGATCACTGAAGGTTTGTCAAGAGAAGAATGGAGTGGAGATTTATTTGCCGACAATAAGTTAATCGGACAAAATGCTTTCCCTTTGATTACTGCTGATTTCCAATACAATTCTACTGTAAAAATCACTAAGACAGAATCTACATATCCGTTGGCTACTACTCAAACTCATCACACGATGATGGGTAGAAAGATGGTGAACGAAACGACTTACGATATTTTCAAAAATACCAAAGACGCTAAAGCCGAAGGTGAATACAATGAGCAAATGTATTTGAAAGATACATACGGCAAGAAGAAAAAACCAGAAGAGTTAGATTTATGGGCCGATCACGGTGTTGACTTAGGTCACCGTTGGGGTATGGTTATCGATTTAAATACTTGTACTGGTTGTGG
>Ga0208960_1000672_pt1 | contig 19066 bp, 15 predicted proteins | sample GreLakmeON33MSRF_FD_187703 | JGI IMG/M metagenome (GOLD analysis project Ga0208960, IMG submission 187703) | Freshwater lentic microbial communities from great Laurentian Lakes, MI, USA - Great Lakes metaG ON33MSRF (SPAdes) | ecosystem: Environmental > Aquatic > Freshwater > Lake | place: Great...
GCCATATATTCGCGCAGACTTGAGTGACCAGAGTCGTTATCAGACCGTGTACGCCAATCGTGCAGCATCAGCGGCAGCACCTACTGCGGGGTTGCACTTTACGCCCGAGCTAATCACCGCACTCGAACAAAAGGGTGTGCATCTTGAACGAGTCGAGTTAGTTGTGGGGCTAGCAACATTTAAACCAGTTACTGCACTGAATCCGACTGACCACGCAATTCACACCGAACAATATGTCGTGCCAGAGGGGCTCTTGCAAAAATGTGCAGATGCACGACGCGTCATTGCGGTTGGCACAACGTCGGCGCGAGCGCTCGAGTCAGCCGCAACCACCGGAGTTCTATCCGGCCGAACTGGTTTGTTTATCACGCGTGGATATGAATGGAAAGTGGTCGATCTACTGTTGACTAATTTTCACATGCCTCGCACATCGCTATTGTTAATGGTCGATGCACTGATTGGTCCAAGATGGCGAACTCTGTATCAAGAGGCATTGAATAGTGACTACAGATTTTTGTCATTTGGCGATGCAATGTTGCTTGATCGGCACCTCTCGTGAGTAAGCGCAAAGGCTAGGGAGTAAGACATGTACAAGGTTCAATTAGAGATTGTTGCCAGAGACGCAAGTGCACGAACAGGGGTAGCACATACTCATCGTGGTAGTTACGAAACTCCATGCTTTATGCCTGTCGGAACTCGCGGTGCCGTGAAATACCTGAGCGCTGCTGATTACGCACAGCTTGGTGCTCGCATTGTGTTGGGCAACACGTACCACTTGATGTTGCGCCCTGGAGCAGACGTTGTTGCTCATCTTGGTGGGCTCGGAAAGTTTGCAGGATGGGACGGATTGACGCTGACCGACTCGGGCGGCTTTCAGGTTTTTTCTCTAGATCCAAAAGTTGACGATGACGGAGTCACGTTTCGTTCAACATATGACGGTTCATCCCATCGCTTCACGCCCGAAATCGCCGTGGCCACACAAGAATTAATCGGAGCAGATATTCAAATGGTGCTCGATATTTGTGCATCGTTGCCAGCGACCAACGACGTTATTCGTCAGGCGCTCGAGCGCACAGTTGCGTGGGCGCAGCGCGCAAAAGCTGCACACACACGACCTGATCAGAGTCTGTTTGGCATCGTGCAGGGTGGAGTGAATGAGTCCATGCGCCGCGAGAGTGCGCAACGCACCCGCGATATCGGATTTGACGGATACGGGATCGGCGGTTTATCGGTGGGTGAAACGCGAGCCGAGATGTTGCCAGCGCTGGCCGCCGCAATCCACGAACTTCCAGATGACCAGCCGCGCTATCTCATGGGCGTCGGGGATCCGGCTTCGCTTGTAGAAGCAGTTGCGTTAGGAGTTGACCAATTTGACTGCGTGTTGCAGACGCGTCTTGGACGTCACGGAACCGCACTCACATCACAAGGTCGAGTCAACATGAAAAATGCGGCGCATCGCCTCTCTGATGAGCCTCTTGACGGCGACTGCTCATGCTGGGTGTGTGCGCAACACTCGCGTGGCTATATACGACATTTGTTTCAGGTCACCGAGCCCTCCGCGTCGCGGTTGGTCTCGATTCACAACATCTCATGGACTCTACAACTCATGGAATCTATGAGGACTGCTATCCGAGATGGCTCATTTGGCGCCCTGCGGGAACAAACTCTGGCGGTTTGGGGCTAGGATTCCTACTCGTGCTTACCACTCTGCTCGCCGCTGGAAAGGCTTCAAACAATGGCAGTAGTGCCATCTTCCAATTGGTTTTTTTCGGAGCCATCTTTGCCGCAATGTATTTCTTGCTTCTTCGTCCGCAACGACGACGAGTCCGTGACGCTCAGGGCCTACAAAAAAGCATTGCTGAAAATGACGAAGTCGTGCTCAACTCTGGGGTGTTGGGTTTTGTATCTGCTATTGATGGTGACATTGTGTGGCTTGACATTGCCGACGGAGTAGAGATCAGAGTGTTGAAGAGCTCGATTGCTCGCAAGATTGATCCTTCAAAAGAGTCAGCAGGTGGACAACCACTTGCCGACTCTGACGAAAAATAACGCGTATGCGTCGTCGTTTGCTGTGGTCCCTTATTGGCGTCCTTGTGGTGGCGTTTGGTGGTTTTACCGGAAACCTTGTTGCCGGTAATCACCCCTCGCTCGGTCTTGACCTTCAGGGTGGAGCATCTGTCACGCTTGAGCCAATTGGCACCTTTGATCCAGCAGCCCTTGACGTCGCCGTCGACATTATTCGTAAACGTGTTGACTCGATTGGTGTTGCTGAGCCTGAGATTATTCGTCAGGGAAACACTGTGATCGTCAACCTTCCTGGAGTGAAAGACCAAAAGGCGGCTCTTGAACTGGTCGGAAGTTCTGGCGAGGTTTTGTTGAGGCCTGTCAAGCAGATGGGCACAACGCAAACGACTACAACATTGCCAACGGGAGCAACGACAACAACTGGGCCTGGAGGAGCAACGACAACAACATTGCCAACGGGTGCAACGACAACAACTTCTCCCGCAGCAACATCGGGTGGTCCCGGAAGTGTTAGGCGCGCTGCCAACACAACGATTCCAGCGACAACTATTGCAACCGACACAACTATTGCAACCGACACAACTATTGCAACCGACACAACCGTTGCATCTGACTCAACGATTGCAACTCCAACGGCGGCGGGTGCTGCTCCACCGACAACGGTGAGCGGAGTGACGGATTCCATCACCACCACCGAAGATGACCGGGATCGCGATGTAGTTTTGCCAGGTCAAGAAGGTGAATTCGTCTACCTTGTCGGCCCAACTGGAGCTACCGGGAAAGTTTTCAATAACAACGCCAAAGCCGAGATTAGCAACGGCTCATGGATAGTGGTTGCCAGTTTGCGAGATGGTGCCGAGGGAGCAGATCAATGGAACTCACTGGCGACAGCGTGTTTTAACGCCACCGATGTATGTCCAACAAAGCAACTCGCAATCGTTCTTGACGGCAAAGTTATTTCCGCGCCAACAGTGCAAGAACCAGTTTTTTCTGGTGGCAACGTCCAGATCACGGGCGATTTCACCGAAAAAGAGGCTAAGCAGTTGGCAAAGTACCTCCAGTTTGGTGCAGTACCAGTTCGTTTTAGTGCGCCAACAGTACAAACCGTTTCGGCATCGCTCGGTAAAGACTCGCTTAAAGCAGCGATCGTGAGTGGAATCTTTGGAATCTTGCTTGTGTTGCTTTTCTTGCTGTTCTACTACCGAGTAATGGCCCTAGTGGTGTTTGGTGGTCTCGCCGTGTCGGGCTTGTTGTTGTGGAGCGTTATCTCTTGGCTATCAAAGACAAATGGCTTGGCTCTCACGCTGTCCGGAACCGCGGGAATCATTGTTTCGATCGGTGTCACAGTCGACTCGTATGTTGTGTTCTTTGAACGGCTCAAAGACGATGTTCAAAGTGGACGAACTCTAAAAAACTCTGCCCAACGTGGTTTTGAAAGCGCTTGGCGAACAATTCTTGCTGCCGACACCGTGTCTCTCATCGGTGCGCTTGTGCTGTGGTGGCTTACGGTGGGTTCTGTTCGCGGATTTGCATTCTTCTTGGGTCTGTCGACCTTGACTGACATTGTCGTGTCGTATTTCTATACGAGACCAACAGTGTTGTTGCTGTCGCGTACGAGATTCCTGAATAGCGGTCGGGTCCTTGGTGTGCGGCGCACGCCCAATGTGGCGACAGGAGACCAATGATGTCAGGTAAAATGAGTCGTCTATATCGCGGAGAAACAACGGTCGATTTCTATGGTCGACGCAAATTAGGTTTTTTGCTTTCGCTTTTTGTTGCTCTCGTCACGGTTGCGTCTCTCGCCTCGCAAGGCCTCAACTTGGGAATTGACTTTAAGGGAGGCGTGGCCTGGGAAGTCCCAGCCTCGAAAACCTTTGACATACAACAAGCAAGAGATGTTCTCGATGCCAATGGCATTTCAAGCAAAGATGCCAAGGTTCAGGTCTTAACCTCTGGAACCGATAGACGAATTCGAATTCAGGTCGGCGATCAACCCTCAGAAAAAATTGATGCGCTCAAGGTAGCTTTTGCAAAGGATGCTGGCGTTAACACCGATCTGGTGAGTGTGGCTGCAGTGAGTTCAACATGGGGACGCAGCATCACCGAAAAAGCACTGCGTGCACTTGTTGTATTCTTTGCTCTGGTCTCTCTTTATATTGCATTCCGTTTTGAATGGAAAATGGCTCTTGCGGCAATTATCGCGATGGTGCATGATGTGCTCGTCAGTGTTGGCGTGTATTCGCTTCTTGGTCTAGAAGTAACACCGGCAACTGTTGTGGCATTCTTAACGATCTTGGGTTTCAGTTTGTATGACACCATCGTTGTGTTTGACAAGATTCAAGAAAATGATCATCGTTTTAAAACAAGTCGTGTGTCTTATGGCGATGTCATCAACGTGTCGATGAATCAGGTGCTGATGCGCTCGTTAAATACAAGCATCTCTGCCATTTTGCCGGTGCTGAGTTTGCTCGTACTTGGGTCATGGGTGATGGGCGCTGTTGCACTTCAGGAGTTTGCGGTGGCATTGCTTGTTGGTCTACTTACAGGTGCGTACTCGTCGATCTATATTGCTAGTCCCTTGCTCGGAATGTTTAAAGAGCGTGAGGCAAAGTACGAGGGTATGCGCGGACACCTAGCGCTTGGACCAGAAATGACTCGCCTCATCTTGACTGGTGCTGCCGCAGGTCGTCGGGCGACGGCACAGCGGTCCGAGGCCACTCGTATTGATGAGGCAGTTGAACGAGCGTCAACAGACCAAGATCTAGCGACTGCGTCAACGGTGTTGAGTCATCCTCCGAGACCTCGTAAAAAAGGTCGCCGCTAGTCATTCCCGCCGTTGGGTAGCCTTGGGTGATGGGCACCGTCGACAGAGTTCTTCCGTGGAGAAGACACCACAATGCCCCAGTTGATGAGTTAGGCGCACTGTTGCTGAGTTATCGCCATCGACACCCCAAGGCGTCGGTGTCGCTCATCAATAAAGCGTATGAAACTGCCCGCGAGGCCCACCGAAGTCAAGTGCGATCAAGCGGTGAGTCTTATATCAATCATCCCATTGCTGTTGCCCGCATTGTTGCTGACATTGGCCTTGATGAGATCTCGTTGGCGGCTGCGCTACTGCATGATGCAGTAGAAGACACGGAGATCACAGTTGCCGATGTTGAGCGTGATTTCGGTAACGAGGTTGCGTCGATTGTCGACGGAGTGACCAAACTTGAGCGACTACATTTCGATTCGCACGAAGAACAACAAGCTGCCACAATGCGAAAAATGCTGGTGTCAATGGCCAAGGATCTTCGCGTCCTTGTGATCAAACTTGCCGATCGTTTGCACAACATGCGCACTCTTGCCGGAGTCCCGCTCGACAAGCAACAAAGAGTTGCTCAAGAGACTCTAGATATTTATGCCCCTCTCGCTCATCGTTTGGGCATGCAAGAGATGAAGCAAGAACTTGAAGATCTTGCTTTTGCTGCGATTTATCCCAAGCGATACGCCGAATTAGATCAACTCGTGTCAACTCGTTCGCCTGAGCGAGATGTTTTTCTGGCGCGATCGGTCGCAGAAGTACATGCTCGCTTGTCGGATGTGCAGATTCAAGCAGAAGTGACGGGTCGCGGAAAACACCTCTGGAGCATCTATGAAAAAATGGTGCAAAAAGAACGTGGCTTTGACGAAATTTTCGATCTTGCGGCGATTCGTATCATTGTTGAAAGCGTTCGTGATTGCTATGCCGCACTTGGCTGTATTCACGGAAAATTCAAACCCGTTGTTGGTCGCTTTAAGGACTATATTGCGATGCCAAAATTCAACTTGTATCAGTCATTACACACCACGGTCATCGGGCCAGGCGGCAAAGCGCTAGAAGTACAGATTCGTACACGCGAAATGCACGACCGCGCTGAACGCGGAGTCGCGGCGCATTGGGCGTATAAAGATACTTCCGACGTCTCCGATATCGATTGGCTTAGCAGCATTATTGACTGGCAATCCGAGATCAGTGATCCATCTCAGTTCATGGAAAGCCTCAAGACAGATCTTGAGCAAGATGAGATCTTTGCATTTACGCCTAAAGGACGAGTAGTAACACTGCCCCTCAAGGCAACACCAGTTGACTTTGCATACGCAGTCCATACTGAAGTAGGACACGCTTGCATTGGAGCACGAGTGAATGGACGCCTCGTCTCGCTTGACTCAGAACTTCGCTCTGGTGACACGTGCGAGATATTTACATCAAAAGTAGAAGATTCGGCACCCTCTCGGGATTGGCTCGGCTTTGTCGAGTCACCACGTGCAAAAAATAAGATTCGTCAATGGTTCTCGCGCGAGCGACGCGACGACATGATCGAGCTTGGTCGCGACGAGTTAACTGCCGAATTACGTCGAGAAGCTTTGCCAGTGCAAAGAATCTGGACCTCAGAAGCGTTTCTTCATGAACTAGATGCTTTGAGTTATGCCGACACCGACACACTGTTTGCTGCTATCGGAGAACACCACGTTTCGGCACGTGGCTTTGCTCAGCGCATTGCACGCATTGTGCGCGGAGACACAACGGATGAGCAAATGTCCGTCTCTGGCCGCATTAACCAACCCGAAATACATCGCCGCACATCCCCCGGTATTCATGTTGACGGAATTGATGATGTTTTAGTACGTCTATCGCGGTGTTGCACTCCAGTTCCGGGCGACGACATCATTGGTTTTGTCACTAAAGGTCGAGGAGTGAGTGTTCATCGTTCAGATTGCGCCAATGCGGTCTCGCTAATGAACGAACAAGCGTCTCGATTGATCGACGTCGAATGGTCCGGAACTGGTGAAGGAGGTGTTTTTCGAGCAGGTGTCGAAGTTGTGGCGCTCGATCGCAATCGATTATTACGAGATGTCGCCAATGCACTCTCTGAGCAGCATGTCAATATCGTTTCGTGCACCACGAATACTGGAGCCGATCGTGTTGCTAAAATGCGGTTTGAATTCGAACTTGCCGACCCCAACCACCTAGATGCAGTTCTTCGAACAATTAAGTCGATTGAGGCTGTTTATGATGCATATCGCATCGTCCCTGGCGCGAACGCCGACTAGCCTGACTTGCCGTGCCTTCGTTTCAGACCAGTCCCGGAACCAGAGATATTCTGCCGCCAGATGCCGCTCGCTGGCGAGAATTCAATGCAATTTTTGCTGACACCGTAGAGGCAGCGGGGTATGGGTGCATTATCCCGCCAATCTTTGAGGATGCTGCAGTATTTCATCGAATCGGCGAAGCAACAGATGTCGTCTCTAAAGAAATGTATGACTTCCAAGACAAAGGAGGTCGTCATGTCTCACTACGCCCCGAACAAACCGCAAGCGTGTGTCGTGCCTACGCGCAACATCGACCAACCACACCCTGGAAAGTGTGGTACACAGGTCCAAATTTTCGATATGAAAAGGCCCAGGCGGGTCGATACCGTCAGTTCGATCAAGTCGGAATCGAGGCTTTAGGAGTTCATGATTCTGCTCTTGATGTTGAAGTAATTGCACTCGCCTGGAAGTTCTATCAGCGACTCGGGCTTTTGAATGTGCAACTATTTATTAATTCGTTAGGCGATGATGGCGATCGGGAGCGATACGTCGAGGCACTTCGCGAATATTTTTTGTCTCATGCTGATGCATTAACGCCAGAGGCACGTCAGACACTGGACAAAAATCCATTGCGTGTGCTCGATTCAAAACGCCAGGGCGATGCAGAAATTATTGCTGGTGCACCAAAGATCACGGCGTTCTTAAGCGCCTCTGCGAGCCAACACTTCGAGGAAGTTCTTGAGGGTCTACGAGTCTTGGATATACCATTTACCCAAAATGAACTGCTCGTCCGCGGGCTTGATTATTATCGCCGCACTACTTTTGAGTTTGTATCGACGGCTCTTGAATCAGCACAAAACGCTGTTGGCGGAGGCGGACGCTACGACGGCCTCGTCAAAGATCTGGGCGGACCCGATACTCCCGGAATTGGCTTTGCGTTAGGACTTGATCGAACATTGTTGGCATGTGATGCCGAAGGTGTTTTTGGAGCACCAAAATCCTCGGTTGATGTCTTTGTCGTTGATGTTGTCGATGGCACCTACGCATTGTCCGTGACAAGTGCCCTTCATGATGCTGGATACAGCGCAGATCGTGCATTTGATTCACGCAGCATGAAAGCACAAATGAAATCAGCAGACCGCAGTGGTGCTCGGTTTGCCATCATCATTGCCCAAGACGAAGTCGCAAGTGGCTCTTACACGATTCGTGACATGACATCCGCTCAACAGCAACTCGTCGCCAAGGGAGATCTTGTAGAATTTCTTACTCGCAATCTCGGAGCGAGAACTCCACGGAGACACCCATCATGAGCAGCACATCAATGCGCACACATCTTTGTGGAGCGGTACGAGAATCCAATATTGGTCACACCATTACTGTGTGCGGCTGGGTAGGGCGGCGCCGTGAACACGGCGAGCACTTGGCGTTCTTGGACATTCGTGATCATTCCGGCATCGTTCAGTGCGTCGTTGACAACAACGTAGACGTGCGTAGTGAGTATGTAGTGCAGATAACCGGAGTTGTTCGTGCCAGACCAGAGGGAACAGTAAACGCCAACATACCGACCGGGGCAGTCGAAATTGGAGACTGTGTAGTGGTTGTGCTGAACAGCGCAGAGCCGCCTCCATTTGCTATTGATGCGCGAGCAGATGATGTTGATGAATTGATTCGTCTGAAATTTCGATACTTAGATATTCGACGCGAACGCCTGCAAAAGAACCTTCGTTTGCGTGCCTCAATCAACTCAGCCATCAGAGAAGCAATGGAGTTGCAGGGATTTGTCGAAGTCGAGACACCGATGTTGATGCCTTCAACGCCAGAAGGGGCTCGCGAGTTTTTGGTTCCATCTCGCAAAGAACCAGGTGCCTTTTATGCTTTGCCGCAATCTCCACAACTCTGGAAACAGTTGCTGATGCTGGCGGGTATCGATAGGTATTACCAGATTGCGCGTTGCCTGCGCGACGAAGATCTTCGTGCAGATCGTCAGTACGAGTTCATGCAACTAGATGCTGAGATGTCCTTTGTTAACCAAGATGATGTCTTGTCTGCAATCGGCGCCGCCGTGACCGCTGCTGCAATCGCTGCAACCGGACACGCACCTCCGCAAATTGAACGAATGACATGGCGTGATGCGATGGAGAACTATGGCGTAGACAAACCTGATCTTCGTTTTGAAATGAAGCTTGTCGAAGTGACTTCAGTATTTAGCGCTACGGAGTTCAAGGCCTTTGCCGGAGCGCAGTCAATCAAAGCAATTTGCGTTGATGCTCTCACGTATCCAGACGCTGCATCCTCTGGTCGCAACAAACTCGATGCATTTACGGATCGGGCTAAAAAAATGGGAGCGAAAGGTTTGGTCTGGATAAAAGTTGGGGCAGATTTGGTGTTTGATTCACCGGTTGCCAAATTTTTGTCAGACGCGGAGAAGTCTGCCTTGCTTAAGTCAACAGGCGCGGTGCAAGGCGATCTTATTTTGATCGTGGCAGATGAGTGGGCCACGACATGTGAGGTGTTGGGACAGTTGCGCAACGACATCGGACGTCCACCAGTACATGAGGGTCCGTATCGATATGTGTGGGTAATGGATTTTCCATTATTTGTTGGAGTTGACCCAGTATCGGGAGCACCACGTCCAGGGCATCATCCGTTTTGTCATCCCCACCCCGACGATATTGATTTAATGGAGACGGACCCACTCAAGGTTCGTGCGTTGGCCTATGACCTCGTACTGAACGGGTGGGAACTAGGAAGCGGTTCAATTCGAATCCATGAACCTGAGTTGCAACGACGGGTATTCAACTTGCTCGGAATCTCAGACGAAGAGGCCGATAAGAAGTTTGGATTCTTTTTGCAGCCTTTTAAATACGGAGCACCTCCACATGGTGGCTTTGCTTTTGGAATTGATCGGCTCACGGCTGTGCTCGCTGGAGAAGAAAACATTCGAGAAGTGATCGCTTTTCCAAAGACTCAGAGTGGCACAGATCCGATGACAAATGCACCAACACACGTCGATGCGAAGCATCTGACAGAGCTAGGCCTGCGCGTTCTTCCTCCTCCAGTTTCGGCATAGGACATGTCAGCGCCCGACCTGTTTTCTGCAGCGGCGCAAGAACGCCTCAAGTCTCGCGCTCCACTTGCATCGCGTATGCGTCCACGAACCTTGGACGAAATTGTCGGACAAAAACATTTGGTGGGGCCGGGATGTGTTTTACGTCTTCTCGTTGAGAAAGATGCATTGTCGTCAGTGATCTTGTGGGGACCGCCCGGAACCGGAAAAACAACCCTTGCAGAAGTAATCGCCCAATCAACTGCTCGAGATTTTCATCGCCTCTCTGCTGTGTCCGCAGGAGTCAAAGACGTGCGCGAAGTAATTGAACACGCACGACAAAGACTCGGTGAAGCCGGCAAGTCTTCAATCGTTTTTATAGACGAGATTCATCGCTTTTCTAAATCACAACAAGATGCATTGCTTCCGGCAGTCGAAAACGGAACAATCACATTGATTGGCGCAACGACCGAGAACCCCATGTTCGAAGTGAACGCACCGCTGCGTAGTCGCTCTACGTTGTTTCGCCTTGAGCCCTTAGATGAGCACGATATAGAAGTATTGCTGAAGCGTGGGCTTGAGAGTCTTGGTCAAGAAGCGACGTCCCAAGCAGTTGCACTCTTGGTTTCACGCTGTGTGGGGGACGGTCGCCAAGCTCTCACATCATTAGAAGTTGCAGCGGCGATTGCTGGCCGAGACGTCATTTCACAAACTCATGCAGAGGCTGCACTTAGTACATCGTCACTTCGATACGGGCGCGACGATCACTATGACGTTGTTTCTGCTTTCATCAAAAGCATTCGAGGTTCTGACGTTGATGCAGGTATTCATTGGTTGGCACGCATGCTCGAAGCAGGGGAGGACGCACGATTCATCGCGAGACGGCTTGTGATTTTGGCAAGTGAAGATATCGGTATGGCAGACCCAACTGCATTGTTGGTCGCTACTGCGGCAGCGCAAGCCGTCGAGTATGTCGGTCTTCCAGAGGCGCAGTTGAACTTGGCTCAAGCAGTTATTCATCTTGGGCGAGCACCAAAGAACAATGCCGTCGCGCAGGCAATTTGGACAGCACGCCAAGATGTCAGAGATGGCCTGATCGGCGAAGTACCCCAGTTCCTGAGAGATGGCCACTACCGCGGGGCCAATGAATTGGGTCATGGGGTCGGATATGTGTCTCCCCATGATGATCCAACGGTGAAACAGCAATATTTACCAGATTCAGTTGCTGATAAGACCTATTACCGTGAGACTGGTGTTGTTGACGAGTAGCGATTAAGGAAGTGGTTGTCATGATGAAGAGAATATTTTGGTTTGCACTCGGCGCCCTGTGCGGGGTGTTTGGATACCAGCGGACAAAACGCACCGTGACAGATTTTACGGACCGTCTGACACCCACAAATATCGCCGGCAGTGCAATGGAGCAAGCGCTCAAAATCTTTAGTCGGCTAGGTAAAGCCTTGCGCGCTGCGACGGATGTCTTGCTCAGCGACGACACTCCCTAGTCGGGCTTGCCACAGATAATAGGATTCAAGTCATATGGCCGTCACCCGAAGCACAAGTACATCTGCGCGTTCGGCTGACGATCTACGATCAACTTTCACGTCTTTTTTTGCTGAGCGTAAACACTCTGTTGTGCCGTCGGCAAGTCTGATTCCCCATGATCCAACTCTGCTCTTTACCGTGGCCGGAATGGTGCCCTTCAAACCATATTTTGTGGGTGACGAAGTGGCTCCATATCAACGAGCAGTCAGCGTGCAAAAATGCGCGCGTGCCGGTGGAAAACATAACGACCTGGACGAGGTTGGCAGAACCACTCGACATCTTGTCTTTTTTGAGATGCTCGGAAATTTTAGTTTTGGGGATTATTTTAAAAAAGAGGCGATTCCTTGGTCATGGGAGTTAGCGACCGAAGTATTTGGATTTGATGGCGACCGCTTGTGGATCACCGTCCACGAAAGCGATGATGAGGCCGAACAGATTTGGCACGATGTCGTTGGCGTACCGATGAATCGCATTCAACGTCTCGGGGATAAAGATAATTTCTGGCAAGCCGGAGACACCGGACCATGTGGACCGTGCTCAGAAATCCACATTGACCGCGGACCATCGTTTGGGCCAGAGGGCGGTCCGCTCAATGACCCAGCAGGAGATCGGTTTCTTGAATTTTGGAATCTTGTATTTATGCAATACAACCAAGCACCGGACGGCTCGCGGTCACCATTGCCTAAACCAAGTATCGATACAGGTGCTGGGCTCGAAAGAATACTTGCGTTGGCTCAAAACGTCGGGTCAGTGTGGGAGACAGATGTGCTGTATCCATTGATCGAGGGTGCTCAATCAGCAACAAGTGCGACATATCAAGTGGGCGACTACCAGGATCGTGCGAGTTTTAGCCTACGAGTACTTGCCGAGCATGCGCGATCGGCAACCATGCTGGTAAATGATGGAGTGTTCCCATCAAATGAGAATCGCGGATATGTTTTGCGTCGTATTATTCGACGTGCAGTCCGCCACGCATATTTGCTCGGAACAGAAAAACTTGTGATGCCAGGTTTAGCGAAAACGGCAATCGATATTATGGGAACTGCTTATCCCGATCTGCATAAAAACTCAGATTTCATTCTCGGGGTCATAACAAAAGAAGAAGAACGCTTTCGACACACGCTAAAAAATGGTTTGGGAATACTTGAATCTGATCTGGCGAGCGGAGCAAAGGAACTTTCTGGCAAAGCCACGTTTTTGCTACACGACACCTATGGATTTCCTCTTGAATTAACCCAAGAAATCGTAGGAGAACGCGGAGTAACGCTAGATATTGCTGGTTTCGAGTCCGAGATGGCTGCGCAACGTAAGCGCGCAAAGGATGCACGCAAGACTGGCAGATCCGACGCCGACCGCGTTGAGGATTATCGCGAGATCATGGAGCGAACAGGCACAACTGAGTTTGTCGGTTACACACACGACGAGGCCGAGGCAACCGTAGTAGCGGTCATCGAAGGTGATGATGGACAGATCGAAGTTTTCCTCGATCGCACGCCGTTTTACTCTGAGAGTGGTGGGCAGGTCGGAGACATTGGTCGCATCGAATCAACAACAGTTTCAATGCGCGTTCTTGACACTAACTTTGCTCTTCCTGGACTACGTCGACATATTGCGGTTCTCGAAACAGGAGAAGTTGAGATTGGGCAAACCGTAACGGCATCTATTGATGTCGAAGCACGCTTAGCAACACGACGAAATCACACCGCGACACACATTTTGCATTGGGCATTACGAACTGTCTTAGGTGAGCACGTCAAACAAGCCGGATCACTTGTGTCGCCAGACAGACTGAGATTTGACTTCAGTCACTACGACGCCGTAACAAGCGAAGAAATACGCCAGATTGAAATCCTGGCAAATCAAGAAGTTCTCAATAACACCAATGTGAGCGCCATCGAAACCAGCAAGGAAGACGCAATGGCTGGGGGCGCAATTGCGTTTTTCGGAGACAAATACGGGGATATCGTTCGTGTATTGCGAGCGGGTTCGTCGACAGAGTTGTGTGGCGGCACACATGTAAATGCCACGGGCGATATCGGAACAATTAAGGTTGTGTCAGAAGGATCAATCGGATCTAATTTGCGCCGCATTGAGGCAGTGACGGGTCAACAGACAATTTCGTATATGCAACGAACAGATGCGATGGTGAGCAAAGTGAGCGAACGGGTTGGTGGCCGACCAGAGGACATCTTGACGGGTGTTGAGCGTCGTTTAGAAGAAATGAAACTTTTGCAAGACGAAATGAAATCGCTTCGATCACAAATAAACGCCACGAGAGCCGCAGATTTTATAGAGCAAGCAGTTGATGGCGTGGTTGTGGGTCGTGTTGATGGCTTGTCGGCGACAGATTTGCGAGAACTCGGCGTTGCTATCCGTCAGCATCCTCAAGTATTGGTGGCTGTTCTTGGTGGCATCACTGACACTGGGGGAGTGTCGCTTGTCGCTGCAATTGCATCAGGAGTCAAAACAACTGCTCAGGAGATCATAAAAGATGCTGCCAAGAAAGTTGGCGGAGGCGGGGGCGGCAAAGGAGACGTTGCAACTGCCGGCGGCAAAAACGTCGAGGCGATTGACGAAGCACTCGAGATAGCACGACAACACGCAATGTCAGCGGTCGCTGGTCGCTAGATCTGATGCGTGTCTTGGGGCTCGATCTAGGAACAAAGCGAATTGGCATCGCCGTGAGTGACCGGAGTGGAACAATCGCAACACCTTTTTTGGTTTTGCAGCGATCAAAGACAAAATCTCAAGATCATGCAGAGATCCTTCGTTTGATTCTTGAAGAAGAAGCCGTAGCAATCGTTGTCGGAATGCCGTATACGCTGCGTGGCGAGATGGGCGCAACTGCCAAGTCTGCAGAAGCAGAGTGCACGCAACTCGCCAAGGTGGTTGGTGTGCCCGTGTATATCCATGACGAACGCTTCACCACGGTGACTGCAGATAGAGCACTCATGGAGGCTCGGATGAAAGCAGATGCCAGAAGACGTGTGGTTGACAAAGTGGCAGCAGCAGTCATGCTGCAGTCGTGGCTTGATGCGCAACCGAAGCAAGATACGCCATGAGCAACAACTCCGGAGACCCTCTCCTTGACGCAGCCAAAGACGTATTGGGAGGTGTCGGCGAACTAGCAGTCGACTGGCAGAGCGACCCATGGGATGCTGAAACCATTGTGACCGAAGATGGCGTTGATGTAGTTGGGGCGAACGTTCCTAAAAACGTTCAGGCACTGATACGAATCGCTCTGCTCGTTTCACTGGTCGCGGTTCTCGTTATCGGGCTTGCGGGCTTGTGGTTTGTTCGACAAATTAATCCAGGAGGCGTCGTAGCCACGCCCGTGAACTTCACTGTCAACGAAGGTGACACACTGAAAAGCGTCAGTAATCGCCTCGAGCAAGATGGCGTGATTACGAATGCGACTGTGTTTCGGTGGTATGTGGCGCGCAAGGGAGGAATCGTTTTACTGCCTGGCTATTACTCGCTCAAGCCTCACGACACCGCCGGAAACATTACTCGCGTCCTCAATACACCTCCAGCACAAACGTTCATCAAAGTGACGTTTCCGGAGGGATTAACGATTTCTCAGATGGCAGAACGCCTGGGCTCAAATGTGCCCTACTTAACGGAGGATGATTTCAATCTGGCGCTCAAAGATCAGACGATTCGTTCTGAATTTCAACCCAAGGATGCAACCAGTCTTGAGGGATTATTGTTTCCCGATACCTATCAAGTCTCCGGGGACGATAACGAAACACGCGTCGTACAGCGCATGGTTCAACTCATGGAACGCGTCGGCCGTCAAGAAAAAATCAATGAGTCACAAGCTCGTGTGGGGTACTCGGCGTACAAGGTCTTGATCGTGGCGTCAATGATCGAGCGGGAAGCAAAAGTTCCACAAGACAGGGCAAAGATTGCCAGAGTGATCTACAACCGCCTGGCGTTAGGAATGCCCCTCGCAATTGACGCCACGTTGTTGTATGGCGCAGATCCCGAAGCATCTTTTGCTGATCTCAAAGCAGTCGATGGCCCCTACAACACGTATACGCGAAAAGGTCTACCCCCAACGCCCATCGCAAACCCTGGCCGAGCATCAATTTCTGCGGCCTTAGCGCCTGCTCCAGACCCGCCGTTGAGCGATGCAATATGTCAGGGTGCTCCGCGTGGGACAAAGTGTCAGTATTTATATTATGTACTCGCCGATGCTGAAGGACGCCACGTCTTTGCCGCAACCTATGAACAGCATCTCGCCAACGTGGAAAAAGCCCGCGTTGCGGGATTACTGAAGTGAGTTTTACGCAGTTGCCTGTTGCTGCTGTCATCGGTTCGCCGATTCAGCAGAGTTTGTCACCTGCGATCTTTCGTGCTGCGTTTGCCGAGGCTGGTCGTGACTGGGGATACGTTGGCATAGATGTGAGCATTGAGACAATTGGCAAAGCAGTAAGCGAAGCCATTGCAAAGAATTTTATTGGCCTGTCGGTCACGATGCCATTAAAGGAAGCAATTATTGATTCTCTTGACGAAGTAGACCCAGTTGCGCAGACCTTGCGTGCAGTGAATTCTGTACGAATCAACAATGGCCACACCTACGGACTCAACACAGATGGCGACGGGTGCTGTGATGCCCTCGTCGCTCAAGGTCACGCGGTAATTTCTGGTGCACATGCGATTGTGCTGGGGGCCGGAGGCACCGCTAGATCTGTTGCTCTCGCGCTCGTGCGCAGAGGAGCAAGCGTGAGGATGATGAATCGCACGTTAAAAAATGTTGAACGGGCAGTCGAACTCGTTCGATCGTACCCAGAGAGCAGCACTGGTGATATCAAGGTCGGCGATGAAAGCGCGTTTGGTGATGCATCGATCATTGTGAACTGCACGTCAGTCGGAATGGCGACAACAGGAGTCTCGCCGATAAATGTCGAAAAGATTCGTCGCGATGCAGTAGTTATGGATGCTGTGTATCAGCCTTTACACACTGAGTTATTACAAATGGCTCAGGCTCGTGGATGCACTGTGGTCGACGGTCTATGGATGCTGATTTATCAAGCAATGCGTCAGCATGAGGCATGGTGTGGCACGGTTCCTGATGTATCAGTGATGAGAACTGCTGCGAAGCAAGAACTCAGCCGGCGAGAGCAGTAGCCTAGGTATGGTGCTGCGCTACTTAACCGCCGGAGAATCTCATGGACGAGCCCTGACAGTCATTGTCGAGGGATTGCCAGCGGGCATGCCCGTCCTTGCGTCCGACATTGAATCAGAAATGGCGCGGCGACGTTTGGGGTACGGTCGGGGGCCACGGCAGCGGTTTGAACAAGATGTCATCACTTTGGTTGGTGGCGTCCGACATGGCAGAACATTGGGCTCGCCAATATCGATTGAGATTCAAAACTCTGAATGGTTCCGCAGCGATAAATGGCATGCCGAGATGTCTCCTGAACCTGGAGCAACAGAATCGCCACTCACGCAACCTCGTCCTGGTCACGCCGATCTCACCGGAATGCAAAAGTACGGTTTCTCTGATGCACGCGATGTGCTCGAGCGCGCGAGTGCACGCGAGACAGCGGCAAGGGTGGCTGCTGGTGCGCTTGCAAAACTGTTGCTATCTCATCTTGGTGTGTCCGTATTTAGTCACGTCATTCAAATTGGTGCAGTGCGGGCAACAGGAGCAGCTGTTCCGCGCCCCGAAGATTTACCGGCTATCGATGCGTCCGAGGTGCGATGTTTTCATACAGACACAGAGGCACAGATGATCGCTCATATCGAAGACGCCGCACGTGACGGCGACAGCCTCGGAGGAATCGTCGAAGTATTGGCGTACGGCGTTCCGATTGGTTTGGGAAGTTATGTGCACTGGGACCGAAAGATCGATGCCTTGCTCGCACAGTCCGTGATGAGTATCCAAGCGGTCAAGGGTGTCGAGATCGGCGATGGCTTTCAAGTTGCTGGCGTGCGCGGCAGCCTCGCACATGACGCAATTTCCTGGGATGAGACGGGCAAAACATATCGCCGTGAAACGATGAAGGCTGGTGGCACAGAAGGTGGCATGACAACTGGCGAGCCCCTTGTCGTACGCGCAGCGATGAAACCACTAGCGACTCTGAATCGCCCCACGCTTAAAACAGTTGACACGATTACAAAACAAGAGACTGTGAGTTTTAAAGAGCGCACAGACGTAACGGCTGTTCCGGCAATGGGCGTTGTTGCCGAGACGATGGTGGCACTCGTTTTGGCTACTGAGGCACAACGAAAATTTGGTGGAGACTCTCTTGCAGAATTCGTGCGCAATGCGCGGGCGTTTTCTGACAATCTGGCACTATGAGCCAGGAAAATTCAAACCATCCTGCACAAGCCACCCATCTTGTTTTGGTTGGTCTGATGGGGAGCGGAAAGACAACCATCGGTCGTCGCGTTGCCGCCGAAACCGGTCGACAGTTTTTTGACACTGACATTATGGTTGAAGACGACTGCGGGCTTAATGTGCGGGAGATCTTTACACAATGGGGCGAGCCTGAGTTTCGTCGGCTTGAGCACGTTGCACTACTCACGGCTCTAGCAGCGCACCAACCTGCAGTAATAGCTGCTGCCGGTGGGGTCGTTGTCTCTGATCTCAATAGAGAAGCGCTCGTGAAGGCGCGCAACGAAGGTCTTGTGCAAATTGTTTGGCTAAAAACTAATGCGTCAACGCTTCTGTCGCGTGTACGAAATGGCGTTCACCGTCCAATGCTTGATGCAGATCCGGCAGCAGCCATACAGGCCATGCAGGACCAGCGAACGCAGTGGTACCAGGATTTATCATCTGTCATTGTGTCCACCGATGAGATGTCTGCTGTGCAGGTAGTGGCTGCGGTCGTGTCAGCAATGACTGAGGGAAGCTCTCATGTCTGACATACAGACAGTTCAGGTCAACCTAGAGGACCGTTCGTATCCAGTTTTTATTGGCCGAGGTGCACGCCATGAGTTGGCAGCGCAGATCAATCCGGCAGTTCGTCGTATCGCTGTCGTCACCCAAGATGGTGTTCCTGCACAACTGATCCCTGACTTTGCTGATCTCGAGACTCATACATTTGTTATTGGTGACGGGGAAATCCATAAAACACTTGACACGGTGCAGACTCTTTGCCGCTCTTTTTCCGAGGTCGGAATCACACGTTCCGATCTTGTGCTTGGTGTTGGCGGGGGATTGGTGACTGATGTTGCAGGATTCACAGCAGCGGTGTATCACCGTGGGCTCGGGGTGATGCATGTGGCAACCACGTTGTTGGGAATGATTGATGCAGCGATTGGTGGCAAGACGGGAGTCAATATTCCCGAAGGTAAAAATCTCATTGGTTCGTATTGGCAACCACAAGCAGTTGCATGTGACATGGATGCGCTCTTGTCACTCGGAGAGCGAGACTTGCAATGTGGCTA